>LKMJ01002438.1_pt1 | contig 17063 bp, 17 predicted proteins | sample 643391 | NCBI WGS metagenome assembly LKMJ01 (sample SAMN04112250, study PRJNA286221) | soda lake metagenome | biome: soda lake; feature: Kulunda Steppe; material: water; isolation source: sample PL-Br10 brine of Picturesque Lake | place: Russia: Kulunda steppe | collected 2010-07
GCCCGACGACGTCGCCAGCGCCGCAACCCCGCCCTCGAGCGTCGCGATCCGTTGCTCGAGGACGGCGTTGGTCGGGTTCATGATCCGCGAGTAGATGTTGCCAGCCTCCCGGAGCCCGAACAGATCCGCCGCGTGCTCGGCGTCGTCGAACTCATAGGCGGTCGTCTGGTAGATCGGCGGTGCCCGTGCTCCGGTCGTCGGATCGGCTTCCTGTCCGGCGTGCAGCGAGTTCGTGTAAAGGTCGTCTCTGTCGAACATGTGTTCATTCCGCGTTCCGAGACGTGTTAAGCCCTGCCATTAGCGGTATCTGTCGCCGGTGTCGGTGACGACGGGGTTCGGTCGGCTTCGGTGAGCGCATCCTCCGACTGCTTGCAGGTATCTCACTCGAACGCGATCCGTTCGTTCTGTGGGTCGAGTGTGACAGTCGCCCCGAGAGGCATCGGAACGATCGGACTCGTGTGACCGAAATCGACGTTGAGAACGATCGGGGCTGTCGAGTTGTAGTCGGTTACGATATCGACGATAACGTCCCGTATCTGCTGTCGGTACCGCTCACGTTCCTCTTTCGACCGGCTCAGCGCGTGTGATCGTGCTTTTATGCGGCCGATAAGGAACCCGTCGAAGCGCGACAGAAGCCCTCGCTCTCCGAGCCCGAGGAGCATCCACTGGACGAGGTCGGGGCTCGGCAGTTCTTCGGACGTCTCAAGGAGTAACACGGTTCCCTCGAGTGCCTCGGGGTCGGGCAGGTATCGGTCGGCGGTGACCTGTTGGTGTGTACTTTCGAATCCCCCACCCCACGTTCGCCCCTCGATAGTCTCCGCGCCACCGCGCCACGTCCACCCCGGGTTGTCTTCGGTTTCCGGCTGTCTCGTCAGGTTATTCGGATCTGCCCACTCGAGGTCCTGATCGGTGAATTCGGGGGCCGGACGGATCTGTCCGATCGTGTCCTCGAAAAGCGCCGACCGAAGCGACCGTTCGAGATACTCGGGAAACGGCCCGGGAGCAGCAAAATCGGTAAGCAACGTCCCGCCGTAGAAGGAGACGAGACCCAGATTCCAGAGGAAGTGAGCGAGGTTCGTGTTGTCGCTGCTCCCGTAGAATCTGGTTGGGTTCGCACGGAGGACGTCGGCATCGAGGTGTTTGAGGGTTCGAATCTGATCGTTTCCCCCGATCGTCGCGATGATGCCCCTGATCTCCGGATCCGCGAAGGCCGCCTCGATATCCCGTGCCCGTTCCTCCGGGTGTTCGTACAGGTATTCGTCGCTCCGTTTCGCGGTCGGAAATTCGACGGGTTCGAGGTTATACACCGACCGCAATCGGTCGAGTCCGCGCTCATACACGTGCGGAAACGTGGCAGCAAGACCCGAGGCGGGGGATACGATCGCTACCTTGTCACCGCGTTTGAGAGGTGGGGGCGTTCGGAATCCACTACCCATAGTGGCAGGTTTAATGCGGCTATAATATAGTTTTCACCGACTGATCCCCGAAGGCGCCACAGAAGCGATCACAGACGTTCACCGTTCGCCTTCGAGACTTCTCGCGTCCGCTCGAAGTCTCGCAATGCGAGGGGAGGGATTCGAACCACGGTCAGAGCAAAGCTCTTCCCTGATTCGAATCCTCCGCGCACTCGCATGGCTCTCACATACGTTCGAGCTAACGAGTGCGAGGGGAGGGATTCGAACCCACGGACCCCTACGGGAGCGGATCTTAAGTCCGCCGCCTTTGTCCAGACTCGGCCACCCTCGCAGGCGTGTGTAGCATCCATTCCTGCCGCTCAAATGGATTTCGGTTACCGGAGGGGTGACACAGAACTGTCACCGATGGCGTTCCAGCCCTCCGCTTGCCGGAGGTTTTTTCAATACGGCATCGTAGAAAAACATATGTCCATCGATTTCGACCGAAAGATCGGAACCACTCGAAGACAGGTGCTCACCGCGATGGGGGGAGCAGCCGCCGCCGGCGTCGCCGGCTGTGTGGGGGACGACGTCGACCGGACCGGCGAGTTCATCGCGTCCGTCGGGGCGAACCCGAACACGTTCGATCCGACGATCATCGCGGACGCGGCGTCCAACTCGGTCGTCGGGACGCTGGCGTACGAGACGCTGGTCACGCTCACTTTCGACCTCTCGGAGTTCCGTGGACAGCTCGCGACCGACTGGGAACGGCTCGACGATACGACCTGGCGGTTCGACCTCCGGGAAGGCGTCGAGTTCCACAACGGCGCGGAGTTCACCGCCGAGGACGTCGCGTTCTCGGTCGAGCGGATGCGAGGGACGACGAACGACGCCACGGTCGCGTGGATAGATGACGTCGAGGTTCTTGACGACCACGAGGTCGAGATCAGCGCCGAAGGGCCACACGCGCCCGCACTCAACGATATCGCCGCGGTCCCGATCCTTCCGAGCGATGCGGACGGGGTGAGCGAAGCGCCCGGGGAGGACGACCATCCGTTCGACGAGGAGTCACTCGGAACCGGTCCGTTCGTCCTCGATGAGTTCGCACCCGAGGACCGCGTCGTCCTCGAGGCCTACGAGAATTACTGGTACGACGGCGACGATTTCCCCGGTACCGCCCCGTGGGAAACCGTCACGTTCCGCGTGATCCCGGAACAGGTCTCTCAGGAGGAGGCGATGCTGGCCGGCGAACTCGACATGATCGACAACCCGGCGCCGTTCGACCTCGACCAGTGGGAGGGCGAAAATCCGGTCGTCGTTCAGGACGTCTCGGTCGGGTTCGACTTCATCACGTATCCGGTCCGACAGCCCCCCTACGACAACCCGAAGTTCCGTCGTGGCATGACCCGTCTCATCCCGAGGACGGAGGTCATCGATGCCGTCTTCGGCGGCAACGCGACGGCGCTCGGTGGGCCGATCAGCCCGGGATTGAGTGCCTACTGGGATCCGGACCACGAGGAAGAGCTGCTGGAGGACCTCGTCGGCGAGAACCGCGAGGAGGCACTCGAACTGCTCGACGAGGCCTTCGAGGAGGAGGACATCGAGCGACCCTTCGAGATCGAGTTGATCACGAACGTAAACCGGACGCGGGAACGCTGGATGGAAGTGATCCAGCAGACCTTCGACGACACGGAGTTCTTCGACGCGGAGCTGGACGTCCGCTCCTTCGACGATCTCGTGCCGTTCCTCCTCGATCCGGAGGGTGCAGCCCAGAGTACGGACGTCGCCGGCATCGGCTGGACCGGTGGCTCCGATCCCGACGGCCACGTCGTGCAGTTGCTCCACTCCGGCAGCCACGTCCCCGACGGCTTCAACTGGAACCTCTATGAGAACGACGAGGTGGACGAGCTGATAACGGACGGACAGACGACGGTCGACGTCGACGAACGCCGCGATGTCTACCACGAACTCCAGGAGGTGCTGGCCGAGGAGGTCCCGATGGCGAACATGTGGACGGGGGACGCGATCGACGTCCTCAACCCCGACGCGTTCGAGGACGTAGACGACTGGCAACCACATCCGAACGCGAGCAACCGATACGAGGCCCTGTACGCGCCGAGTCGGGGACAGGTCGCCATGCCGTCGGAATGACCGCGTCGATCGCGATCGATCGAGCCCACTGAATGAGCCTCAGACGATTCGTCCTCAAGCGTCTGCTCGTCACGATCCCGTTACTGCTGGGTGTCACGCTCATCACGTTCGGAATGGTCCATCTCATTCCGGGCGATCCGATCGACTTCATTACCCTGTTCACCGAGCTGGACCCCGAAACCGAACGACAGATCCGCGAACAGTACGGCCTCGATCAGCCGGTGTACGTCCAGTACGTGAGCTGGGTCGCCGACGCGGCGACGTTCGATTTCGGCCGGTCGATCATCACGAACCGGCCGGTCAGCGCCGAGATCGTAGATCGGCTTCCCTACACGCTGTTGATGGGCTCGATGGCGTTCGTGATCGCGATCGTGACGGCGATCCCCGCGGGCGTGATCGCCGCCTACTACCGGAACACGAAGATCGATCAGGCGAGTCGAGTGTTCGCGCTGGTCGGCGTCGCGCTGCCGAACTTCTGGCTCGGGCTACTCTTGATTCTCGTGTTCGCGAGCTGGCTCGGGCTCTTTCCGGTGTTGCCGCCGACGGGACGGGGGCTTTTGAGCCTCGATATGGTCATCTACACGCTGTTGCCGGCGATCGCCATCGGAACGGGGGCGACGGCGCTTTTGATGCGGTTGATGCGGTCGTCGATGGTCGAGGAACTCGAGAAGGATTACGTCAGGATGGCCCGCGCCAAGGGGTTGCCGGAGCGACAGATCGTGCGAAAGCACGTCCTCCGGAACTCCCTGATATCGGTCGTGACGGTCGCCGCGATCCAGATCGCGTTCATCATCAGCGGCTCAGTCGTCGTCGAGATCGTTTTCTCGTATCCGGGGCTCGGACGACTGCTGGTCGACCGGGTCGGCAACCGTGATTTCCCCGTCATTCAGGCGCTCGTATTGCTCATCGGCGTCGCGGTCATCCTCGCGAACCTGCTCGCCGATATCATCTATGCGTACCTCGATCCGCGGATACGGTACTGACAATGTCGACAGAACAAACGGACACCGAAACGGAACGCGGTCGAATCCGCATCGAGGGGTTCGATGCCGAGGCGATCGAACGGCGGGAACTGGACACCGACTGGGAGCCACAGCTCCGCTCCGAGGAGGGGCGAGGGCGCCTCCATTACGCCTGGCGGCGCTTCAAACGCAACCGGCTCGCTCTCTTCGGTGCGGTCGTCATCGTCGCCATGATGTTGACGGCGGTGTTCGCACGGCCGATCGAGATTCCCGCCGGGATGCCGCTTCTGGCCGAGCGGACCGTCCAGCCGATCTCGCTCGCACCGGCCGACCCGGCCACACAGGACGTCGCTCTGGGACACCAGCCGCCGACGCTCGAACACCTCTTCGCCTGGCCGCCCTCCCTGCTACACGTCTTCGGGACCGACTGGGCCGGTCGGGACATCCTCTCGCGGGTCATGTTCGGCGGCCGCTGGAGCCTCTCGATCGGCTTCATCGCCGTCAGTGTGGCTCTTCTCATCGGTGTCCCGCTCGGTTCGATCGCCGGCTACTACGGCGGCTACGTCGACGAGGTCATCATGCGGATCGTCGATATGCTGTACGCCTTCCCCTTCATCGTCCTCGCGATCGCGGTCATCGCAATCCTGGGTCGGGGCTACTGGGAGCTGGTTTTCGCGCTCGTGGCGGTCGGCTGGCTGTCGTACGCCCGGATCATCCGCGGCGAGATACTGAGCGTCAAGGAAAACGAGTACGTCACGGCGGCGAAGGCGCTCGGCGCCCGAGACCGCTTCGTCATCACGAAACACATCCTGCCGAACGCGATGGCACCGGTCATCGTTCAGGCGACGCTCAGCGTGGGAACGACGGTGCTCGCGGCGGCGGCGCTGGGATTTATCGGCCTCGGACTCTCGTCGGCGAGCGCCGAGTGGGGGGTCATGTTGAACGTCGAACAGGACTCGATGGCACGGGGCCGCTGGTGGGCCGGCCTGTTCCCCGGGCTGGCGATCTTCCTGTTCGTGATGGCGATCAACCTCGTCGGTGACGGCGTCAGGGACGCCTTCGACCCCCAGGGCGACGCCGATCGCGGAGGTGAGCTTCGATAGATGGCGATGCTGGAAGTCGAGGACCTGAACGTCCGTTTTTACACCGAGGACGGCGCCGTCAGGGCGACCAACGGCCTCTCGTATGAGATCGAGTCGGGCGAGCGATTCGGCGTGGTCGGCGAGAGCGGCGCCGGAAAGAGCGTCGCCAGCCTGGCGCTAATGCGGCTCATCGAGTCACCCGGCGTCATCGAGAGCGGCGAGATACGGTTCAAGGGGCGGAACCTGCTGGAGCTGTCTGACGAGGAGATGCGGGACATCCGCGGCAACGAGATCGCGATGATCTTTCAGGACGCCGAGACGGCCCTCAACCCGGCCTACACCGTCGGCGAACAGATCGCCGAAACGGTTCGTCACCATCTGGGGATGGGGAACGCCGAGGCCCGCGAGCGGTCGATCGAACTCCTCGAGGAGGTCGGCATCCCCGACGCCGGCCAGCGGTACTCGGATTACCCACACGAGTTCTCCGGCGGGATGCAACAGCGCGTGGTCATCGCGATGGCGCTGTCCTGTGACCCCGACCTGTTGATCGCGGACGAGCCGACGACCGCCCTCGACGTGACCATCGAAGCCCAGATCCTCGAGCTGCTCGAGGAGATCGCCGCGGAGTTCGACACCGCGGTGCAGCTCATCACCCACGATCTCGGCGTCGTCGCCGGCTTCTGTGATCGGGTGATGGTGCTGTACGCCGGCCATCCGGTCGAGATCGCGTCGGTCGAGGATCTCTACTACGATCCACAGCACCCCTACACGGTCGGGCTGATGAGTTCGATCCCACGCATCGGAGACGACCGCGACCGGCTCCAGACCATCCCCGGTCGAATGCCGGACCTCATCGAGATGCCCCCGGGCTGTAGCTTCCACCCGCGGTGTCCGTACGCCGAACCGGTCTGCACCCGGCGGGAGCCGCCCCTCGTCGATCCTGAAACGGGAGAGCCGATGGACGCCTTCCGGGGAGACGAGCGGGGAGCGGCCTGTCTCGCTCACACCGGCGACCTCTCGGGATCGCTGGGGTACGAGGTGATCGTCGAAGAGAGTGGCGCGGACGGTGACGGCGATCGGATCGATCGAAAGCCGAACGGAGACCACTCGGCCGAGGGGGGAACCGATGAGCGGTGAGGAGCCGCTGATCCGCGCGGAGGGGCTGAAAAAGCACTACGAGTCCGAGACGGATTTTATCGACCGGCTTTTGGGTCGGCGCGAATGGGTGAAAGCCGTCGACGGCGTCTCTCTCGAGATCCACCCCGGCGAGACGCTCGGGTTGGTCGGCGAGTCCGGCTGTGGCAAAAGCACCGTCGGACGAACGCTGCTCCGGCTCGAGGAGCCGACCGCGGGACACGTCTATTATAGGGGCCGGGACATCGCCGACCTCTCCGGGCGGGAACTCAGAGAGATCCGAACGGAACTGCAGATCGTCTTCCAGAACCCACAGTCGAGTCTCGATCCCCGGCTGACGGTCAACGACATCATCGGGGAGGCGCTTGACATCCACGGGCTCGCGGCGGGACAGACCCGCGACCAGCGGATCAAGGAACTGCTCGAACGGGTCGGGCTGAACGCGAGCCATGCCAACCGCTACCCCCACGAGTTCTCCGGCGGCCAGCTCCAGCGGATCGGTATCGCGCGGGCGCTCGCGGTGGACCCAGATTTCATCGTCTGCGACGAACCGGTGTCGGCGCTCGACGTCTCCGTTCAGGCACAGATACTCAACCTGCTCGAGGATCTCCAAGAGGAGCTGGGCATCTCGTATCTGTTCATCGCACACGACCTCTCGGTCGTCGAGCATATCGCCGATCGGATCGCCGTGATGTATCTCGGCGAGATCGTGGAGGTCGGGACGCCCGAGGAGCTGTTCTCGCCGCCACAGCACCCCTACACCGAGGCGTTGCTCTCGGCGATCCCGGAGCCGGACCCGGGATGGGAAGCCGACCGGATCGTACTCGAAGGGACGGTCCCCTCGCCGATCGATCCGCCGTCGGGATGTAAATTCCACACCCGCTGTCCGCGGGTCATCCCACCGGAGGGGTACGACTTCGACTCCGGCAAGTGGCGGGCCGTCCTCGCCCTCCGGGAAGCGATCGAGGACGGGGACGTATCGGTCGGATCGCCGAGGGACGACGGTGCGGATTCGAACCCGGCGGAGGCGATCCGCGAGGAGTACGGCGTGCCGGCCGAACTGTCGGATCCTGCCGCCGAGGGCGTCCTGTCGGGCGCCCTCGAGGCGGCTGCCGGTGGGGAGTTCGAAACCGCCGCCGATCGGCTCTCGGAGGCCTTCAGAACGCCGTGTACCGCCCACGAACCGGAACTGCGTGAGGCTGACGGTGGGCGGGTCGCCTGTCATCTGTTCGACCCACGCTACGAGGACGGAACTGTCGACCCGAACGGCGCGGAACGTTCGGGTACCGACACCGGTGGGTAAACTACCCTCCATTTATATACCAGCGGCCGTCCCCGACACGCTTTTTGACCCCTCGCCCCGTACCGGCACCCGATGCGTCGTATCTACGAGTCGGCGGCGGTACGCCGGGACGACGACGACCCGTTCCGGCCGAACGAACGCCGGGACCACCCCACCCCGACCGCGGCACGGACGGTCCCGGTCCGGCGGTTGAGCGACGCGCTGGTTCCGGCGTGGCTCCGACACCGGGCGATTTCGCTTTCTCTCTCGACGCCGAGGACGGTGTACGGGGAGGGCGAACCGATACCGTTCACCGTGACGATGAAAAACGCGGCCCCGCTCCCGATCACGGTGCCGACACGGTCGCCACTTCTGTGGGCCTGGTACGTCGACGGAGCCCGAGGCGCGTCCCGCGTTGCCGAGCCCCTCCCGGAGCGCTCCGGAACGTTCATTTTCGACCGTGGGGAGCGGAAGGTGTTCGACCGGACCTGGCGCGGGACGTTTCGCGTCTCCGATTCGGAGTGGGAGCCCGCCGCTCCCGGTGAGTACACCATCTGTGCGGCCATCGATGTCGAGGAGCCGTCCGAAAAGGGCGCCTCCGACCGGACGACGGTCCGGATCGAGTGACTACTGCTCCGGATCGCTCTCTTCGCCGTCGTAGAACCGCTCGGTCGAGCGTTCCGCGACGGTCCGGATCGCCTCGACGAGTTCATCGTCGGCGGCGAGCCGGTACCGTCCCCCGTCCTCTCCCGTCGATTCGATGATCCCGAACGCCGACAGCGGGTCCAGCGCCTCGTGGACGGCGCTCCGGTAGATGCCGGCCCGTTCCGCGATCCCCCCGACATCGATGGGCTCTTCCGCGTAGAAGAGCGTCACGAGGATCCGTGCGCGTGTCCTGTTCGCGAACAGTTTCACGAGGCCGTTCCTGTCGACGAGTTCGGTGAAATCGCCGGTCCACTCGTCGGAGTCGTCGGTCATGCGATCCGTTCGGCCCGCCGCGGTCGTTACTCTGGCGGTCGAGTCGCCTCGAAACCGGCGTGAAATCCGATCGGCTACCAGTCGACAGAGAGCGTTCCGTCCCCGTTCGGGTCGGGCGCGATCTCCTCGTTCGTCCGCCGATCGACGACGTGAATCACGCCGCGGTCCTTCTTTGCCGGGCATTTCTCGGCGGCGTCGACGTTGTGTTCGAGATCGGACTCGTCGAAGAAATAGACGTCGGGTTTCGCGATCCCGGTCGTGATGTCCATCTCCCAGTTCGCAGAGACCTCGGCGCATTTGCCGGCCGCGATGCATTTGTTGGCCTCGAAGATTATCTTGTAGGGGGCCTCCTCGATCGGTGGGGCGTCGCCCTCGCCGATCTCGCTCGGATCGATGGGTTCCTCGGCCATACGTCCCCTCGGTCGGCGTCGGGTTTGGGTTTGACGGAATCACCCACCGGAAAGCCGGGGGCGATAACACAGCGCTCGGTCTCAGCCACTCTCGGCCGTCGGCGCGGATTCGACGACCGTCGTGGCCGCGCCTTCGAGCTTTCTGAGTCTGTCGGGTCGGCCGATCGCGTAGATCGTCTCGCCGGCCGCGATCGTCCAGTCTTTGGTCGGGATGGCGATTACGTCACCGTCGACGGTCCGGACTGCGACGACCGAGACGTCGACCGCGCCGATCGAACTCCCGACGAGCGCGCTCCCTTCGGCGACGGTCGCGGCACTCATGGTCTCCTCGGCGTTCCGGAGGTGGGCGGCGAACTCCCGGTCGGCGCGGATTTCGACGGGGAGCGTCACGAGCCGGTATCGACGGGTCGTATCGAGCCGCTTCGCGTCGGCCTCGTCCATCGCGAGCGTCACCAGATCGTCCGCGTTCCCCCGTATTTCGGCGTTCGTTACGCGTTTCGGCGCCGCCTCGGTCGTCGGGTCGCCCTCGGTCCAGACCTCGACGGTATCGCCCGGGCTGGCGTTGTTGGGCGGGTCCGCTTTGACGGCGACTGCGGCGCTTCCCGGCGGAAGTGTCGCTCCGATCCCGGACTCGCGACCGCCCAATGCGAGGTATTCCACGGTGCCGTCGGCGGTGAAATCAACGTCGACGTGGCCAACGCCGTAATCTATCCGGAGCCGCTCTATGAACCGTGTCCGAAGTTCCTCGACGGTCAACCGCCGCGGGAAGACGAGCGTCTGGTCTGCGAGTTTCTCCTTCGTCGCGGCGTCGACGGGGTCGTAGCCGTCGATGTCGCCGATCTCGGTCGGTATCTGGACGGTCGTTACCCGGCCGACCGTCCGAACGATGCGGCTCACGTCCCGATTGACGGAGCCGCCGCCCGAGACGGCGAACAGCCCGACACCGATCCGATCGCCGACCCGACCGCCGGCCACGGCCGTCACGGCAGCCAGAAAGAACGTCACGGTGTTGAAAATCGCCGTTTCGAGGGCCAGCAGCTCGATATCCCCGCCGATCACGTCTCCGAGTGCGCCGGCGGTGTTGAGATAGATCGCGACGAGGCTCAGTCCGACGAGTACCGTCAGTCCGTCCGAGACCCGCTCGCCGACGTACCACCGGTAGACGATCCCGACGATTCCGCCGGCGACGGCCGCGACCACGATGAAGACGATCACCCGGGCGATGTCGACGAGGAAATCCCCGAGGATGGCCGTCTGTCCGGCTGTGAGGCTCACGCGATCACCCCTTCGAAGGCGTCCAGTTGCTCCCGTTTGCCGACGGCGAACAGCTCGTCACCGGCGCGCAACTCGGCGTCGCCACGCGGCGCGACGATCCATCCGTCCGAACGCTTTATCGCCAATATCGCGACGCCATGGGTCTCGCGGACGCTCGAGCTCCCGATCGTGTTCCCGGCGAGTTCGCCGGTCGGACGGACCGTCATCTTCCGGAACCGTTTGCCGGCTCGCCGGAGCATCGAGACGAGTTCGAACTCGCGACGGGTCCCCCGGGCTGTGACGATGATTTTCGCTCCCTCGACGCCGAGCAGCTCGTTCGCCCTCGGTCGGGGAACCGCGACGGTCACCCGCCCGTCACCGCCGGTCGTCGTCGGTGTGATGATCGGTGATGGCGTCTCCTCGGCCGGCGTTCCGCCGTCAGCTTTGACCTTCTCGTCGCGCTTGAGCGACGATTTCGCGGCGATAACCGTCCCCGGAATTTCTTTTTCACCGGCCAGGACGAGGACCTCGTCACTGCGGGCGAGCCCCGTCGGAACGAACGTATCGATCGAGACGGCACGCCTCCCTGCAGGCACGCGTTTCGAGATTCCCGACAGCGGTGGCGCCGCGATCACCGTCGCCCGCCCCCGATCGTCGATGCTGACGGAGAGATCGGACAGATCGAGTTCGGTCCGGAGCCGCTCTTCGAAACGGGTTTCCAGTTCCGAGATCGGGAGATCCGCGGGAAGTCGCCAGTCTCTGGTTTTGATTTCGGTTCTGGTCTCCTCCGACAGCGGCGGATACCCCTCCATATCGATGACTTCGCCGATGACCTCGATCTTGACCTCGCCCCGCGAACCGACCAGTTCGACGACGTCACTCGACAGCGTTCGGTCCTTGAGCTTCTTCAGCGAGAGTCGTTTGGGCACCGCAGATCCCATCGCGTCGCCTTTCGCGTGGGCGTACAGCGCCAGCATCAGGACAACGATCAGCGCGATGACGACTCGATAGCCAGAGGCCAGAACTGTCGGATCGTTCAACGCGAGCAACCCGCCGTTGATGCCGGCGAGCGCCAGCGCGAGGACGACGACACCGAAGGCTGGGATCGACACCCCGGTGACGTATTTGAACAGAAAGCCGAGCCCCCACGAGACGAGCGCGGGGAACATCCCCGTCAGCACGCCGAGATAGATCCCGAAGAGGATCTCGACCGGCAGCGGTTGCGTCATACGGGTACGGAAAACGCCCCGGAATAAACTACTGTCGACGCGAGTCGGCCGGGGTCACGACCCGAACGTCTCGCCCATCGAGGGACGATCGAGTCGTCTCTGCTTGCCCGTCGAGGGACGACCGAGTCGTCTCTGCTTGCCCGTCGAGGGACGATCGAGTCGTCTCTGCTTGCCCGTCGAACGATGCGTTATTATCCTTCGGTCGAATACGAATCCCTAATGGGGGACCTGACGGCCAGAGAGGGGGACGAAAACAGCGCCCCCACGCTTTTGCGGACGCGTGCGGCCGTCTTTCTGACGGCGATCGTCGCGACCCTGTCGATCATCACCGGGATCGTCAACATCGGTTCGGCGGAGGTTTCGGGACCGCTCGCGATGTACGTCCCCGAACTCGCCGCCCGGACGGCCGGCTTCACCGGAACGATGACGGGTTTTCTGATGCTTTTGAGCGTGTACGGGCTCCGACGCGGATATCGGGCGGCGTGGTATTCGGCGATCGTTCTGTTGCCGATCACCGGCATTCAGGGGCTCGTCCAGTCCAGTCTGCTCTCGTTGCCGCTCGTGGCGGCCTCGGCGCTTTCGATTCCCGCCGTGTTGCTCAACCGCCGGTTTTTCGACCGCAAAGCCGAGCTGACGATGACGCAGTTGGCCTCTCTCGCCGCCATCGTCGCGGTACAGACCTACGGCACCGTCGGCACCTACGCGCTCCGCGATGAGTTCGCCGGGGTCAACACGATCCTCGACGCCTTTTATTTCACGCTCGTGACGGCCTCGACGGTCGGTTACGGCGATCTCACCGCGACCACGCAGTTCGGCCGGCTCTTTTCGATGTCCGTCCTGATAACCGGCGTTGCCAGCTTCGGTGTCGCCCTGGGGACCCTCCTGGGCCCGCTCATCGAGGCCCGCCTCGCGACCGCACTCGGAAACATGAACGACAAACAACTCGACCTACTGGACGATCACTACATCGTCACCGGATACGGCGATCTGACCGAACCGATCCTCGAAAGCCTCGACGGGACCAACTCCGTCGTCATCGTTCGCGATCCCGAGGACGCCAAACGGCTCCGGGATCGCGGCCACGAGGTCGTCACGGCTGACCCGAGCGACGAGGGGCCGCTCCAGCGGGTCCACATCGAACGGGCACGGGCGCTCATCGTCGCGACGAACGACGACGCACAGGACGCGATGGCGGTGTTGACCGCCAGAGAACTGAACCCCGACCTCCGGATCGTCGCGGCGGCGACCGACCGCGAGAACGTCCGCAAACTGCGGCGAGCGGGCGCCGACATCGTGATGAGTCCCGCCGTGTTGGGCGGTCGGCTGCTCGTCGAGTCCGCCTTCGGCAACGACAACCCCGAACGGGTGATCGACCGCATCCTCGATATCGACTCGAAAAAAGGGAGTGAGTAGCTACAACCGAGTCGCCGCCTCGAGCGCGATTTCGATGGCGCGGTCGACGTTGTTCTTCGCTTTCTCGGGCAGCTCTTCGTCCTCCGTTTCGCCCTTCTGTGTCCCCTCGACTAGGTTCCCGTCGACGGTACAGATCGCGCCCGCAGCCAGCCCCTTCCGTCGTGCGAGGGTGAAAAGCGCCGCGGCCTCCATCTCGACACAGAGCAGCCCCGCCTCGGACCACTTCTCGACGTGTTCCTCCGTTTCATTGTAGTAGGCGTCGTCCGTCGCGATCGGGCCGACGTGAACCGGCGCCGAGCGCGTCTCGGCCGTCTCGACGAGTGCCGACAGCGCGCCGTAGTCGGCAACCGCCGGGACCGTCGCGTTCTCGTAGCGTTTCGTCGTTCCCTCGTCTTTGGCCGCCGCCGTCGCGACGACGGTGTCGCCGATCTCGATGTCGGACTGGAGCGCGCCGGTCGTCCCGACCCGAAGGAAGGTCTCGACGCCGACCGCCGCGAGCTCCTCCGCGGCGATCGCCGCCGACGGCGAGCCGATCCCGGTCGAACAGATCGTCACCTCTCGACCGTCGTAGCTCGCGTTGACGAGTTTGTACTCGCGGTTCTGTGCGACCGTTTCGGCGTCCTCACAGTGGTCGGCGATCCGATCGACGCGGCCGGGATCGCCCGGCACGAGCGCGATGTCCGCCAGATCGCCCGGCTCGACGAGTAGATGCGGCTGTTTTGCCATACCTGAAGCTGACGCGGCGGCCCCAAAAGTCGGTCGGGTTGTGGAGGCGTCCGATCCCCGACCGATCCTTCCCGGAACGACTGTACCGCCGTCAGTCGGATCGGATCCCGTCCCCACCGCTGGCCGGGTACACGATATCCCGGTAGATGTCGAGATCGTGGGTCGCCCCACCGTCGAACTGTCGCCCGCGCCGATCGTGGAACCGCATCGTCGATCGAACGACGGTCGGCTCCCCGCGTCGGACGTACGCCTCGGTCGAGTCCACGAACGTGCGGATCGTCTTTCCGGGCGGGAGAAACCCGATCCGATCGAAGAGGTTCAGCGACGGTATCTCCCGTCCGTGGCTCCCGTGAAAGGTGGGATCGAAACGCGTCGAGATGTCGTGCGCCGAACGCGACCCGTGGTTGGTCACGGCGAGATACAGCGCGCCGGTTTCGAACTCGAAGTCGACGACCACGTCCGGCCGACCGAAAAGCCACGACGGCCGAAGCCAGCGACAGCTCGAGAGACGGGTCACGTCGTCTCGACCGTGAGTCCCTCGTGACAGAGTTCCAGCGTCTCCGTCGCCGGCTCCGTGTCAGTCGCGTCGAGCTTCGGCCCGATCAGCCGGACTGGGAACGCGTTTTTGACCTTCCAGACCACGAACGGTTCGTGTTCCTCGTTCAGGAGGGAGATCGTCAGGTTTCGCCGCTCGACGGTGTCGAGCTGGATCGTGTTCATCCACTCGTAGAAACCGTTGTCGCCCGGCGTGATGAAACGCTGAATGCGGACGTTCGGGTACCGCGGACGTCCCGGCGATTTCTGGTCGCCGTACTCCTTCGAGACGCCGGTTCGATACGTCAGCAGTTCGTGATCGATCTCGAGCCCCGAGACGGCCGTACAGTTCTCGATCATACCCCCTTTCCACTCGACGGTGAAGTGGATTCGGCTACGCGGGCGGTTCGACATGGCTTCCCAACCACCCCCGCTGAGATATACCTTCGCGTGTGGCCCGTTCGAGTGGGCATCCGTTCTCAGAGCAGGTCGCCAAGCGTCCGGAGCGCCGACGGGCCATCGATGTGGAGATCCGGAACCGAGGTCGGGTCGCTCTCCTCGACCGACTCCCCGCCGACCAGCACCGTCCGGTAGCCCCGTCTGTTCGCCGGGCGAACGTCGTACTCGACGCTATCGCCGACCATCACGTACTCGTCGGCATCGATCGCGTCCGTGACGGCGTCGAACGGGACGTCGTCGGGTTTGAACGCGCCGACGTCGTCCGGACAGACGAGCGCATCGACGTGTTCGTCCAGCCCCGTCTCGGCCAGCTTCCGGCGCTGGACCGGCCCGTAGCCGTTCGTCACGACGCCGACGGGAGACAGCTCCGACAGCAGTTCGGCCGTTCCGGACGGGACGTGTGAGGCCGCCAGCTCGGCCTCGATGTAGCGCTCGGCGAACGACTCCGGATCGATCGCGAGCCCCACATCCCGGGCGGCTCTGGCCGCGCCGAGGTAGGGGCTCTCCTCGAACTCTTTGAACGTCTCGACGTACCCCGGGCCGATCGCTTCCCGTGCGCTGTCGGTCGGCTCGACGCCGGCGCTCGCACACGCGTTCCGGAAGATACCGGGAACGCCGGGGTCGTACGTCACGAGCGTCTCGTCGAGATCGAAGAGATAACCGACTGTCACTACCGGAGTACGGCCGGCCGTCGATATACCGGTTTCGACGCCGTTCCGATGTGAGTTCCGGTGGCTTCCCGTCCCGTCCGAGCGGCGGCTATCAGATCCAGTCCGTCGACCGAGCTGCCGGTCAGAGAATCACGAAGAGGACGAGGTTATGGAAGCCCGGGCCGAGACCGACCGCGGCGATCAGTCCCAACAGGAGGTACCCCTCCGTCGGATCGGTCCGGACGTACTCCTCGAAGAGTGCGACAATGGCCGCCCCGAGCGCCACTTTCACGAGCACGAACAGCCAGCCGCCGACGACCTCGGGGACCGGGAGCGCCCCGCCGGCTTCGAGAATGATCCGCGACAGCGGCGTCTGTTCGCCGAAGCCGAGCGCGCCGTGGCCGACCGCCGTCGAGATCCCGTCCAGCGTGTGTCCGAAAACGGTGACGATCCCGACGGTCCCGGTCGCCGAGACGACGACGAGCCGATCCAGTGCCGTCCAGACCGCAGCGGTGACGGCGAGCGAGACGAGCAAGATCGCTCCGGAGACGGGTGGCGTCGTCCCCATCTCCCGCGGCGTCGGGACGAGGGCGGCGGTCACGAGGACGGCGACGAGGAGGAGACCGCCGGCCGTCGCCAGAACCGCCGGCGCACCCGTCGGTTCCCACGAGTCGCTCGGCCGGTCGGCGACGGCGGCCCAGAGCAGCCCCGCGAGGACGCCCACGGTGACGTACACCGCCGGCGAGCCGAAAAGCGGGGCGATATCCCCCGGCACGACATCGGCCTGATACAGCGCATAGAGCGCACCGCCGGCGGCCATCCACGGCGCGAGCGCGGTCACCGTCTGCGCCGTCACCGAGGGGCGACGGAAATACACCGCCCCGAAGGTGGCCGCGACCGCGATGGCGAGCGCGACGAGATACGGGACGGGCGGCAGCCCGAAGTCGGCGGGGAGTATCACTACTGGAAACGGGCGGCCGATCGGTCGAAAACGTTGCGGTTGCGGTCGGCTTCCCGGCCGTTCTCCGTCGTCTCCCGCCGTTCGAACACAACCCCTTTTATTCGACCTGCCGAACGGGTGGATATGAGTTCCGATCTCACCGACGAGCAACTCGAAAAACTCCGCGAGGCGGGCGAGATTCTCGCACAGGTTCGCGCCGAAACCGCCGACCGCGTCGAGGTCGGCGCGAGCCACCTCGAGATCGCCGAGTACGCCGAAGACCGGATCCGGGAACTCGGCGGGAAACCGGCCTTCCCGGTCAACATCAGTATCGACGAGGAGGCCGCCCACGCGACGCCGAAGCCGGACGACGACGCCACGTTCGGCGAGGAGATGATCAACCTCGATATCGGCGTCCACATCGACGGCTGGCTCGCCGATACCGCGATCACGGTCGATCTCTCC
>LKMJ01002440.1_pt1 | contig 17052 bp, 14 predicted proteins | sample 643391 | NCBI WGS metagenome assembly LKMJ01 (sample SAMN04112250, study PRJNA286221) | soda lake metagenome | biome: soda lake; feature: Kulunda Steppe; material: water; isolation source: sample PL-Br10 brine of Picturesque Lake | place: Russia: Kulunda steppe | collected 2010-07
CCGTGTGGCGTGCCCCACCGCTCGCTACCGTTCCCGACGCGAACGCGACCAGCCACGCGACCAGGATCAGGGATGCGGGTCTTCGATATCGGCGCCAGGGACACACCCCAGGAAGCCACCGACCGCATCGTCACCGTTCCCAATGCGCTGTCGCTGGCGCGACTCCTCGTCCTGCCCTTCATCTACCTCGATCTCATGGACGAGCGGTTCCTGCGCGCCTTCGTGCTCCTGGTCATCTTCGCCGCGACGGACTGGCTCGATGGTTACCTGGCGCGCCGGTTGGATCAGATCACCCGCGTCGGCACGCTCCTCGATCCGATCTCCGACCGTGCGCTGTTCCTGGTGGTGGGTTTCGGCTTCGTCCTGGCCGACCTGCTGCCGTGGTGGGCGTTGCTGCTGGTGGTCCTGCGTGATGTCGGCGTCCTTGCCGTCGGTGCGCTCCTCCTCCTCAAGGGTGCGCAGCCCCCTGCGGTCACCCGGATCGGCAAGGTGGCGACCTTCGGCCTGATGTGGGCCTTCCCGACCTGGCTGCTGGCGGCCGCCGTTGGCGGGGGAGCCACCGCGGCCCAGCCGGCACTCGAGATCATCGGGTGGGTCTTCTACAGCGTGAGCGTCGTGCTCTACTACGTCTCTGCTGGGCAGTACGGCATCGAGGTCCTGCAGCGCTCGCGGTAAGGTCACTGGCCCGGTGCGAGGCGCTCCTGTCACCCACCGGGCTATCCGCCACAGCGAGCCGAGAGCGAGCCAGGAGAGGCACTCGTGGGCCAGGACATCCCCAGCACACTGCGCTACAGCGAGCAGCACGAGTGGGTGCGCGATGACGAAGGGGTCTACACCGTCGGCATCACCGCCTACGCACAGGACCAGCTCGGCGACGTCGTCTATGTCGACCTGCCGAGCCCAGGTGCCGAGGTCGTGGCCGGACAGGCCTTCGGCGAGGTCGAGTCAACCAAGTCGGTCTCCGACCTCTACGCCCCGGTTGCGGGCACCATCGAGGCACGCAACGAAGAGCTCGACGACCGTCCCGAACTGGTCTCCGAGGATCCCTACGGTGCGGGCTGGCTGATCAGGTTGCGCCCGCGCGATGCCGCGGACCTCGCCGGGCTGCTGGACGCCACTGCCTACGCACGTCTCACCTCGGGCTAGCGCCCATCCACAGATCGGTCTCAACCGCGCGTCGAGGCCTGCCTGTGGTCTACGCTGCTGCTCCAGCCTGCGCGGTGCACGGCCCCCGGCCGCTGCGACGTCAGGGCTGAACATCCTGCTCGTCACGCGCGATGTGCACCCAAGCTGAAGGTTGATGGTTGCACGGTGCGCGTGAGGGTCGGGTGAACAGTGAGCTATCGGGTCCGTTGACCGGGTACGACACCGCACGAGAGGTGGAGGCCTGGCCCGGACGCAGCTGAGGAGGCGGCATGTACTGCAGCCAGTGCGGCCAGCAGGTGCCCGAGGGAGCCAACTTCTGCCCGGCCTGTGGGGCACCCGTGGCAACGGCGGCTGCGCCCGCTAGCAACGACGACACCACCTCGGCGCTGGAGGCGGGTGCCCTGGATCCGCAGCACGAGGTCTCCGACCTGCCGGAACTGGAGCCGGGGACCGGCATGCTGGTGGTGGTGCGGGGTCCCAACGCGGGGTCACGCTTCCTGCTGGACCGTGAGCGCACCAGTATCGGACGCCACCCCGACTCCGACATCTTCCTCGACGATGTCACCGTGTCGCGGCGCCACGCCCTGGTCGCGCGCGGTGAGCACGGGATGTACGTCGAGGACAACGGGAGCCTCAACGGCACCTACGTCAACGGGGACCGGGTCGAGCAGCGTGAACTGGCCACCGGTGACGAGCTGCAGATCGGTCGCTTCAAGGTCCTCTACGTGGGCGACCCGGGACTGTCGCTCGGGGAGCTGCCGTGACTTCCTACACCATCGGTGAGGTCCTCAACCAACTGCGGGACGAGTTCGACGACATCACGATCTCGAAGATCAGGTTCCTGGAGTCGGAAGGGCTGATCAGCCCCGACCGCACCGAGTCCGGCTACCGGAAGTTCACCCCCAACGACGTCGATCGCCTGCGGTACATCCTGCGTGCCCAGCGGGACCGCTACCTCCCCTTGAAGGTGATCCGCGAGGAGCTTGACCAGCGGGAGGCCGGACACCCGGGAGCCCTTGCGGCGGCGCCGACCCCGCCACAGACCACGGACCAGCCCGGAGGTCCGGCTGTCGATGTGTCGACGCCCCGGTCGGACGCTGCTGCGCCACCCGCTGCGCCGTCATCTGGACACCTCCCGTCACAGCGGGTTGCCGATGGACCTCCACTGGACACTGAGCAGTTGGCGACGGCAGCGGGCGTCGAGGTCGCAGACGTCGCCGGGCTGGTGGAACACGGCCTGCTGGGTGGCCCGCCCTACGACGCTGAAGCGGTCGATATCGCGATGCTGGCTGGCCGACTCCTCGGCGGCGGGCTGGAGGCCCGCCACCTGCGGATGTATCGACAGTTCGCCGAGCGTGAGCTGGCGCTGGCTGAGCAGCTGGTCACGCCGTTGCTGCGCCAGCGCAATCCCGACAGTCGTGACGTTGCCGCGGAGCAGGCCGACCTGCTGGCGACATCCGGGGCGTCGCTGCACCGGGCCCTCCTCGTCCAACGCTTGCGCGCCCTGCTGCGTCCGTGAGCGTGCGGGCCCACCGCCGTCCCGTTGTTGCCGTCGGCACCCTCCGCGGCACGGCGGCCGCCTGGCTCTCCCTGCGCGCCGCCACTGCCGCCTGGCTCGCCCTCCGTGGCCCCGCGGCCGCCTGGCTCGCCCTCGCAGCGGTGCTGTTGGTACTGGCGCCACCGCCGCCCTCCGCCAACGCCCTGGAGCCGGGGCCGACGCCGTCGATCGCCGGGCCGTCACCGGGCTGGCCCCGCCCGATCGGCATGGAGGCAACGGCCTTCGTGCTGCTCGACACCAGCACCGGTCAGGTGCTCGCGGAGCGCAGCGCTGAGCAGCGCCGCCCGGTCGCCTCCACGGTCAAGGTGCTGACGGCACTCACGGCGTTGGAGCGGGTCGATCTCGATGAGCAGGTCACCGTCGGCGAGGAGGTGGCTGGGGTCCCCGGCTCCGGTGTGGGGCTGGAACCAGGCGATACCTGGTCGGTACAGGAACTGGTCGATGGGATCATCGCCCGTTCGGGCAACGAAGCAGCGGAAGCCCTGGCCGTGCACGTCGCGGGGTCCCGCGATGCGTTCCTACGGCTGATGGAGGAGGATGCCGCGGCGATCGGGGTGCAGGGTCTGGAGCTGGTCAGCGTCTCCGGTCTGGATGACGACAACCTCCTGTCCGCGATGGATCTGGCCCTCATCTCGCAGGCTGCGCTCGACCACGACGTGCTCGGCCCCATCCTCGCGCAACGACAGGTCACCATCCCGGGGGAGGGCACGGTCACCAGCCGCAACCTGCTGCTGGCCAGCTACCCGGAGGCGACAGGGGTCAAGACCGGCTTCACCACCGCGGCGGGCAACTCCCTGATCGGTAGCGCCGCACGTGAGGATCGTGAGCTGATCGCGGTGATCCTCGATGCGGGCGATGACCCCGGCAGGTTCGATGCGGCGGGCCGCCTGTTGGACCTCGGGTTCGACGCCTACAGCCTGCGCGAGCTCAGCGCCGACCTACGGTTCGCCGTCGCCGGCGGTCAGCTGCGTGTGGTCGTCGATGAGGTCCAGCTCGTGCTCCCGCGCGCGCAGGACGCCGGCCTGCAGCTGCCGATCGGGGCGCGGCCACCCGATCGTGACACCCGGGTGCCGGTGCTCGTGGACGGCACGGAGGTCACGCACGTACCGGCGGTTCTGGACCGTTCCCGCGCGCCCAGACCGGCTGGTAGCGCCGAGGCGGACCTCGGACGGGCTGCCGTCGACGGGATCTACGCGGCCCTGCGCGCGCGTGCTGCGAGCGATGCCGTCGGGTAGCTAGCCTCGCCACGTGTACAGCCAGGTTCCGCGGCCGCCGTGGCCCCTTGCCGCTGCGGCCCACAGGCATCGCCGCACCGGTGTGGACGGAGCTGGTGCATCCCCAACCGCCAGGAGCGTTCCCGTGATCGAGATGGAGCTGGTCGGCGTGCGCGTCGAGTTGCCGGCGAACCAGCCGATCGTGCTGCTCAAGGAGCGCGAGGGGAGCCGCTACCTGCCGATCTGGATCGGCGCTGTGGAGGCCACGGCGATCGCCTTCGCGCTGCAGGGTGTGGAGACGCCCCGCCCCCTCACCCATGACCTGTTCGTCGATGTCCTGCGGGAGTTGTCCGTGGAGTTGGTGGCGGTGCACGTCACCGCCCTGCGCGATGGCACCTTCTACGCGGAGCTGAAGCTGTTGCGCGACGGTGAACCCCACACCGTTTCCGCACGTCCCTCGGACGCCATCGCCCTGGCGTCACGACTGGGGGAGGTACCGATCCTGTCTGCCGACGCCGTCCTCGATGAGGCCGGTTTGGAGATGGAGGATGACGAGGAGGGCCAGGCCACCAGCCCGGGTGAGGACGAGGAGGAGGTCCGCCAGTTCCGGGCCTTCCTCGATGAGGTCACGCCCGAGGACTTCAAGGAGCAGTGACCACGGTGGCCGCGGCGGCTTGGGCCGCTTCCGGGCGGTTGCGGCGGGGCGTTTGCGGCTTCTCGCTTCCGGCTTCCGGCGGGCGACTTCCGGCTTCTGGCGGCTGACTTGGCGCCCGCCGTCCCTGAGGGCGGTCTTGCGGCCTGTCGGCCATGCGGGCGATCCTTTGCGCCGCCACCCCTCCGGGTGATCCCGCTGGGTGTTGGCCAGCTCTGGTGCCTGGGTGTTGGCCAGCTCTGGTGCCTGGGTGTTGGCCAGCTCTGGTGCCAGTGCGTCGAGCCTCCAACGTGGTCGATCCCTGGGCAGGAGCCCAGGTCCTGACCACGTTGGGGTAGTGCCGTCTACTCGTCCGCGGTCTCCAGGTCGATCCCTGGGCTCTAGCCCAGGGACCGACCAGGGCGTCCGTCGCTGCGCTTGGGGCCCGTCACCGTGCGTGGTTCGCGCGTTCGGTCCGCCGAACGGCATGTCGGTGGGGTTGTCACGGAGCGTGATGAAGGTGCTTGCTCACGTCCATCGTGAGCACTTTTCAGCGCCTTTCCATCGGGAATGTGGACGCATCTTCCGATCCTTGCGTAGGCGTCAACTAGAGGTTGAGGTGATGTGCGCCTCGATCCGACGTTGACGCTCGTCCGCGTCCAGGCGTACGGTCAGCGAGGGAGTTCCACCGTTGTGCTTCCTCTTGGAAGCAGGGTGGAGCGAACGACGTCCGCACGCTCCACCACAAGAGCGAGCCGCGGACGGTGGAGGCAACACGCCTTTCCCGCTCCACCGTCGGGCGACGCTTCCGACGGGGCCGTGACGGTCGGCGGGTAGGACACCAGCGCAGCAGCACACCAGCGCAGCAGCGGAGCCGAGGAGCGCGCACCATGGCCCAACAGGACGCAGGACAGCTCCGGCTCGATGTCGGCGATGAGGCCGAAGGCTTCCGTGGCCCCACCGTGTGCAAGATCGTGGGTATCTCCTACCGGCAACTCGACTACTGGGCGCGCACCGGTCTCGTCGAGCCCTCCTTCCGGCGCGCGGAAGGATCAGGGACCCAGCGCCTGTACTCCTTCGACGACGTCGTGCGGATCAAGGTCGTCAAGCGACTCCTCGACACCGGCGTCTCGCTGCAGAAGGTGCGACTCGCCGTGGAGCAGTTGCGTCGCACAGGCGGATCGCTCGCGGAGACCACGCTGATCTCCGACGGCACGAGCGTCTACGCCCTCGACGATGACGCCCAGCTGCTCGACCTGCTCCGCAAGGGCCAGGGGGTGTTCGCGCTGGCGATCGACCCGGTCGTCGAGGAACTCAAGGGTGAGGTGACCGCGTTCCCGACCGAACGCGTCGCTGCCGTTGCAGCGGCGAGCGACGATGAGCCGATCACGGTGGTGGACGCCGCAGGGCCGGCTGTTTCAGGCTGAGCCGCGACCGGGGCCGGCTGTTTCAGGCTGAGCCGCGACCGGGGTCGACTGTCTCAGGCTGAGCCGCGAGCGATAGCAGAGCCCGTCGGCCGCAGGTCTGGCTCCGGTCGAGGCCGATCGCCGCGTGCGAGGGGCGCCTCGCGTGGCGCGTGCGTGATGGCTGTGTCCGCGCGACCGTGGTCGTCGCGCAACCTGGCGCGCAGCCACGCGATGTCCTCGGCCTGCTGGGTCGCGCCGCCGGGTGTCTCCACCACCGCGGGCGCGCCCGCCAGCTGGATCGAGGCCACCAGCGCCTCGGCCGGGATGGTTCCCGCGCCGAGGTTCTCATGGCGGTCGCGCCCCGACCCGCGGGGGTCCTTGGAGTCGTTGACGTGGACGAGGTCGATGCGTCCGACGATGTCGAGGAGCCGCTGGGTCCCGGCGACCAGTTCCTCTCCGGCGGCATGCAGATGGCAGGTGTCGAGGCAGAAGCCCAAGGGGATGTCGAGGTCCTCCAGCGCACGCCACAGTCGCTCGACGCGCGCGAGATCGCTCGCGACGGCGTGGGGTCCGCCAGCGGTGTCCTCGATCAGGATCGCAACCTCGGTGTCGAGCCCGGCGAGGGACTCACGCCACCGCGCAGCACCGAGTGAGGGGTCCTCACCCGCGCCCAGTTGGCCGCCATGCACCACGACGCCACGGGCTGCCACCGCTGCGGCCGCGGTGCAGGTCTCAGCCAGCAGCTGCCGTGAACGCTCGCGCACCGTCACGTCTGCGGATGCCAGGTTGAGCAGGTATGGGCTGTGGACATAGATCGGTAGCCCGGCACTGCGCAGCGCTGCCGCGTCGGTCCGGGGTCGGCTCGGTCCGGCCCACCGGCGGGGCGAGGACAGGAAGATCTGGACCACCTCGGCATGGCGTTCGGCGGCACCACCGAGCGGATCGGCCGTGGGAACGTGGGCACCGAGCAGCAGCATGGCCGACAGGCTAGTTGAGGACGAACACGGCATCGTCGTACCCGTGCCGTCCGCGATGGCTCGTTGGCTGCCTCGTGGCGCGACCGACGGCTCGTGCGGGCAACGTGCACCGGCACACAGCCGCGCAGTGCCTGCTCGCCCGGCTGCCTGCCGCCTGCTTCCCTCGCGGCGAGCGATGCGAGCGGCGAGCGATGCGAGCAGCGAGCGAGACGAGCAACGAGCAGCCAGCAGCAAGGTGCCAACGTGACCAAGCCCTCCACCGCCGTGGTGTCCGTCCTCGAGGACCGCGCGGCCTTCCACAAACGCCACCTCGGCGTCGACGGGTCCGACCGGGCCGCGATGCTCGAGCGGCTCGGGTTCCGTCATGTGGCGGAACTGCTCGACGCGGCGGTGCCCGCCACGATCCGTGACACTGAACCCCTGCAGCTCCCCGATCCGGCGCCCGAGCAGGAGGTGCTCGCGGAGCTGCGCGCCATCGCTCAGCGCAACGATCCCCGTACACCGCTGATCGGGCTCGGCTACCACGGCACGATCACTCCCGCGGTCCTGCGGCGCAACATCCTCGAGGATCCCGGCTGGTACACCGCCTACACCCCGTATCAACCGGAGATCAGCCAGGGGCGGCTCGAGGCGCTGCTGGTGTTCCAGACCATGGTGGCCGACCTCACGGGCCTGGAGCTCGCCGGCGCGTCCCTGCTGGACGAGGCGACCGCCGCCGCCGAGGCCGTACAGCTGCTGCGCCGGGTCTCCCGCAAGCAGATGAGCTGGGTGACCTCCGACCCGGACCCCGCCGCCGACCCCGCTGCCGCCGACGCAACTGCCGATGTCGCCGACCCCGCTGCCGCCGACGCTGTGCAGGGCGCCAGCACCGAGGTGGTGCTCGCCGACCACCGCTGCCACCCCCAGACCTTGGCCGTGGTGGCTGCCCGCGCGGCACCGCTGGGCGCCGAGGTGGTGGTTGCGGACCTGCGTGCGGGTCTGGCTGCCGGTGTCGACCACCTCGTCGTGGGCGATGACCGTTGCATCCCACTCAGCGCCGTGACCGTCGCACTGCTGCAGTCGCCTGACACCGACGGGGTGCTCCATGACGACGCGGCGCTCATCGCGCAGCTCCACGACCACGACGTGCTGGTCGCCGTGGCCACCGACCTGCTGGCCTGCACGCTGGTCGTGCCGCCGGGGGAGCAGGGGGCGGACGCCGTGGTGGGCTCCTCCCAGCGCTTCGGTGTCCCGCTCATGGCCGGTGGGCCGCACGCCGCCTTCCTCGCCACCCACCAGCGCCACGCCCGCCAGCTGCCCGGTCGCCTCGTCGGGGTCAGTCGCGACGCCCACGGCCGCGAGGCCTACCGCCTGACCCTGCAGACCCGTGAGCAGCACATCCGCCGCGAGAAGGCGACCTCCAACATCTGTACCGCCCAGGTGCTGCTGGCCGTGGTCGCCGCGATGTACGCGGTGCACCATGGACCCGAGGGGTTGGTCCGCATCGCCCGGCGCACGCACGCCCTGGCCAGCGCCCTGCGCGGCGAGCTGGTCGACCGCGGCTTCGAGGTGCTCGGCAACGCATGGTTCGACACCGTGACGGTGCGCGTGCCCGGCCATGCCCACAGGCTGGTGGCCGCTGCCGCCGCGGCTGGCTACGACCTCGGTGTCCGACCGGGAGCCGACGGCACCCTCGATCCGGGCGATGGTGACCATGTCCGGATCGCCCTCGATGAGACCACGACCGTTGCCGATGTCGCCGCGGTGCTGTCTGCCCTTACGGGCACCGAGGTCGTGGGGGAGCGGGCCGCCGACCGGATCCCCGAGCCGGCGACCGCGCGGGTCACGGAGCGCGCTACGAACCGGGTCGTGGGGGAGCGGGCCGCCGACCGGATCCCTGAGGGGGTGACCGCGCGGGTCACGGAACGGGTAGCCGCCGCCGTCGGCCCGCGCGGTGAGGCCACCGACGGGATCCCCGCGCGGCTGACCCGTACCTCGGCGGTGTTGACCGATCCTCGGTTCCACGCCCACCGCTCAGAGACCGCTCTGGTGCGCTGGCTGCGGGAGCTCAAGACCAAGGACATCGCCCTCGACCGGTCCATGATCCCCCTGGGTTCGTGCACCATGAAGCTCAACGCTGCAGTGGAGATGGAGGCCGTCACCTGGCCGGCCTTCGCCGAGGTGCACCCGTTCTCACCGGTGGAGCGCCAGGCCGGCACCCGCCGGATCGTCGCCGACCTGGAGAGGTGGCTGGCAGAGATCACGGGCTATGACGCCGTGAGCCTGCAGCCGAACTCCGGGGCCCAGGGTGAGCTCGCCGGGTTGCACGCCATCCGCGGGTACCACCGCGCGCGGGGTCAGGGGGACCGCGACGTGTGTCTGATCCCCTCCTCAGCCCATGGCACCAACGCGGCCTCGGCGGTGATGGCCGGGATGCGGGTGGTGGTGGTCGCGTGCGACGACGAGGGCAATGTCGACGTCGACGACCTCGAGCGACTGGTCACCGAGCACGCCGAACACCTCGGTGCCCTGATGGTGACCTACCCCTCGACCCACGGGGTGTTCGAGACGACCATCGGCGAGCTGTGCGCGCTGGTCCACGACCACGGCGGGCAGGTCTACCTCGACGGGGCCAACCTCAACGCCCTGGTGGGGGTGGCCAAGCCGGGGCGGTTCGGAGCGGACGTCAGCCACCTCAACCTGCACAAGACCTTCTGCATCCCCCACGGCGGTGGGGGTCCGGGGGTGGGCCCCGTGGCCTGCCGGGAACACCTCGCACCCTTCCTGCCCGCGCATCCCATGGATCCGACGAGCTGGCACCCGGCGGCCGCGGCGCTGGACCCGTCTCTGCGGACCGGCCCGATCAGCGGGGCGCCGCTGGGCTCGGCGGGGGTCCTGCAGATCAGCTGGGCGTACCTGCGGTTGATGGGCGCCAGCGGGCTGACTGCGGCGACCGTCACCGCGATCCTCAACGCGAACTACCTGGCGACCCGGCTGTCGGAAGGGTTCCCGGTGCTCTACACCGGCGAGCGCGGGCTGGTCGCCCACGAGGCCATCATCGACGTGCGCGGGGCCCACGGGCGCACGGGCATCACCAACGAGGACGTCGCCAAGCGGCTCATCGACCACGGCTTCCACGCGCCGACGATGTCCTGGCCCGTCGCCGGGACGCTGATGATCGAGCCGACGGAGTCCGAGTCCCGCGCGGAGCTCGACCGGTTCGCCGACGCGATGCTGGCGATCGCGGAGGAGATCGAGCTGATCGCCGACGGCACCTGGCCGCGGGACGACAACCCCCTGGTCAACGCGCCCCACGTGGCCGAGGACCTGCTGGCGCCGCGGTGGGAGCACCCCTACCCGCGTGACGTCGGGGCCTACCCGGCTCGGGCCGTGCGCCGCGACAAGTACTGGCCGCCCGTCAGCCGGATCGACCAGGCCCACGGCGACCGCAATCTGGTGTGCGCCTGCCCCCCGCCGAGCGCGTTCGCCTGACCCTGGTGGGCTGGGGCCGGTTCCTGACCGGTCGCCGTCGGGGTTGTGAAGCGATGTGACCTGGTCGGCGTCGTTTCGCTGCACAACCTCCGGCGCTGTGCGCTCCTGCCGGCAGAGCTTCAGGAGGATGGCGCGGCGCCGAGAGGTATCGGCGTCCCTTCCACTTCTCGTCAGGAGAACGTCGATGACCACCACGAATGCCTCTGCCGCCGCCATCACCGCCATGCCCCGTCACCACCACAGTGAAGGTGACCGTCCACGGCGCTGGGCCGTGCTCCTCGCCGGCATGTCACTGCTCGGACTTGCCATCCTGGTCCTGATCGGCGCGGAGTTCGGCATCGATGCGCATGCGACTGCGCGTGCGGCCCAGCAAGGCGCGATCGAGCTCCTGAGCGGCAGCGATCGCACGCTCGCAGGGATCCGCTGGGTGCGTTGAGCGCAGGGCGTGACCGCGGTCCGGCGCGCGGCCCCGCCGGGCACCCGGCGCCGGGGATAGGGCCGCTGAGCGCCCTGTCGCGGTTAGTCTCCGCTCACCGCTGCGCCGAGCGAGATGCGAAGGCGCGGTACCGCCGCCCGAGTGGCCGCCGTGGACGATCAGACAGCATCGACGACACCGCCGCAGACGCCGCCGACACAGCCAGATCCCGACGCGCGTCGATTGTGGCGGTTCGTCCTGGCATGGGCGGTCCTCGGTGTCGCGGCGATCTCCTGGGCCGTCTGGGTCGCGCAGGTGCGCGCGCAGGCCGGTCCGGCCCTGACGTGGGCCCTCGTCGTGCTGTTCGTGGTGGCGTGCGGTGCCCTGGAGGTGCGGCTGCCCCTCGGCGACCGCACGGTGGCCTTCGACCTCGCCGAGACAGGCTTGGTGGTGGCGCTCGCCCTGCTCGTCCCAGCCAACGCGGCCGTTGCCGTGACGGTCGCGATCCTGGCAGTGAACCTGCTGCGGCGGCAGGCGGCGCAGCAGGTCGTGTACAACGTGGCCGTGACCGCGGTGGCTGCGAGTGCTGCGGCGGCAGTTGCACGGCTCAGTGGCGACGCGCCGCTGGTCGTCACCGACCCGGTGGATCTGCTCCTGCTGCTGGGCGCGATCGTGGCCTACTGGCTGGTCAACACGCTCGCTGCGGTGCTGCTGTTGATGCAGCTCGATGGAACGACCTTCGCGCTCACGATCCGCGGGATCGTGCGTGGTACCAGCGTCAGCACGGCACTGTCCGGCTCGTTGGGGCTGATCGCCGCCGTGCTGCTCGCCGCCGCGCCGCTCGCCATGCCAGCGTTGTTCCTGCCGGCCTGGGTGGCCCACCGCGCGCTCGTGGAACGTGTCGAACGGATCCGCAGTGAGGTTGCCGTCCGCGATCGTCTCGAGCGCACCGTCGAGGGTGCCAATGACGGGATCGCGCTGCTCGATGCCACCGGGATCGTCGAGCTTGCCAACCCGGCGATGTGCCACCGGCTCGGCGTTGCGCATGAGCAGCTCCTGGGCACCGATCTGGTCGATCAGCTCACCGAGGGAGCGGCCGAGGACACCCGCCCCCTGGCGGACCTGCTGGCTGAGCTGCGCCCTGAGAACCCTTCCGGTGAAGTTGACCTCCACCTCGGCGATGCTGTCTACACCCTCGTGCTGACCGGGCTCTTCGACCAGTTGCGTGCGCGGTCGGGGACCGTGGTGCTCCTGCTCGATGTGACGCAACAGCGCGAGACCGAGTCGATGCGCCAGGAGTTCGTCGCCCGGGTCTCCCACGAACTGCGGACGCCACTGACCTCGATCGCCGGTTTCATCGCCACGCTGCAGCGGCGCGACGGTCTGCTGGAGCCTGCACAGCGCCGCCACTACCTGCGGATCGTCGAACGGCAGGCGGCACGCCTCGACCGGCTGGTATCGACCCTGTTGTGGTCGGCGCGCTTGGAGCGCAACCGGGTGCTGCCCTGCCCGGTGGACGTTGCGCTCGTGGACGCGGTCGGCGAGGCCACGGAACTGCTGCACGACGTGCTGCCCGACGACGTCGAGGTCGATGTGGGCACGCTTGCCGCGCACGTCGACCCTGATCATCTGCAGCAGGTGCTCGGCAACCTGCTGGCCAACGCCGCGACCTACGGCCGCCCGCCGATCGCGGTGCGGGCATGGACCGATACGCCCCAACGGGTGACCATCGAGGTGTCAGATCGTGGTCAGGGGGTCGCGTCGGCCTTCGAGCCTGAGCTGTTCAGCCCCTTCGCCCAGGCATCGACGGGTGACCGTCGCACGGCCATGGGGCTCGGGTTGGGCTTGTCCATCACGCGTGGGCTCCTCGAAGGCAACGGTGGCGAGATCACCTACGCCCGCCTGGACGACATGACGTGTTTCCGCGTGTCCCTGCCCGCTGCTGGGCGGTGTGAGGAGACGTGACGGTCGCATCCGGTCTGCCGGCGTGCAGCGGTCGATGGTGGCCGCTTCGACGTACACCGGAGCAGGCCCTGGTCGTCGTGGCGGCGAACAGAAGGCAGAGGGGACAGCCCACGATCGACGCGCGGCGGCGGGCAGCCAACCAACCACGGATGGCGAGGTGCGAGGGTGCAGATTGAGGAGTTGATCGGTCGCGGCGTCGGGCGCCGTACGGCTGACGGGCGCAGCAGCGCCACCAAACGCGCCCTTCTGCAGGTGTCGCGGTCCCTTGAGGCACTGGCCGGGCAGCTCGCCGACCACGGCGAAGCCTTCACCATCGTGACGTTGTTCGAAGACGCGAGCTACTTCGCCTACGAGCGCCACCGTTACGCCCGACTGGCGCAGGCCGGCACGGTGATCGTCGGCTTCGCGGGCTCTCCCGAGGAGGTCGCCGCGGCCGGGGTGCCTGACGGGGTGCACCACCTCAACCTCGATCCGTCGGACCCGATCAGCGACGAGTGGAACGTGCTGCTCCTCTCCGAGTCGGTGACCGCAGGTCTGGTCGCCAACGACCTGGGCAGCGTGGTCGCCGCCCGCTCCCTCGAGCGAGGCAGGCTGTTCTCTCCCGCCGTCGGCACCGATCCGGCGTGGGTGGTCGAGGAGGCCGCGCGGATCCTCGAGCACGGTGCCGCCGGCATCGCCGATGTCGCCCTGGCGCCCGGTCGAGCGGCTGCTGCGCGCACCGCCAGCCGTGGCGAGCAGGTGCTGCGGGAGGAGCTCGAGGCCGGCTGGTGGCGAACGCTGACCTACGCCGCCCAGCTCGGCGACGTGGAGCGCATGGCGTTGACCGACGCGCTGACCGGAGCCTGGAACCGTCGGTTCCTGGACCGGTTCCTGTCGCGTGTCGGCCAGCGGGCACCCCAGCTCGCGGTGGTGCTGTTCGACATCGACGGGTTCAAGGAGATCAACGACGCCTACGGCCACAGCGTCGGCGATGCGGCCCTACGTCGGTTCGCCGACGTGGTGCGGGCGCACGTCCGCGGCACGGACCTGCTGGTGCGCTACGGCGGCGATGAGTGGCTGGTCCTGCTCCCCGGGACCCCACAGGAGATCGCGGTCAGCCGCACGGAGGCGATCCTGCACGCTTGGGCGGCCGAGCGGCTCCCCGCACCGGCTGCGCACGCGCGCCTGGCAGGGTCCGCTGGTGTCGGGGCGTTCGCCGCCGATGCCCTCGACCTCGACGCGGTCGAGGCAGCGATGTACAGCGCGAAGGCCACGGGCGGCGACCGGCTGGTGTCGCTGCCGGTGTCCCCGCCGCGTGGCGACTGACCCCCGCCGCGTGGCCGGGCGACACCCTGCCCTGCGGACAGGCAACACCCAACAGTCGGCCGGGCCGCCCCATGCCCCGGCCCGGCCACCCGATCGCGCGCTCTTCGCACAGGCCCAACGTCCCATGCTTCCTGCCTGAGCGGCCCTATGGCAGGGCGCTTCGGGTGAGCATCGTGCATGCCTGAGGGGCCCCGCGGAGGGGGCGTCTCCACACACGCACCCGCCGCACCGCGGTCGCGCCCACCGAGCTGTCAGGACCTGTGTCCTGTCGGCCTGAGCGCGGTCGAGGAGGAGTCAAGCCCTGTGGAAGCGCTCGAGTTCGCCCGGATCCAGTTCGGCTCCACGACGATCTACCACTTCTTCTTCGTCCCCATCTCCATCGGCCTCGCGCCGCTGGTCGCCATCTTCCACACCCAGTACGTGCGCACGGGTGAGGAGCGCTACCGCCGCCTGGCGAAGTTCTGGGGCAAGATCTTCCTCATCCTGTTCGCGATGGGCATCGTCACCGGGATCGTGCAGGAGTTCCAGTTCGGGATGAACTGGTCGAGCTACTCCTGGTTCGTCGGCGACATCTTCGGTGCGCCCCTGGCACTGGAGGGCCTGCTGGCCTTCTTCCTCGAGTCGACCTTCCTGGGACTGTGGATCTTCGGCTGGGACCGCCTGTCCCCGAAGCTGCACCTGGCCACGATCTGGCTGGTGGTGCTCGGCACCCACCTCTCCGCCTACTTCATCCTGGCGGCCAACTCCTGGATGCAGCAGCCCGTGGGCTTCACGATCGACCCGGAGACCGGGCAGGCGCGGCTCGACAACTTCCTCGAGGTGCTGACCAACCCCTACCTCGCCGGGCAGTTCTCCCACACCATCTTCGCCGCGTGGACCACGGGCGCCTTCGTGGTGCTCGGGGTCTCTGCGATCTACCTGCTCAAGGGACGCGACGTCGAGGTGTTCGCGCCGGCGGCACGCACCGCAGTCACCATCGCAGTGATCACCTCGATCGGTGTGGCCTTCGTCGGCCACGAGCAGGCCCAGCACCTCACCGACGCCCAGCCGATGAAGATCGCCTCCGCGGAGGCGCTGTGGGACACCGAGGAGGGCGCGCCCCTGTCACTGTTCGCCATCGGGGACGTCGACGAGCGCGAGAACATCGTCGACATCGGTATCCCGCGGGGCTTGAGCCTGCTGGCCACCAACACCCTCGATGCCGAGGTGGAGGGCATCAACGACATCCAGGCCCGCTACGAGGAGGAGTTCGGGCCGGGCAACTACATCCCGGCCGTGGGCGTGACCTACTGGTCCTTCCGCATCATGGTCGGTGCCGGGATGCTGATGATCGCCCTGTCGCTGTTCGGGCTGTTCAGCTCCCTCAAGGGTCGCATCGCCGCCACCGACCGTCGGTGGAACCGCCTGTGGCTGCAGGTCCTGCCCTGGGCGATCGCCCTGCCCTTCATCGCCAACACCGCCGGGTGGGTGCTCACCGAGATGGGCCGCCAGCCCTGGGTGGTCTACGGCCAACTGCTCACCGCGGACGGGGTCTCCCAGTCGGTCTCGCGGTGGGAGGTCATCCTCACCCTGGCGGGCTTCACCCTGGTCTACGGCGTGCTGATGGTGGTCACCCTCGGGCTGATCAAGCGCCAGATCGACAAGGGCGCGCCGGAGGAGACCGGCGAGGACGTCGATGAGGACCACCGCACCTTCGCACCGCTCGGTGGCGCGTACTGATGCCGGCATGGCCGCACGCGCCTCGGCGCGTCACGACCCGGGCCCAGCAGGCCCACACGCGCCTGGTGCGCTAGGAGAGGACCCACGATGGACTGGTTCAACCTCGAGACCCTGTGGTTCACACTGATCGCCGTGCTCTTCATCGGCTACTTCGTGCTGGAGGGTTTCGACTTCGGCGTCGGGGTGCTGACCAAGGTGCTGGCCTCTGACGACACCGACCGTCGCGTGATGATCAACACCATCGGGCCGGTGTGGGACGGCAACGAGGTGTGGCTGATCACCGCGGGTGGGGCGATGTTCGCTGCCTTCCCGCTGTGGTACGCGACGGTGTTCTCCAGCTTCTACCTGCCCCTGTTCCTGATCCTCATCGGGCTGATCGTCCGCGGGGTGTCCTTCGAGTTCCGCGGCAAGCGCACCGAGGAGCGGTGGAAGTGGTGGTGGGACCAGGCGATCTTCTGGGGCTCGCTGCTACCGGCCGTGCTGTGGGGCGTGGCCTTCGCAAACTTCGTCCAGGGCATCCCCATCGAGGAGAACGGGCTGTTCGTCGGCACCGTGCTGGATCTGTTGTCGCCCTACGCCCTGTTCGGCGGGGTGGCATCGCTGCTGATGTTCACCCTCCACGGCGCCATGTACCTGGCGCTGAAGACCGAGGACGGCGGGACGATCCAACAGCGTGCGCAGACCCTCGCCCAGTGGCTGTCGTTGATCGTCGCCGTCGGGGTCATCGCCTTCCTCGGCTGGACCTACCTCAACGCGCTCGCGCTCGGCGACACCGGCGTGGTACCCGGCATCATCCCCGTCTCCGCCATGGGTGCGGCGCTGGCCGCGCCGATCCTGATCCGTGAACGCCTCCACGGCTGGGCCTTCGTGGCCACCACCTCGATGATCGCCCTGGTGGTGCTGACGCTGTTCCTCAACCTCTATCCGCGTCTGCTGGTGTCCTCCATCGACCCGGCCTTCGACATCACCATCTCCAACGCCAAGGCCAGCGACCTGACGCTGACCATCATGAGTTGGGCGACGCTGGTGATCCTGCCGGTGGTGCTGGCCTACCAGTCGTGGAGCTACTGGGTGTTCCGCCACCGGGTCAGCCGTGAGTCCGTCGAGGCGCCCTCGGAGACGCCGTTGCAGGTGGTCGACCGCCGGCTCGCGCAGCGTCAGGCGGCCAAGGGCGGCGGCAAGAGCGAGGCTGGCGGTCCCGACCAGGATCACGCAGCCAGCGATGGGTCCGACGGGGGGTCGGAG
>LKMJ01002441.1_pt1 | contig 17051 bp, 15 predicted proteins | sample 643391 | NCBI WGS metagenome assembly LKMJ01 (sample SAMN04112250, study PRJNA286221) | soda lake metagenome | biome: soda lake; feature: Kulunda Steppe; material: water; isolation source: sample PL-Br10 brine of Picturesque Lake | place: Russia: Kulunda steppe | collected 2010-07
TCGCCTCATAGCCGGCCTCGGACTTGCTGGCGTCCATGCCCTTGTAACGCCAGTGGGCGCAGACACCGAGCTCGGCATCATCGTGCATCTGGTGGGTGCGGATCTGCACCTCCATGGTCTTGCCATCAGGCCCAACCACAGCCGTGTGCAGCGACTGGTAACCGTTTTCCTTGGGGTTGGCAATGTAGTCATCAAACTCATGGGGGATGTGGCGCCAGAGCCCATGCACCACCCCGACGGCGGCGTAGCAGTCGCGCACCTCTGGCACCAGAACCCGCACCGCCCGGATGTCATAGACCTGGGAGAAATCAATGCCCTTGCGGCGCATTTTCCGCCAGATGCTGTAGATGTGCTTGGCCCGGCCGTCCACATCCGCTTCGATGCCCGCCCTGGCCAGTTCCTCACGCAGGGTACCAGCCACGCGCCTGACGAAGGCATCGCGATCCAGGCGCTTCTCATCGAGCAGCTTGGCAATCTTCTTGTAGGCCGATTCGTGCAGGTAGCGGAAAGACAGATCCTCCAGCTCCCACTTGATGTGGCCAATGCCCAGCCGATGCGCTAGCGGTGCATAGATGTCAAATACCTCACGGGCCACCCGCAGACGCTTCTCCGGCGGGGCGTCCTTGACCGCGCGGATGGCGCAGGTGCGCTCGGCCAGCTTGATCAGGGCCACACGCACGTCATCCACCATGGTCACCAGCATGCGACGCACGTTATCCAGCTGGCCCTGATTCTGGCCCAGTACGTTGCCCTTGAGCGGGCGATGCAGCGTGGAGATCACCGCCATCTGCAGCACCCCTTCGATCAGAGCGGATACGCCACTGCCGAATTCCGCTTCCACCTCGCCCAGGGTCATCCGCTCTTCCCGTACGGCTCGATAGAGCACGGCGGCAATCAGGGTTTCCTGATCCAGCCGAAGCTCTGTGAGAATCTGCGCCATTTCCAGCCCCGTCTGGAAACTGCTGGCGCCCGGCGCCCACTCACGATCCTCGCGCACGGCCTTTTCATCAATGGCGAGGCTGCGCTCACAGGCACGGATCAGCTCCCGCGGATCTTCCAGCGGAAACTGCGCGTTGATGTGCTCGGCCCACTCGGCCAGATCAACCTCACCGTTCTCGGCCCGAGCGTAATTCTCCCTTACTTTGACCATGCCCGTTCAGACTCCGCGCTCAAACAGCGCCATGGACTCCACGTGGGTGGTGTGGGGAAACATGTCCATGACCCCTGCCCTTACCAGACGATAGCCACGCTCAACCAGTTCCCCCGCATCCCGCGCCAGTGTGGATGGGTTGCAGGAAACGTACAGAATCCGCTCGGCGCCGGCATTGGCCAGATGGCGCACAACCTCCTGGGCCCCGGAGCGTGGCGGATCAATCAGAATCCGGTCAAAGCCTTCACGCGCCCAGGCTTCATGGGTGAAGTCCTGCTGAAGGTCCGTGGCCAGGAAACGGCAGTTCTCAAGCCCATTGCGTTCGGCATTCTCCTGGCCGCGCTCCACCAGCGCGCCCTCGCCTTCCACACCGACGACCTCGCGGGCCCGCCGCGCCAGAGGCAGCGAAAAGTTGCCCAGACCACAGAACAGATCCAGAACCCGGTCATCAGGCTGCGGATCCAGCCACTCCATGGCCTGATCCAGCATCCGCCGATTGATATCGGCGTTCACCTGGGTGAAGTCCATGGGATGAAAGGCCAGATCCAGCTCCCACTGGGGCAGCCGATAACTGAGTCGCTCCGACCCTTCCCCGGGCCAGATGCGATGCACGGTATCCGGCCCCTTGGGCTGGAGATAGATATGCAGGTTGTGTGCCTGGCCAAAGGCGATAAGCGCCGCCTCGTCCGCTTCTGTCAGCGGATCCAGATGCCTGAACACCAGTGCGGCGTCCTCATCGCCGCAGGCCACCTCAATCTGGGCCACACGATCATAGACGGACAGCCCCAGAATCAGTGACTTGAGGTCTTCTATGGCGTTGCCTACACGGGCATCCAGTACGGCACAGGAGTCAATGGCGGTGATGAAGCTGTTGCGCTTTTCCCGGAAGCCAACCAGCACCTCGCCGCGCTTGGGCACATAGCGCACGCCCAGCCGGGCCTTGCGCCGGTAGCCCAGACGCTCACCGGTCAGCGGTGTCGCCCACTCTTCGGGCTCAATGCCCCCGAAATGGGCAAACTGTTCGCGCAGCGTACTCTCCTTGAACCGGATCTGGGCCTGTGGATCAAGGTGCTGGAGGCTGCAGCCACCACAGATGTCGGCATGGGGACAGGGCGGCTCTACCCGCTCCGCCGAGGGATTTTCCAGCACTTCCAGGGTGCGCAGCGCATCGAATCTGCGGCGCCGGTCAATGTAGCGCGCGCTTACCGTTTCCCCCGGCAGGGCACCGTCAACAAAGGCCGTCTTGCCTTCCATGCGGGCAACACCGCGACCGTCATGGCTGAGGCTTTCAATGGTCGCACTGACCGGCTCGGCGGGAATGCGTGGCGTGCGCCGGCGTCGGCTCATGGGTCTGTCCTCAATAGTGAATGGTCTGGAATGACCGCGCCTTCTCAGGCGTCGGCAGAAAACACACCCGTGGAGAGATAGCGATCACCCCGGTCGCAGATGATGGCGACGATGGTGGCGTTTTCAACCTCCTGAGACAGCCGTAATGCGCCGGCCACACAGCCACCGGAGGAGACGCCGCAGAAAATACCCTCTTCCCGCGCCAGCGCCCGCATGGTGTCCTCGGCTTCCTGCTGGCCCATTTCGAGGACCTGATCCACAGCAGTGGCGCTGAAGATACCGGGGAGATAGGCTTCCGGCCAGCGACGTATGCCGGGGATGGACGCGCCCTCACCGGGCTGGAGCCCGACGATCTGAATGTCGGGATTGCGCTCACGGAAATAGCGCGAGCAGCCCATGATGGTGCCGGTCGTCCCCATGGAGGAGACAAAATGGGTAATGGCCCCTCCGGTGCTTTCCCAGATTTCAGGTGCCGTCCCCTTGTAATGGGCCAGCGGGTTGTCCGGGTTGGCGAACTGATCCAGCACCATACCCTTACCTTCCTGTTGCATCTGCTGCGCGAGATCCCGGGCGCCTTCCATGCTGGCCTCGCGCGAGACGCTGATGATCTCGGCGCCGTAGGCACGCATTGAGGCACGGCGCTCCTCGCTGGCGTTTTCCGGCATGATCAGCACCATCCGGTAGCCCTTGATGGCCGCCGCCATGGCCAGGGCGATGCCGGTATTGCCACTGGTGGCTTCGATCAGCGTGTCCCCGGGGCGGATATCGCCACGCTTTTCAGCCTCAGCAATCATACTCAGTGCGGGGCGATCCTTGACTGAACCTGCGGGATTGTTGCCCTCGAGCTTGACCAGAATGGTGTTGCTGGTCTGTCCGGGCAGGCGCTGCAGGCGCACCAGTGGCGTGTGGCCGACATAATCCTCGATGGTTGGGTAGGACATCTCCGCGGTTCTCCTTCAGGATCCGGGTGTGCGCTGGAGCGCGCCACACCGTGTTTCGCTGTGTTAACATCCGGGCTTATCCGGATTCTCGGGCCAATGATACGCCCAACGACGGCTTCGCCCAACCGGGAAAACGTCAATACACCGCTGGGGGCCGACGCGTCCGATGCGCCGCTGGGGAATTCAGAAAAAGGTCTTCATCCTGTCCATGGTGCCCACCATGGTTCTGATGGTGATTGTCGGCGTCTATTTCACGCACAGCTGGATCAACAACCTCACCCAACTGCTTGAGGACCGCGGTCAGTCGCTGAGCCGCCAGCTTGCCTCCGCTTCCGAATACGGCGCCTTTACCGGCAACCGCAACCTGCTCTTCGGTGTCGCCAGTTCCCTTCTGGAAGAACAGGATGTGCGCGCCATCACCATCTATGACCGTGACGGCAACGAACTGGTCCATACTGGCCCAAGGCATTCCGTCACACGCCCGGATCGGGTTCAGAGCATCGAAAGCACCCGCATCAACCGGGGGGAAGACGCATCACTGTTTCTCTCGCCGATCTACTCCCAGGATCTGATGATTGATGGCCTTCTGGATCTGTCTGACATGGCGCCCGGCGGCGAGATCCGGGCGGAAGAACCGCTGGGCTGGGCCAGTGTTGAGCTCTCCCACGCAACCACCCAGCGTGAACAGTACAAGGCACTGCTGATCAGTCTGCTGCTGATTGGCGGGGGGCTGACCGTCAACGCCCTGATCGCACTGTATCTCAGCCGCTCAGTCACCAATCCCATCTACGACCTGACCCACGCCATTGGCAAGCTTACGGAAGGGAAGCTGGACACCCGCGTGAGGACCCAGGCCGGTCCGGAGCTGGAAGCGCTGGCCAATGGACTCAATACCATGGCGGAGAATCTCCAGCAGGCCCAGGATGAAATGCAGCAGAACGTGGACCAGGCCACGGAGGACCTGCGGGAGACGCTTGAGACCATTGAGATCCAGAACATCGAGCTGGACATGGCCCGCAAGCAGGCCCTGGAGGCCAGCCGGATCAAATCCGAGTTCCTGGCCAACATGAGCCATGAGATCCGTACACCACTGAACGGTATCATCGGATTCACGGATCTGCTTCTGAAGGCACCCGCATCCCCGCAGCAGAAGGATCACCTCAACACCATCCGCAAGTCTTCCGAGATCCTGCTCACCATCATCAATGACATCCTCGATTTCTCCAAGATCGAGGCCGGCAAGCTGGTTCTGGATCAGGCCCCGCTGCAGATCCGTGACACCATTGAGGAAGTCATGGTGATGCTGGCCCCGGCGGCCCATGACAAGAACCTGGATCTGGTGCCACTGGTCTATGATGATGTCCCCGACGCCATTGTGGGCGACGCCCTGCGCATCAAACAGGTCATCACCAACCTGGTCAACAACGCCATAAAGTTCACCCAGACCGGTGAAGTGGTGTTGCGCGCCATGCTGGATGATGAGCAGGAAGAGGAAGACAGCTGCCGGATCCGCATCAGTGTCACGGACACCGGTGTGGGTCTGTCCCGGGCCCAGCAGCAGTCCCTGTTCAACGCCTTCAACCAGGCCGACGCCTCCACTGCCCGCCAGTACGGCGGCACCGGACTTGGGCTTGTGATCTCCAGGCGCCTGGTCGAGGAAATGGGTGGCGAGATTGGTGTTGAGAGCGAGCTGGGGAAAGGGTCCACCTTCTGGTTCACGCTGAATACCCAGGTGACCACCACCCCGGACCCGCCCCCTTCACGCCAGGGGCTCAGGAAAGAACGCGCCCTCTATCTGGAATACCAGCCCACCGGCGGGCAGGCCGTGGAAAACCTGCTGCGGTGGTGGGAAATGGAAGTGGTGCGGGTGGATACCCCGGCCTCTGCTCTGGAAGCAGTGCGCAACGCGCAGGCGGATCAATCCGGCTTTGCCGTGGTTCTGGTGGGTATCTCCCGGCACCTGCTCCATTCCCAGCAGTACCGGGAACTGCTCAAGCAGCTCGAATACGAATGCGACTGCCGTGTCCTGTTGCTGACGCCGACACTCAAGGAAGAAACCCACACCATCGTGGATCTCGCCTCCGCCCACCTGACCAAACCGGTCCGGCGCAGCCGCCTCTACGAAAAACTCTTTCAGCTGATCCACGGCAGCGTACCGGAGGCTGATGAGGCCGCCTCAGATAAACGCCCGACTCCGGCACTCAGAGGGCCAGGTGAGACACCAACAGTGCTGGCTGTGGATGACAACGAAGCCAACCTGAAGCTGATTCTGACCCTGCTGGAAGACCTCAATCTCAATGTGCAGAGTGCCTCCAACGGTTATGAGGCCCTCAAACAGGTGCAGCAACAACAGTTTGATCTGATCTTCATGGATGTGCAGATGCCCGGAATGGATGGCACGGAAACCACCCGACGCATACGCCGCATGAACGATGGCAGGGCACGTACTCCGATCATCGCACTGACAGCCCATGCATTGACTGAGGAGCGTGAGAAGCTGCTTGGAGCGGGCTTTGATGGCTACCTGACCAAGCCCATCAATCACCAGGTCATTTCCCAGGCAATCCGGCGCCACACCGGCTGCGTGGTTGAGGAGCCCGAGTACCGCCAGGATGCCGATGAGCCGTCACAGGAGCTGCGCCGTTCCGCCCGCTCACGCCAGCAGGCCATTGTGGATGTGGAAGCTTCAGTGCGCCTGGCCGGTGGCAAGGCGGACCTGGCCGAGGAGCTGCTCAGCATGCTGCTCGACCACGTCAGCCATGACGCCCGCATCATTGAGCAGGCCCACCGTAACGGCGAGTACCAGACAATGCTGGAGCGGGTGCACAAACTGCACGGTGCCACCCGCTATTGCGGTGTACCGGAGCTGCGCCAGTGCGCCCAGCAGCTGGAGACCGCCCTGAAGCAGGCGGACGATGGGATCAACGAGCTCACTGCTGCCCTGCTTGAAGCCATCGACCGCTTCCGGCACTGGTGCGATCGCGCGGACTGGCAGCAGCTGTTCCGAGGCGAATTCAGCGACGACTCGCCCGCTCAATAAGCTCACGCATCTCCCGCACTGCGTCCCTGAGCCCGGTAAAAAGCGCCCTGGCCATGATGGCGTGGCCTATATTGAGTTCGTTCATGCCCTCAATGGCGGCCACGGCTTCCGTGTTGTGATAATGCAGACCGTGACCGCCGTTGACGATCAGCCCCCGGGAACGGGCGTAGGCCGTGCATTCGGCCAGCCGCTGCAACTCATGCTGCTGCCTTTGTGGGTGCTCGGCTTCAGCGTACTCTCCGGTGTGCAGCTCTATGGCTGGCGCACCACAGGAAACGGCGGCATCAATCTGGGCGTGCTCCGGATCAATGAACAGAGACACCTCGGTGTCCATGGCAGCCATGCGCCGGCATGCTTCGCTCACCCGCTCAAGCTGCCCCGCCACATCAAGACCACCCTCGGTGGTCAGCTCCTCGCGTTTCTCTGGAACGAAGCAGCAGTGCGCCGGCCGGATGGTTTCAGCAAAATCGAGCATGTTTGAGGTGACGGCCATTTCCAGGTTCATGCGGGTAGTGAGCGTATCGCGCAGAATCTGCACGTCACGGTCCTGGATGTGTCGCCGGTCCTCACGGGGATGGACCGTAATGCCATCGGCTCCGGCTTCCTCGGCCAGGAGTGCGGCCTGAACCGGATCCGGATAACGGGTTCCTCTCGCCTGACGCAGAGTGGCAACGTGATCCACATTCACACCCAGCAGCACGCGACCGCCCAGGGTCTGTTCGCTCATTGACTCGCTCCTCCTTTGGGAAACAGACGTCGGCTGTGCAGGGGCCGCCCCTGCAACAGATGATCCACCAGATGGCGCATGATCCGCTTGGCACAGCGCCTGGCCTCAGGCTCATCCAGTCGTCCCTCGGCCAGCGCCAGCAGCTGCTCGCCAGCCAGTGGCCCCAGCTGCCCGTTACTGTACTCCAGGAAACCGGCCTGCGGATCAAAACCGTAGGTCTGACCCGGCTCAATCGGGCGCTGCGAATCCGACGCCCAGCGCCAGTCGAACCCATAGCCGAGCTCACAGGCCAGTGTCCATTCGAAACGCCGTAGTATGGGCTCAACGGCCTGGGTTGTATCAACAAGGGATTCCAGCGCTTCGAGATAGGCCGAGAACAGCTCCGGTGCTCCCTGTGAAGCCGTCATCAGGCGCTGCAGAAGCTCATTCAGGTAGAGCCCGCAATAGAGGCGATGGCCGGCCGGCTGAAGAGGACGGGCTGAACTTTCCGCCGCAACCAGATTCCTGAGAGAGCCCCTCCCCTTCCAGCCGACACGCAGAGGCTGGAAGGGCTGCAGCTCAGCGTTCCATGTACTTCTGCCACGGCCAGCGCCACGCGCAACCACCGAGACCGCCCCGTGGCTGAGGGTGAACAGATCCACCAGCAGACTGGTTTCGCGGTAGGGGCGGCGGTGCAGAACAAAAGCCGGTTCCTCATTCGCGGACTCGCTCAAAGCCGCCTCCCCCGGGATCCGGTTCAGCTGTCGCGATAGCCAAGACTGCGCAGTGCCCGCTCATCGTCGGCCCAGCCCTTGCGGATCTTGACCCAGAGATGGAGCATGACCTTGCTGTCGAACAGCGCTTCCATATCCTCCCGGGCTTCCTGACCGATCTTGCGCATGCGGCTGCCCTTGTCACCGATGACGATTTTCTTCTGACCGTGGCGTTCCACCAGAATCAGGGCGTTGATGTGCAGCGTACGCCCCTCCTGCCGGAAATCCTCGATCTCCACGGCCATGGCATAGGGCAGCTCATCACCAAGCTGTCGGGTGATCTTTTCACGCACGATCTCGGCGGCCAGGAAACGCGAGCTGCGGTCGGTCAGCTCGTCCGCGTCGAACTGATGCGGCCCTTCCGGCAGGTAGCTGCGGATGCACTCCTCCAGCCGATCCAGGTTCCTCGAACGCAACGCCGAAAGCGGAATGATCTCATCAAATGAACGCTGTGTGCTCAACCACTCGATGTGGGGAAGCAGTTCATCCGGGTTGTCCATCAGATCCACTTTATTGATGACCAGCATCACAGGACACTCGAGATGGGTGAGCTTGTTCAGTACATTGGCATCCGCCTCGGTCCAGTGGGTGCGATCCACCACAAAGACCACCAGATCCACATCACGCAGCGCCGAGGTGGCTTCCCGGTTCATCTGGCGGTTCAGCGCCCGGGGCTCGTCCTGATGGATCCCCGGGGTGTCCACATAGATGATCTGATCATTATCCCGGGTTTCTATCCCCATCATCTGATAACGGGTGGTCTGGGGCTTGCGGGAGGTGATGGCCAGCTTCTGCCCCAGCAGGTGATTCATCAGAGTGGACTTGCCCACATTGGGCCGGCCCAGTATCGCCACAAACCCGCAACGGGTGACGTCGGTTTCAGCTGTCATTACTGTCACCTTCCGCGCCCAGTGCGTAAAGGGCGGCCTGCGCAGCCTGCTGTTCCGCCACCCGACGGCTGCCGCCGGATCCTTTCACAACCTCATCCAGCATGGGCACGCTGCAGTCCACATCAAAGGTCTGCTGATGGGCCTGACCGCTGACGGAAATCACCTCATACTGGGGGAGTGCCTGCTGTCGTGACTGCAGGTATTCCTGAAGGCGGGTCTTGGGATCTTTCTGGGTATCCTGGAGGCTGAGATTCTCAAGGCGTCCGCTGAACCACTCCAGAACCCGCTCCTGGCAGGCATTGAAACCACTGTCCAGATAGATGGCCCCTATAATGGACTCCACCGCATCCGCCAGGATGGATTCACGCCGGAAACCACCACTTTTGAGCTCACCCGAGCCCAGTCGCAGATAATCGCCCAGCTCAAACTCCCAGGCGATCTCTGCCAGGGTGACGCCGCGCACCAGTCTCGCCCGCAGGCGGCTCAGCTGCCCTTCCCGTGCCTGAGGGAACTGGTCATAGAGATACTGGGCGATGACCATATTGAGTATGGCATCGCCCAGAAACTCCAGCCGTTCGTTGTTTCGCCCGCCATAACTCCGATGAGTCAGCGCCAGCACCAGATGTTCCGGCTCCCGGAATTGATAGCCAATGCGCCGCTGAAGGCGCTCCAGGTCCTCTTGTTCCTTGGTCACTGAATCCTCAGCTCATGATAGTGTTCAAAACCGATAACGACGTCCAGATTCGCGAGGAAAGGCGTTCGTACCTCATAGTCAAACTCGATGAACACCTGGGTGTCTCCCACCTCTATGCTCATGTCGTCCGCCTCCACGGCGTCAATATTCTCAAGCCGCAGGCGCCGGGCAATGGATTCACGGATCTCGCGGGCACTGGCATCACTGAGCCGATCGCTGCCCTCCAGTGAGCTGATGACACGGCTGAGCGTGAAGTCGTCAATGTAGATGGGAACAATGCGTATGATACAGACCAGTGCGAACGCCCCCACCAGCAGCCACAGCATCATGCCGGTGACGGAAGACCCCCTCTGATTTGCAACCATCATGCTCGCCTCCCCAGGCCCGTCATTCGATACGCCCGACACGGTGGAAACTCGGCAGGCTTGTCAGCGACTCCCAGTGCATCCAGATGGCAAAGGCCCGACCCACGACATGATCATCAGGCACCATGCCCCAGTAGCGGCTGTCCTTGCTGTTGTCCCGGTTATCGCCCACCACAAAATAGCTCTCTTCGGGCACTTCCCACTCGCCCTCGGCGTTGGGATCATTGCGCCCGTGGCTCTGGTAGATCCGATGCGCGGTGTCGTTGAGCACCTCCTCAAGCAGGTTTTCCTCCTGAAGGCGGGCCACAAAATGGGTCTCCACAGGTTCGTCGTTGACGTAAAGCTGTTTGTCCCTGTAGCGGATACGGTCACCCGGCGTTCCCACTACCCGTTTAATGTAGTTGATCGACGGCTCCACCGGGAACTTGAATACCATGATGTCGCCGCGTTCCGGTTCACCGATTTCGAGGAACTTGTGATCAACCACCGGCAGCCTCAGGCCATAGGCGAATTTGTTGACCAGTATGAAATCGCCTACTTCCAGTGTCGGCAGCATGGACCCGGAAGGGATCTGGAACGGCTCCACCAGAAAGGAGCGCAGCACCAGAACGACAAGCAGGATTGGGAAGAAAGACCGGCTGATCTCCGAAAGCCAGGGCTCATCCGGATCCTCAACCTCATCATCGGGATCCGGCCTGTTCCTGGGCCCCTCGGTTTCGTAACGCTCCATACGTCGGGGCCGGAGCAGCTTCGCGTCCAGCAGCCAGATCACCCCGGTGATGGCTGTAAGCACCACCAGTAAAAGCGGAAAATTGATGTTCATGCCCAGCCCTACTTGTCATCCACCCGGAGTACAGCCAGGAAGGCCTCCTGAGGCACCTCCACATTGCCCACCTGCTTCATGCGCTTCTTACCCTCTTTCTGCTTCTGCAGAAGCTTTTTCTTACGGCTGGCATCCCCGCCATAGCACTTGGCGGTCACATTCTTGCGCAGCGCCTTGACCGTGGCCCGGGCCACCACGTGGTTGCTGATGGCGGCCTGAATCGGAATATCGAACATCTGGCGCGGGATCAGCTCCTTCATCTTTTCAGTCAGAGCCCGTCCACGGGAGTGTGCCTGCTCGCGATGGACGATCAGCGCCAGCGAATCCACCCGATCATTGTTGATGAGCACATCCAGGCGCACCAGATTGGCTGCCTGGAAGCGCACAAACTGGTAATCAAGGGAGGCAAACCCACGACTGGCGCTTTTGAGCCGGTCAAAGAAATCCAGGACCACCTCGCTCATGGGCAGCTCATAGGTCACCTGTACCTGGGATGCCAGAAAATTCATGTTGGTCTGGCTGCCACGGCGCTCTTCACACAGGGCGATCACATTGCCCAGGTGCTCCTGGGGCACCAGGATGCTGGCCTCCACGATCGGCTCACGGATCTCCTCGATCTCACCGATGTCAGGCAGGCGCGAGGGATTTTCCACGTAGATGGTCTCGCCATCGGTTTTCAGCACTTCATAGACCACCGTGGGCGCCGTGGTGATCAGGTCAATGTCGTATTCCCGCTCCAGCCGCTCCTGGATGATCTCCATGTGCAGCATACCCAGAAAGCCACAGCGGAAACCGAAGCCCAGTGCATCGGAGTTTTCCGGCTCGAACTGCAGCGAGGCGTCGTTGAGCATGAGCTTCTCAAGCGCATCCCGGAAGGCGTTGTAGTCATCCGCGGTGACCGGGAAGAGCCCGGCGAAGACCTGGGGCTTGACGTGCTGGAAGCCCTCAAGCTGCGGCACTTCCGGGGTCTTGGTGTGGGTGATGGTATCGCCCACCGGTGCGCCCTTGATGTCCTTGATGCCGGACACGATAAAGCCCACATCGCCGGCCTTGAGCTCGGGCACCGTGGTCGGCTTGGGATTGAAGTAACCCACCTTGTCCACCACGTGGCTCATCTGGGTGGATTTGACCAGAATCTTCTCGCCTTTACGCACACTGCCGTGCATGACCCTCACCAGCGACACGACGCCCAGGTAGTTATCGAACCAGGAGTCGATGATCAGCGCCTGCAGAGGGTCGTCAATCTCGCCCTCGGGCGCCGGCACCTTGTGGATCAGATATTCGAGAACATCCTCGACGCCCTCCCCGCTCTTGGCACTGCAGGGCACGGCCTCACTGGCATCAATCCCGATCACATCCTCGATTTCGGACTTGACCTTGTCCGGATCCGCCTGGGGCAGATCCATCTTGTTCAGCACCGGAATCACTTCAAGGCCCTGCTCCAGAGCCGTATAGCAGTTGGCTACGGACTGGGCTTCAACGCCCTGCCCGGCGTCCACCACAAGCAGAGCGCCCTCACAGGCCTTGAGTGAACGTGACACCTCGTAGGAGAAATCCACGTGACCCGGTGTGTCGATGAAGTTCAGCTCATAGACCTGGCCATCGCGCGCCTTGTATTTGAGCGTGACACTCTGGGCCTTGATGGTGATCCCGCGTTCGCGCTCAAGGTCCATGGAGTCGAGCACCTGCTCGGACATTTCGCGCCCGGAGAGCCCGCCACAGATCTGGATGAAGCGATCCGCCAGGGTGGATTTACCATGATCGATGTGGGCGATGATGGAAAAGTTGCGGATATGGCTGAGATCACTCACGTATAACGCTTACCTGACTGAAGGAAAATGAAAGCGGGTCTGTCCCGACGAGCACCTGATTTTACCGGAGCCAGCCCGGAATGGCCACGTTGACCACCCCGGAAACAGAAAGACCCGCCGGCAGAGGGCGGGTCTTCCATTATCGGGAACCGTTATTCCGGCATTCGTACGGCCACAATGCGCGGACTGCCCTGGCGGATCACGGTCACCGCCACTGGCTGCCCATCCGGCAGATCACTCACGACGCTCTGGAAAGACTCCACTGAGGTCACCGCTCTGTCACCAATCTTGCGGATGACATCATTGCGACGGATACCTGCCTGGCGGGCGGGGCCGGCGCCCACTTCCGTAACCAGCACACCCGCATCGATGTCCCACTCGCGCTTGAGCCGCTCCGGGACCTCCTCGACACGCACGCCAAAGCGGTTATCGTCCTCTTGCTCAGGCTGGGTCCGGGCAACCTGCTCATCATCCTCGGGCAGTTCACCCACGGTGAACGTCAGGGTCTGCTTCTCCTGATCACGCATGATGGTGAGTTCACCCTCACTGCCGACAGAGGCCCGTCCAACCATGGGCGGCAGATCCGAGGAGCGGGAGATCTCCCGGCCGTTGAACTCCAGAATCACATCACCGGATTCCAGCCCTGCCTCGGCGGCAGGCGAGTCCGGCATGACCTGTGCGACCAGCGCACCATAGGGGCGGCTCAGGCCATAGGTCTCAGCCAGATCGCGGTTGACCTCCTGGATCATGACGCCCAGCCAGCCGCGGCTGACGCTGCCTTTGTCGCGCAACTGCTCAAACACGTCCATGGCCATGTCCATGGGCACCGAAAAGGACATCCCCATAAAGCCACCGGAACGTGTATAGATCTGGGAGTTCACGCCAACCACTTCGCCTTTCATGTTGAAAAGGGGCCCGCCGGAGTTGCCCGGATTGATGGCTACATCGGTCTGAATGAAGGGCACATAGTTCTCACGTGGCAGCGAGCGGCCCTTGGCGCTGACGATCCCGGCGGTCACGGAGTAATCAAAGCCGAAAGGTGAGCCAATGGCAAAAACCCATTCGCCCACATTGAGATCCGCAGATCTGCCGATGCTGGCCGTTGGCAGATCGCTGGCTTCGATCTTGAGTACCGCCATGTCAGTGCGCGGATCGGTTCCGATTACTTCGGCTTCCATTTCACGCCTGTCGCTGAGACGGACAATGATCTCATCCGCGCCTTCAATGACGTGATTGTTGGTGAGGATGTAGCCGTCCGAGGAGACGATGAACCCGGATCCCATGGAGGTCCGTTCGCGCTGCTGACCCGGTCCGCGCTCACCCCGCGGATCACCGAAGAACTCCCGGAAGAACTCCGGAAGCTGCTCCATCTGATCCCGGCCGAAGGGGCCGCCATGGGCCTCGGAGGTGGCTGTGGTGCTTATATTGACCACTACATCGGAATTCTGTTTCACAAGATCGGTAAAGTCGGGCAGCTGACCCTGCTCGGCTGCCTGTACCTGTAGCGGAAACAGAGCAATGAACAGCCAGAGTGTCAGCCATACAAGGGAATGCGGTGTTTTCTGCATACTGACTCCGTGCCTTATGCACACTCGGTGGATGATGAAGTTCCTGTTAGATTAATGCGGTCTGCCCGCCCGTTTTCAAGTTAAGGATACGTTATCCGTCTGTGGGTGACGCCGTACCAGGTAAGGCTCCATGCGTGCCTGCGTTGCTGGTCGGCGGGACAGCCAGCGAGCAAACAGAAACCCCAGCCCCAATCCACCCAGCCCGGAGGCCACGATCAGTCCATCCCCGGCACTGAGAACCTGATCCGCCAGCACGGCCGCCGCCATCAGGCCCGCCAGGGGCAGGCAGTACATCATCAGCGAGGCCCGCAGCAGCGCATCCGGAGCCACGGTCAGGGTAACCCCATCGCCGACACGCGCCCCAACCGTATTGGCGAGCAGCACCGGCTGATTCTGCCCGCCCCGGAGGCGGGCCATGGAACGCTGACCACAGCCTCCGCCCTCGCGGCACTGGCTGCAGCCGGATTGCGGCTCAATGCGCACCCAGACGCTGTCTCCGCGTTCAGCCACGACTGTTCCATCCTGCTCAATCATCTGACCCGGCTCCTGCAGGAGTGATCCCAAATGGACACCACAACGAAAGTTTAGTTCAATAAGGTGCTGTCTCGGATCATCTCATAAAAGGTCTTTCATGTCCGTATCCTACACCCACGACGTACTTGTCATTGGCAGTGGCGCTGCCGGGTTGACCACGGCACTGAACCTGCCCTCTGAGCTCAGAGTGGCCGTACTGAGCAAAACCCGCCTGGACAGTGGCTCCACCCAGTGGGCCCAGGGAGGCATTGCCGCCGTACTGGACGCCACTGACAGCGTCGAGGAGCACGTGCGTGACACCCTCAATGCCGGCGCCGGCCTCTGTCATGAGGACGCGGTACGCCAGACCGTCTCGGCTGGCAGTGACTGCATCGACTGGCTGATCAGCCAGGGCGTGGCATTCACCCGGACAGATGACAGCGGCTACCACCTCACCCAGGAGGGTGGCCACAGTCACAGGCGCATCATCCATGCTGCCGACGCCACCGGTCAGGCCGTTTCCCAGGCACTGTGCCACCAGGCGCGCCAGGCGGACAATGTGGAAATCTTCGAGAACCGCGTGGCCGTGGACCTGATCACACACCGTAAACTGGCCCTGCCCGGCAACCGCTGTGTCGGCGCCTATGTGCTCAACCGCAACGTCCAGCATGTGGAGCTGTTCAAGGCACGTTTTGTGGTACTGGCCACCGGCGGTGCCAGCAAGGCCTACCTCTACACCAGCAACCCGGATGGCGCCACCGGGGACGGCATCGCCATCGCCTGGCGCGCAGGCTGTCGGGTGGGCAACATGGAATTCAACCAGTTCCACCCCACCTGCCTCTATCACCCCCAGGCCAAATCATTCCTGATCTCCGAGGCGTTGCGCGGTGAAGGCGGCCACCTGCTGCTGCCCGACGGCAGCCGCTTCATGCACCACTTTGATGAGCGTGAGGAACTGGCACCACGGGACATTGTTGCCCGGGCCATCGACCACGAAATGAAACGCCTGGGTGCCGATTGCCTGTATCTGGACATCAGCCACAAGCCGGCCGAGTTCATCCGCAATCACTTCCCGACCATTTACGAGAAATGCCTCGATTACGGCATCGACATTACCCGGGAATCAATCCCGGTGGTGCCGGCGGCCCATTACACCTGCGGCGGCATCGTGGTGGATGAGTACGCCCGCACCGACATCAATCAGCTCTATGCCATTGGCGAGGCCTCCTTCACCGGTCTGCACGGCGCCAACCGCATGGCCAGCAACTCACTGCTGGAGTGCCTGGTGTTTGGTCGTGCGGCGGCTGAGGACATCGCCCGGGAAGTGGTCCACGTGCCACAGCCGCCGCAAGTGCCGGACTGGGACGAATCCCAGGTTCGCGACTCGGACGAGGACGTTGTGATTGCCCACAACTGGGATGAACTGCGTCACTTCATGTGGGACTATGTGGGCATAGTACGCACCACCAAGCGACTGCAGCGTGCCAAGCACCGTGTCGACATGCTCCACAGTGAGATCCGCGAGTTCTACAGCAACTACCGTGTCACCAATGATCTGCTGGAACTGCGTAATCTGGTGACGGTGGCGGATCTGATCATCTGCGCCGCACTGCAACGCCGCGAAAGCCGGGGGCTGCATTACACCCTGGATTTCCCGGGTCAACTGCCGGAAGCACAGGACACCCTCCTGACGCCGACCAGTTTCATGTCCAAAACCGCCTGAACGGGAGCCACTGCATGGCCGAAGACATCGAATACAAACGCCTTGTCTGGCACAGTCGCAGGGGCATGCTGGAGCTCGATCTGCTGCTGGTGCCCTTCGTGAAGGAGGCTTACCCGGAACTGGCCGACGAGGACAAGGCCCGCTATCGACAGCTGATCGAATGCGAGGATACCGATATCAACGCCTGGTTCATGCAGAGCAGCCGCCCGGAGGACCCGGACCTGGCGCGAATCGTCGACATCATCCTGCGTCGTGTCCAGCCCGATTGAACTGCCAGTCAGGCCCGCACCCGGCATAGGTGCTCTACAGGCCCTGCCCTGGGTACTGCTGGCTCTTGCACTGGGGCTTGCGGCACACCCACTGACCCTGGTGGCCGCCCTGCTCCCCCTGGGCGCTGGTGTGGCTGCCTTCTGGCGCCATGGGGTGAAGCCCGGCGGACACAGCATCACGGAAATCTGCCAGAGCCCTGAGGGACTGACCCTGCACACCCATAACGGCCAGTGCCTGAGTGCAGCACTGCATCCCGTCTCCCGCGTGGGCGCCGGTTGGCTCTGGCTGCGGCTGGATACCAGCGTCCGTCAGTACAGTCTGGTATTGAGCGACCGGCCCGGTTTTCGCAATACTGAGGCGGGTGCGCTGCGCCGGTTCCGAACCCGGCTGCGACTGACGCACACAGGCCAACAGCAATAGATGAGGTAGACCATGCA
>LKMJ01002442.1_pt1 | contig 17048 bp, 18 predicted proteins | sample 643391 | NCBI WGS metagenome assembly LKMJ01 (sample SAMN04112250, study PRJNA286221) | soda lake metagenome | biome: soda lake; feature: Kulunda Steppe; material: water; isolation source: sample PL-Br10 brine of Picturesque Lake | place: Russia: Kulunda steppe | collected 2010-07
CCACCAACTGTTCCATCATCGAGGCCGTCAGCGCCGTCCGGTTCGGTGCTCACGACGACCCGGGGCTCGTCCCCGACGAACGTGGTCTGGGAGCCACGCCAGAGCACGGAGTCGCTTCGGGTCTCGTCCGGTTCCGGTCGAACGTCGACGAGGCTGTACTCGCCCGGCCAGCCGATGACCAGTCGCGTCTGATCGTCGAGGTAGAACCCGGAGATCGCGTCGCCAATCTCCATCCGCTCGCCGTCGACGGCGGCGAAGCCGCTCCACTCGAACTGGTAGGTGAGAACGCCGTACTCCTGTGGAATCGACTCCGTTCTCGTGCTTACCGTGTACCCGCTTGCGGACATCTCCCTCTCCGTGTCGTCCGCGGCCGACGCCACCGTATCGTTCATCGATTCGGCGAACCCGTCGACGTACTCCTCGGGGTTCTCCTCGACATCGGACTCGATAGAGGCGAAGGCGTCCTCGCTCTCGTCGTCGTCGAGCCGTTTCCAGTACTCGACCGTCCAGGTCGCTGTTCCGTCGGCGTCGACGGTCACGGTCAGTCGCACGTCGTCCGCATCGAACGATTCCTGTGCTGTGGGGCTCTCTGGACCGGCTTCTTGCAACGAGTGACTTCTGTCGTCGACTGCACCGGCGACGCCCACCATCGCGAGAACCGCTCCGATCCCCACTAGGATGCAGAGGACAAGGCCAAACCGTTCCCTCGGTTCCATCGTTGCCGACATTCTCACCCTGATTGCTAAAGCCTTGTTGCTCTCACCCGGTCGGCCGATGTCTTTTTCACCGATCCGTGACAACGCTGCCGGTATGATGGATTCCCGCGCTGACATCGAGGTCGAGACCCTCCTCCGTATCGCGCTCGTGCTGGTCATCGTCGTTCTCGTACTCGAACTGCTCTCGATGCTGATCAGCGGGCTAGCTACGCTGCTTGGGTTCCTTCAGCCGGTGATCCTGCTCGCCGTCGCCGTCCTGATCGTACTCTGGCTGGTCGACCGGCTGTAGGGTCGACAGGCTCATTTCACTGGCCCGGATACCCATCGTCAGTGTACAGTCTCAACGCTCCTGTTCCGGGTCGCGTCGCCGCGCTTGCGGCCGACCTGTTCCCCGAACTCGTCGGCTTCGAGTCGATCCGCGAAGAGCACTCGGTGCTACTCAAACGACTCGGCGACGACGAGTTTTCCCATCTCGCCGAGCGAGTACGCCAGGAACTGCGGGGGGCACCTGCCGTCGAGGCGCGGATCACCGGTATCGACTACTTCGAGAGCCCTCCCCGGGGTTCGAGTCCGGTGGTCTACCTCACCGTCGAGTCACCGGGACTACAGCAGCTCCACGAGCGTCTCGTCGATGCCTTCGGCGCTATCGACGGACTCGAAGGGGAGAACTACGTGATGCACGTCACGCTCGCACGCGGTGGCGGTGATATCGAGGCGGCCCGCGCGCTCGTCGAACGGGAGATCGAGCCGATTACGTGGACGATCACGGAGCTTCGGCTCTGGGATGCGAAACACGGTGAAGCGGCGAGAACGATCCCGCTCCCGGCCTGACTACGCGAGTAGCCGGGGGCCGAAGATGACCAGCAACAGACAGAGCAACATCGTCAGCCCGACGGTCGTCGTGACGGTTTTCGTCAGCTGATACGACCCCTCGATCGGAAGCCGGGAGACGATCGCTTCCGTGCTGGTTCGCAGGATGTGCCCGCCGTCGAGCGGAAACGCCGGAATGCAGTTGAAAAAGCCAAGCTGGATGTTGATCCAGCCGACCCAGAAGAGGATATTCGCCAGCACGAAGGTGCCCGCTCCGAGCGCCGCCAGCGGGCCGTCGACGACGTAGAAGTTCATAATCTCGCTCGTGAACCCGGCGAAGCTCTCGGGGAACGTGTCACCGCCGATGATCCCGGCGATCGGGAGGAACAACACGAGCAGTGTCTTGCCAACGAAGGAATCGGTGACCCCGGGATCGATCGCCGCCTCTTCGTCGTTCTCACCGCCGAGTATTTCGAGGTACGTGCCTGCCGGGTAGTACTGCAGCCCCCACTCGCTGGTCGTGATCCCGTTCACGCCGGGGGCAACCGACGCCGCGCCGACGAGTGCGCCTCCGTCGTCTGCTTCCGCGAACGTCACCTCGTGGGTGGCACGATCGGTTCCCTCGTACACGACGATTTCGGCGGTGTCACCGGGCGATTGCTCGTCCATCACGTCGCTGAGATCGTCGCCGGTGACGACTCGCTCGCCTGCGATCCCGGTGATGACGGCGCTCGACCCCGGTTCGAGGTCCGCATCGTCGGCAAGAGGGCCGTCTTCTGCGACGACGATGAGCGCACCGGTCGCGAACGTGTCCGTTTCCTCCTCGCCGTTCCTGTCGAGGTCCACGGTCACGACCTCCTCCGCACCGAGTGCGCTCCCCAGTTCCTCCCGCGTGTCGACCGGTTCGCCGTCGACGGCGGTGATCCGGTCGCCCATCTCGACGTTGTCGGGGCCACCCTGCGTGACGCCCTCGACGACGAGTCGTTGCTCGATCGTCGTTTCGTCGTCCTCGTTGAGTTCGATAGTCACCGCCTCCTGATCAGTATCAGCAAGCGCCGATTCGAGTTCGCTGTTGGTCTCGATCGGCTCGCCGTCCAGCGCAGTGATTCGGTCTCCACGATCGACCCCGGCCGCTTCTGCCCCCGAGTTGGGGACCGGCCCGGCGATCGACGCTCCGGGTGCGACCGCGATCGCGCCAGCGACCGGGCCAAAGAGCAGCGCGAACACGAGCACGGAGAGCACGAAGTTGTTTGTCACGCCCGCCGCGAACATCCGGGTTCGTCCGCCGCGGCTCGCATTGCGCTGGCTCTCCTCTTCGGGTTCGACGAACGCGCCGATGGGGATGATCGCCAGCATGGCAACGCCCATCGAGTTGATATCGATGTCCTCGACGCGACAGAGCAGGCCGTGCCCGCCCTCGTGGACGACGAGGCCGACGAGCAGGGCCAGCACGATCTCGGGGGCCATCGACAGCGGCAGGAAGTCGTTGACGCCGGGGATCGCCAGCACGTTCCGCGGCTGTGTGACCTGACTCGGTTGTGGTGAGGACAGCGCCAGCACTGCTGACAGCACGAGCATCAGGAAGGCACCAACCATCACGACCAGCGCGATACCGAGCCCGACGTTCGCCCACGCCCGCCAGAACCGGTCCCACTGGGAGAGCCAGTCGAGGAACTCCCGACCACGCTTCGTGTGGATCGTCGTGATCGGCCCCTGCGTGTTGACGTACTCGGGGAGCCAGCCCCGCTGGCTCGCCGTGCTCACGAGGACCCAGTACGCGAGGATCCCGCCCACGACCCAGACCAGCGTACTCATTGGCCTATCCTCGGGGAGGCGGTTTGATATGGGTTTGGTTTGGTCGACGGGGGATCTTCCGGTAGCGCTCCGCTACCGCTCTCGTCGAAGCCGTGCCAGCACGAACGCCTCGTCGAGTTTCGCGAGGAACGTTCCGAGCTTCGGCCCCTCCTCCTGATCGAAGAAGAGCCGGTAGCCCGCCGCGAAGAAGTCGCCGACCTCGACGTCGTGCTGCCGTGCGATCTCGTAGATCTCGCTCTGGATTTCCTCGGGATCGTCGTGGGTCTCGATGAAGTCTGCGAGTTCGTCGAGCGCCGCCTCAGTGTCGGCGTCGAACTCGACCTTGGGCATCGACTCGCGCTTGAGTTCGTAGTTGTAGGCGTTGTCCGTCCGACGTGCCCAGCGACGCGCCTGTTCGACCCGTGCCAGGGCGTTTTCGACGACTTCGTCGCTCGGGTCCTCGGGGATGTGCCCCTCCCGCTTCGCGATCTCCTCGCGGAGGTCCGGATCCTCGGTCATCCCGAGCACTGCGGCAAAGCGGAACGGGATCCGGACCGGTCGCTCGCTCTCTGCAGGGTCGGCTCCCGGTTCGAGGTCGTGGACGAGGAAGGGGTAGACGCGCTTGGCGAACGCCGTTTCCGACTCCTCGCCGGGTTCGATAGCTCCGTAGTAGATCGCTTCGAGGCGGTCGAACTCGTCGACGAGCTGGTCGAGTCGCGGGATCGAGAAATCACGCGAGCGCGTGGGATCCTTCGCGAAGAAGTATCGGAGGACTTCGGGTTCGATCAGCTCCAGCACTTCGGGGACCATCACGACGTTTCCGGCCGACGAGGAGAACGGCTCGCCATCGAGGGTGAACCACTCGTAGACCATCGGCACCGGCGGCTCGACGTCGAAGACGGAAAGCGCGATATCGACGCCGCTTGGCCAGGAGCCCTCGGCGTGGTCCTTGCCGAACGGCTCGAAGTCGACGCCGAGTTCGCGCCACTGGGTCACCCACTCGAAGCGCCAGGGGAGCTTGCCCTCCCGGAGCGTCGCGGTTCCCTCGTGGCCACAGCCCTCGATCGTCTGGTCGCCCGCCTCCATGTCGGTGCAGCGATAGTCGACGGTGCCAGCCTCGACGTCGACGCCGGTGACGGTCTCGGTCACCTTCCCGCACTCCCCACAGATCGGGTTGAACGGGACGTACTCGTCGTCGACTTTGTCCTGATACGCCGCGAGGACGTCCCGCGCAATTTCACGGTTTTCTAGCAGGTACTCGGTCGCCGCCTCGAACCGGCCCTCCTCGTAGCAGGCGGTGTTCGAGACGAGTTCGATCGGAATATCGAGATCGGTGGCGATCCCGGCGATCAGCGTCGAGAAGTGGTCGCCGTAGGAGTCACAGCAGCCGAAGGGGTCGGGAATCGCGGTGTATGGCTTGCCGAGGTTCCGACCGAGCGCGCCCGCATCGACCTCCCCGAGGCCGACGATCTCGCCGTCGAGGTCCGCGAGCTTTCGCGGGAGCCCGCGCAGGGGGTCTCGGTCGTCGGTTGTAAAGAGCTGGTCGACCTCGTGGCCACGCTCGCGGAGCGCTTCGGCGACGAAGTAGCCCAGTACGATCTCGTTTGCGTTGCCCAGATGCGGGATGCCCGACGGCGAGATACCGCCCTTGATGACGATCGGCTCGTCGGGGTCGCGCGCCTCGACCTGATCGGCGACACGGTCGGCCCAGAACGCGTGGTGATCGCCCTCGTCGTCTTCGCGCAGCAGGTAGGGGTCGTACTCCGGTGGGACGCCGTGGTCAGGTCGCTCGGCCTCGGACTCCGCGTCGGCGTCTGGCTCCTCGCTCATCGCTCTCCGTCGGCCCAGTAGGTCGGCTCATCGCCCGCGCCCTCGGGGATCACGTCCGTCCCGTCGTGGTCGCCGTAGCGAACCGCTTTTGCGATGCGTTCGGGTTTCGTCCCGTCGAGGACGATGGTTCGCATCCCGGAGCGCTGGATCACCTTCGCGGCGAGCAGGTCGACCGGTGCTGAACTACCCGCGTTCATTTCGATCCCGGCGATCACGTCGACGAGCTCGGTCGCGGAGAGTCGCTCGTGTTTGGTCGCGTCGTCGGTCTCGTTCGGATCGGCGCTGTAGACCCCGGGGACGCTGGTGGCGTAGACCAGCAGGTCGGCGTCGACGTACTCTGCAAGTGCGGCGCTGACGGCATCGGTCGTCTGTGCGGGAGCAACGCCACCCATCACACAGACGTCGCCGCGTTTGATTGCTTCGCCCGCCTCTTCGTACGTTTCTGCGGGCGAGGGTACGGCCTCCTGTCCGAGCGCGGAGATAAGGAGCCGCGCGTTCAGGCGCGTGACGTCGATACCGATCTCGTCGAGTTTCATCTCGTTCGCACCCAGCTCCCGCGCCGTACCGATGTACTCGCGCGCGACGGTGCCGCCGCCGACAACTGCACCAACGGTACAGCCGTCCTGGACCAGTCCCTCGATGACGGCGGCGTGCTCGCGGATCCGTTCGGCCCCCAGATCCGGCGCGAGTACGCTCCCGCCGATAGAAACGACCACTTTCATGCTAGCCCACGGTAACCCTGTTGCAGTCTTAAGGGTTGCCAAGTCCGCCGTTCCGCCGGTGTCGCGTGTTACTCCTCGACATCCGATTCCGGCTCTGGCTCCTCCGGCAACTCGATCCGGACCTCCAGAATCCGGTTGTTCTCCGCGGTCTGGACGACCAGTTTCACCCCCTCGTGCATGACCGTCTCGCCCTCCTCGACGAGGCGTCCCGCCCGATCGAACACGAAACCAGCGATCGACTCGAACTCGCCGCCCTCCGGAAGTTCGATTTCTAGAGCCTCGTTGACTTCATGGACGTTTACCTCGCCACGGACCAGCACGACGTCCTCGGCGAGCCATCGGATCGGCACCTGTTCGGTCTTGCCGAGCACCTCGCCGATAATCTCCTCGACGATATCTTCCATGGTGACGATTCCGGCGGTCGTTCCGAACTCGTCGACGACGATCGCCAGTCTCCGTCGGTCCTCCCGGAGTTCGGTCAGGATCTCGTCGACGTCCTTGGATTCGGGCACGATGTAGGGCTCGATTGCGACGTCACGCGCGGTCAGGTTCTCGCCGTTTCCGCTCGCATCGACGAGGTCGTTTACCTCCACCACGCCGACCACGTCGTCGAGCGTCCCCTCGTAGACGGGGAGCCGGGAGTAGCCGCTCTCGATTGCGACGTCGACTGCCTCCTCGACGCTCGCTTCGGCGGGCACCCCGACGACATCGAGACGGGGGACCATCACCTCCTTGGCGATCCGGTTCCGGAACCGGAGAATCCGCTGGAGCATCTCGTGTTCTTCTGCCTCTAGCACACCCTCGCGTTCGCCCGTCTCAATCATGTCGAGGATCTCCGAGCGCGTGACGTAGGCGTTCTCGAAGTTCCCCTCGCTGCCCATGAGCCGGTTGACGATTCTGGTCAGCCGGTCGAAGACCACGATCAGGGGAAAGAGTAGATACTCCGAGAGTTTTAGCGGTCTCGATATCCGCAGGGCCCACGACTCGCTGTTCTCGACGGCGTAGGATTTGGGCGCGCTCTCGCCGAACAGCAGGACGATCGACGTGATACCGAACGTGGCGATGAGGACAGCCTGTCCGCCGTCGAAGTACATCCCGAGCAGGCCAGTCGCGATCGAGGACATCGCGATGTTGGCGATGTTGTTTCCGACCAGAATCGTCACCAGTAGTCGTCTCGGCTTCGATTTCAGTGCTTCGAGCGTCTTCGCTCCGCGGGCACCCTCCTCGACGAGCGCGCTGACTCGATGGTTCCCGAGCGAGAAGATAGCGATCTCCGAGGAGGCAAAGAAGGCCGAGAGGCCGATCAGGACGACGATGGCGAGGATTCCACCCGCTGTCACCGTCTCACGTGACAACACGTCGACTGCACCGTCGACCGGTGGCGCTCCCCCGGCGAGCACCGTCGACAGTAAATCGAGTACGACCGGATCGGATACGAACGGGATCATTGCCGGAACGTTTCGGTCCCAGCCGTATAGTTTCACTCGATGGTCGGCGCATGCTCCAGAACGTACAAACCCCGGGCAACCGTGTGCTGAAGTATGCAACTACTCGGCGTCGTCGGACCTTCGGACTCCGGCAAGACAACGCTCGTCGAACGGATCGTCGACCGACTGAGCGAGCGTGGTCAGGTCGCGACGATCAAACGCATGACGCACGCGCCAGCGATCGATACCGACGGGAAGGACACGCAGCGCCACCGGGCCGCCGGAGCGGCAACGACCTACGGGATAACCGACGACGATGGCTGGTTCGCCACCGGAGAAGAACGGACACTCGACGAGACGCTCGCCGAACTGTCGACGACCTACAACTACACGGTCGTCGAAGGGTACAGCGAGGCCGATCTGCCGCAGGTGGTCCTCGGCGGTCGTGATCACGCAGGGACCGCCATTGCGCGCGGCGAAGACGCTGACGCTATCGACGTCTCGGCCGTTGTCGAGCGGATCGAGGAACTCGAACCGTTCGAGTCGCTCGAATCGCTCGTGGCCGAAGCGAAACGCGCGCCGGAAGCCGAACGCGCTGGCGCAATTGCCACGTTTACCGGGCGTGTCAGAGCCAAAGACGGCGACGAGGACGCCCCGACGGAGTACCTGCAGTTCGAAAAGTACGACGGGGTCGCCGACGACCGGATGGCGACGATCAGCGAGGAACTGGAGTCCCGTGAGGGTGTCCAGCGTGTGTTATTGCATCACCGGACCGGCGTCATCGAGTACGGCAAAGACATCGTCTTCGTCGTCGTCCTCGCTGGACACCGAGAGGAGGCGTTCCGCACCGTCGAAGACGGCATCAACCGCCTCAAAGACGAGGTACCGTTGTTCAAAAAAGAGGTCACGGTCGACGAGGAGTTCTGGGTCCATCAGCGGGGATAGTGCCGTCGCGGGCGCGGTGACAGCCCGGACCAGCAGCTGGCCGAGACCCCTCGATCCCATCATTATCCGCTCGTGTCAGTTACTAACAGACTATCCTGTGGAAATGTCCAATTACTAGTTCAGAGGGCATTTTAAAACGTCTTGTAGATTATGAGGGCGTTATGAAATGTTTGGGCGGGCTGTAAAAGGTCTACTATTACTGGTAAAATCGGCAAATCGGACCGAAACAGGTCGAAGTAACCTCCCTTTATAACATATCCCGGATGGGTAGATGGAATCAGGTGGTATCAATGAGCGCAACTCCACAGCCCTCCACGAACGACGATCCGCAAAACAACCGTACCAAAGAAGAGCGCCTTCGCGAGTACCTTGCGGAGAAAGCCAACGATGGCGAGCTCTACTTCAAGGGCAAGTTCATCGCGGACGAGGTCGGTCTCTCGCCCAAGGAGATCGGTGCTCTGATGGTCAAGCTTCGGGACTCCTGTACGGATCTGGAAGTCGAAAAGTGGTCGTACACGAGCGCGACGACGTGGCGTGTCGAACCTGCTTGAGCCTGTCGCCCTACCCCGCGCCGTGGACTCTTTAACCGTGGCCAGCGTTATGATCAAATAGATGCACGCGACGGAGTCGCCCGATGTCGGCCCGCCACTATCGGCGCTTACTGGTCGCTTTCACGTCCACGAAGTACGTACCGAGGATGACCGTATCGAGTACTACGGAGTACCGCTTGTCTCCTACGAGGATCTGCTTCGCGAACTGTGGCCGGTGTTCAACGACGCCGGATACAGGATTAGCTTCAGTAGACGGGGGCGGACCGACGTCATCGTTGCGGAACCGATCGATACTGGAGTGGATGGAATCCCGTGGATGAACGTGGTACTGTTGCTCGCCACGATCGTCTCGACACTGATCGCGGGCGCACTCTGGTTTCATATCGATCCGTCCGACGGCGTCTTTGCCGTATTAGAAGCCTGGCCGTTTACCGTCGCGTTGCTCACCGTACTCGGCATCCATGAACTGGGACACTACGTGATGAGTCGATACCACGGCGTCAACGCGACCCTGCCGTACTTCATTCCGATCCCCTCGATCATCGGGACCGCAGGAGCGGTCATCAAAATGAGCGGACCGATCCCGGACCGTCGTGCCCAGTTCGATATCGGCGTTGCGGGGCCGCTTGCGGGTCTCGTTGCGACCGTGATAGTCACTGCGATCGGGCTGACGCTCGATCCGATGACGGTGCCGGCGGAGTTCGCCGAAAGCGACAACGGAATCACGGTTATGCTCGGACACCCGCCACTGCTGGAACTCCTCGCGAGCGCGCTCGGCGAGTCGCTGTATGCCAACGATCCGATGCGGAGCGTCCACCCGGTCGTCATCGGCGGCTGGGTCGGCATGTTCATCACCTTCCTGAACATGATCCCGGTTGGCCAGCTCGACGGCGGCCACATCTCTCGGGCTATGTTCGGTCAGCAAATGGAAGCTGCGGCTGCGGTGGTCCCGTGGGCACTGTTCGGGCTCGCTGGATACCTCTACTACGGCGCTGGCGTGAGCTTCGGCGGCTCCTTCATATGGCTATTCTGGGGGCTGATCGCACTGTTTTTCGTCGCTGTCGGACCCGCACAACCCCTTTCGGAATCGGCGCTCGGCCCGAAACGGATGGCTGTCGGTATGCTTACGTTCTTGCTTGCAGCGCTGTGTTTCACGCCGGTCCCGTTCGAGATCATCGGCTGACTCACCCGTGTGTGTAGCCTCGATCAGGCAGCGGCTTCCCGTCAAGCAGTACGTCCTGCTCTGTGACCTGGCCGACCCGACTGATCGGTACCGGTGAGCGCTCGGCGACGGTGTCGACGACGTCCTCCGGTACAGTAAATACGAGCTCGAAATCCTCACCGAAAAAGAGAGCCGCCTCTCGGCGCTCGTCCTCACTGCCCGCTACCTCCTCCACGGCGTCTGCGACCGGGACGGCGCCGAACTCGATCTCGAATCCGCAATCGCTTGCCTCGGCCAACTGGTGGAGGGATCGTGCAAGACCGTCGCTCGAATCCATCATCGCCGTGGCGTCCGGCGCAAGCGCCCTCCCCGCGGCTATCCTGGGAGTGAACTGGAAGAGCTCGTTTCCTCGCTCTACATCTCCCGCCAGAAACAGCTCCAGCCCGGCGGCGCTCCGGCCGAACTCTCCTGTCACACAGATGGCATCACCCGGCTCCGCACCGCTTCGCAGTACCGGGTCATCGGTCCGACCGATCGCGGTCGTCGCGACGGTGAACTCGACGTGGTTGTCGAGGTCACCCCCGACGTAGGCTCCGCCGACCATCTCGCAGACGTCCCGGGCCCCCTCGACGAACTCGGTGAGTTCAGTCCGATCGAACTCGGGTGCAGCGTAGACGGCGACCGCGGCTGTCGCCTCCGCGCCCATCGCGGCGACGTCCGACAGCGACGCACCGACAGCGCGCCACCCTGCCGTGTACCGGCTCGTGCCGTCGGGAAAGTCGGACTGCTCGTGGAGCATGTCGGTCGTGATAACCTGCTCACCGACGACGGCGGCGTCGTCCCCGGCGGCCGCCAGTTCGGTTTCGAGCATCGACAGCGCGGCGCGCTCGTCCATGTCGGCTCCTTTGGTGAGCGATACAAAAAGCACCCCGGTCCGCACGAGGTCCCGTAGCAATGACCCAACCGCACCGGTGACCGGTACGTTCGGGCCAGCTCGACAGACCTGATCAATGTGTCCGACGAGTTCGATTCCCACACTACGAGCGTCTGAACGCCAGCACGACCACGATACGATGGTCTTAAATGGCGCGGCAGGGAAGAAATCCCTATGACAACGCTGTACGACGTACCTGCGGACGCGCTCATCGAGGCGCTCGCCGACGAGATCGAGATCGAAGAACCCGACTGGGCCGAGTTCGCCACGACCGGCGTCGACGCCGAACTGCCACCCGAACAGGAGGACTTCTGGGCTACTCGCGCTGCCAGCCTTCTCCGCAAGGTCGCGATCAGCGGCCCCGTCGGCGTCGAGCGACTCTCGACCGAGTACGGCGGCTCGAAGAACGGATCGAACCGCTACCGTGTCGCCCCCGACAAGCGCGTCGACGGCAGCCAGAACGTCATCCGCACCATCCTCCAGCAGCTCGAAGACGAGGACCTCGTCACCACGGCCGACGGCGAAGGCCGCCGCGTCACGCCCGAGGGCGAGAGCCTCCTCACCGAGACTGCCGACGCCGTGATCGAGGATCTCGATCGCCCCGAACTCGAAAAGTACGCCTGAGCGTCCCGTAGTTTCGTTCTGTCTCCCTCTGCTTTCGCGTAGTCGCCACACTGTTGAGTGGTTCGGCTCTCAATTCCACCACCGCGTCCGTAATGATTTTGCCGCCAGCGAAGCATCGTCTAGATAGACATGAGTGGCAACCCCGACGAGGACCGGCTCGACGAGATCCGTCAGAAGAAGATGGAACAGCTCAAAGAACAGCAACAGGGTGGAGGCGACGCCGCGGAGGCCCAGCAGGCCCGCCAGGAACAGGCCGACGCCCAGAAACAGGCGATGCTTCGCCAGCATCTCACCGATGGCGCGCGCAAACGACTCAACACCGTCAAGATGTCCAAGCCGGACTTCGGCGAGCAGGTAGAACGGCAGGTCGTCGCGCTCGCCCAGAGCGGCCGCGTGCAGGGACAGATCGACGAAGACCAGATGAAAGACCTGCTCGAAGAGCTCAAACCCGACTCCCAGAGCTTCAACATCCGGCGGCGGTAGGATGCGGCTCGGTCTCCTCTTCAGTGGTGGAAAAGATTCCACGCTCGCCGCATTGTTGCTCGACGAGTTCTACGACCTGACGCTGGTCACCGCTCACTTCGGTGTCACCGACGACTGGCAACACGCCCGCGACACCGCCGAGACCCTCTCGTATCCCTTCGAGCGCGTCGAACTCGACGAGTCAGTCGCCCACGAGGCTGTCGAACAGATGCGCGCCGACGGGTATCCCAGAAATGCCATTCAGGACGTCCACGTCCACGCGCTCGAAACCGTCGCCGAGATGGACTTCGACGCCGTCGCGGATGGGACCCGCCGTGACGACCGCGTCCCCTCGGTGTCACGTGCACAGGCCCAGAGCCTCGAAGACCGCCACGAGATCGACTACATCGCGCCGCTGTCTGGCTTCGGCCGTGGCGCGGTCGACCGGCTCGTCGACGCCACGCTCGACGTCACAGTCGGCCCGAGCGAGGAGATCCCTCGGTCGGACTACGAGGCCGAACTCCGTGCGTTGCTGGCCGAAGAACACGGTCCAGCGGCGATCGGCGAGGTGTTTCCGGCGCACGAACAGACGTACGTGACGGACGTGCGGTCGGCGGAAACCGGGAGCGTGGAGTAACACTGTCGAGGGCTACTCCTCGAGATCCGTCGGCACGATGTCGTAGTACACCGTCACTCCCTCCGAGGATTTGAACTCGTCCACGATCCGGTATCGGTCACCGAACGCCATCTCCGCTTCTGCCGGGTTGTCCACGTTTACAATGATCGGCCATCCGCTCCCCGGCGAGGCATGGACGTTGAGTCCTTTCTCGCTTAGCTCGTCGACCGCGTCCTCCAGTGCTCGCATACACAGCTATTCGTCTCGAGAGGACTTATAGGAGACTTCTCAGGCGATTCTTGATGCAGCGGCGTCCTGCACGGCCATCGTTGAATCGGAATGGCCTCGCCGTGACCGACCACCACTCATCGCGAAGGTCTCGGCCAAAACCCGTGCTCACGCCGTGCCCCCGGCACAACTGCCTACGCCAGTGGCGTCCGTTCGACCACTGTCCCATTCACTGTCGGGTACTGCTCGACGATCTCCCCTTTGTCGACGTCGCCGTCCTCGACCATCTCTTCGAGAAGCCACCAGGCGATCTCGACGTGGTCGGATTTGACGGTGTAGAACTCCTCGGGGACGCCGAGGTCATCGAGCCGCCGTTCGGTGACCCACGTCTTGCCGTAGACGAGCGTGCCGTCGTCGGTGACGTCGTCGAACTCCCGGCGGATGTTCTCTGCCATGCGTTTGAGCCGTCGACGGTGCTGGGCGGCGTCCTTGAAGACGCTGGTACAGAAGTAGACCTTCTCGTGGTCGCCCATGATATCGAGGATCTCCTCGCGGTCGCCGTCGACTGCGCTCATGTGGCCATCCTTGAGCTCGTAGCCTTGCTCTTGCATCCGGCGGTAGTTACCGTCGCTCATCTCGAACTCGTTGACGTTACAGAAGTCGGCCGCGCCCTCGTCCAGGAAGTCCAGGAACTCGGTCTCGGCGCGGATACCGGGGATCTCGAACGCGGGCGTCATCCCTTCCTCGCGAGCGATGTAGAGGATCTCCTCCCACTCGGTGCCGTGGAGGTCGCCCCACTGTTCGTACGGTGGGTGGAAGCGAATCTCGTCCAGACCTGCTTCCGAGAGGCGGCGCATGTTCTCGCGTCCGCCCGTGATGCCGGTGTAGAGGTGGGTGTGGTGGTCCTCGCCGAACTCGTCCTTCAATAACTCGAGGTAGTGGCAGGTCCGGTCCATCGCCTCCTGGGGCTCCCCGCCGGTGATCGAGGTGCCCAGCGCGTCCATCCGGTGGGCCTCCTCAAGGACGTCCTCGTCGGATTCGACTTTGCGCTCGTTGGCGTAAACATCCGTGACGTTCTTTCTGTTCTCCCCAAGCGGGCAGTAAAAGCAGTCGCGCTGGTCACAGTAGCCGTAGACGAACATGACCATCTTCCCCCCTTTTGCGCACTGCTCGCAGCCCTTCGAGATCATTCGTTGTCCCCCGTATGTTGCGGGTGCTGAAAAAGCGTCCGGATCGGGATCCGGGCGAACGGACCGTTTGCGGGCCGTTGGCACGGTGCTGTCGGGCCACAGAGTATTCATGCACTGGGTGCATTCCATCTGGCAATGAACTCGCAACGACGACGGCTGCTCGCTGCGTCCGGCGCGGCGCTCACCGGTGGGCTCGCGGGCTGTCTGGGCTTTGTAACTGGTGACGAGGATCTGGAGTTCTCCTCGTCCCCGGGGAGCGTCTCGCAGGACGCCCTCGACAGCACCGGCTACGGCGAACACGAGATCGAGGAAGCGCCGATCGAGGAGACCTTCGAGGTGGCCGGAGAGAGCCGCACGGTGCGACTCACCAACTGGCACAGCCAGTACGACCGTGCCGTCGATCTCGAACCCATCCAGCGGTTCCAGGGGGCGGTCTTCAGCGTCTTTTCGACGCCCAAGTTCGAGATCCTCGGCCGAACGGTCAACCCGATCGACCGCTGGGACACCGATCGGATCGTCGGGATGGTGCAGGACCGCTACGAGGGCCTGGACGACCTGCGACGTACCGGCGAGTACACGACGCCGATGCTCGGCGCGGAGCCGACGATCACCGAGTACGAGGGGCGAGGGGACATCGCCGGCACCGGCGTGACGATCGATCTCAACCTCCACGTCTCCGAAGCCGTCGACCACGGCGACGACTTCCTGCTCGGACTCGCGGTCTATCCCGACGGGATCCCGGGCGAGGGTGACGCCGTGCGGACGCTGTACGACGGGATCGAGCACGAGGGGTAGTGCCCAAACACGTAAATTACGGGCTGGCGTACCACCGGTCGAATGCTGCTCGTCCTCTGTGTCGACCTCGACGACGACCTCGGCCGGAAAACGGGCGTCACGACGCCCGTGATCGGGCGCGAGGACGTCCGCGAGGCTGCAGTCGAACTCGCGACCGCCGATCCCGAGGACAGCGACGTCAACGTCCTGTTCAAGGGGCTCAATATCGCCGAGTCCATCACTGACGAGACAGTCGAGGTCGCCGCGGTGACCGGGACGAACGGGAGCGACGTCGCGGCCAACCGGAAGGTCGGCGAAGAGGTCGACACCGTCCTCGCTAGCCTCTCGACGCGCGAGGAGGTCCGGGCGCTCATCGTCACCGACGGCGCGCAGGACGAGAGCGTCGTCCCGGTGATTCGTTCACGAGTCACCGTCGACGGCGTCTCGCGGGTCGTCGTTCGACAGGCACAGGACCTCGAATCGATCTACTACACGATCAAGCAGGTGCTAGACGATCCGGAGACACGCGGGACGTTGTTGATGCCGCTCGGAATCTTGCTGTTGATGTATCCGCTGGCGGTGCTGGCGAGCTACTTCGACCTCCCCGGACTCGTCCTCGGCGTCACCTCCGGCCTGCTCGGACTGTACTTGCTCTCCCGGGGGCTGGGGCTCGGTGAGTACCTCGATACCACGGCCGAGCGCGCCCGCCGAAGCCTCTACGCCGGCCGAGTAACGCTGATTACCTATCTGGTCGCTGCCGTGTTGCTCGTCATCGGTGGGGTCAGTGGCGTTGACCAGCTCGAAGCCGTGCAGGCGAGCGAGCCGGGGGCCCTCGGCGCGCTGGAGACGTTGTCCGCGCTCGTATACGGTGCCGTACAGTGGTTTGCAGCGGCGGGCGTAACGACGAGTCTGGGGCAGATCACCGACGAGTATCTCGCCGACGGGCTGGAGTGGCGCTATCTCAACGCTCCGTTTTACGTCCTCGCTATCGCGGTCGTACTCCATGGGGTTAGCGCGTACGTACTCGGAATCGAGGGGTTGTCCTACCTCGCTGCGGCGCTTACGAGCGGAACACTGCTGGGGATCGGCAGTACGCTCGCGTTCGCCATCGCGGAAGCCCGGTATCCGACCGTCGACGAATCGGCGTCGTAGTTCCAGACTCCAGACGTTCAGTGCTCCCGAACGACGACAAACTCCGCGAGGTCGCGGAGGTACTCGCCCGGATCGGTGTCGGCAGTCCCCGTCCGTTCGAGCGCGTCGATCGCCCTGTCCGCTTCCTCGCGTGCGAGCGCGTTCGCCTCGTCGGGGGTGAGCTCCGTCACCTGTACGACCGAGGGGCGCTCCATCTCGGCGTCCTGATTCGTCGGCTTGCCGAGTTCGTCGGCGTCCGCAGTCGCATCGAGCACATCGTCGCGGATCTGGAAGGCAACTCCCATCCGCTCGGCGTACTCGCCGAACGCTTCGACGGTGAACGGGTCGGCGTCGGCCGCGATCGCTCCCAGTTCTGCTGCAGCGCGAAATAGCGCGCCGGTCTTCCGGCGTGCAAGCTGCATATATTCGGCTTCGTTGGTCGGCTGAGCGACGAGCTCGGTCGCTTCGCCCTCACCCAGTTCGATCATCGATTCCGTCGCGGCCTGCATTGCTCGCGGCTCGTCGGAAAAGAGCTCGAACGCCTCGCCGAGCAGGCCGTCGCTGGCGATGATCGCCGGGCCGTAGCCGTGGGCGGTCCAGGCACTCTCGACGCCCCGCCGCATCTCCGACTGGTCGATCACGTCGTCGATCACCAGAGAGGCGTTGTGGACCAGTTCGATGCCGACGCCGAAGTCGACAGCGTCCTCTGCATCGCCATTGGCAGCCTCACACGCAAGGATCGTAACGAGCGGTCGGACGCGTTTGCCTCCCGAGAGTGCGACGTGTTCGAGCTCCTCGGACAGCTCCGTGGGTTCGACCTCGTCGAGCACCGCTTCCAGTCGATCTTCGACCAGTCCCCGCCGGCGCTCCAGAAACTTCATCGACGCACAGTTAGGTTCCCTCGGGCAAGTAGGTGACGAATCCGTGGACTCCGTGGTCGGTTCGATTGCCAGTATGCTTCGTTTACGCGTCGGGTATGTACTCCATACCGACAGGTAAGCTAACCCAACTGGAAGGAAAGGACTCAAGACGTTCAACGCCGTCATAGGGTATATGTCCGAGGCACAGAGCGTCAGTCTCTCTTACGAGGACGGGGCGCGGGCGGTCGAACTGGCACGGGAGGCCGTCGAGG
>LKMJ01002444.1_pt1 | contig 17046 bp, 23 predicted proteins | sample 643391 | NCBI WGS metagenome assembly LKMJ01 (sample SAMN04112250, study PRJNA286221) | soda lake metagenome | biome: soda lake; feature: Kulunda Steppe; material: water; isolation source: sample PL-Br10 brine of Picturesque Lake | place: Russia: Kulunda steppe | collected 2010-07
CCCCCCTTTTGCTACGTTTGTGCTGTGTTCCACCAAAGATCTGGCCCCCCCACCTGACCAGCCGTCGAACTCTTTCCTCGGTCCCCCTCTGCCCCGACCCACCTCATCTGCCTGCTTGTACCCAGCGGCAGTCTTGATACTCTGCACAAGGGCTGCTATCACTCGGCTGCCCCACATGAGTGGGCTGTGCCGGGCACCCCTCTCAGGCACACTCCTCTGCACAGCAAGGACGCACGAGCAGGTGTGGACGCATTGCAGGGTCAGCGCATGGCCAGGCGCATTGCAGGGTTAGCGCTAGGCCAGGCTTGCGCGCAAAGGGTGTGCAGGCAGCTCGGCCTTGAAGTCCAACGTATCACGGGCAGACACAGGTATGCTGCGGCCTGCGTGGGGCTGGGGCAGCAGCATTAGAAATGGTGCGCTGCACACAGAGCGTGTGCTTAATCTGAGCGGCTATGCCAAAGTATCCATTGATCTGCAGCAGCTTGAGAGGGATGGTGGCGCGCAATGGCTATCAGACCTTGGACGCTCACGCGTTGGTGTGCGTCCCCTGCTTGGAACACACACATACACAAAACAATGCCCACAGACGTATGCATACTCACACTCAGGCACACACACACCTAACACGCACATTGTAGCTGCAGCTGAATGCAAGCAGCCCAAGGCAAGCCTTGCAGCAAGAGCACAGGGATCTTTCTCATCACGTTCAACAATACAGCCCAGCGCACTGCAGACACGGCTGCCCCATGGGGTGAGGGCCAAGACCCCTGGGCTGCAGTAAATATGCAGCACAGGAGGGGCAGCACCATGTACACAGCAGAGGAGGGGCTGCACCGTGTACACAGCAGAGGAGGGGCTGCACCGTGTACACAGCAGAGGAGGGGCTGCACCGTGTACACAGCAGAGGAGGGGCTGCACTGTGTACACAGCAGAGGAGGGGCTGCAGTCCACCATGTTCTGCACAGTGGTTGCGTCAGTAGGGCGCAACCCACCATGCCTGGCCGGCAGTGCAGCAGAAGGGCCCAAGGATCTGAGCACCACAGGTTGTGTGGGCTGATGCCTGGTGCTTGGAAGCTGTCCTCAAACGCGTTGAACAGGAAGGCCACCTGCATGAAAGTGTGTGCACATGTGCTGCTGGGCGCACAACTGTAGTGATGAGCAGCAAGGCAATACATGCTCTACTGCCTCCCTAAACCAGGGTAGAAGGTGAATTTAGTGGAAGGTTGTTCCTGTATCGAGCAGGGGCCTCGAGGGCCCCACTTCAAAGGGTTGGAAAACAACAATGAGTTCAGACACACGAACAGATATCACCATGTTTGCAAACAACACAACCATGCCTACGCAGATCAGCACGCACATTGCCGCGTCTTTTGTGTCACACACTCCTCCACCATACATGCTCCTCCCCTACACGCTCCAATAGCGCCAGACGCGCCCTTCTTAGCCTCACTCCAAAGGCTAGGCCTGTGTAGCCAGGCCTTGGAAGATCCTCACAACGCCAGTAGACCCTTCCTGCTGCCAAGTAATGACAGTCGCCTGGCTTGTGGAGACTTTGGGCCACACTGGCCAGGCCTTGTTAGATCCTCGCAACGCCAGTAGACCCTGCCAAGCAGCCAGCTGCTTGGCTGGTGGAGGCCTTGCATCACTCTAGCCAGGCCTGCATGCACCTGCCCCTGGTCTCCCAACACCCAACCCAGCCCTGCTTCAAAGGCCAGGCCCATGCACGTCTGTCCGCTTGAAAATCAGGCACCCAGCATTGTGCCAACACAGCTGAGCTTCAGGCCCATGCTCACCTCCCTGGACCTCAAGCACTCCACACTGCGCCCACCCAGCCCAACTTCAAGGGCCGGGGCCAGCTGACCTGTGCAGGCCCATGCTCACCTTCCCAGACCTCAAGCACCCCAGCGCCGCCTCGCGATAGGTAGACGCCACGCCACTCCGCCTCCAGCTATCCATCTCATCAGCCCCTGCACCCACCACATCAGGGCGCACTCTGACAGGCAGCAAATGGAAGCAGGCCAGCCAACAGAGGCGTTCAACTACGCCAATTGCATGCTGCCTATCCTGTCCACCCTTGCATGCACCAAGATGGACAGCTAATGCAATGGGGTAAGCTGCTTGCTGATTGTGTGTCTTCCGAGGCAGCCACCCAAATATGTCATCTAGATCATGTGACGTCTCCAATGCGTGGTGTGCAACACACTGCTCCACATGGGCGTGAGCTGACTGGCACAGGAGCAGTGGGCTGTCTTAGTTGCTGACTGCCAGTTCTTACCCCAAAGGTCTGGAGGTAGCCAAGCGTGCTGGTCTGCCCAGCCACTGTTGGAGCGGTTGACATACATGTGGAGGCGGTGCTCGACGGCAACCAGGGAGTCTTGCTACGGGGCGAAGGGGGAATCCACACGAGCGTCAGAATCATGTATGGCATGGGCTATTACAAACAGGCATGCTGGCTATTAGGGTCTTAAATGCATTAGCCAAGACCTGAGCTTAGAGAAGCTGCATACTTGAATTGCTGTGCTCCTGGCACTGATACAAGGTGGAAGCACGGTCAAGGCATGCCAGTCAGTAGCAGGGAAATTAAGCGGGAGAATGCAAGCAGACCTGTCCCAATCTACAGCTCGGGCCACCTACACAATGTTGTAGCTGCCGCTGTAACTTTTGCAGCTGGTCGATGCGCCCCTTGACCGCAGCAGGCCGCCTGCGTGCCTGTGCCTCCTCACTGTTATCTTCAGCAGACATCTGGGCCAGCAAGGCCTGCAGCAGGAGTTAATAAGCATAGAGAATCTATACTGGCCATGACCTGGGCTGAACAGAGGCTCCTTTCAAGGCATGCTTAGCAAGATCAATTTGCATCGTTAAACAGGAGAGCTGCATCGATTCCAACGAAAGCTCCATTTTATTCAAGTGCAATCATGGACAAAAGTTCGAACTTGTAACGTTCTGATCAGAGCCGAGCTCTGTCGTTCGCGTTGCAATTTTGCGAGGCTCGGGGATAGGGAAGAACGGAGCTCGACGCCCCCCCCCTTTTCCCACCAACGTTCCCTCGCCCCTGGCAGTCAGGTTGCCCGTGCAAGGGCTAGCAGCCATGTCGTCAGGCGTTTTCCAGCAAAACGCCGTGACGGCCTTGACGACATTGCTGATCGTGTCCTTGGGTTTCTTTCTCCTGGTGTGTGTTGTGCTGCGTGCGGTTGTGTGCTTTTGGGGTTTGTTTGTGTACGCCTGGGCATGAGTGCGCTTTCGCGTACTACGCGCAAGTACTCAAGAGCACAATCAACTGGAGCCTGGCAAGAGCTCATCACCCTGGAGCATCGTGCTTGCTGCCGCTCACTGTAGGAGCAGTACTACTTCACGCACGCCCGCCCTACCGTGGTCCGCCAAGTGCCTGTGCCTGTCCTGTCACCCATCATCCCCCTGGGCCTGCACACCTCCATCCAAAAGTGAGTGCATGCTTGCAACAGCGGCCAAAAGTGCAGCTGCAGTGCTCAGCACTCATCATGCACACTCAGCCAAATTAAAACCCTGCTCCCTCTCCTCCCACCGCAGGTTCCCTGTGTTCATGGTAAGGAACCAAGTTAACGACAAACAAGGCTTGCAAGCCCCCCCGATGCATACTTCCGGGTTGATCCCTGCTGGCGCAGTCTTCCTTCCTTTCCTTTGAGCCAATCCCAGCATCGGCTTGGCAGCCCCCAACACGACAAAGCCTTTCTGCTGCACAGGTGTACCAGCAGAACCTGACCATGTTGCAGCATGCATTTGACTCCGCACAAGAGGCCTTCCCGGGTCAGGTGTGGCACTCATTCAAATCACTGCGCTCGCTATTGATGAACGGGCACCTTGCAATTTTGAGAAAGCAGCGTCTCAATGTGTGCCCAATTGTTGCTGGCTTGGTCACTGGCATTTGGAGGAGCAGCACGTCTCCAACAAGAGGACCATGGCTGGAAGACGTGGAACGAACTTGGTGCTCTGTGACTACAGCTTTCCTGCTATGCTGCCCTCCCAGGTGGTCATCATTGATAATTCTGAGACTCTTGACATCAGTACCAATCAGGTGAGCTTTTTGGCCGCACTTATGTATTTTCCATGAAAGCTCACTCAAAAGTAAGTCGAAGGCAGAGCCAGAGGAGCGGGGAAGTGCAGGAAATGACTAGACGGTTGAAGCGACAGTGATAAGTTGGCTTAGTTAAGGTTTCTAGACCCTACAACTGCTGCTGCTGCTGCTGCTGCTGCTGCTGCTGCTGCACACAGTAGTATGTGGCCCCAGGCAACTCTGCGTGCGCATTGTTGGGCTGGTGCATGTCAAGCTGCTGCTGCAGCGAGCACAGACCCATTCCCTTGCCTCTGCTGCTGTTGTGCTGTTGTTGCAGCAGGATTTCAAGGCAGCCGCCGCTATCTGGCACACAGTCGTGTACCTAAGCTTCCCTCAATTGCACAACACCATGGCTGCGCTGGCAGCTGCATGGGGCTTTGACATCTATGCATGGATGCATGCAGATGCTGTGGTACTCAAATCTGAGACTCAGGTGCGCAAGCTCTGCCCAAGGGCATAGCACTTGCTCACGCAGGATAGAGGGAATTGTGCGAGAGCATGTCCATGAAAAATACTTTCTCCTGTCTCTCAAGCCACATTTACGGGAAACATGCCGGATCGCAACACTCCAGGTCATCTGACGGCACCAAGCGCACATGCGCAGGGATGCTAAAGTGGTCGGTTGGGCTCAGTGAGCCTATAGACACAAATGCCTAATAAGATAACTTGCCCGCATGCACTTACGTCCAGGCTGCACATCTCCACATGCTCTCAAACTACGCGACAGTTTAGGAATGGCACCAGCCATCAAAGCTCCAAGTAAATGTGAAGATCTGGAACGACACTGCAAGAAAACCGTCTTTGGCTGCCGAGGGCATGCGCTGGGGACCCAAAACATGTGTTGCTGCACATCTAGGATAACCCAAAACATGTGTTGCTGCACATCTAGGATAACCCAAAACATGTGTTGCTGCACATCTAGGATAACCCAAAACATGTGTTGCTGCACATCTAGGATGACCCAAAACATGTGTTGCTGCACGTCCAGGATAACCTGGGAGATTTGGTGCTGAAGACCCTGGAGCCTCTGGGCATGAATTGGGCAGTTGCTTTCACAGTGTATGACATACTGGCCTTCTACAACACTCGCGTAAGTGCACCCAGGTGCTTCGTGAAATGTGGCCAGCTACCAGCAGGGCATTACAGTTGGTGTCGGGCCATGAGTTAATCTGCATTTGAATTCTGTGGTACACAATCTGAACTTGAAGGCATGCTGTTGCAACCGCTTTTTCAGATAGAGTGCTCTGGCAGGATGGACCCACCAAGATAGTGGACATGGATTGCTGTTTGTATCTGTGCCTCACATCGGGAGCGGGATGGAAAACCATAAGATCTTTTGTTGGAGTTGGAATGCAGGTTGTGCTGAAGGAACCATGGGATGAAAACTTCCTCCAGAACTATATCGCAGACTGCGATGCTTACAAGTGGGTAAAGTGCTGAGCTATGTGTCACCTGCAAGTGGACATTCTGCATGGACAATCTTGTCCATCCAGCTGCTAGGAATGTGCATTGCACAAAATAACTCCACTCTTTCAAATGCTGCATTTTATGGACAGAGCTGGGGGTGTTTTTTGCAGGCCTCTGGCTTATGTATGAGTATATCGGGTGCAATTCAAGACCTGATAACTCAGAAACGATGGTGGAACCATCCAGCAACTCTTCCCCGGCTTTTTTGGTTGAAGCACTCATTGCAATTGATTGGCCTGGCTTATGTCAAATGGACCAATACCGTCTTGCGAGTCCAATTTCCTAATCACATTCAGCGCCTGGAATGCACGCTTCACGCATAGTGAGCAAGAAATTGCATGCCATATTGGTGACACCTAGGTCATGGTGAGGGTCTTATGTACCAAACAATGCCACTGCTTTGATAGTGCAAATGCAAACTTTTGCAACTACTCTGCAGCCGTTGGCAGATCGCGGGCCATGTGCAGATGGAGCTTAAAGGGTATATCAAGCACATGAAAGTGGTGCACCTGGCAGATGTCCCAACAAAACGGTGAGCGGGCATGAGTGCCCTTGGTGAAGCAGGGTGCCCCACATCTACATGCAACACGCAGCACAAGTTCGTGCCGTGTACCTAGCGACCACACTGGGCCTTAGCAACGCTCAGCTTGCTTGCATTAAGGCAGCGGTCAAACACATGTTTTTCACTTATTCACCTTCATTCACCCCCCAAAAGTGAAAAAACGTGCACACACATAGCAAATTTTTTTTCACTTTTTTGTTCAAACCCCCGATAGTGCACTTCACGTTTTTTTTTAGCTGCATTCACCTCAGAGCTAGTGAAGCACCAATTCAAGACCAGGTGCCCATTGTGTCTTGCTCGGCACGCAGTTGGGACCAAATGACACCCTCCCAACGCTGGCGGCTTTACCCACCCCTTGACAAAGCCAACCACCCTTCTCATCTGGACCCCAACCAGTGGAAGTGGAGCAGCCGCTCCAGCAAACGCAACATGGCCACGCAGCAGCGCAGGTGAGTCTAGCTTGATGGCGTGCGTTGCATAAAACCTTTGCCTTCTTATCAGCAAGTCTTATCTTATGCAGTTTAAAGCGATTCATGTCACATTCAACCCTAGCCCTCATGTGTAACTCTAATTACGATGCGTATGTATGCTTGTCATTTGAAAAAGGCTCATCACAGATGACCTTGGTGAAATAACTTATTTTAGAAATGGTTGGTGCTGAATCAGAAAAACTCATAATCCTCTGCGTACCCCTTGTACTTGTTGAAGGAGTGTGAGGGGCCGGTTGGGAAGGCTCAAGACAAGCACATGCTGAGAGCAATAATACTGTCCAGCTGTTCTCTGCTGTGCTGTGCAGATTTGAGGCCGCACGGGCATATTACTTGGACAAGTGGAACACCACCAGCTGCGGGGTGCCCCTGACGGCAAGGCCGCAGTTTGAGGTGCCGCCCTCAATCATGCATGTGGCAGTGGGTGGCAGGATGGCTTGATTTGGAAGTGTGAAAGGAGTGGGTGAGGTGCTGCCCCCCATCATGCACGTGGCAGTGACTGGAAGGAGGGTGAGGTCAGGGAGCTGAGCCTCTAGGCAGTCAGGATGAGGATAATGCTGCCAGGCGGTACCAGGATAAGGCCGGGATGTGGCATGCCAAGGCTAGGATGCGCTAGGCTTAGGCCAGGATGTGCCAGGCTAAGACCAGGCAGTGCCAGCTAAAACTAGGCTGTGCCAGGATGAGGCCAGGCTGTGCCGGGATGAGGCCAGGTGGCTGCTGGACTAATTGGCCAGCCACAATCAGCTAGCTTTTTTCGCCCACCCCTGGCAGGCCAGGCCGGCCGAGAGCACCTAGCTGAGAGGTTTGGCCTTTGAGATCCAGGTGGCGTGCACCCTTTTCATGTAAACTGAGTCGTTGTAATTATCTGAGCCTATATGCATGTAATATACAGAGCTATTAAACATACCCGGGCCTTCAAACAAACTGAGCTTTAAAAGTACCTGAGATCCAGTTGGGATGCACCCCTTCTACGTTCACTTGTCCTCAAACGAGGCATGCGCCCCTTTGATGATGTTTGTGGCATTGCTGCACTGACAAGTACAACAAGGTGCGAATTTGCTAGACACTCAATGCTGGAAGCTCTTATGCAGCCTTCGCACCCACCATCTTTGCTTTAATGTCAGCAATGCGGTCCAGGGCTGCTTGCTCTTCAGCACTGAGCGGCTCCATGGAAAACATCCCCTACATTTTGGTGCAGCACAGGATGATTGTGCGGGAGGCATTTCATCATATCCGCATGCCCCTTTAAAGACTAACTGTCACTATACAGGTTATCATTTATTAAATATTCTTGATGCAGCATGGTTATTTGAACGAGTGAACTCTCCTTTCAAGCACATCTTCTTCACCTCACTTGATGTATCACCAGTCAAATGTAAGCATACAATAACATGCTGGGGCTATAAAGTAATGGATAATGTGTGAGTACAAAGGCAAGCTCATTCCGAGGAGATTGCCCTTACTTCTTCACAAATTGACAGTGCTGCACATTTTTCCTTGCGCACGCCACGAGCCTTGCTCATAGAATGCCAAGCTACAGCAAATACTCACTCAGTGCATGCAAATTACAAATGACCACATCGAAAACCTTTGTTTGATCTCCTACCTCAAATTGTGCAAATTTGGGTGCTGATGGACGGAGTTGATTGCCTGCAAGCAATACAGAGGCCCTCCTCAGTTTATGCATGAAGGGCCAGAACCAGCTTCATTGCAGCACATTTGAATTTTGGCTGGTAGAGAACCCTCCAATATTGCTTGATTGTAATGCATCCATAATGATGAACCACCCTGACCCTCCTTAAGCCTTGCAGAGCTCTGTCTTCAGCACAAACTGTGGACAGCAGACATGTTTGGTGTCTGACAGCAGCTTGCACCAGGAGGTCTCAAGATTGAGGTTCCACCGCCTTAGTAGCAAGCCGCTGACCCACTGTTTGATTGTACCTTGCCCTTGTCAACACCAGTGACACGCAAGACACAGATTTTTCCTCTGCCCCGACACTTGTCTCAACATGCGTATGTGCCTGATTGCTGGCACCAACATCTCTGAGCTTGTACAGCAAACCTGGTCAAAGATGGAGGAGCAGCCAAAGATGCTCAGTTGCTGTCAGAATGGAGCCAGAATGTTGCAGCCTGGACGTACAGCCAGGCACTGACACTGGAAGCTCACCATTCATAGAGGAGGCCGTGCTCTGAGGAGTGGTTACTTTAGATCGTTGGCGGCCAGCGTGAGGAGGAGAGGGTTGGTGGGCGGCCCCAGACTGCGCACATGTGTCCGTGTGTGAAGCGCGCGTCCCTTTGTGCATTTCTGAGCGTGCGCTTTTAAGTTAATGTGGAGTGTGTGTGCTCATGCGTTAACATGCACTTGATTGATTGTATTGTCCATGTGTGTGTGTGTGTGTGTGTGTGTGTGTGTGTGTGAGGGTACGTATCTACGAGCACATGGTGTGCGTGCGTGCATGTTTGTATGTGTTCTCTTGTGTAAATATGTGTGTGCGTGTATGCAGGTGTGTGCAGGTGTGTATACCTGCATGCACGTTTGTGTATCTGTTTATGCATGTCAAGAATGCAGGCCTTCAAGCCAACCACAGCTGCCAGCAGGTCAGACATGGGACGAGTGGCGAGGTTGCAGTAGGAGGCACGAGGTTGCAACAGGATAAATGCAGGACTTAAATGCTCTCCTTCATGCACCACGCATGGCACGTAGCAGGCGTGCCCTTCTCATTGATTTTGCAACCCCGTCGCTGCAACCCAAATGGCATCCAGACTGCTGAAAGTGTCCATAAGCTGCGCTTGCACCAGTGCGGACCGCAGGGAACTGGTTGTGCTGCTGCTTTTGGGCGTGCTGTGAGCATCGCCCACCGCTCGTCACTCACAAAAATCTGTAGACTTGCAATTTGCTGTACGCATCTGTGCGTGCTCCCCGACTGGCAGAGAAGCATTGCGCACAAGCACCATGCTTTACGCAGGGGGGGTCTTAGGCAAGACGTGTGGCCTTGTCTGGCCCTTCCTTGCCCAAAACTAGGAAACAAGGACCCAGACAAGCATTAGGCAGCCTGCACACCCACCTTGGGTGGCTTCTGCTGCTGCTGCTGCAGCGCGGCAGGTGCTACAGGTGCTGTCAAGCCCAATGCCGCCCCAGAACCCCGCGGCGCCAAGCCCTGCTTCAGCATCTGCAGCTTCTCTAGCATACCCTGCTGCTGCTGCTGCTGCTGCTGCTGCTGCTGCTGCTGCCGAGACGCAGGGCCATGCAGGTGGGGCTGCGGCCCGCGCGCCGTCATTGTCTGTGGCGCCTCAGATGGTTGTGCAGGGACACGCACGCCAGCAGTTTGTGGGGCATGCCTCTGTGGCGATGTGGGTGCCTGCGGCAAGGCGGTGCCGTGCACCTGCGTTGAACAGCCATGGCAAGGGGCACACACATGAATCCTCTTGGTTCTGACGCGCGTGAGAGCGTGTGCATGCTCAAAGCCCCTTTCTCCCCACTCCTGCTCTGCAATAGAGCAAGCGCATGCTAGACCGTTTCAGTCTTGAAAAGCAAGGACACACGCACACACACGCGCACGCACTGCCCAGTTGCTGCTGGCATGCTCAGTAGGCCATGACAGACCTCACACCCTGGACCTCACAGCCAGGATGGAGTATGCGCTATGAACACCGCGGACCACTAGTAAACAGGGGCCTGCCCCTCCACACCCACTTCCGACAGCAAGGGGCACACTACAACGGCATGCAACACGGGGGCAAGTTCACAGGTCCCCACCTTAAGTCACGAGGCAAGAAGGCCCACAACGCCAAGGCCGCTGTTGAACGAGTGTGTGCGCCCCCCCTCCACCCACCTGCTTTGCATCTGTGCACCCCACAAGGCTAGCACCCACCTAAAACTTAAAAAGTAGAAGGCATCCATCAGAATCCAGTCAAAAGGCAGCAGCACTGGCACCGGCAGGGCTGCGTGGCCTGCTGTCCAGGCGACCCAGCACCCTGAGGGAAGCTCGCCCAGTGACCTTCACAGAAAGGACCTATAGCGAGGGAAGGACCCATAGGGGACAAAGGACCTATAGAGGACAAAGGACTTATAGAGGACAAAGGACTTGTAGAGGACAAAGGACCTGTAGATATAGGACCCTTAGACGATCAAGGCCCTGAAGACGGCAGCGCCCACCTGCTCGTCCGCCAGCCACTCATCCTCCACGGCCGGGTCGTACAGCGCATGCTGCGGCTGCGCGTTGTGCGGCTGCGCACCTGGTCCACCCCCCGCCCCCACCGCTGCAGGGTCCACAGTCCCATCCCCCTCTTCCACTGCCTCAGCCAGGGGGCCCGGCCCAGATCTGGAGCCGCCCCTGTCTGAGTTCCTGCCCCCACCCGGGCCACCTGCCCCAGCAGCCAGGCCAGACAGAGACAGCCTGCCACCGACGACCCGGGCCCCCGGCTCGCGCTGCTTTACCATCTGCTGCAGGTGCTCCAGCTGCTGCTGCTCCTGCAAGTGCTGCGCCAGCTGGGCGCGCAGCTGCTGCCGCTGCGAGGAGGAGGACTGCGCAAACAGCGCGCGGCTGGGGCGGGAGGTGGTGCCATCCAAGCTCGTGGATTGCTTGGGCGCCTGGGGAGCAGGAGGTATGCGCGCGCGAGGAGCTGTGTGCTGTGGGGATATGATGAAGCACAAGGGTCTGGCCCATGCACCCTCCGATGCGACACCCAATGCATGCGCAGCTGCACAGCTTGGATGGAGGGCAGGCCCGAAGGTGCACGTGCGCGCACGCGCGTGCATGCATGTTCAAGCGCACTGCGTGCAGCTCACCCAGACATGGCAGGGGCTTGGGAGGCGCCTGCGCCAGGCTGGCTGGCTTGTCCCGGTCGTCAGGAGGAGCATTGGAATGTGAGCTCTTCTGCTCACTCACTTATCATCCCCCCTACACTCAACGCCTCCAATCTCTGCCTTCCCTGCAACGATTGTGGCACATGCACACCCCCAAAGTAGGCCAGCCTCTGTGCCCCTCACAACCCTGCCCGGTCGCCACCTGCAGCAGCCACAAAGCACAGAATGCAGCCCCTGCCTGCTTGCACACACCTGCAGGTATTCATTCTCCGCCTGACGCCTGCGCGCCCCCATGTCGTTGTTGTATGATTCAGAGAACGACCGCGGCTCAAGTGTGTCGGGCTCGTGCCCATGCGGGGCATGGTCTGTGAGAGCGTCTCTTCGAGCCATGGCCAGCCTGCTCCTGCCCTTGGTCTGCTGGTGGGTGTTGCTGCGGAGCAGGACACCATGCGCGCACTCGTGAGTGCGCAGGAAGCTGCGCCGGTGAGCATGTGCACAAGTGGGAATGCTCACAGGCAGGTGCTGGTAAAACTTGGCTCCTGGCCAGCGAGCAGTGGGCTTGCGTCGCAGATACATGGGCACATGGGCGCATCGCCGGCGCATGTCATGAGTGAGCAAATACGCACCTGGTGCTCGGTACGCCGGGTGTGATACTGGTATTTGCAAATGAGGCGAGCAGCGCCGGGCCGATAGGGGTGAGACTGTTGGTACTTGGTACTGCAGAGGGGCTGACACTCGGCCTTGAGACATCTAGGCTGCCTGCGCAAGCCGAGAGAATTAAGGAGCCCATCATACGTGCCCATCACACTAAAAGTCAAGAAACAGGCAGCGCCATGCAGAATGGCTTGTGCTGGACAGGTCATGCAAGCTGCCTGCAAGCGAGTTCAGCACACAACCAGCATGTGAGGTGCGCGTTTTCAATGCATCAATTGAGTGCATGCGGGTGTCTTCAGTAGATGTGGATGAACGCTGCATGTGTTGGGCTGCGCCTTCCTCATTGCTGCACATCCTGGAGAGCTGGGATTGGACAGGCGGGCAGGCACATTAGCTGCTTCTGCTGCAGGCCTTGAAGGGGCATCAAGCTGCAGAAGGGCTCGCCGCTGTGCTTGTCTGCTTTGTATGTCCTTGTCACCAACACTTGCATCACAGGGATCACAGTCCTGCACCTGCTTTTTCCAGCACCAACGACCACGCCACACGCACACACAAACAGTAGCAAAAAAGAGCAGCTGCATCCACACTGCTTCCGAGTCCAGCCCCTTCTTGATGTAGCCACATATCACTTGCCAGGAAATGCCCAGCAGGCCTGCCATTCCAGTCCCCGCCCCACACCCACCTGCCGCCTTCTTCCAAGCTTTCGAGTTGTGGGACATCATGGACAGGACGGCCAGCATGGAGTTGGGCCCAGGGTATGTGGCACGAACCGAGGGGCAAGGGGCAGTGGACTGCGACTCGTCGGCATCTGTGCATAGCCAGCAGACACGCACAAGCTTGCGTGCATGTGCGGAAATGCGCACATGTGCGTGTGCGGACACACGGCTGTGTGAGTGCGTGCTGCTCCGACACTCGCGAAAGCGCGCATGCAGGTCAGCTGTTGATGGTGTGAGCATGCGTGCGCGCAGGACAGGAGCCTGCTTGGCACTGCCTCTGCACCCCAGTGATGTTTGCAGCAAGCAAGGGCCAACTGAATGGATGCATGTGTGCACGTGGTGTGCCAGTGATGTTTGCAGCAAGCAAGGGCCAACTGAATGGATGCATGTGTGCACGTGGTGTGCCCCGGCACACCTACCACGCGAAGATCTCCGGAGCTCCTGCGAGGCCCGGGGGATGAGGGGAAGGATGGAGTTGTTGAGGGAGGACTTAAAGGTGCCCGCAAGCGGGCTGGGGCTAGGGACGGCTGCTGGTGCTGGGCCCAGATGGTTGAGCGGCTTTGGGGCTGGGTGGTCGAGGTGAGGCTCGTCTTTGGGAGGCAGGGGCTGCAGGGACCCGGACTTGGTGAGGGGCAGGCTGGACATAAGCAGGCCCTGCAGGGGTGGACGTGGAGGCGTAGTAGGGTCCTGCTTGGACTGGGCACGCAAGGTCTTTTGGTGAGGAGGCGCGCGCGCACTGTGAGGCAAGGCCCCATTTGGGCCCCCTGACGGAGTGTGGAGGCTGAGAGGTGCGCCAGCGGACACCGACTTGATGCCTTATGGGACTTACATAGGCCCAATTGCAGACGGTTGGTAGGTGTGCGGGAGCTCACACACACATGTACACACGCACACGCACATGCACGCACACGCACGCACACACTATGCACACACACATGCACGCACACACACACGCACGCACACACACACGCACACACGCGTGCTCCAACGACCTGGGAAAGGCCTGGGCGGGTGCGCGCTGTGACCGCTTGTATTCGGATGTAGAATTTTGGATCCACATGGATGTGTGGAAGGATTGACCACACACACCCCACAGGCAGCCTGGCATCATTGCATGGAAGCGGGGTTGTGCTAGCATGGCACGAAGGTCGCTTCGCCGTGCAAGCGCTTGACCTCCGCGCTGCACACTCCCGTGTGCACACCTGCCTCTTTGCTGCGATGGTGTGACTGCACCATCTATACTCACATGCACCTGCTTTGACGCGTGCAACAGCCAGCGCGACAATCGCAGGCAGGTGCAATTGCCTGGCTCCCGCGCTTGCATGCTTACTTTTGCACCGACCCCCGGCTATCATGCGCTGCTCGTTTGCACCACCGCAAAATCAGCGTTGCCGCAAAATGGTGTTATTGCTCCTCCTATTTGCCCCCGCCCAGTCACTGCACTGTTGACCGGTGGAGACGCAGCGCGCAGCGTGCCTGCTGCTCCTGTGGGGGTCTTGCCCAAACATGCTCAGTTCGCGTGTATGTGCCAGCGTGCGTTAATAGCGCGGCAGCCACACCGCGAATGAGTGGCTGGCAGGTCCGCTGGCAGCGCACCGCGCACGTTTTGGAGCAAGCCACGCATCAGGCTGTGTGCCAGGCCCACTGGTGTGATAGGTCGCCTTGTGTCAGGCCTGTGTTGTCACCTGCTTGCTCTGCCCCTTGCACTGCACCAGAGCGCCCTTCAAGCGCTTGCATTAGACGTTACTGCACCAGTCCTTGCATCCAGGCCAGCACACCCTGCTGGGGTCATAAGTTACCTCTGGCAGCTTAGGGGCAAGCTGTGGCTGCTGAGGCCGCTGATGCAGGGGCTCCAGCTGGGCCGAGTGTGCAGAGGAGCGGGCCTTCAGATCCCAAAGGGCGGGCGCTGGGTCGCTAAGGGGCTGCAGTAGGTAAGCAAACAGGATACACAGGTTTTGAGCTACAGCTGAACAACGGAAGGCATACACAGCACTTGCCGCCAATCAACACACTTACAGGGAACAGGTGTGAGGAACAGAGGCAGCGCGCACGTGCGGCGCTTTGAGGAAGTCACACTCAGCATGCGCTGCGCATCATGGTAGCTGCACGTGGTGCGTTCAAGAGGAAAGCGGCCACAATGCAAGGCACACATGCCGCAGGCATGAAAGCTGCAAGCTTGGGTGAAGAGTGGGAGGGTGCAGGGGCTCATGCGTAGGGTGATGTGAGAGAGTTACTGCCCAGGGGCAGCAAGGTCAGCGGGTCTGGGATCTAGATACTGCACTGATGCACTGTAGGAACTGGAGAGAGCCTTCCCAAAGGTGACGGTGCACCTTTGCAAGAAGTTGGGTGCAGTCAGTTGGCCTCCAATGATGTAACTTATCGTACCCGTCGACGAGAGCAGCACACCCCACAAGACACCGGCAATGTCCAGGGTACACAGGGCCAAGCAATTTCATTTATGGGTGCTTGCCTGTGGCCTGAGTCCTTGATGCACAAGCGGCCCTTGCATCTGGAGGGATGAGAGTGCAGGCCTGAGTCCTAAACGCGAAAGCACCCCTTGCGACAGGAAGGATGGAGGCACAGCCAGAGCTCTGTAAGGAGCTTGGGCACAGGCACAGGCGGCTGTGGCTCATTCAGGCACAGGCATCAGTGTTGGGCGCCCTTGCCAACACGGGGGCAAAACCCCTCGGCCACTGACATGTAAGCATGGGACTCCGTGATGAAGGGACACAAGAGCTTGTGTCACATACCTCATGGTAAAGGGACACAAGACCTTTTGTGTCACAAACCTGTGGTTGAGAGGGAAGGCTGGTTGGGTCGCTCGTGCAGAACACGCTCGGCCCTGGAAGTTGGGCGGCACCGGTCCTGGCGCCATTATCATTGCCTGAGAGGTCCAGAAGCAAAGGGGGGCAAGGGTGTGGAAAGGGGCACCAATGACGTGTTTTATATGGTCTGGCTCAGCTTCCCAGTCAGTTTCCCCTGTGGCCCGAGACACCCTGTGGACCAGGCAGGAAGGGAGCAGCCACAATATAGGCTGCAGCAAGGAGCTGCGCTCGCCACACTCGGTAAAGCACGCCTGCATGCGCAGAGTTGCTGCTACCCCACGACCACCCAGCTCGCCAGCTACCCTTCTGGCCGCTCTGCAGCACGGCTGCATCCTGCTGGCCTGTCCTGCAAACAGGGCCACGCACGCACTCACCCAATGATGGAGGCACAGGCTCCAGCTCAGTTGGCAGACCCCCCGCAGGAGCAGCGCTCGCTGTGCTGGCCGCCCTTGGTGGGGACAGTGATACAACCGCGCACTCCTCAGGAGCTTGCTGCTGGTGCTGGTGTTCCTGCTGCCATGGCGGCGGCGGCGGCAGGGGCGGCGGCTCCTGCTGAGGCTCCTGCTGCGGCTGGGGGACTGGAGGAGGGGCAGGCATCCCTTCCTCGTGCACTACGACCTGCTGCTGTGGAGGCTGCCTGTGAACAGGGGTGATGCAGAGCCAAAGTCTCAGAGGAAGGTGATCCGCTGGTGGATTCCCCACTGATGCAGATGCCAGGGAGACGACCTGCGGAGGGTTTCCCCACCGATGTGGATATCAGGGAGATGACCCACTGATGGGTCTCCCACTGCCCTGGCTTGGCACTTGGGAAATCCAGCAAGCTGTCATGCAACAGAACTCGCAAGCATTGAGCAAAGCAAGCTGAGTAAGAAGAGTCTTGGACAAAAGCAGCCTGAAATTGCCTGAAGCTGCACACCAAGACCCCCCATCACACATCATGGCCAGATGGTGCATACAAGTGCGCATGGCAGCCACATTTTGGGACACAATACAAAAAGATGAAGCAGGAGTCACACACAACCAACACAAGCAGGCACACTCTTTCCTCCTTCGTGTACGCTCTCACGCGCGCACACAAGCGTGTGCATTAAGGCACACACAGGCACACACACACACACGCATACCTGGGCGGTGCAGAGGAAGGCGGCCGCGGCCAATTCAGAACGTGCATGTCAGAGGCACCCAGGGAGTTGTCTATTTTCACCCCCGGCCCTTCCTGCAGCAGCTGCTCCACGCTCATCAGCATTTGCAGGCTCTGTGCCATGTCATTGACCTCCTGCTGTGCTGCCTGCAGGCAATGCCATTGACCTCCTGCTGTGCATTGCCATGCCATTGACCTCCTGCCGTGCATTGCCATGCCATTGACCTCCTGCCGTGCATTGCCATGCCATTGACCTCCTGCCGTGCATTGCCATGCCATTGACCTCCTGCCGTGCA
>LKMJ01002445.1_pt1 | contig 17045 bp, 31 predicted proteins | sample 643391 | NCBI WGS metagenome assembly LKMJ01 (sample SAMN04112250, study PRJNA286221) | soda lake metagenome | biome: soda lake; feature: Kulunda Steppe; material: water; isolation source: sample PL-Br10 brine of Picturesque Lake | place: Russia: Kulunda steppe | collected 2010-07
AACGGAGAAAATGAACGCGACGTTGCATCCTGATCCTCCAAGAACGCCATTTCATCAATAAAAACGGTTTTTGCGGAATCGTCACCGCGAGCACCAGCGGGGTTCCCGGTGTATGCCTTGAATCTCGCCCCATTCCACAGCTCAATCTCGCCCGCAATAGACTTGTTGAGAGGAATCTTGACGTTGGCATTCTCCAGCAGATTCTTAATGTCTCGAATCCGGGACTGTGCCTGTTCCTCCTTGGAAGACACGATTGGAAAGAAGCTGTTGGGATTCATCATGCCGTCCAGCGCCAAACACAGGCAGATAATGAACGAGACACCGATACGGCGACCTTTGTAGACGTTTAGAGTAGTCGCATCTCCGTAGAAATACGCATGGATGATTTTCGGTTGGTACGGACTGAAGAGATTTAGGTCTCCGATTTTGCCAGTATCAAGATCCTTGATTTTGAACAGGTCTTCTGCCATTCGATCGGGACGTCCATTCCACCGTTCCTCTACGGTGGCGGCGTCAAGACCGGCCTGCTCGGCAAACTCGGAGACAATATCATTCATGTTCTGTTAAATCGAAAACCGAACCCACATCCGCCCGAATCCACGAATCCTCGGAATCGTAGCCGTTACCATGCCAGCGAATAATCAGACCCGTACGTGTTCCGCCCTGCGTGACGTTGTATTCCGACACCTCTTCCGGGTTTTTTGTTCCCTCTCCCGGACCCGCACGGAGCCTCTTTTCACGCTTCATCGGTAGTAAGAAGATTCATCGACAAGAGCTGGTCAACCGTTTCAGACTTTGCTAACAGAACGTCGGTCAGCTCCATTTGCTCAACGTTCAGTTTCTCGAATACCTGCTTTGGAACACCGAGAACGCCAGCAGGAACAGCGGACTCTGAATAGACGGGAAGGTGGGTGGTTCCGACCTTCATGACGAGCGGATTAGTCCACGAATATTTCGTCTGGTACTGATCGTACCAGTCGTTTCGCAGAACCGCCCTGTCTCCAGAAAACGGAGCAACGCGGAGCTGTGTTAGAAAATACCCGCTAGAGAAAGACTCCACCATTAGTCTACCTCGATCTTGCTGGGAATGTAGACTTGCAGAGAGCCGCTGTTCGGAAACGTCTCAACGTGTCCATCTGGGAATTCTACGCGCCACTCAGAACGATACCGCCCCGGATAGTCCGTATTTCCCGACTTCCACTCGTAAACCACAACTCCACTCGCGGGATCGTCAACTGTTGCCTGTTCGTGAACAATCGGACCATCATGCGTGTGTTTCATGACGAAATACGCCGTGGCATCCGTTAAGTCAACGACCTCTTCATACTCTGACCGGAGCACGGCCTCGATCGCTGGAGACGTGTCTCCCTCCTTGATTGTAAACGTAGACATGATGTTAGATTATTCTCGCTTTCGCACTTCTGCCGAATTTACACCCGAAGACCGCAACGAACCCGTCCGACTCGACCCGGAAATGCTGGAACTGTTGCCCCCCTCTCCACCTCTCGACCGACGAGAGGTAATGAGCTTTCGAGCAACGACCGGAGACGACACCGCGCGTGTAATCTGCGCGAACGCAAGTCCCGGACGGAGCATATCACCAACAGACGGCGTAGCAACGAACACACTCGTGTCCGCCGTCGAGACCGTCCACGCCGTTCCCGACGAGATCGTGACAGCTGGAGACGCTACAACCGGCCCCGCGCCAGCAATGACTCCAGAAAGTCCCGTTCCAGAGACCGTAAAACCGTAAATTTCGGCGGTTTCAACGTCGGATACTGCTTCTGTGGCGGATTTGCCGTAAATAGGCCCAGAAACCGCTCCAGAAACACTACCGGCTGCCAGCGCACCGGAAACAACGACAGGAGGCTCCGTTCTACCCGAAACCGTCGCAGAAGACGGACTCGCGGCCACAGAAGCCGCGTAGAGGCCACTTCCCGGCAATGGGAGACCTTCTGAAGACGCAGACGATGCGAATGCTCGTACCTCAGACTCCCCGAGCACGTAACCGACATTCGGAGAGGCCAGAGAGTACGCGGGAACGGCGGGCGCGGACGTTTCTGTTACTCCAGAGGCCGCCAAGCCGCCAGAGGTAGAGACCGTCGTACCTCCAGACACCACAGAGACAGCAGAACCGCCCGAAGTGGGCGTTTGCGCTTGTATCTGCGGTCTGAATGCCTGTGATCCCGCCGCCGAGACGGGAGACACGGTAGAAGGAAGTCCCCACGCGCCGGTCGTCGCCGCCGTTCCCGCCGAACTCGTTGCCACGGAACCCGACGAAGGAGACCCGTACGCACCAACAGAGACTCCAGAAGCCCCCGTAGTGCCGGTTCCCGAGGCAATTCCAGAGCCGCCGAGAACCGAGGTCGTGGCCGCTACTCCGAGTATGTCGTTCTCGTCGCTTCCCAGAGCCACTACAGGAGCCGCCAGCGCGCCCGCAGACGAACTTTCAACGACTGCTGCTGTGGATGCCGCACCAGACACAGAAGATGCAACAGCGGGACTCACCGAGCCTCCAGAGAGAGTCCAGGCAGTTGTCTGAGACTGTGCCGGAGCGGCTGTAGCAGACGTAGTGCTCGCTGTTGCTAGCTCAGGCCCACTACCCGACTCCGTTGTAATTGACGCAACCGTAGCGTCCGATTCGCCGTCAACGTTGTACGCCGTAACTGCATACGTCAACCCCGTTCCTGTCGGTGCCGTGGAATCTGTGTACGTCTCCGAATTCGGCGAACTAATATCAGCAATCTCGGTGTAATCACCAGGAAACGACGGAGAGGAAACCTCAGAGCGATAGACTTTAAATCCATCCTCGTTGTCGGAATTGTCCGTCCATGCAAGGTCTACGGTCGCCATTATTGGAGTGTCGCGGTTAGGTCACTCGGGGCGTTCGGTGGGGAGCCAGCATCCAATATGCTTTGTGCGTCTAATTGTTTCTCCCTATCAAGTGCTAAGAGGATCGGGTAGTAGTCTGCCGTTGTATCCGGGTCAGACTCCAAAACCGAATCCCACACATTCGTAAAGTCGAAACCGTCCATGTTCGTTTCGGCTTCGCTACCCTGCATTTCGGCAGTTGTGAGTCCTGTCCCACCGTCTGAGGTTGATTGTCCAGAGGTTTCGGTGTTCCAATACGAATCTGTTGCTGTGCCATCAAAATCTTGACCAACCAAACCGCCAACATTTGTGTCGCCAGTCACAGAACCAACGGAATATGAATCTGTTACTGTGCCCTCATTATTTATACCAACCAACCCACCGACGAAATCACCACCCTCAACCGACCCTGTGGCATACGAATACGAGAGTGTGCTCCCATTATTATTTATACCAACCAACCCACCGACACGTTCATCACCTTCAACCGACCCCGTGGCATACGAATCTGTTACTATGCCTTCATTTTCATTCCGAGCAACCAACCCACCGACTTGCGTAGCATTTGTAGTAACATCAACACCGCTCACACAGGACTCAATCAATCCACCATTCTGTCCAACAACCCCCGAAAATGAAAAGTTATCTTCTGAGGGGTTGCTTACTGTGTGGTCTACACTCCCGTAAACTGCGCAGTTCTTTATTTCCACATCTTCTCGGGTTAGGCCAACGAGAACGGCTGTGAGCGCAAATAGAACATCCCCCGAATTGGTTATTTGCGCATCGACACTTAGATTTTCGATAGTTGTAACGCCATTAGCAGCAGCAAATAACCCCACCCCCTCAATATCTGTTGGTTCCTCGTCTATAACCAAACCAGATATTCCATACCCTTGACCGTCAAAATTTCCTGAAAATTTATTACTAAAGCTGGCAATCGGTTCAAAGTCATCCCCAATCCCGGAATACCCTGCCGTCTCACTATCTAAATCGTTAACTAAAACGTAATCTCCCGTCAGATCGTTCCGGACTGCATCGAGATCATTCCAATCCGATATTTCAACGGGCATTATTATAGTCCTTCCTCGCCGGATAGCGCACGCTTCGCTTGACTCACTTTCGAATCCTTACGCCGATCGACCACACCGTTGGCGTGTTCCGGGAAGTTCTGATTAATATTCTGGAGGTGTTCGTGCATCGAAATATTGCCTTCGTGGGTAGGCTTCCCCGGTTCCGTATTCTGAATCGATTCGTTTAGCTGCTGTTGCAAATTACCGATGAACGGTTCTGGATTATACGCCAACTGGTAATACTCACCGTGAATCTCTTCAATTCTATCGAGGACGTTATCCGGTTGATCTGCGAGTGTGTCTGAATCGTGGTGGTTCGCATGGATCTCGTTGAGAGCGTTCCATGCTTCGTAGCCATCGCCCCACGCCTCGACAACTGGCCATTCCTCAGCGTCGTTGTATGCCAAAAGAACGCCGTATCCGGCCTCCTCTAACTGATCTCGTGAGAACGGAACACCGACCTCAAATCCATCTAAGCGATCATCTGGAAGGTATTTGGGTCCGTCTTCCTCCATCGGAAGAAGGAACCAGCGGTGATATTCCATTATAGTATAACGTTAGTCTGCTTCAGTCCAGCGAGATACCGCTACCCTGCATCGTAAACGTCGTCACGCTGCCAAGGTCGTACGTCTGATCGAGATCGCCGGAGAAAACAAGGTTCTCGGAGACTTCCGTGTCACCAGCCTCTTCCGACTGGAAGTCAACGGTAACGAAATAGCCGTTCACGGACTCAGTACTGGCATCCGTGTCGAAAACCGCGTCCGCCATGACAGTCTCCCAGTTACCGCCACTCGTTCCAAACGAGAAGTCGGAGTCGAGCGTTACAGACTGTCGGGCGTATCCAGCTCCCGCCGGCTCGGTAGTGATCGAGGAAACGTTCGAGCTGTCTGCAAGATCGTCACTCGTATTGTAAAGTCCAACGGAGACCGTGGTTGCCCCACTCCCTGATCCGAAAACTTCCTTCAGCATCCATTCCTCTCCCGTGTTGTGTAATTGCGCCATAGTAAATTAGATGTAGTTATGCGGGAACGCGGCCTGCGCCCCGCGCCGTAGTATTATTCGCCGCCGTCGTCGCCGTCGAACGCGCTCGGGTCGTACTCCTCGTTGGAGTCAACCATGCTCGTCATAGCTCCAGCCAGACCGTCCATGATCTCGCTGGCGTTCTTGACCTGATCGTTCTTCGCTTGCTGCTTCCGCGTCAATCCCAGAGAATCCTTGACCTTCTGAATGAGCCGCACCTGAGATGCCATAGCTTCATTCAACGTGTTCGGCAGTTCCTCCTGCTCGACCATCGTGCCGTCGGGAAGGTAGACGCCCTTCTCGCGGATTTCGGAGTTCCGGAGAATGTAGTCCTTGCCACGCGCCTCCCTGACGATCTCGATAGCGAGGGTCTGAAAGTCGTGAGCTGCCGACGGGTCTTCAGTCAGATCTATATTGTACTTGTCCGGCCACGAGAGAACCCATTCGTAGAGTTCTTCCTCCTGTTCAGACATTGTTTCCCGCAAATGATCGTCGCGGGCGTACATTCCGTGTTTCATGCTAGCAAGTTTATCTAAATTTTCAGGATGAGGGGTCGTACAGCCGCCGTGGTGCTTACAACGTCCATTTTTCTTGACGTTGGTAGAAGAGCAGTATCTCTGAGGCCCGTCGTACTCCTCCGGCTGTCGAGGAATTCGAGACAGGCAATATTGCTCCTCGAAAGAGAGATAGAGATGTTCGTGTTCGGCTCGCATCGTTTCCAGCTGCTCTTCCGTTTTGCCAGAAACCTCTTGAGAGCCCATGTATGTAAATTGTCGTAAATCCGATATGTTTGTAGCGCGGTGCTCGAAACCCGGCAGACAGCCGTCCGTGTAATACTGAAAGTAGATCCAGAAATTGCTAGTAGATGTTCTGGAGCAGAATGAGCAAGAAATTAAGAATGAAATTACCTGGACAGTTCTATGCGGGAACGCCGCTTGTGTTATGAGACACGTACCAAGACCGTCAATTAGACTGTCTGGTAACGCACCTTCTCGCACAGAACTGTCCAGTAAAAGACCTACAAGTCTAGCAGCTCATCTTGGAAGCAAAAGAGGGCAGCCACACTTGCTACGAAACCGTAGAAGTAATTAGCTACCAGAAAGGGTGCTTCCTCACCCTTACTAATACACAACGGTATATATAGGGGGTCGGGGGTTTAAATACTACTCCTCCATGAACTGACAGCATTACCAGCAAGAAACACCGCTACCCGGTAATATTACCGAGTAATATGGCAGTAGCACGGCCTTGCGCGCGCTTCTATCAGATGTTGGATAGCACGGACGTAAGATAAAGTAGTTACGATACACTTATTGTCTCTGCGCGCGTATATAGGGTATGAGCGGCTATCCTAGCGATTGGAATTCCCGTCGGCGGCGTGTTTACAGCAGGGATGGCTACCGTTGTCAGAATTGCGGGGCAGGCGGTGGGCGGGAAGGCGGGGCGGAGCTTCACGCACATCATATTGTCCCGATCTCGAAGGGCGGCAGTCACTCCACGTCGAACTTGAAGACGATGTGCAAGGATTGTCACGGGGCGATTCATGGAAGGGGCATGGCTCCAACTGCCTCCAGCTCCTCGACGCATACCAGTAGCGAAGGAGCGTGGATTGCCGTCGTGCTCGCGGGTTCCTTCTATGTCGCCGTCGCTCTCCCTGTTCTCGCTTGGCTCGGGTGGGTGTCCGGCGGCCTTCTGGCTGCCGTTACTCTTCCCGTAGTCATGACTGCCATTATGGGCTTCCTGATAGTAGCCTCCGAGGACTCCGATTCGCTCTAATCGGTCTCTGCTATTCTGAAAAATTCTGAGCAACTTACGTCCCCCACGCGCCGGCCCGCGCACGTATGACGATGTGCTAACCATCCCCGGTTACATACTGGCAACACTTGCCGACAGTCAACCATGAACGGTTACGTTCAGTCATTACTGGCAGTAATGAGACACGGCCCCTGCTCGCGCGCGATCGTACGCCCGCAACGCGAGAGAGAGCAACCCCACATCCTCCTTACCACCGAGTAGTATCACTCAGTCACGGCCTACTTCTAGTATATAAAGCTATGGTCTGCGCTCCAGCTTTGAGTATATAAAGACTATATAAACCCCCGACAGTCACCAGTCACTTCAAATCATAACAACATCCGGTAAGAATAAAAGGCATGACACTCCTTCAACTGCCTGCCGTCTAGCGTTTTCGAGTTATTAAATCCAAATCGACGACTTTATAAGCTAACCGACCCCACGGCAGAATGTCGTTCGATGAAGGCGGTTGCTCGCCGAGAACGTGGCCGGCGTTTGTCCGGTCGTAAGCCACACGTCGTTGCGACGGTCGCAGCGATGTACCCACTCACGGGAGACGGGTACGCCAGCCATACACGTACTTAGGTGTGTGTATGAGCATGGATGGAAGTCACATACCCCTGTAGGGCTTGTGACGAGTACCCACTCAAGGGTCTGCACCCTCCGAGGACATTGGTGCAGGACAGAGCCAAGGCGCAAGCCTGAGCGAAGCCGTAGAAGTGCGTGGGTTCCCAGACATACGGGAGAGTTAGCCCCCTTCACATGGCAAGCCATGCGGCTCGCAAGAGTCGCCCGAGAGATATTCCCCCTTCGGGGGCCGGAGGCTTGAACCAAGGCGCAGAGCGTCACCCACCTTCGGTGATAGTAGCAAGGCGTCGGATGATGACTACACATCAGAGATGTGTAACGAAAGTCGATTGGGCTGTGTGCATGGATGCCTACAGTAAACTGTAGGACGGCGAAGGTGAATACCCCCCTTTAGGGGGCGGAGTTTCCCCGGCAGAGCGAGGCCTATAGGCCGATACTGTGCAGGTTAAGTGACGACGGCAGAGACGTTCCCACCCTTCGGGGTGGATGTGTGATGACGCCAGAGCTACGCAAGTCCCAACGATCGAAGGCGGGCAGATTCTTCCAGAATCTCCATATCCTCATGACTCCCTTAGGGGAGTCGTTTCAAAGACGGAAAGTGAGTCCTATCTTCGATAGGCGGGAACCGCGTTACAACCGAAGCTGAACCCCCTAGGGGGTTCTCAGATACGGTGCTATAGGTCGGCGACCTCTGGAGCCCTAAAGGGCTTATTCCGACGACAGAAACGCCGCCTTACGGCGGTTAGCAAGGATGCGATCGTAGCCAACGGTTCACCCTTCGGGGTGATGGGTTCGATTCCCATAGGCTACTTCGGCCTTTAGGCCGTGAAAGACTATGTTCGACACGACGAAGTTCGAGAATGTGGCATCGAAGATGAACAACAGCGAAGCTGACGACACGACAGAGAACACTATGGAAGCGAAGCTTACCCCGATCGAGGAGCTGCGTATGGAGCTGACGACCGAAGGAGTCGATACTTACACCTCTTACGAGGTGTTCGTGGACATTGGCCGCTGGATGGCTAAGGAGATTTCCGTAGGAAACGACCAGTACGAACCAGTCTACGACTGGGCTATCGAAAACAAGAAGGAATACCGCGAGAAGGCCGCCGACCTGCCCGGCAACCTGCCGCTGTTCCGGCAGGCATTCCCGGCAGAGAGCCGAGACGTCTGGGTTCTGCCTTCGGCAGAGGCAGCGAAGGTCGGCATCGACTACGACAACGAAGACCACATCGTCCTTCCCGTTATCAACGGGAAAAAGTGGAGCCCGAAGACCGACTTCCTGCCGGAGTCTGAAGACTCCGAGGAAACCGCCGACGAACAACCGGAGGTTGACGGCATCAATCCCGCCGACTTCACGATCCCGGAGCTTCAGGTCGAACTGCTGTCTGTAGACAGCATCGATGAGCTGATCGAGATCGAAGACCGCGAGATCGCCGGTAAGGACCGCAAAGGCGCTCTCAAGGCGATCGAGGTCGCGGCGAACGGCCTAGAGGCCGAGGCCGAGGTCGAACAGGAGTCTGACGACTCCGAGGAGACCGCCGAGGTTCCCGCCGAGACCGATTCAACGGACGTTGAAGCCGCGAAGCTGGAAGCCCTGACGGCCCTGACGGAGACCCTCAACGCGGTTAACGAGACCGTCCAGTCCTTGTAAGGACTGTAAGAAACAGTTAATACGACTAACTTCCTACGGAAACCACATCAATGGCATACCAATTTGTTGACGACGACGGTAACGCGAAGATCGGCGGACACCCTGCTAAAGCAGAGCAGGCCCACGGCGAGGCGGTCGAGAACCGGCGAGAAGGCGAGCTGTGCTCCTTTGAGGAGCTATACGGAGACGACTAACATGAACAACCGAGAATGCGGAGTTTGCGCTGACACCGTTCCGGTGACGTGTAACTTCTGCCCTAACTGCGGAGAGATGCACGATCCCGTTTTCAACGGCGAACTATCTGCCGACGGAGGCTTTGAAGCATGAGCTTCATGGACTACGTTAGCCAGCTGGAAGGCGTGGACGGCCTCGATCACCACCTTGGTGGTGAATGGATTTATGACAACCGTCTGTGGGTCTACCAAACCCCGGAAGGGGCATCGATTCGAGTCTCCCCAGAGGGACCGCCGGACGACGAACGTGGCGGCTACTTGCTCCTTTCAGGAGCTACTGCGGCAGACGTCGGTGCATGGTTAGACAAAAAGTGCGACTTGTATCTGTAAGATACACATTCAACGATAAACATAATGTACGTTACAATTAAAGGGCCAGCGACATGGACAGAATCGGACGACAGCGAACAGGTTTACCTGTTACACGAGGCAAAGGCAACGAAAGAGTTTCACGTTGATTCGGGGAACCCGAACATAGACGCGTACTTCAATCCTGATTACGTAATGGATCATCAGTTCCTTACCGTAAACGGTAATCGGTGGATGCTGGAGACCGCCGAGGCGACAGTTTCGCTCGACCTTACGGTTAACGAGGCGATCGAGTGTGCTACCGTTCGAGCTTCTGAAGACTACACGACGGCGGAGGATGTGTTAGAGCGGTGGAGTCGATACGACGCAGCTCCCCGCTCAGTTAAAACTGCGCTCGAACGAGTTCGCGACGACGAACAGTAGTATAATTCGGATGTAATACCCCCTTTCTTCTATCTGTGTATCTCCCCCTAGTGGGCGGCGTTCCCGCCGAGTAAGGTGCAAAGCCTTACTGGAGATTTTGGGATCTACCCAACGGAGACTACAATGTCAGTTACTACTGAAATGGACGACAGCAAAGCTATCAGCTGCCTTCCCCGAACCACGGAGTCGTACCGCCTTTCAGACCATGCCCGGAACCGCTTCAAGCAGCGGAGCCGTCTAATGAACGGCTCAATGCTCCGATCCATTCTCACGGAGGGAGAAATATCGCCGGGAGACGAGCCGGGAAAGGCCCACATCGAATCAACGTTCATGAACATTACGTTTACCCTCGTTGTGGCGTTAAAGCCCGGCAACGACGGCGTTCACACGATCGTGACGCTGTTTCACAGCCGGCGATAAGACACACTTTAAACGAAACGGTTATCTCCACCGGCAGTAAGAGAGACTTCATAAGAAAAAGAAAAATGAAACAAAATAGCAGCTACATAGAGTGCCTGTACGTTCTGGAGCTTCTTCGGGACGTAATCGAGACTACCGACGACGAGCGGGCGATTGTTAGCGAAGCTCACGCTATCGTTCAAGAATACAAGCAGGAGTTACCCGAGGAATTACTGGAATGATGGAACCCGTAGAATCTAAAAACGACGTACCGGAGCGAGAATGGAAGGTTGCACAGGCGCTTTTAAGCCAGCATCCGCCGTCTAATCCGGCCATTCTGCTTAATACCGCCCGTTGGTGGTACATGAACGGTCGAGGCGGCAACGATCCGGCCTACAGGTACGCCGTTCGGTGGCTGGATTACACGTCGAACGGGAATTTCGGCTCCGGAGGAGGAGACGACACGGAGCTATTCGCCGACCTTCGGGAATATCTCGTAGAACTAAGCGACGAGGAGGAAGTGGAAGCATGATGAATTTATCTGGACCGTATGACGACGGCGAGGTGGTAGTGTTCTACGACCACGGAAAGGGTGTGGAGATTTTCGTTGACCCCGCAACGGGAATTATAGAATCCGCCTTTGAAAAGCGGGGTAGCAATCTATACGGGATCGAACTGTCCGACGAAACAAAAGAAGAAATCGCGGAGCGAATGGAAGCATGATGCCACATATTACCGTTGAACGCGGTGACACGACAACGAAGTCACGATTTACTGGAGGTTTCAAGTGGCAGGTTCTCACGGAGTTTCCGGTCGGAGAGGATACCTTTAGTATCTGTCTCTCAATGACGGAGACCTTCGGATACCCGACGGTTCTTATGCACGACGTGCTGATACAGCCGGGACTTTGTGGTCACTACGTCTGGGATCACTCCTACGTCATTGACGGCTTCGATGAGTATGAGGAGGCCGGTCGGGAGGCCGGTGACTTGGTGAAGGCATGACGTACGACGTTGTGAATGGGGCTCCGGTTCGATCCGAGATCGTCGCCGAGAAGCTTCACGAATATGCCGTCAACGAGTTGGGACTTGATACCTACGATGTGCTGTTTACAGCACGGAGTGACGGATTCGTCGTCGGAGAAATTGTCATAGAATAATGAGACACGAAATAACCGAGAAGGTGGGCGAGATCGACGGACAGGAAATTGAGCTACGCTTTCAGATGGCAACGAATGGACTTGTTTGTATAGCTGACGCAAACGGGATGCCGGTCATTATGACCGCCGCAGGGAGGGTCTGGTAATGCTAAACGCAAAATACATCTTCAAACTGAAGCCGTGGAGCGTAGTTGAAACTGAAGGCGGCCCCGTCGATGCCGTGTCTGTTGCCGGAACGGACTACACTCGTGGCGACTACTTCAACGGCGGGTGGGCGGAAACGTACATGATCGAGACGCCGAACGGCGGATTCACCGTTCTGCGGGGTAGTGTTGAGGAGATTATAGAAGCATGACGACAGATACACACGATCAGTTACAACTGATAGAGTTTGCCGGGACGTTGACGGTATTCAATCCCGAGAACAGCGAGGAGTGGCTGTGTATGGCATTCTCGGAGAATGCTGATTTTAGCTTTCAGGAGGCCCATTAATGGCTTCTTTGAACCGCTGCGATCGGTGCGGTATGGACGTTCGGCACGACGTTAGCAACTGGGCGTACTATGTCTGTGGGAGGTGTGAAAACGAGGGCTTCGTCGGCCTGTCTGTTAGATAACTCCCATAGTCTATCGCGGTTTCCCTGACAGGTGGTTTTCCGGTTCGACTCCGGGACGGGGATTGGGGTAGCGCCCATTAACACGCTGGAGAAATAGAATGTCTGTAACTCAAAAGAACAACGAATCAACCGAGAACGCCGCTGACACCTCCCCGCAGTTCGATCACCATTGGCGATTCTTTGAAGACTCTCTGGATTCGGACATGGAGACGATCTCCGTGTCTGTAGAAGACCGGAAAGGAAACGTCTACGACGGTGAAATTGAAATCTCCGCGAAGTACGACGTAGTTCGAGGCCGCAAGAAACCAACGGGACCGAAGTGCTTCAGCACTCAGAGAAAGGTGTGTGACGCATGGCTGGATATGACGTTTCCAGCTCACAATTACGACGCACCGAAGCGATACGGAGAAGACGAGCCCCGCTTCGGGGAAGGAAGCGCACAGCTTTACTCGTGGAGTTCTTCGAGAAACCGTGGAATGTGGGGACACCGGCAGCGTAGCGAGCCCCAGATTAACTTCGAGGGAATTCAGTACCCGGACGGTTCCGGCGAGCTGATCCACTACGGAACCACGGCGGCAATTCGTACGAACAACGGCCTGATTATTAACAACCGCCAAAACTGGGCGAGCGGATTCGCCACCGTCACGGAGCCAAAGCTCTGGGAACGCGATTACGTTCTTCCCCTCGACGGCATCGAGACTCTGATGGAAGCCGGCGAGCAACTGTTCGATATTGTCGATGTGATCGTTGACAACGAGTCGTGGAATGAAAACTGGAATGGGCGCAAATACCGCACTATTAGCGCCGACGAGCCGGTTCTCGTTTTGCTGGCATCTGGAGATGCGATCTGCGTTGGGCGAGATTCGACGGCAGCCGACTACAATCAGTCGTTCTTCGGATTCCGAATCGACGCGGACGAAGTTGCTTCTCTGCGAAGCGTTTCCGATGCGATGAATCTCTTGAAGCCGGATCTGGTGGCCGCGATTGAACAGAAGGGCATAGAAATATCCGAGAAGGCGGGTGATACGAACGGAGATAACATCATCCGACAGGGAGAATGGTTCCTCATTCCGATGCCGGAAGACTTCGATGATACTGACGTGAAGGTCGAAAAAGTGTACGCCGATGCCTTCCGTGAGGGACACCGAACCGTCTGGACCGACGGAGAGAAAAAGCGCGTTCCGTTCCGTCGTCTTAACCGCAACTACGAAGACCCGAATCTGGGAAGCCACATACCCCGAGATAAGGGGCGACGTGTTCCAACGGAGTGCGACGAATGCGACGGAACGTCGTTCGAGATGGACGAGCAGGGATACGTGACGTGTGAAGAATGCGAAAATGACTTCGGTGGAATTCTCGTCCGGGGAACGTTCCGACACATCCGCACCGAGCACGATATTGTGAATCTTGGTGAGCGGTGGCACGCCGCAGTAACCCACGATCGTGACGTAATGGTCTTCGATACCTCCGCCGGAACCGGCAGCGGTGGATGGGACTAACTCTGTAAGAAACGGTTTAAACGGCTCTCTTTTCCCGGCAGCTTCGTAAGGTAACGCCTTCAGCCGCTTCACGAGCGGAGCGAAGCGTGAGACACCGTGTCTCTACCCCCTATTATGAGCAGCAACAACAGCGAAATGGCGACTGGAATCGACATTATGACCGACGAACCCCTCAACACGGACGAGCTTGTAGACGACTACACGGAGCCGGTCGAATTAATGAAGGCGAAAGCCGAGCAAGAAACCGTCGAGAAAGTGAGCGAGGAACAGCCGTACGACGTTCACAGTCTGACGGACTTTCAGAAAGACATTATTCTCACAGCATCCCTTCCGGGATCGACGTCTCTGCACGGAATCGCCAACGAAGTTGGAACGACCGCCGGCCACGTTCGTTATACGCTGGCTCAGTTCCTCGACCTTGATGAAATCCCTATCGGAGTAGCTTTCGACCGCCGCATTCTCTCTTTCAGAGACCGCAAATACGCAGATTTGACCGCGAAGCAGCAGAGAATTGTTCGGGCAGTAGCCTGCGATACTGAATTCACCGAGAACGAGGTTGCCCGCTTCGCTGACGCGAGCCAGTCGTACGTTCACGAAGTCCGCGTCGTCTACAATCACGTAGTGGAGTCTGAAGCGCGCCGCCTGTCGTTCCGATCGTCTGATTACAGCGATCACGTTCGTCATGTGCTCGGCGAGATGGACCGAGATGAACTTCTACAAGAAGTTCGAGCGGAGGCAGAGGCCCGCGTTCCCGACGAATCCGGTTTCGCCGAGAATGTTCTCGAACTGCTTGAGGAGTGTGATCTGTAAGACGGACTTCTTACGATAGACTTAATGTTCTCCGGCGCGTCTATATACTGAGGAACTTTTGCTGGCGCTGCCTCGTAGCGTTACCCCGGAATTCGCGTTCCCGGCGAGGCCTGCCTCAACGAGAGGCTACCCCTATTATGAAAGACAAAACTGACACCCGAATCCAATTTGCAGGATTAACTGGCGCTGACGACGTAGAGATGAACCCCGAGATTCAGAGCCACTACAAGCTTACCGAGAGCCCGGATGTTCCGTTGAACATTGCGGTGGACTCACTCGATCCCGTGGAGCTAGCCGACCTGTTCGTTCAGAACCCGTACGACGAGAACCAACTCATTCCAATTTCCATGTCCAATGCGACGATCAACCCGGACACCGCCGTGGAGTTGGCACGAAAAGCGAAGCAAGAACAGGTAGCATATATCGGCGACTTCGGAGACCCGGCGGAAGTGGATGCCTTCGTTCCGTCCCTAGAAGACGGAGACAAGCTGACGTACGCCACGCACGGGAGCGGATATGCCGCCGTGGCTCACTACGACTTCTTCCAGCCGCTCGTTTCGGCGATTCGAGAAGCCGACGTACGAAACATCTCCGGCGAGCTGCGAGTGTACGATAACGGAGCGCAGGTTCACGGTGAAATCATGTTTCAAGATCCCGACGCGCAGCTCAACCTTCCGGGAGATCGTGACGCCCTGTTCGTGGGACTCTCTGTTGGAAACAGCTACGATGGCAGCTGCTCGATGTACGCGATGGGATACGCCCAGGATACGTTCTGCAAGAATTCCATGAGGAATCTCACCGAGAAACGTACTCGTAAACACATCGGCGAGCCGACGGAGGTCGCAGAGTGGTGGGCGGACATTCTAACGCAAATGACTGCTCTTCGCGACCTTCTCGGGGAGTGCATTACAGAGGCGCTGGAGGTAGAGATCGACTTCCTCTATCAGCCGTTCGATGTAGACGAGTTCTACGAGCTGCTGGGTCTTCCGTCCTACCTTGCACGAGCAGCAGCCGTGTCGGCACGTAACCGATCTCCGCAGGAGGGCGGGACTCGTACCGTCATGAACTTCTGGACGCTTCACTCGGGTCTTACGTCTGCGTTGACGCATGATTTTAATGGGTCTTCTGAGGTCGGTTCACTGGAGACATACAGTAGAATCGCCAAAGACATTCTCTGGAATCCAGTAAACATCGTAGATGAAGTCAAGACGGCATACGAACAGCAGCAGAGAGAAGACGAGAACGCCGCCGAGGGAGCCGTCAACAACAACGTTGCCATGATCGAGAAGTATCAACTAACGCTCGAAGACCGCAAAGAAGAATTCGAGGCGTTCGAGAACAACGTAAGTGAGATCCTAAACAAGAAATAAAAGACACATGACTGTAGAAGTAAAGCACGCTGTTATTTTAGAGCGGCATGATGGTACTCGTATTCTACTGCCACCGTATCGATTCGAGAACGACGCTAAGTTGTCCTGTGCCAGACTGTTAGAAGTCGATGAAATCGAGCGTGCTATGACCAGCGAGAAGTTCTTAAAGACAAACTCTCGCTGAAGTACATATACTGGAGTCGTTGGGAGCGCGATTCATACCCCGTAGCGATACACTAGGGATTCGCAACCCTAGCGGGGTTTTGGCTGGCATCCACAACTGCCACGAACATTATGATTGACAGAGACATTACCGACGACGAGCTAAAGCTACTTCGAGAAGCCAGAGCGAGCACCGACTTCGTGGCGTTTGTGGACGTATTCCCCCGGTCAACGGTCGGGCAGAGCGTTCTCGGTTGGTTCCTTCGAGATGAACTGACAGCAGCAAACGCTCGCGAGGGACAACCGTACAGCGGAGGTGCGTTCTTCGATGCCCTCTGGAGTGGTAACATTGAACAGGCGTACATCCACGCAGATTCCAACAATAAACAGCACCTCGATACGCTGTTCGGATACCCGCCACGAGCCCGCATGGAGCCCATGTAATGGCCCGACACAACAACGGAGAGATATTCCGCCGGTTTGCACAGAACGACGTAGGACACAAAAGCAGTACGGGAGCTGTAACGAGCCGTCGAGCGGATAATGGGGACGGTCTCCTGTTCAGCTACCGGGCGCTAATCGGACACTACGATCACGAGACCGAACGCATTTCGGTCTTTGAGGGGTGGCGTGGCTTTTCAACAACGACGAGCGGCCACTTGACGATCTTCAAGAAAGAGGCGGACGGCATCGGCGTCGATTACGTCACGTTCTCGGCGGGAAGGCCGCGCCACAACGTCTGGGGGAACACGCCGGAACTTCGAGACGCAGAGGCAGACGTTCTCAGCGAGCTGGCCTAATGCCAGGAGAAGTTTGTAGGGAGTGCGGAAGCCCAGCGCTGGAATACCAGTCCGGCTGTGTAACGTGCCGAGCCTGCGGGTGGGGTAAATGCGAATAGCAGTATGATATACCAAAATTACGCAGACGACTGTAGTCACGCATCGATTAGAAACGAAATGGCCGTCGATCCTACTAACGTGAAATTTACGGGAAAGATGCCACCGTGGGGTGGTTTCTACGGCTCTGTAACCTGTCCGGACTGTAAAAGCGACCTTCGCTTCCGAGCAGAA
>LKMJ01002447.1_pt1 | contig 17043 bp, 25 predicted proteins | sample 643391 | NCBI WGS metagenome assembly LKMJ01 (sample SAMN04112250, study PRJNA286221) | soda lake metagenome | biome: soda lake; feature: Kulunda Steppe; material: water; isolation source: sample PL-Br10 brine of Picturesque Lake | place: Russia: Kulunda steppe | collected 2010-07
CACCCTGGACCCATGCGCACCTTGGACCTACCTGCTTGCTCACGCACACCCTGGACCCATGCGCACCTTGGACCTACCTGCTTGCTCACGCACACCCTGGACCCATGCGCACCTTGGACCTACCTGCCTGCTCACGCACACCCTGGAGCCATGCACGACCTGGACCCACCTGCTTGCTCACGTACACCTTGCCGTTGATGGTCAGCTGCTCCACGACGTGGGACCGGTCCAGCTCCACCTTCTGCTTCCTGCTCCGGCCTGCAGGCGGCCGCGGGACACGTGCCACGTGCCACACACCCTCAGTGCATGGGTACGCCAGCGGGGAGCGCGCTGCCCAGCAATGGCACAGTCCGAGCGCTCAGGACGCCAAGGGGAGCGCACGAGTGGGTGCTGCGTCGGCCAGGCCTTGGGGTATACACACGTACAAACCGGCATCGGGGCGCTGCCCACCGACCCGGCATTGAGGCATGCGGGTCTCTGCTAACCGGCATCGGGGCACACGCTGGTGCAAGGCACGCCTTCCACAACACCCTGGCAGCCCAAGACTGACGGGTGCAAGGCGTACCTTTTACAGGGACCCTGGCCAAGGTACCAGGCTTTGCCCCTCCCCCGGTCTGCACCGTGCATGAAAGAAAGAATGCGCGCTAGGCATGCCGCCCGGGGCCATACATGCCTGGTTGTGGCAGCGGCACCCCCACGCGCTGCGCTGCTTTGTGGCGCCCTCCTCCCAGGCACCCCACTGCTGCTAGGCCCTTGCGCGCGCCCCCCTCGCTGCCCTTTAGCACGGCTGCCATTCTCCCCAAAAGGGCCGTACGCGGCTCCCCTCGCTGCTCTGGCCCACAAGCGGCCCTCTCAGCACCAACATGCACAGGCATCACCCCCACTGCTGCCCCGAATAATGCTTTGTGGTACATCCTGCACGGCACGCGGCATGCTCCACCCTCACCAATGACGTGCGGTATGTGGCCGCGCGTGCTGGGAGCCTGGGCCAGCAGGGTGCGCAGCTTCCTTGCAGCTTCCTGCCACACGTCGTTCAGCTTCTTGTGGTACACAAGAGTGACCATCGCCTCGCCCACCTGGGTGGTGTGGAAGTTGACCTGCACCAGGCATGCCCGGTAGTGCATGCACGCGTGTGTGTGGATCACATGCGTCTTTGTTGTGTGTGTGTGTGTGCGCGTGTGCTGCGTGTGTGTGTGTGCGCGTGTGCTGCGTGTGCGTGCATGCGTGAGCGCACATACATTGCATTGCGTGCACCTCATGGGGACGCTTGCAGTGACATCTGCACGCATGCGCAAACTCAATCCTGGCTAGTCGCCAGAAGGCGTCCTCGGGGCGGCGGGCAACCATCCGCGTGGGCAGTTGCGTGCCGGCCTTCAGGGCCACATACGCATGCGCGACCCGCAGGCATGCTTTGCGGGCTTGTGTGGCAGTGATGGAGGGGAGCCTGCGGCATGCGTGACCCGGACCTGGAAGAGCCTCTCCCGCAGCTCCGCGTCTCTGTTGACCCCCTGCCGCACCAGCGCCATCAGCTCGTTCATGAGCGTCGAGCCCACAGGGAACTCGTCCACCCGGATCCTGCATCCAGCACACAGGCTGATCCCCTTGAGTCAAGCAACCAATACCCAAGCCTGCGCCACGCACCCGCGCTGCGCTGTGGCCGTGCCATACCAGACCGCCCAGCCAACGCCCCAGCGCAGCCGAGGCCACCAACAAGTGCTGCAGCAGCCGAGCCATCGGGCCACTACATCATGCTGCTGAAGCCTGGCTTGTGCACCAGCTGGGCCACCACAAATGCAACCTGCCACATGCCACCTGCTACCTGCTGGTCGTGGCCCACTCCTGGCTGCTGCACCAGCCCTGTACCCGGGGCCGCATTCCACCCGAGCGAGGCCTGCCTGAGTCAGGCGCAGCCAGGACGTCCACCACCTGCCCTGAGCTTTGCCTGGGCGGCGTGAGGGCGTAGGCAAAGCCTACACCAGAGGGCCCTACACGCTGCCCATCAGCTGGTCGAAGAAGACTTTTTCAACGCGAGGGCGGTTGTTGACAGGCAGCCCTGTCACCCGCCCCCCCCTTGCGTCCCGCAGGGGTTGGCACACTGGCGGTGCTCAATCAATGATTGCGCGTGCATGCGCGGGCACGCGTGTGCGCGTCAAGCATGCAGCAGGTTGCAACCTGACCCACGCGCACGCCCACATTCACGCCCACACCCACGTGCGCACAGTCGGTGCGCAGCTCCAGCTGCACGCCACCTGACTCACAGTGGCCACTGGACCGGATGCGCACACGCAGTCAGCTTGGCACACACACACATACACACATCAGCTGCGCGCCTCCTGACTCACAGTGGCCACTGGACCGGATGCGCACACGCAGTCAGCTTGGCACACACACACATACACACATCAGCTGCGCGCCTCCTGACTCACTGGGCTTACCCAGCATCCGCGAGGTCCACGCGCCTCTTGACCCACACAGTTCACAGCGTCATGCACCCTGCTGCTGCGTGTGCGCTGCCTCCTGACTCACATGGGGGGCGGCTTGACCTTGCTGGCCGAGTCGTACATGATGAAGTGCACATCCGGCTCCTTGCCCTCCTGCGGCTTCACGCCCCAGCATGTAAATTCGGCCCGCATGCGGTCTGCGGTGTGCGCGATGGTGCAGCATGATGGCGCAGGGAAGGGGGTGCGCAAGGATGTGGCATCAGTTTCTTCAAGGAGGGTATGTGTAAACCTCGCTTCCCATCAAAGCGCTCTGTAGGTGTGGGACAAGCATGTACACACACGTATCCACACAAGCACACACAAACACGCGCACACACTTGTGGTTTCAGAGCACTCCCAGCTCCCTGGGCTAAGCACAGGATGTGCACGCGCGCAAAATTTCATGCAGGCCTCCTACTTTCGGTTTGTCAGGCATGTGTTCCTCAGTAGGGTCTCTTGTGCCCAGCTTATGCACAGCGCACTGCATCAAGGGCCAGTAGCGTGCATCTTGTCATGCTGATTTGGCGTGCGTGGTGCCGGCCCTTAGACAAAAGGGGGGCTCGTCAGAACCTTGTGCTCCAAATGTGCGGTCAAAGCAATTGATTCAGATGTCGAGCCTCTGCTCACAGTTCTTAGGTGCGCTCTCAAAGACCTCAAGCTCCGGCAGCTTCTCGCCATCAGGGGGTAGGGAGGAGAACATGGCCTGCAGCCGCTCAAGCTTGCGATCAAGCTGCGGCCTGCACACCAGGTTGGGCACGTGGACAAAAGTGTGTCATGAGCCAAAGTCTGCAACACTTTGTGTGCGCTTGTGCAGGAGTGCTTGCATGCACTCATGTGAGTATGTTACGTGTGCATTGTGTATTTGCGCACGCGCATGCGTATGTGTGTGTATGTGTGTGCAAGTGCGCATGTGCACGTGTGTAATTGTATTAGTGCGTGTGTGTGCGTATACGTGTGTGTGCGCGCGCATACGTTCGAGCGTGTGCGTGCTTGCATGTGAGTGTGTGTGTGTATGTGTGTGTGTATGCCCGCGCGTGCGTTTGAGCGTGTGCGTGTGTGCATGTGTGTATTTGTGTGTGCGTGCGCGCGTGTGTGTTGGGGTGTGTATTTGGGGGGGAGGAAGCGCGCAAATGCGCCACGCAAGTTCAATTTCTTTGGTCAACGATTGCTGAGTGCAGAGTGAATGGCACCTTGAACTTATTCACCTGTACTCCTTTGGATCGATGTGAAGGACAAGGGATGGCGTGGTGAAGGCCTGTTCTGAGCTTCGCTGCTGTTGAGGGGCAGCGGCTGCTGGGGAGAGGGTGCAGGAAACAGGCAATCAGTACCTCTGGCTTGGCTCTTACATATTCTCTGGTGCAGCTGCGCCATTGTTCACTACAGGCGTTGCATAGTGCGTGATTGCGTGCAGGGCTGTGCCCACCTGAAGCCATGGTGGCGCTGTCACCCCTTGAGCGTGATAGCAATGGAGAGCTTGCTCTGAAAAAGCCAAATCTTGCAGGTATGCAGCAAGGAGTTCTGTTTTGGTGTGACAAGCGGGCCGTGTTGCGTGCACAGACTGCAGACTTTAAATTATCTACTGATTTCATTTAAAAGTATTCTAATTCATCAGTATGCACGTTGGAATGGTGAGAGCTGATTGTCAAAAATGATTGAAGCAAATAAAAAGTTTTGACTGAAAGATGGTGACGCGATTGAATGCCAATGATGATGATGGACATCTGGCACTGACTCGTCACTGACTCATTTATGCGACGGGGTTATGCATCTCGGCTGAAGCAGGCGACAAATGAGATAGAGCTGCACACTTCTGTTGAGGTGCGTGGCCGGTTTTGCTGCCACATGCAAGCTGGTCAAAGTTTTTAGAACACACTTTGACTGTCACAAACCAGCACCTCAGCCTCGCTACACCCCCTCTGCACTTCAGGCCGGCCATGCTGGTCAACCATCAGCATCATCTGAGCAGCAAGTTGCGCTGCATGATAGCAGCAATAGAGGGACTGCTGCCAGGAGTCATCACGACCCAGTTCGTGCTGACATGCTGAGAGGCGCCATGCAGCAGGAGAATGTTGACCCCAGTAGTGAAGCGCACACCAAGAAACAAGTTTCTGCTGCTTCCAAGCATAAGTAGGTTATGCTCATACTGCCAATGGTTTTTGGGCCTGCAGAGTCTGCCCCTCATTTTCATTGGAAGTGCTGCATTTACGTTTACGCGCACTCAGGCATGCCCTTGTCGCCATGGGACACACCCTCCGAGAGAGCAAATTGCAAAAACTGGCACAGTCGCGAGGTCCCGGAGCCAGGTAGGCAAGCTACCCTGTGCTTGTGTGTGGCATGTTTACAGGCATGGAATGGCTCATGATATGTGTCAGTGACACACGCAGGTGCATGTGAGGCAGACCATGTCTGCAATGAAGTACCTGTGATAAATCAGCCACTGCGTGCTTAACCTGCACCTCCCCCCCCGTACTTTCCAATTGAATCGGGTCAGTCCTGAGCACCATGCATGCATGTGCTTAGGCCAAGCCAACACACCTTGCATGCCACCAGGTCAACATCCGGCTCAGGGAGCAGCCAGATCCTGCTGTCCACAATTCTAAGTCGTCAGCCGCAGCTGTTCGACCGCAACAAGGTGTCTGCCGTGGCCCGCTTCATCACCAGGTCCGTGCATGTTTGATGTCATGGGGCGGGCGTGTCCTTGTGACGCACGTATGACCTCCCTTTGATGGTCGTACATTGAAGGATCAGCACGCATGCCTGTGGCTGGGGTTTGAAGAGGCCGGCACGTGCTGCGCGATCCTTCCCCTGTTCATGCCAGTTCTTGCTTGTCTTGCTACGTTGCAGCCTGCCCTGAATGCCTTGGCACAGCAAGCACACGTGGATGTGCTGCAGTCAAGCGGCTACCTGCCTGGTGTGCCCAAGCCCCGCATGCAAACAAAGGTGCAAATGCAGTGACATGCGTGCATCTCGCCTGTGCATGCAGGATCGACGAGCTGCCGGCCCGCTACCAGACTGCGACCAAGATCTTCCTGTCCAACAACTCCCTGACAAGCCTGCAGGGCATCCAGCAGTTCAAGGGCGTGCAGGTGCTGAGTCCAGCTGCCCGACCCATACCATGCTGGCCCTTGCCTATGCAACTCGCTGTGCACCGGTGTGGACGCGCATGCATACCCACACTTGCAAACGTCAGCACTATGGAGTGAGCATGCCCGCGTGCACATGCGCCTGCAGGTGCTGACGCTGGCCCACAACCTGCTGGGGGATCTAGAGGAGGTAAGGGCCTACGAGCGGCGCAGGGCCCACGAGCATTCACATCTCTCAAACGCGGCTGCTGCGCGCCCGAGCCTCCACCGCGGCGCTCGAGCAAGCGCAGCCGTGAGCTCTTGGCTTCTTGCATGCTTGCATGGGTGGCTTTGTGCGTGCCTCAGGCTGCTGACGGAAGTTCACTAGATTTGCAGTGTGGGAGCTGGGGCCCTCTGAAGGGATTGGAGCGAGGTGGTTGGGGTGGTTGCTCCGATCGTGCCACTGCAAGGCTGGATTGATCGATCCTGCCGTGGGTGCCAAAGGCCTCGCCCAAAGGGAGAGGTGCTACGTCCCTGTGCAAAAAAGCTTGAGCAGCAGCAGCAGCACTGGAGCGTCCCACGCCCCACCAAGGGCTCTGCCTGGGCGTCTGCTCGGTGTACATGCATGCGCTGAGAGCAAGGGTGTCTGCTTGGTGTACATGCATGCGCTGAGAGCAAGGGTGTCTGCTTGGTGTACATGCATGCGCTGAGAGCAAGGGTGTCTGCTTGGTGTACATGCATGTGCTGAGAGCAAGGGTGTCTGCTTGGTGTACATGCATGCGCTGAGAGCAAGGGTGTCTGCTTGGTGTACATGCATGCGCTGAGAGCAAGGGCGTCTGCTTGGTGTACATGCATGCGCTGAGAGCAAGGGTGTGTGGCGTGCATCGAAAGCGGGCGCTTGGTATGCTGTGTCCTTGTGGCACGACACAGGTGCTGGAGTGCCTTGAGGACCTACGAAGCCTGGAGGTGCTCACACTGGAAGGCAACCCCTGCAGCGAGCTCCCCAACTACAGGCATGTGGCATGTGGCAGCCGTGCGGCTGTGAGGCGTAATGGTGCAAGGCTGCAGCACCAGTGCTGCGGGGCTGGGTGCCCTGTGGCGTAACCTGGGCCCAGGTTGTGGGCAAGCGCAGCTGCGCGGGGTACTGCTGCATGCAAGGGAGAGGGCGGGGGCACGTTGCCCTTGCTTGCTCTTTGGTGACTTTACACATGTGCTCCAATCGCCGTGCTTACTGTTGCGCGGCAATTTTCTAGCATGCTCTCAGACATGCTTTCGCAGCAGTACTCCCAGCTCGTCAGAATGAGCGCGCATGGGCTGAGCATGTGCAGCGTGCAGGCATGTGCATGCACTCGGGCAGGCCACGCACCCCACCACCCCACCACCTGCAAGCACCTGGGTGTGTGCATGCTTGCGTGGCCATGGAGCAGACGTGCTTCGCATGCGCATGTGAGGCTGTGCGCGCTCATGAGCGCGCACCCACATGCACCCACGTGCACACGCGCTTGTGCACGCCCCTGTGCCCAGGGCCCATGTGATCGCCAGCCTGCCTGGGCTGCGCATGCTGGACACGTTTGAAGTGGAGCACTACGAGGGCACCGCGGCGGTCGAGCTCCTGGAGCAGGAGGACTGCTACCTGGCTATGATGCTGCACAACGCCTGCATGGTGCACAAGATGGTGCGTGGTGCACTAGATGGCGCAGGTCGCACAGTGGGTGCGCGCATGAGGGTGCGTGGCACGCGAGAGGGTGCGGAGGATGGCTCAAGGTGGTGCATGGGGTGCACACGACGGTGCGTGCAGCCTGTGCTCCCCGTGCATGGGGGGCGCCCCTGAGAGGTGGGGGCACCGCTGGCGCTACATCTGTGGGCTCCACTCCACTCCACTCCACTGTGGACTTCAGGCAGTGCGTGCGTTGTACTGCTGCCTTGTGGCAGGGTTCTGATGCCTTGCGCGGGCCTGCCTGCTGGGTGAGACTGCCTGCGCCAATCCTCGCACGTGGTGCCAGCTCCCCAGCTGCCACAGCCCATGCCTGCGTGAGGGCCTCAGGCACTGGGGTGGGGTGGGCCGCTGCAAGCGCTCCTGGACCTGCGCGCCGCCCTGGGGGCAGGAGCCTGTGAGTGGAGTCGGACGCCTCCCCCAGCAACCGCCAGGCAAAGAGCTGTCCCTCCTGGCTGCAGCCCACACCGCACCAAGGCACAAATCCTGCGCAGCATCAATGATCTCCCCCGGTTCTGCCCACAAGGCAACTGCGTTTGGCTGCGCACGAGTCAGGCTGTGCTCGTTTCAGAGGACGCGGCCTGGGTTTGCCTGCGGCCAGCTGTGGCTGGTATCTCCTCCCCCCCTGCTGCACAGCATTCCACCTCCGGCCTTGTGTGCGTGTGTGTGCATTTGTGTTTGTCCCCTGTTGTGCATATGGGTGCAACACTTGGGTCCATCAGACAAGGCCCATGTGTGAACCTACACAGGCTCAGCATTGCGCTCCGCTGGTGTGTCGAATGCTGCCGCCAGTCAAACGGCGCAACACACGCCTCTGGCGTGGTTCATATGCAGCTCCCTATCAAGGGGCATGGCACGCATGCCCCGTCGTCTGCCTTGTCAACCTGCACTTCTCCACGCAGTTTCAATAACACCCCCCAAAGCGTGTAAAGCTGCTTCGTTCCTGCCTACGCTGCCACACAAGCAAAACTGCGCGCTGCGCCCCCTGCCCCGGCACCGCCTGCCTGCAGACGCACACCCTGCAGCAGCTACACCTGCACCGAGAGCTCTTTGGCGTGCTGTACGGCCAGAAGGGGCGGGCGGTGTGCGCGGGCGCGCCACTGGCGGTCCCAGTGAACCCCACGCGCAAGATGGAGCTGTGGGATTACGAGGGCAGCCTGTCGCTGCAGGTGCATGGTGTGCTGTGTGATGGCCTGTACGCGCACTTGCCACATCCTTGGGAGACTGGTGTGGCTGTCGGGTGCATGCAGCGCTTGTCAACAAGGTCAAAAATGCCGCGCAGGCCGCCGGGGGGGGGGGAACTGCTTTGAGGGGGCCCTGGGAGCGCCATCAGCAGCCCTGGGCACCCCCTGTGTCCATGAAGCATGCTGCTGGGGCGGCACCTTTTTCCTGTCACCAGCTGCGTCCATGTGGCATGCTGCTCGGGTGGTACCTCTTCGTCCAGGGCCAGCTGTGCTCGTGTTTTATGCTGCCCGGGTGGCACCTTTTTTCTTGCACCAGCAGCTGTGTCCGTGTGGTACATTTTCTCCGGCACCAGCAGCTGTGTTTGTGTAGCACCTTTTCTCCGGCACCAGCAGCTGTGTTTGTGTAGCACCTTTTTCAGGCACCAGCTGTGTCCGTGTGGCATGTTGCTTGGGCGGCACCTTTTCCCTGGCAGCGGCTGCTGTGTGGCTTGCCGTCAGCCCCCGGTTGTTTGGCGGCAGGCAGCGGCCCGCCCGCCCGGCCGCCCGGCTGCCTGCCTGCCTGATGCACTGTTTGCCTGTGTGCAAGTGTGGGTGCATTTCTGACTGCCCTACAGCCTGACACGCGCCCACCTGCAAGGACCTCCCTGTTACGGAGCACCCGCAGCTGCCACAAGCGCACCCAAGCGCACCCCACGCCCAAGCGCACCCATCCGTCCATGCTCTGCAGCAAGCCACAAGGCACAAGGCACAAACTGTGGCCTTCTGTGCACGCAATCGGTGTGGCCGCAGGAGCGGCGGGCCATCACCGCCGCCCTGACGCGGGAGGTGTCCCGCATGTACAAGCTGGGCCTGGCGGCTGCGGCGCAGCAGGGCGGCAGGGTCACCTGGGAAAGCGCCTTCACGCAGGTGCGCACCTCGCCCTGCTGCAGGCCACACGCTAGGATAGCACCCACATTCATGCACTCTTGGCGAGCGTCCGGGTGCAGTCACGCAGCCCCCCCTGAGACTGCCCCTTGGCTGCCCCAGCTCTGCCCAGACCTGCTGCGCGCAAGGCCACTCGCAAGCAGGAAAAAGTGGGCTGGTGTGCGCGCAAATGGTGGCAGCATGCCAGGTCCACTGGTCGTTGGCTTGGGCTTTTGCGATAGAGCACGAGACTGTGCCTGAGAGCCACAGACTCCCTCCGACGCAGCGCTCACACTTGCAATGCAGAGCGCGCTGCCATGCCCCCAGCCCCCAGCTGCCCACCGAGCCTCTGCTGCTGTGCCCTGCACTGCCCCCAGGTGCTCCTTGCCCAGCAGCAAACCGTGACCAAGCTGATGGACCTCATCAACAGGGCGCGCGCGGGCCTGGTGGAGGAGGTGCGGGGGCGGCCGGGGCGGCGCAAGCTGCTTACCATCTAGGGGCTGCCCAGCTTTGGCCGTGCGGTGCACGTCCGGGCCTCTGAAGTCCCTCACCCAGCCGGGACCCCCTGCCTAGCCCCAGCGGGAGCAGGGAGGGCACCTTGGGTGGCACAGGAGGCGCTGAATTCCCGCGTGGGCCGGCCGCTACCCTGCATGAGGATGACTTTGGTCAGGCTGGTGAAGCTGCTGCCCAGCACTTCCTTCAGGATGTGCCCAAGAAGAGCTGCTCGCAAGCCTGCGCTCCAACCGATTCTCTGCCTCATGCACTCTCATCTTGTGCCTGGCCTGCAATCACCCCCCCCCCTGCTGTGTGAATAGGGTTTAGTGCATTTGTTTGGTGTGTGTGCGCGTGTGTGCGCAGGTGAAGGTGCGCGTGCTTGGCAGCGTCATGACGGCTCTAAGGATTGAGGAGGACGTGCAGCGCCGTGCACTGCAGGGTGACAGGTGCGCAACCTTGTGTGCAGGTACGGCCTATGTGCATTCGTTTTGTGCGCTGCAGGGCGACAGGTGTGCAAACGTTGTGCATTCTTGGTGATACGCAACCTTTGTGCATTTGCGTCGTGTGCAGCAGGGTGACAGATGCGCGACCTTGTGTTTTTCTGCAATCTTTGCGTGTTGCATTGGTTGCAACCTGCATCATCATCACACAGGGGTGTGGCATTACAGTCCTCCAGAAGGAGCGTCAGCCAGTGGCAGAAGGAGCGTCGGCCAATGGCAGAAGAAGCGTCAGCCAGTGGCAGAAGGAGCGTCAGCCAATGGCAGAAGAAGCGTCAGCCAGTGGCAGAAGGAGCGTCAGCTAGTGGCAGAGGGAGCGTTGGCCAATGGCAGAAGGAGCATAAGCTTGTGGTAGCAGCCCTGCACCTCACCCTCACCCAGGGGGGGACTCGCTGGCTGAGGGCTTGCAGGCAGTTCCTACACTATGCCTCAGGAGCCACAGGTGCCCCTCTGCTCCCCTGCCCCCCTTACACAAGCCCCAAATGCTTAACCTCCTGTGTTCCTGCCGTGGTTGTGCCCTGAGCAGGGAGCAGCTGGTGTGCGACCTGCGCGATGCCGTGCAAGACGCGTCTCCAGGGGCGCGCGTGCCCTCGCCAAGCCGTGCGGCAGTGCATGCCACCTGCGACCCCTCTTGCCGCCGCGGCGCGACCCGCGCGCTGTTCAGCGTCACACAAGGTATATCAGCTGGTGGATGCACACGCTTGCGCGGGCGCATCGCTGCGCTTCCTGGGCAAACAGCGTGAGGGGAGGCTGATGCTTTGTGCGACGCAGCAGGCATGCACGTGCGCACGCACGCACACAGACACACACACAGACACACACTCGCAGCGCATGCATGCCTCACATTCTCAGGCGCTCATGCAACCGCACGCATGTATGCACTTCGCGTGGCAGGCTCGCCCAAGAAGCCCGCGTTGGTGTCCCCGGCCCACAAGCTCCACCTTGACACCCGCCACCACCCGGGATGCCTGCCTGCGCCACCCACCTGCCCGCCCAGCTCTCTCCCGCACCAGGCCACGCAGCCCGCAGCAGCACGCCCCACACGCCCCGTCTCTGCCGACAGAGCTCGGCCGGCTCTGCAGCAGGGGGACGCTTCCCCGCGGTGGCCGCCATCGGACGCTGCCGCGCCCCGCCCTCGCAGTGCACAGCCACGCAGTAGGCCCACCTCAAGCTCCATGCCAGGTGCCTGCACGCACGCACACCTGCCTGCGCAGTTGTTTTGCTGCACCCCTGCGCACACTGCATGCTGCATGCCTGCCTGCCTGTTTGAGCAGCCATGTGCCTCCCTCCTGAGCAAGTCACACGCCGCGTGCCTGGCCATGCAGCGCCGGCCTGCCTGCACCTGTGCCCCGCCTGTATCTGCACAGCAACGCATGCTTCATGGCTGCCTGCCTGCCTGCCTGCACAGCTGTGTGCCGCCTCCTAGGCGCAGTGCAGAGTCCCTGCTGGTGCCTCTGTGCGTGCTGGCTTGCAGCACAGGGCATGCAGTGTGTCTGGAGGCAGCACAGGCTGCGCAGCAGCGCACACGCTGCGCGCAGCTGTGGGGTCCCCTCATGTGTGTGTGTGCATGGTGCAGTGCCAGCGCCTGTGCACAAGCACTGCTCCTCGTGAGTCGTTCGGCTGCAGCACTGCACGCAACCAAACCTGCACATCCGTGCCCTCGTGGGGCTAACAACCACGCTTGCATGCACACCACTGATCCACGACACGCCTCCCCTGCAAAACACATGCTCGCGTGCGGGTGCACACCCACAACCCCACCTGCGCAGCCGCCCTGCAACGCGCGCGTGTGCACACCCGCACCCTCACTCGCGCAGGGGGCCGGGCGCCCTCTGCCGCCAGCCAGAAGGTGTCGCTGCGCAAGGGCAGCAGTGGAGGGGCGGCCGCCGCCGGGTCGCAGGCGCTGTGGCGCCCGGGGTCGCCCATGGACGCAAAGAAGGGCGCGCAATCCGCGGCGGCGGCAACCGCTAGGGCCCAGGGCCCAGGCAGCAAGCTGTCCCCGCTGCTGGCTAAGAAGCCGCAGCCCTCAGGTAGGCAAGGCCCACGCCTGCCGCTGCTGCCACTGGTGGTGGTGGTGGTGGTGTGGTGAAAGAGGTGGCGCTGCCGCTGCTGCTGCTGCTGCTTTGTGGGTGGATTGCTAGGTTGAGTTATGGAGCAGGGACTCACACACACCTGGCCAAAGTGATGGTCTGGGTACGCCTGCACGCCAGTAGCAGGCACCGAGGGGCGGCCTGCGCGCGTGAGGCAGCCCGTGGCCCTGAGCGGTCTTGAGGCACATGTGCTTGTGCATGTGTGTGTGCGCGTCAGTGGGGGTGTGTTGATGCATGAGCATATGCCTTGTATGTATCTGATTCTGCTGGTATGATGAGAGGCTGCGTGTGTGTGTGCGTGTGCGTGCGTGTGTGTGTGCGTGTGCGTGTGCGTGTGCGCGTGTGTGTGTGTCCTTTTGGGACCCCCGCCCAGCTGCCGCCTGTGCGCCCCTTACTTGCATCCTGCAGCCAGCCGGGGCGCCACGCCCGCCCGCCCACGCCATGTGACGCAGCCCCCTGCACCTGTCCCTCTCCACCTCGCGCCAGCCCCCACAAAGCCCGCCCTGAGCAGCAGCAGCGGCAGTGGAGGTGATGGCAATGGCGTGCAGGGCGGGGCGGCCCTTGCCACTTGCCCAGCACCCACTCCCCGATGCGCGCCTGCTGGCGGTGCTGATGCCGCTACATTAGCATGGCAGGGCGCAGGGGGTGCGCAAGCTGGGGTAGGCTGGGGGCCAGATGCGCCTGCCTGCGGCGCTGTCGTGCCGGCCCTGCACCCCGCTGCAGGCAGCAGGGCCACCATAAGCACAGCAGGTGCGCAGGGCGCTGTGCCAGGCAGGGAGGCCCCACAGCAGCAAGTGCAGGAGCCTTTCCAGCAGCAGCAGGCACCTCAGGAGCAGCAGGCACTTCTGGAGCAGCCCTCGCGTCAGCAGCAGCAGGCGCAGCACACCACATTCCGCAGCCTGAGCAAAGCGCAAGCGCAGCCGCTGCAGGCGGCCACGCCCCCGGGCCCTGCAGGTGCGGTTTTGTCCGCTGCAGAGCTGCAGCAACTCCGGCTGCGCACCCAGCAGCTGCAGCAGGACATCTTGCGGCAGTTCCCGGGCCCCCCTCCCCCGCCGCCCCTGCCACATGCGCACCCTGCCTTTGCCACAGGGGCAGGCACCTTCCAGCAGCCACTGGCCCCACAGCAGCAGCAGCAGCAGCAGCAGCACCTGGCGCTGTACCAGCAACACGCCGCCCCTGCCCAGGCCGCTTTGCCTGTCCAACCCCCACCTGCCTGGCCTGCTGCAACTGCGCAGCTGCAGGCGAGCCTTCCCCCGTTGGACTCCCCACACCCTCTTCCCACCACCGCCCCAGCTGCCCCCTTTGCTCACCCACCCCACGCGCCACCGCCAGGCGCTGCTTATGCGTGCCTCCCTCACAGCCTGGCTGCAGGCCACCACTTCCCCGTCTCCCAGCCCGGCAGCCTGCTGTATCCGGCACCTGCACCACACAATCCTGCCGCCCTCCCCAACCTCGCCGCGCACCCGTGGCAGCTGCCCCAGCAGCACCTGCCGCATCCTGCAGCAGCGCCCGCTCCCCTCACCGGCCTGTCCGCCCAGCCCCTCCCCCTGCCCCTCCCCTCCGCCCCCTGGCCTGCCGCCACAGCCTGCCACACGCCCGCGAAGGCCGGCGGCCCGCCCCTCCCGCACGCTAGTGGCCACGGATGGTGTGCGTCCTCGCCGCCGCCAGCCGCGCGCAGCCCCTCACCCGAGCCGCAGGCGTTTCCACGGTGCGTATGCAGCTGCATGTGCACTCACGTGCGTGGGCTTGCGTTGCACGGGGCACACGTGGCAGGTGTCGTGTCTGTGTGTGTTTGTGTGTGTGTGCCCAATAGGGGTGAGCGCATCTGGGCAGCAAAGGGCCAGACAGACATAACGGCAGCGCCGCTCAAGGGGGGGGAAACCCGTTCTTGCATGGAACAAGTCACGATTGTTCATTCTTTTGGTGCAGTGCTTTCAAGTGTCTCGCCTGCAGGTAATAAGGCATGGTGCTCAGGTGAGCACTCATACACGCACACATGCATACACACGTACATATGCACATGTACACAAACATGAGCAAGGACACACGAACATGCGAACACATGCACGTGCGCGACATGCACGCACATGTACATGCGTGTATACATGCGCATGGGCACACATGTGGGCGAGCGCGCCTTGCAGGTCGCGCCTGCTGGCGGCCGCCGCACCCAGGCCCCGCACTGCCTCCCCCCGGGCCCGACCAGGCTCAGCCGGCCAAGGCAACGCCGCAGCTGCCCCCTCCCACAGCACCAGCGCCTGGCAGCTGGGCCTACTAGACAGCCGCACCTGGCAGCCGCAGCCGCAGCCGCAGCCGCAGCAGCAGCCTAGCGCCTGGCTGGCCAGCCTGCTAGGCAGCGGCAGCGCCACGCAGCCGCACTCGGCGATAGCCCGCCGCAGCAGCAGCGTGGACCGGGTCGGCCGCAGCAGCGCCGCCGCTGCTCCACCCGCAGGCGCTGGCAGTGGCAGTCGCCTGGCGCAGCTGCTGGACGGCAGCAGCAGCAGCAGGCAGGCCAGCGCGGCGGCAGAAAGCCTGCAAGCCCCAGCCTCTGCTGCTGTGCCTGCTGCGCATGTGCTGGGGCCGCCTCATTCGCATGCAGCCTTGGCTGCCCCTGCTGCGCCTGCCCCCGCTGCTCCACCCACAAAAAACAACATCGCGCTGCCAGGCGCACCTGCCCTCACGGCAGTTGCGGCGCCTCAGCCAGCGCCCGCGGTTGCTGCGGTGGCAGCGTCGGTGCCCATGCCAACCACGGCAGGCACGCCGTTGACAACAGCCGCGGTGGCAGCTGCGCCGCCGGCCCTGCCGCCCGCAGCAGCAGCTGATGCTAGTGAGCTGGATGCAGCAGCCGCAGCAGCTGCAGCAGCAGGGAGGGCCAGCAAGGTGGTTGCTCCACTGGTGTGGCCAGTGCCCACAGGGTCAGCCACACGGGATACACCAAACACGGGAACCACTTCACGCACTGCCTCCTGCCCGCCTGCCCCCGATGCCACCCACAGCGCGGCCAAACCCGCTGCTGCCGCCCGCTCGCACCGCTACTGTGGCTCTGGCTCAGCGGCGGGGCCTGCTGGTACGGGACCCGACTCGCCCCCAGGGGAGAGAGCGAGAGTGGGTGGCCTGCTCGGGGAAACCTGGCGGCCCGGCGCCGCGGGCAGCGTGTGCAGCGCGCGCGGCGGTCGGGCACAGGATGAGGCTGAGGCGTGGGTGCGTGCAGCCACGGGGCTGCAGAGGGAGGGGGGTGGAGCGGCGACGCGTGCGCAGGCGGGCAGCGGCGGGGAGGGCGGAAATGGGCCAGCAGACCAGAAGGGCACGCTGCAGCAGCTGGTGGTAGCGACGCACAGGCAGGCGCGATCTGTGCATGCTGAAGCAGGCACGCGTGGCGAGCGCGCGCGCCATGCGCTGGCGGGCGCGCTCGGGGCTGCGAAGGAGCGCATGCAGTCAGGGTCCGGCGTGAGCATGCCCGCGGTGCCTGTGCCGGCAAGCGACACGCAACCGGAGCGGCAGCAGGTGACTGCGAGCGCGCATGCAGCAGCAGTGGCTGCGGTGAAGGCGATCGCTGCCGCAGAGGAGCGGCGGCAGCAGGAGGTGCGTGCGTATGCCCAGGAGCACGGCGCCGCCGTAGCGGCTGCTGCGGCGGAGGAGGAGCAGAAGCTGCGGGAGGGGCTGGCAAGTGCGCGAGCTCAGGCAGCGGCAGCGGCGCACGGGACCACACGCTTGCAGCTGCAGCTGGAGGACAAGAGGCGGCAGGAGGGGCTTGCACAAGCGCAGGCAGAGTCAGATGCAGCTGTGCGCATCGCTGCAGAGGCGCAGCTGCAAGAGCAGCGGCGGCGGCAGCTGGAGGTGAGGAAGGAGCAGGAGGAGGAGGTGGAACGGGAGCGTGTGCGCGCAGAGGCGATGCTGCAGCGGCGTGTACTGGAGCAGCAGAAGGCGCAAGCGCGCGCGCGCGCCGAGGCGCAGCAGGTTGAGGAGCAGAGGGCGCAGCAGGAGGCGCAGGCGCGCGCGCGCGCAGAGGCCCTGTTGCTGCAGGAGCAGCAGGCACGCGCTGAGGCACAGGCGCGGCAGCAGCAGGAAGCAGCCGCTGAGCGGGCACGCATCGCGGCTGCCGACGAGTCGCTGGCACGCAAGCGTGCGGAGGCGCAGGCGCGGGCGCGCGACTTACACACGCAGGCGGCAGCTGCCGCGTCCGCAGCGGCTGCGCGGGCTGCCACTCAGGCGCGCGGCCGTGACCACGCGTGCGCACCATGGAATGCCGACAGCGCTGGTGCATTTGCGGAGACGCCCACGCGCGTGCGACCGTCCTCGGACGAGGAGCGCGCCCACACTGCGCGCGCCGCCGCCATTACAGATGCGCAGGTGGGATGGGTTGCAGGCGGTGCTGCTCGGCTGTTGCTGGCAGGCATATGGTGCTCTTTTGCAGGATGGCTCCTGAAAGCCACCCATCATTGCACACCAAAGCACCAAGGGCTGGTCGCAACTGCGTCAGCGCCGCGGCATGCGCTGCCCCTCCACGGCATGTGCTGCCGCGGCATGTGCTGCCCCTCCACCCACGCAATGTGCTGCCCCTCCACCCACGCAATGTGCTGCCCCTCCACCCACGCAATGTGCTGCCCCTCCACCCACG
>LKMJ01002448.1_pt1 | contig 17042 bp, 15 predicted proteins | sample 643391 | NCBI WGS metagenome assembly LKMJ01 (sample SAMN04112250, study PRJNA286221) | soda lake metagenome | biome: soda lake; feature: Kulunda Steppe; material: water; isolation source: sample PL-Br10 brine of Picturesque Lake | place: Russia: Kulunda steppe | collected 2010-07
ATTGCCGGATTCAAAGCGAACGACGGCGTGATTCTGGCGACCGGCGGGCCCGGACAGGTGTTCGATCACACCACCAACGCCGTCTCCTGTACGGGCGACGGACAGGCCATGGCCTACCGCGCTGGCGTCCCGATGGAGGACATGGAGTTCGTTCAGTTCCACCCGACCACGCTTCCTTCCACAGGGGTACTGATCTCCGAGGGGGTCCGTGGGGAAGGCGGGATCCTCTACAACGCCGAGGGCGAGCGATTCATGTTCGAGCGTGGCTACGCGAACAACGAGGGGGAACTCGCCTCGCGGGACGTCGTGTCCCGCGCCGAGCTGACTGAAGTCAACGAGGGACGAGGAATCAACGACGAGTACGTCCATCTGGACATGCGCCACCTCGGCGAGGAGCGGATCAACGACCGCCTGGAGAACATCCTCCACCTTGCGGAGGACTTCGAGGGCGTCGACGGCATGAAAGAGCCGATGCCGGTAAAGCCAGGCCAGCACTACGAAATGGGTGGGATCGAGACCGATGAGAACGGCGAGACGTGCATCGAAGGCCTCTACGCGGCGGGCGAATGTGCCTGTGCGTCGGTCCACGGTGCGAACCGGCTCGGTGGGAACGCTCTGCCGGAGCTAATCGTGTTCGGTAAACGCGCCGGAAAACACGCCGCGGGAGCCGACCTTGGCGAGGCAGAGATCCCGACTGGGCGAACGGACGACGCCGAAGACGGCGAGGTCGATACCCCGGTCGAACCGGGTGCGCTCGATCCGGCGGACGGAAGCGCAGTTGCGGACGGCGGCACCGGAACGATCGCCGATCCCGACACGATTGTCGAGACGGCTGTCGAACGACAGCGCGATCGTGTGGATTACCTGCTCGAAAAAGACGACGGTATCCAGCACGCCGAGATCCGCGAGCGGCTCCAGAAGGCGATGACGGAGAACGTCAACGTCTTCCGCAACGAGGAGGGGCTACGGACCGCACTCAGGGAGATCCGCAAGGCCCGGGAGGACTATCAGGACGTCTACGTCGATGATCCCTCGCGGACGTTCAACACTGATCTCCAGCAGACGATCGAGACGCGCAACCTCATCGATCTGGCGGAGACAATCACGCTCGGCGCACTCGCACGTGACGAGTTCCGCGGTGCGCACTGGCGACAGGAACATCAAGAGCGAAAGGACGACGAATGGCTCAAACACACGCTGATCTCGTGGGAGGACGGATCGCCTGACGTCTGGTACAAACCGGTGCTTCTGGAAGGCGAAAACAAGACGTACGAGCCAAAAGAACGCAGTTACTGATCGGCCACCACGTTTTTTGCTCACTCGAGACCAAGTGCAACGAGTAGATCGAACCCGACGCCGAGCCACTGGATCAGTTTGTACCCCGCGTAGATCCCAACGATACCCATCAAACCGGGAAGCTCCGGTGGCGCGGGAATCGGAATCTGGAGGTAGCTAAATAGTGCGCCCGCGAGGAGTCCGGTAAACAACGCCAGAGCTGTCAGCGTGAAGTTCATTCGTCTCTACTTCGAGGATCGGTAGACAAAACACTTACCCGACCATCGGAGCGAGATTTATAAGGCAGGGTGGCATAACTGAGTGTGAGGAAGGGTAGCTCAGTGGTAGAGCGCCACCGTCCGGTAAGGGGCTTCCCTTGCCGACGCGGTGAATACTCAAAGGCTTCGCGTGGTTCAAATCCCGCCCCTTCCGCTTTTGCGAGGAACGGATGTGACGAGCAAAGCGTCGATAGAGGGATTTGAATCTGGGAGTGTGAGGTGAGCGAGCGTAGCGAACGAACGAGAACGACCGTGGTTCAAATCCCGCCCCTTCCGCTCACAGCAGATTTCTGCGAGGTACTCCGTCGCCGAGCAACAGCCTTCTGCTGTGAGCGGTCGACAAAGGGAGTTGAGCAAGCAAGTCGCAGCAGCCGAACGAAGTAAGGCTGACCGTCTTGCAGAGTTCAAATCCCGCCCCGTCCGCTTTTGCGAGGAACGGATGTGACGAGCAAAGCGTCGATAGAGGGAGTTAAGCAGATCAGTCACGCGCAGCGGAGCGAGCACGTCTAATCGAGTTCAAATTCCGCCCCGTCCGCTTCTGTGGAATCGACGAAAACGGAGAGAGCGACGGGTCGAAGCGAGATATTGCTCCGGTAATCGGAGACGTGACTGGGACAGAACTGTGTTAATCGATGTCATAATACATACTCGACAGGAGTCGAAAGAACCGGTCCCGAGATCCGCGATACCGGCTTCAAAAGCCGATGATTGCCGTCATAGATGCCGCTGTGAATCCAAAAATACGGGGAGGGGAGAGAGTTCGACAATCGTTGTAGAGTGGTTTTATTATTGTCGAAGAGTAACCGCTGAGTGATGACAGTCACGTCTCGTAGTGCGGAAGCGGAGGTCGAACCGCTTCCCGAGGAGTTGGAGTCTGCGCAGGCAAAGCTCGTGTATCTCTGCTTGCGACAGTTCGAGAACGGCGCGACGATCGATCAGATCCAATCGCACGTCGGCATCACCAAGCTCGCACTGCACAGCCTGTTGCGTTCACTCTCCGGTAAGGGGTACGTTCGATGCGAGGGCGGATGCTACTACCCCGAGCAAAGCGACTGAACGCCCGCTTTTTCTGGACTCTCACGTATACCAGTCGTAGAGTCGATCACCGATTCGAGAGCCGACAGCCGCGGGGAGGGCCACGATTCCGAGAAGGTGTAGCAGTACGAGCGTCGACCACTGGCCGTACGGTTCCATCGGAGGCCACAGCAGGGGCCAGACCGCTACAAGGTGTTCACGGAACGCCAGTAGCAGCAAACCAGAGATCACCGCGGAAACGCCGACCCGAGCGCCGATCCGCTGGCGGTCCTCTATCCGCGACCGTGGATCGGACCACGAGCGGTCGTCGTCGGACTCCATCGGTCAGAGCTCGATCCGTTCGACAAGTCGGTCCTCGTCTTCACGGGCATTGACGGCGACAATTCGGATATGATCTTCCAGTCGTGAGTTGTTCAGTTTCCGTTTGAGCAGGTTGTCCACCTGATAGACGCCAGCGGCGTTGGTCATCTTGATCTCCACGAGGACGGAACGCTCCTTGCCGGGCCGGAGCGAGACGGTATCGATTGCCCGGCTGGAGATCGTATTGATTCCGCGCCCCCCGTCCTCGTAGGGCACACGTGAGCGCCCGCGTTCCATGTCGAGTGCGTCGGCGACGCGAATCACGCCCGCCTCGGTCGTCAGCGGTGTCTCTGAGCTGTGATGACAGAGGATCGCGTGGAGTACTTCGCCTTTTATTCTGATGGCATCGGGCAGTTCGTAGAACTCATCGAGGAGTCGGTCGAGGATATCCGCAGCAAGCGGCAGCGAGTAGTACGCGTGCTCGTCACGGTGGACGACATGACCGATATCGTGGAGCGTTGCGGCAAGCGCGATAATAACGGGTTCGTCTGCCTCGTCGAGTCCCTGTTGTTGGGCACCATTGAACTCGATCCCCGCGGATTTCAGGAGGTCGTACAGACAGAGCGCCCTGTTCTGGACGATTTCAATGTGTTTTGTGCCGTGGTCGTTGTACCGCATTCGGTCGACGGGATTGACGTTCTGGGCCTCGAGATACGTCTGGATCTCCGTGTCCTGGTGGATCAGTTCGAGAACATCGTTGAGCCGCTCGTCGGGAAACGCGTGATCGTCCTCGGGTGAGTAAACCCGATGGCTGGGATCAGACATACAGCCACAGAGTACGGCGAGCGGAAAAAGATCACCGGGTCCCCCGATCCGCGGGATGGTCAGTTATCGTCAGCATCCACGGCAGCCTAGACGAGAGCGCTATGCTCGGGTTCGACGTCCGGACATCGCTAACCCACCTGTCGCTGATCCGTCCATCGGCGCCGACACCGAACACCGATCGCCTGGCGAAGACGTCGACGTCCAGATCGGTAAAGGTCCATCCGCTCGTTGTCGGGTGACCATCAGATGGGTTCCGCTCGGGGCAGAGCGCACCTCAAGACGCTGATTCAGATATCGTGTCACCGGAATCCCATGCAAAAAGCCTATAATCGCGAGTGAGCAAGCAACGTGTAGAGATGGCAGTTGAAATCACACCGCTGTTCGCTGTGCCCGGCGGGATGGAGCTGGTGGTGGTCTTACTCATCGCCGTGCTCTTGTTCGGTGCAAACAAGATCCCGAAACTTGCCCGGTCGACCGGCGAAGCGATGGGGGAGTTCCAGAAGGGCCGAGAAGAAGTTGAACAAGAACTACAGGAAATCAGAGAGGGAGCCGATGTCGACACGGACATCGATACGGATATCGACACTGATCTCGACTCGGACACCAGCACGTCCACGTCGAGCGTCGATACCGACACCGAACCTGAAACCGAGACGGAGACGGACAAGTAGTCGCCTTTTTTATTGAGTCATGTAGCCTGGGCGTGTGGCCTAGCGGATAGGGCGAAAGGTTCCTAACCTTTCGATCGCGGGTTCGAATCCCGTCACGCCCGTTCTCGTGCCGAGCGGTAGCGAGGCCGAGAACGAACCGCAGGGATTCGGATCAGGGAAGTCGCGTGCAGCGAAGCGAGCACGTCTTCATGCGGTTCGAATCCCGTCACGCCCGTCATCGGCTGCGAGTGACAGCGAGCAGTGATGACGGCATCAAGGGGCTCGAACCCGAGGAGACACAGCCCGCACAGTGAGCAAAGCGAACGAGCAGGACTGTCTCCGCTCGGTTCGAATCCCGTCACGCCCGTTCTCGTGCCGAGCGGTAGCGAGGCCGAGAACGAACCGCAGGGATTCGAATCAGGGAAGTCGCGCGCAGACAAGCGAGCACGTCTTCACGCGGTTCGGATCCTGTCACGCCCGTTCTTGTGCGGCGACGTCAGGTCGAGCAAGAACCCCGGCGAGAGAACGGTGGTTTGACAGCCTGAGCGGGGTAGTTCATTCCTACGTTTCGACATGTGTAAGACATTACATTCGGAGGCAGCTTTATTGCAGGTTGTTTCCTCGTTTTGTTCGTTACAATGTCGAACGCTAACATACGGGGTGGAATCCTGTTCTCACTGTACGAGCAGTATATCGGGGAACCGAAGTCGAAAAAGCAGGTGTACGGCTACTGGCTGTTCATTATCGGGTACGTGCTCGGGTTCGCAGGAATCCTGTTGTTCGTCACCGAACTCTGGCAGGCGGGCGATCCGAACTGGTTCCTGCGGGGTGCGGGCGTCTCACTTGCGGCGGGTGGGTTGCCGCTCGCGATGTTCGGTATCGTGTTACTGCTCCCGGTTCGTCAGCGAGGGATTCACGCGACACTCGTCGGGCTGGGCGTCACGTTCATCGGCGTGCTCGCGTTCAATCTCGCCTATCCGAGCAACTGGTGGGTCGATTCCGCGCCGGACTATAGCGGGATCGTCGTCGCGATCTACTCGGTCGGGCTCGCTATCGTCGCGGGCGTGATCGTACTGGTCCCGATCCTCACCGGGAAAGAGGGGATGCTCGTGGAAGACGAGATGCAGGGCCTCGACGCGCATCCGCCCGTACTGGTCGGTCAGAAGAATCACGGGACGCTGTTCAGCGTGTTTCGGCGTCCCGGCTCCGAGTGGACGTGGCGTGCCGTCCAGCAAAGTGCACTCGCTACAGGGATCGACTCACTGGAGAGCCGAACCGCCGCAAAAGACGCGGTTGACACCCTGAAATCAAAAGTCAACTCGGCGCGATTACTCGAGATCACGACAGCGGCATTCCGGCTGTACGAGAACGAAGATGGCGTCTGGCGCTGGGTGCTGATGCGGGACGATGGCAGCGTCGTTGCAGAGAGCGTTGATCAATACGACAGTCGCGACGGCGCCGAAGACGCAGTCAGTTTCACGAAGGATCGGGGTCCGGATGCACCGTTGCTGGAGATCGAGGGCGCTGCCTTCGACGTCTACCGTGACGATGACGACTGGCGCTGGCGACTCCTCGACGAGGAACGGACAGTGATGGCCGAGAGTCCGGACCGTTACGCCGATGAGACAGCCGCGGAGGACTCTATCGCATCTGTGACGGACCGTATCGGAAATGCGCGGGTGCTGGCGTTCGACTCGTTCGGCGTCGAGCTGTTCGAAGACGACGGAGAGTGGCGCTGGCGGCTACTGGACACGGCAGACGACGAGATCGCTCGCAGTGCTGCTGGGTTCGAGTCACGCCGCAACGCAGAGACGGGTGCCGACGAGGTACTCGACCAGTTACAATCAGCGACCGTCCTGCATAGCGGCCAGCCGGGGATCGAAGTGTACCAGTCCGGATCGGACTGGCAATGGCGGTTACTGGATGATGGTGACGAGACGGTAGCAAGAAGCCCGGGCGGAACCGGTGATCGTTCGGATGTACAGCAAGCCGCAAAGCGGCTGTGTGCGGAGGCTGCCGGCGCAAAGACCGTCCAGTTCGACGGCGCGGAGTACGAGATCTACCGCGCGGACGACGGCTGGAACTGGCGTTTCGTCACTGATGACCGTGACGTCATCGCCGATCACACGCAGGGATACGAGACGGTCGAGGAGGCCGAAGAGGCGATCGAACGTGTCAGGGAACAGGCCAGCGAGGCCGACCTGTTGGAGTTCGAGACCGCGGCCTTCCAGCAATACCAGACCGTTACCGGCGACTGGCGCTGGCGGCTGATCGACGAGGGCGGAGCAGTACTCGCCGACAGCGGGCAGGCCTATGAGTCCAAAGACGACGCAGGCAATGCCATGGTGACGCTCAAAGAGAAAGCGCCGGACGCAGAACTGCTAGAGATCGAAACGGCGGCGTTCGAGCTGTTCCAGAACGACAACGGTAGCTGGGGGTGGCGGCTGATCGACGAGGGAGGTCGGCTGGTCGCGGAGGGCGCGGAGAGCCATGCAACAAAGCAGGGCGCGCGAGAGGCCATGGACTACCTCGTGGACAACTCACCCGATGCGGATGTTGAATCGATCGACGGAGCGATCTTCGAGGTCTTCAGCGGTGGGAACGACGACTGGCAATGGCGCTGTCTCTACGAGGACAACACCATCATTGCCGAGGGCCCAGAAGGATACGCGACGCGAGATGATGCCGAAGGGGCTATCGAGCGCGTCAAACCGAGCGCTTCGAGTGCAGTGATCCATACGATCGAGGGACTGGCGTTCGAGATCGATCCGCACTCGGAGTATCAGTGGGACGTGCTCGATCATCAGCGTGAGACGGTTGTAGTCGGTGGACGCAGCTACGAAGACGCCGAGGCTGCCGAAGCAGCCATTGAAACGCTGAAAACTAACGCCGCTGACGCGACGACGTTCACGATAGAGGAGGCCGCGATCAGGCTCCAGCAATCGGAGAGCGGCTGGCGCTGGGAACTGATCGATCGTGACCGGACCGTGTATGCTCGGAGCGGTGGACACTACGACACACAGGAGACGGTGCTGGACACTATCGAGGAGTTGCAGGCGCTCGCTCCGGATGCGGAGTTCCTCGAATTCGAGACGGCGGGCATCGAGATCGTGGAGGGCGAGAACGGCTGGCGCTGGCAACTCCTGAACGGCGACGAGGACGTCGTCGCAGCGAGCGCAACCGTCTACGAGGAACGCCCAGCGCTAATCGATGCTATCGAGGACATCAGAGATCTGCTGGTCAGTGCGAGCATCCTGGAGATAGACGATCCGACCTTCGAGTTGCACCAGCAGGAGGGCGGCTGGCTCTGGCGACTCGTCGATGAGAACGGGATCGGTCTCGCGGAAAGTGCCGAAAGCTATCCGACCCGCTCGGCAGCTCGAGAGCGGATGAACACGCTCAAAGAGCAAGCCCCGGACGGATCTCTGTCGGTCGCCGGATAGCGACGAAGCCGACGCCGTTTTTACTCGGCGAAAGCGATAGTGCGACAATGAGCGACGAGGTTGAGATTCCGGAAAGTCATCCGAGGTATCACTCGTTACTGACAAGACACCGTATCGAAGCGGGCGTCGAGAAGGGGATCACGAGCCAGCAGGGACTGATCGCCCAGGGTCGCGGCGAGGCGTTCGATTATCTGCTCGGGGAAGAAACGATTTCAAGCGCGGATCGGGCAGCACGGGCGGCCGCCGCAGCGCTGCTACGAGCAGATCAGCCGGTCCTCTCGGTCAACGGTAATGTAGCCGCGCTGGTTCCAGATGAGACGATCGCGCTCGCCGAAGCTGTCGACGCGGATATCGAGGTGAACCTGTTCAACCGGACGGAAGAACGGATCGAGCGGATCGTCAATCATCTCAGGGCACACGGCGCGGGGGAGGTCAAAGGACTGACTGCGGACGCCAGAATCCCCGGCATCGACCACGAGCGTGCGAAAGTGGATGCCGACGGGATCTACAGCGCCGACGTAGTGGTTGTTCCACTCGAGGATGGCGATCGCGCGGAAGCGCTCGGCGAGATGGACAAGACCGAAATCGTGATCGATCTAAATCCCCTCTCGCGCTCATCGCAGGTCGCATCGATCCCGATCATCGACAACGTCGTTCGAGCCGTTCCGAATATAACAGCACACGCACGTGAGCTCTCAACTGATTCACGGGAAGAGTTAGAACGGATCGTCGACGAGTTCGACGTCGAGGAAGCACTGACAGCCGCCGAGCGGGTGATCCGCTCCAGTCCCCCGTCGGAGTGATCGATACATGTAACAGCAGCATTACCGCACGCGCGAGATCGTTTGCTTCACGATTCCGGGCGTCTCCGGTGTGAGACCGTCTTTGAACTCCTGTGGAATCTCGACAATTCGTTTGGCTAGGTCGATCGACACCGCACGCAGTAGGTCGATATACCAGGTATGACGCTGAAACGCGGGTTCGATAGTCCACTCGACATCGTAGGTATCAGAGAGTTCCTGCAGAATCGATCGCATCTTCGTGACACCTTTTTCGGCGCTGTACTCCTGTGCTGCGTAATGGCCGTAAGGGTGTCTGATCGAAGAGTACTCCCAGTGTGCGTACAGTTCGGTTCCGTCCTCGGTTTCGTGGAGGATCGCGTGGAGTTGATACTCTGCCAGCAGGGACTGGCGATGAACCCAGGAGCCGTCGGAGACGTTGCCATCCGTCCGGACCTTCAGCGATGCGAAGACGTTTCGAGAGAACCCGAGATCCGCGAGCAGGGACTCGACTTCGGGTTCGCGACAGTGTAGCGTTGCGACGTACTCCTCCGACGGCGTATCGCTGAGTGCGTAGCCACCGATCAGGAGATCGAGCGTGCTATGGACGGCCGGCAGAATCCGGCGTCGAAGTGTGTTGTAGCGGTCGGCTGGTTCCGGCATCACTCAATGCTACTGCCGGGCCGGATATACGTTCCTGCATCCATTCAGTTGCAGTTTGGCTACAGACGTCTATGAGACGTCTCACCGTGGATCCGAAGGACGTCGTGTCCGTGTCACGAACCGGGGGGTCCAACCGTCAGGATGTTTTCGGGTATCGAACCCGCGGAGTCCGACTGGATCCCCTCGAACACCGGGCGAAGAGCCGCAATCGGTTCCTGAGTGGGGTGATCGACTTCGCTCGCCGCTTCCCAGAGGTCGCCGTGGGTGTACGTACGGGCGGTACCGTCCCCCTCGTTGGGACCGTACGTGAGGACGGCATCGTCGTCCTCGGCACGTTCGATCAGGTCCCGACCGGTGCGAGCACCCGATGGGTTGATGCCACTGTTGTCGAGGAACGTCTCGTAAGTCATCCCGAAGTACCCATCGATGTCGACAGTGACAATGAACCGCATCGAAGAGGACAGTGAGATAAGCGACACGGGCGATCGGTCGTCGACGATGAGTGCTGCGGATCCGACCTCATCGAGCCCGTCAGCAACCTCCGAATCGAACAGATCCGGTGAGAACACAACTGGAACAGAGCCGTTTCGAAGCGTACCGTAGATGGCAACCAGCAGGGTCGTCGCATCGGTGAGACAGATCCCGACCGGATCACCGTTGCTGATCTCGTGAGCACGGAGACCGCCAGCGAACCGATCGGTTAGCGACCAGAGCCGTGAAAAAGACAGTTCGGATTCGTCGATGGCGGTCGCGTCCTGATTGTCCATTGCGGTCGACTGCAGCTCGTTCACGATATTGCTCATCGAATGACGAAACGTCACCTCGGTATAAGTGAGTTAGCTATGCATAACTTTGCCAATAATATGGACGTAATTGTAATGAAATGAGTTAAAATACTGGTCATGCAAACAGTATTGTGCGAATTCTGGGTCGTGTGCTCGGCCCACCAAGACCACAACCCATATTAATCATTCAGTGGTACTACTAGGTGGTATGAGCGACAACTTCGAGAAATTCAGTGATGTCGGCGAAGCGGACGTAACACGAGCGATCGGACAGGAGTGGACCCAGGAGTTCATGGACTTCTCGGATTCGGACGTGATCATCGTCGGCGGCGGTCCCTCTGGACTGACCGCGGCGAAAGAACTGAGCGAGCGCGGCGTGAAGACGATGGTCGTCGAGAAGAACAACTATCTCGGCGGCGGCTTCTGGCTCGGTGGGTTCCTGATGAACAAGGTCACCGTCCGTGACCCCGCCCAGCAGATCCTCGACGAACTGGACGTTTCGTACAAACAATCCGAGGACAGCGAGGGGCTCTATGTTGCGAACGGCCCCGAGGCCTGTTCCGGCCTCATCAAGGCCGCCTGTGACGCCGGTGCGAAAATGCAGAACATGACCGAGTTCACGGACATCGTGATCCGGGAGAACCACCGCGTCGGCGGCATCGTGATGAACTGGACGCCGGTCCACGCCCTGCCCCGCGAGATCACCTGCGTCGATCCGATCGCCGTCGAGGCAGACCTGGTCATCGACGCGACCGGCCACGACGCGATGGCAGTCAAGAAACTCGACGAGCGCGGCGTCCTCGACGCACCGGGGATCGGCGACGCGGAAGAGTCGGCGACCGGCATGGACCAGACGGGAGACGACTCCTACGGTGCTCCCGGTCACGACTCGCCCGGCCACGATTCGATGTGGGTCGGCAAGAGCGAGGATGCCGTCGTCGAACACACCGGCCTCGTTCACGACGGCCTGATCGCCACCGGGATGGCGACCGCAACGACCTACGGCCTGCCGCGGATGGGCCCGACGTTCGGTGCCATGCTCGTCTCGGGCAAGCGCGCCGCACAGATTGCGCTCGACGAACTGGGCGTCGACGCCGAGCCGGTCGACGTCACGTCGCGATCGGCGACACCCGCGGACGACTGATCGGATCGCGTGGCAATGGTGGAACAGGTATCGCTGTATCGGCCGCCCGACTCGTCGGTCGCGAACGCCGACGAAATCGCCGAGTGGCTACATTGCAGGATCGACGCCGAGGTGAGGGTCCGCGAACGCTTCCTTTCCCGCTGGCAGACCGACACCATCCCCGAGCAGTTCGCCAGTGCGCGCGTGCTGGATCCATACAACCGCGAGACCGGCAACACGATGCTGGGAATCGTCCGGTACGAGGAGCGAGCGCTGGAGAACCCGGCGCGTGAAGGCGGCGTCCTCTACGACGGTCTCGCAGTACAGCGGGCGCTCAACGACGTGTTACCCGAGAGCGAAACGTCGCTCGATCACACGCACGTCGCCCTGCTCGATCGCGCACTGGGGACGTGGGGCGATCACGACGGGCGCTGGCACAAGCGCGTGAACGTGCTCGGTCAGCCCGCGCTGGTCTCGGTGCCGGGCCTGTACGAGGCACCGGCCAAACCCGAGCGCTACTACAGGGAAAAACAGAAACACGCCATGTTCTCGGGGGACGCCCCGCCCCGGGAAGTCCTGGAGAATCAGGTCGACGGCGAGTTCCTCGTCGAGAACGATCCGCGGACGACCGAAGCGCTCAAGGGCTACGTTCTGCAGGCGATCCACTATATAGATCGGGGTAAAGCCTTCTGCGAGAACGAGCAATGTCGGCTGTTCAACGCACATCGTCAGGAGGAACTCGTCGAAGCGCAGTTACGCGAGCCGGAGTTTTGCGACACTCACCGTGAGGAGTACGGCGGGTCACAGGATCGGTCGAACAAAAAACCACCGTCGTTCGACGCCCGGTATTGATCGGTCCACCTCCCCGATTCGTAGACAATGCACTCGTCGTCGAACAGCCCTGAACACGGCACCGGACACCCCCACGCGAAGGGCAAAAGCGGGACATCGCCTTCGGAACGGAGCCATCCCCACGCGCGGGACTACGCGGAGACGCCACTGGTCGTCACCTGGGAGGTGACACAGGCCTGTGAACTGGCCTGTGACCACTGTCGCGCATCGGCCAAGCCCGATCGCGATCCGGCGGAACTGAGCGCCGAGGAGGCGACCGATCTCTTCCGGCAAGTTGCAAAGTTTGATCGGCAACCGTTCTTCGTATTTACCGGGGGCGATCCGCTACAGCGCCCGGATGTCTACGAACTGCTGGAACGGGCCGTCGATGTCGGCGTGACACCCTCGATCACCCCTGCGACGACGCCACAACTGGACCGGGGTGCGATCGAGCGCTTCGCAGATATCGGCGTCAACCGGATGGCACTGAGTCTCGACGGCGCGACCGCGGCGACTCACGACCGGTTCCGCGGCGAATCCGGCACCTTCGAGACGGCGATCGAGGCGGCGGAACACGCCGCTGACGTTGGGCTGTCGATCCAGATCAACACCACGGTCACGGCGTCGACGGTCGAGGAACTCCCGGCGATTGCAGACCGCGTCGAGGAGCTCGGCGCGGCCATGTGGGAGGTGTTCTTCCTCGTCCCGCTGGGGCGTGGAGAAGCACTCGACCAGCTCTCTCCCAGGCGTGCACGCGAGGTGATGGAATGGCTGTACCGGCGCGGGGCCGACGCACCGTTCCGTGTGATCACCGTGGAAGCGCCGTTCTATCGGCGGGTCGCCCGTGAAGTCGACGACAAAGCGGCAGGCCCTGGGCACGTTGGGACCACAGGCGCGGGTAACGGGTTCGTCTTCGTGAGTCATACCGGCGAAGTATATCCGTCGGGCTTTCTGCCGAAGTCGGCCGGGAACGTCCGAGATGATCCGCTCCCGGAACTGTACCGGAACGCCGATCTCATGGAACAATTACGGGACCGGGAGTCGTTTGATGGGCCCTGTGGGGACTGTGCGGTGACCGTGGAGTGTGGTGGATCGCGGTCCCGCGCGTTCGCGGCGACCGGCAACCCGACTGGCAGCGATCCGCTCTGTCCATGGGCTGTGGAGGAACTATGATCCGAATCGAGCACGATACCGGTTATACGTCCTGCTTTCGGAGGGAGCACCGATGACCGGCGCGGACGTCCAGTTCGACGAGATCGACGGCGTCCTCCTCGATGGCTACCAGAGCGGCTTTCCGATCGTCGAGCGCCCCTTCGAGACAATCGCTCGTGATACGTCGTATACGGCGGGCGAATTGCTAGACCGTCTGCGGGCGCATACGGAATCCGGACTGGTACGCCGGATCGGACCGGTGCTTGACCCGTCGGTGATCGGCGCGTCGACCCTCGCGGCCTTGCGAGTCGACGAAAACACGTTCGAGGCAGTTGCAGATGTCGTCAGCGAGTATCCGGAAGTGAGCCACAACTACCGGCGGGACAACGAGTGGAACTTGTGGTTCGTGGTGACGGCATCCTCGTCGCAGCGGCTGGAGAGTCTCCTAGGGGAGATCGAAACCCGAACGGGGTACGAGCCCCTCAACCTACCCAAACAGCGCCAGTACTGTCTCGATCTGCAGTTTCCGATCGTCGGTGAGCGAAGGGACAGGGGGAGGTCCCGGACCGCCCCGACGCGATCTCAGACCGACCGACAGCTGACGGCACAGGAACGTGAAGTGCTGGAAGGGATACAGGACGGCTTCACGATCACGGAGACGCCGTACCGCCGGATCGCGGACGAGCTAGACGTCGAGGTTTCGGTGGTGCTATCGACGATTCGCGGGTTGTACGACGACGGATTCGTAAAGCGCGTCGGGATCGTCGTCAACCACCACGCAGCGGGCTTTACCAGCAACTGCATGATCGCGTGGGCGGTTCCACCCGAGGAGATCGATCGTGTCGGCGAGCGGGCAAGCGAGCGGCCGTACGTGACGAAATGTTATCGGCGAGCCAGACGCCCGGACCGGGGTTGGAACTACTCGTTATTTACGATGCTCCACGGTCGCGACGGGACATCCGTTGGGGACTGGGTCGACGAACTCGCCGACGATATCGTTCCGTATCGGCACGTCAAGTTGGAGACAGTTGAACGGCTAAAACAGACCGGAACGCGGTACAGCGACCTGCTGGACCACTGAGAGTTGGGAATCGGCGAGTTCAGGCAGTGACCGGCAAGCCTGTGGTGGCGGGCGACCCAACGACCGACGGCGAGGCCGTTCCGGCGAGCGCCAGTGACGGAGCAGTCGTCGTTGCCTCTCCAAGGACGAGTTCGATTGTCCCGTCCGTCGCCACGAGATCGACCGCAGCCTGGAACTCGTCCGACCCGATCACGACGGAGACCGTCCGGGTATCGACGCGCTCGACTGTTGTTCGATCGACCCACTGATCGGTTCGTGAATCGAGCTTCGACTCGAAGGCGGCGGCGAACGCGTCGGCGTCGTCCTCGCTCTCCCACTGGGTAGTCCAGACGAAGGCGTCCTGCCCATCCACGTCCTCGAACGCGACGAGTTCGTCGTCGCTCCAGCCCGCTGCCGCATCGGTTGCTTCGTCGTTCGATAGTTCGGTATCGAGAACGATCCGGGTGTACAGTTCGCCTTTCCGGTCCGTTCGCTTCACGGACCAGTCGGAGTCGCTGGTTTCGACGTCGACATCGAGGTCGGTCGCCGGGGGCTGGCTGACCGGATCCAGCATCCCAGCGGTAGTAACTGGGTGAGAGCGGTACACCTCCGGGAGTTCCTCAGTACTGTCGATCTCGGCGTGGACGTACTTCGCACCATGGTGGTAGGGTGCAAGCAGGAGTCGGTCACCGGCCGGAGCCGCTTCGTACGACGACGCCATCTGCTCGGACTGGGCGGGGAACTCCGGGAAGTTCTCCTCTGTGTAGTCGTCGGCGACGTAGACCGCACCACCTTCGATCAGCGAGGTCTGGAGGAGCTCCTCGTCGGTCGTCTCCGGGGGACTGCGCAGCCAGCTTGCGAACATCCCGTCGGCGAACTGGATCGCGTGGGCGTACTCGTGGACCAGCACCTGCTCGACTTCCTCGTCGGGACCGTCCGGGAAGACGTAGACGTTTCCGGGCATCGCCAGCCCGCTCGTCCCGTTGCCCGCTGGAGCAGTTTCGGTGGCGTTCAGCGCTTCCTGGAACTCCGATTGCTGTGGCTCGAACGCCTGGTCGGCACCGGCGGGCATCTCGTCGACGAACAGGTCCGGCTGTGGCGCATCCGAGTCCATCATCGTCGCGACCTCGTCCCAGACCGCGTCCTCGTCGAGGTCGAGGTCCGGGTGGGCATCACTCTCGGCCTCGTCGTCGTCACTGTCGGTCGCAGAGTCGTCAGCAGGCGCTTCATCGTCGTCTATCTCCCCACCGTTCGCTACGTCGGGAGGAGGGGTCGGGGCAGTACAGCCAGCGATCACGAGGAGGGCGACGACAGCCACGATGCGGACGACACGACGGGAGACCATGTTTCGAAGGCAAGGAGTGGATCGAAATAAATGCTACCGAAACGGAATCTTGGAGGGTGAGAAGCCATCGAAACGGCATCCCGGACGGGGGAGAGACTACCGAAACGACATCGCGATCCTCAGAGCTCAGTTCGCCCGCCAGTCAGGCGGACGATCCCACCGGCGAACGTCCGCTCTGCCGTCGCCGTCGACCGATCGCGGAGCGCGTCGTGAGCCTCGGCGATCCGGCGATCGAGCGTGTCGTGTGGATCCGTATCGTATCTGAACCTCGTAGTCGGCGGCGTCGAGAGTACGACGACCGCACGGAACACCGCGTTCAGCGGTGCGCCGTACCAGCGGTCGCTCCGGGCCGCATTCAGGAGAACGAGATGCCCACCGTCGACGAGGAGCTCACACCACCCCTGGACTGCGGCCGCCGGTTCGTCGAGCATGCCGACGACGAACGTAGCGAGGACGGCGTCGACCTCGCGTCGACTGTCGCCCAGCGCGGCGCTGACTACCCGCAACGGCGGTGCGGTCGCGTCACCGTGAATCAGATGCACGTTGTCGTACTCGCCCACGAGTTCGTCGGCCACGTCGAGCATCCCACGGGTGTAGTCGATGCCGATTACCGTTCCCTCGGGGCCGACGCGCTCGCGCAGGTAGGGGAGGTTCGCGCCCGTTCCACAGCCCATCTCGACGACCGTATCACCCGGTTCGAGACGGAGAGCGGTTGTGGCATGGGTCCGAATCCGGGCGATACCGGGCGTATACCGGGCAAGTGTATCGTAGAGGCGTGCCCACTGACCGTAGAAGGCCTGTGCATCACTCGTCGACGTGCCAGCCGGATCTGCGGTGGTCGACGGGTCAGATGTCATCTTTCCTCGGTGGTCGGCGAGTCGGGCGTCATCTACAGCATCTCGCGAACGATTCCGGCGACAGTCTCGGCGTCCTCACCGAGCACGTACACGATCGGTTCGATGCCGTAGCCGCCGGTCTGGTAGAGGATCGTTGGGTCCTCCGCGTCGGCCATCGCGTCGGCGATCGCCGCACTGGTTTCGGCTTCGGCGTCGAACTTGACGGTCTCGTATCCCCTTTCGGCAAATCGCTCGACAAGATTGGGGTCGTACCGGAGGTTGACCGCGGCACGCGCCGTGCCGCCGTGCTGGCGGGTCGCGAGGAGGAGAGAGGCGACGTACTCGCTGACGCCAAACTCGGGTTCGCCGGGAATCGTCGCTTTTCCCTTGACGTCGAAGATCCGACCGGGGACCCCCGCCACGTCGTCGACGTTCTCGGCGTCCGGCAGGCAGACGACGAGGTTCGAGCCGACGTTCGGGATCAGCCCCGCGAAGCCACTCGCGTTTTCGAGCATCCGGAGCCCGCGTCGAACAGATGTGAGGACGCGCTCGGCCGATCGGAGATCGTTCTCCGGGTCGTGGATCCGGATGGTGGTGTCGTACTCGGCGAGTTCGGGGACCGCCTCCTGATGGAGTTTTGCCAGGATATCGCCGTCCTCCAG
>LKMJ01002449.1_pt1 | contig 17039 bp, 18 predicted proteins | sample 643391 | NCBI WGS metagenome assembly LKMJ01 (sample SAMN04112250, study PRJNA286221) | soda lake metagenome | biome: soda lake; feature: Kulunda Steppe; material: water; isolation source: sample PL-Br10 brine of Picturesque Lake | place: Russia: Kulunda steppe | collected 2010-07
CTCTGCATCAAGAACGGTTCCCGCCGTTGCGGCGAGCCTTTCGACGAACGATGGCGTCATCCTTTCGCCGACGACACCACGAACCCCGCTCGATCCGAAAATATTCATACGTATACATCTGAACCGCACAGCAAAGTGGTTTCTACTGAGCGATCACTTCTGCATGGCGTCGTACTAAAAGTACAACGTAAGCAACACTGAAAACCGATGTGGAGGACAAAAGTGTCAGCGGGGCGCGATTACACGTTCAATCACGGCATGTTTTACATTATTCGTCGCATGATCGTTCGACACTCGAACTGTGTTCGAACTCTCGGAACGTTCTCGTCTGACGAAACGTTCACGTGGTCCGGGTTAGTACAACGAAAAAATGGCCGAATCGAGCGGAAAACGGCGTGCGGACGCTGGAGCTCTCGCAGATATCCTTCGCAAGCGTGCGCCACTTCTCGAACACCTTGCGGATACCCCCCGAGATCAGCGTGACCTCCGTGATGAGATCGGTGTTTCACGCTCGACGGTATATAAAGCACTACAGGAGCTTTCGAACGCTGGGCTCGTCACGGACGAAAACGGTACGTACACGCTTACGGGATTCGGACGACTCGCGTGGCAGCGACACGACGAATATCTCGCTCGTCTCTCTCGACTCGATACCGCTGGGCGGCTGCTCGAGACGTTACCGAAATCCCAGCCGTTTCCAGCGTCACTCTTCGAGCGCGGGCGGATTATCGTCCCCGGTCGACACGCTCCCGAAAGACCGCTTGACAGACTTTCCGAATCCGGCGAACGAGCCGACCGCCTTCGGGTAGTGTCCCCGTCGGGGATGCCGCGGTTTTTGGCCGACATACACGCGAACGTCGAAGCAGGCGAACAGACCGCAACGCTCGTCGTCGAGACAGATGCGTGTTCGAGGCTTCGCACCGGGTATGATCGGTTCGACGCGGCCGCGGCTGCTGACGGACTCGAACTGCGTCACGTTGATACCGAGTTGCCCTTCGCTATCGTTCTCTTTGATGATGATGAGATCGGATTGTTCGGGTACGATTCGGGTGTGCTGATCGGTGCCGTCTTCGCCAGCGATGACGATGCGCTCGTGTGGGGGAACCGCGTTTTCGACCGATTCGTTGAGCGCTCTGCCGAAATATAAACGCTTTCGATGACGCTTGACACATGAGGAAACATGAGCGATGAAGATATCAGTCTCTCCGAAAAGCGGGTCTACGCCGATGCTTCCGACACGACGACGGCGTTCGTTGGAACGGAACACGGCGTGGTTCGCGTCTCGGTTTCGGATGATATCGTCGGTGAATTCTCATTGGAGTGGGGTGAGCCGGTAACGGATATCGCCGCTGCCGATGGTCGGTTGGCCGTCGCCACGCCGGATGACGTGTTCGTCCGGGCTGACGAGGGCTTTCATGAAACTGGATTCGGCCCCGCAAGCGCCGTCGGATACGCGGAAAACGGTGATTTCCTCGCTGCCGGTGCTGGCCGTATCGCCCGATTTGAGTCCGAATGGACTGACCTCGGGATGGTCGATGCGGTCCGGGCGATTAGCGGTTCGTTGATCGCCGCCGAATCAGGGATTCATCAGTTCGATGGAACCCATGTCGGACTTACGAACGCGCGCGATGTCTCGTCGGTTGGCACGCCGTTGGCTGCGACGGCTACCGGGTTGTATTATCTCGCAAACGGATGGGTGCGCGCTCTCGAAGGTGATTTTTCGGTCGTTACAAGCGATGGCTCTGCAACGTATGCGGCAACGAGCGGGACCGTTTATAAACAGGATGGGAATGAACGCGAATGGACCTCTCTCGATTTGCCTGTCGAAGGCCTCATCAAAGATATCGTCTCCGCCGAGCACGCCTACGCCATCACTGATGAGGGTACGTTCCTCGTCAATGCCGGTGATGGATGGCGATACCGATCGATCGGTATGTCGGGCGTCACCGGCTTGGCCGTATTATAAACTCTCTCGAACTTCCCACCGACTCTCCGATCGTTTATATACGAAAACGAGGCCACCCGCTGTATGCACTGACGAGTCGTCGACGGCCCGAAAGCGAAAGCGTGGTGGACGGGCCGTCGAAATGGGCCATCACCTGTTCGCCCTTCTTACCCGGTGAGTTCCCGATCACGGTTTTGGGGATACCGCTGTTCTGCGACGGCGAACGCGAGCGTGCTGGCGAGGCCGATGAACGTCCCCGTCGTCAGCGTCACCGCGAGATACGACAGTCCTGCGAACGGTAACGAGACGAAGAACGCGCTCAGACCGTGCAGAACTACTGCGATCGCGGTGACGTAGAACGGCGCGTTGAGGTACCGCCACCGGAAGCCGCCGGCGAGATACTCGTCGGTGATCCGTCCGAGTGCAGCGACAATACCCGCGGCAGCGACCCACTGAACCGACCCGTACACGAAGGCAGCCACAGCCCGGATCGGCTCGGAATCGTCTCCAGCAAGCGTTTCCATCGTCTCGACCCCACCGACACTTCCAACGAAGATCAGTGCCGCCGCCACGACGTACGTGATAAGCTGTACTCGTCCCGAAAAGAGCCCGACCCGAATTCGCTCTAAGACTTCGTCTATCGTCTCTTCGAGCCCGAGTCCACGGAAGAGAACGTATAGGCCCAGTAGTGCTGAGATAACGCCCAGCGTCGACCCCGGGAGACCGACCATCTCGGCCGCGATCGAGATCGGATAGATGAGCAGTAAGATCCCGAGCGGAATGAGGATCGTTCCCCGCGTTTCGGGATCTGCGAGCACCTGCTTGAACGTATAGTACATCGATTCGAGGTCTTGCGCTTGCCGGACGACGACCCGTCGAACGCCGTCGATCGGCACGCGCGAACGGATGACTGGTAGCACGCTTTCGTCTTGTGCGCCGTCGGTGACGACGATCGCTCGCACGTCTTCGCCAGTCGAGAGCGATGCGAGCACGGTATCGACCTCTTCACCGACTTTTCTATTCGCCGAAACGTCCGCTTTTGCGGTTCCGGTGACGACCGCTACCTCAACGGATTCGTCGTCGATCGTGTCGTACAGATGAATCCCCTGAAAACAGACGTTGACATCCGAATCTTCGGGGTCTGCGGTCGCTAACGCGACCGCGGCTGCCTCGACGTTTCCCCGGCCGATAACGGGCGTGTCAAACGCCGTCTTTCGGCCGAGGTCGTCGTCCAAATCGACACACAGGATAAGCAGCATCGTCGTTATACCTTCTTTTACGTCGTTGGTTAAGTGGTTTCTCCCCGTTGTAATGACGCGGCTACTCGATCGGCCACTATCTTATAAATCGATCGAAGAGGCGGCGCTCGTGGAGCGCCATGAGCAAATAGAGTAACGGAACAAGCAGAAAGACGATCGAAAGCGCCGCGACGAATAGCGCTGGCCCGGTAAACAGCTCTGACATGGTTGACGGTATGTTGGGATTCGCCTAATCGTTTCTGACCCGTTTATCGCGTATCGCTCACGCCACCACCGAACGCGGAGAGATCGCTTTGTACGCCGGCGGCCAGCGTCGATTTCCGCCGGAGGTCGTTCATCGATACCGGTAACTGTGGGACGAGCTCTCGAAGTGCGCCATGGAACGTTTCGGCTACGGCCGGTTCGTTGCTAAACGCATCGCGTATCGATTCACGAATTTGCCAGACACCGACGGGTGCCCAGTACTCGTTGGTGGCGTGGCGGATGACGAACACTGTTGCCTGTCGATCACGATCGGCGAGCGCTTCGAGCACGCCGAGCCGTGCGGCGTAATACGCACCAGACGTCTCTTCGACGTAGCTAGTTCGCCCGTTGTATCCTTCGCTGTCTGCAGCCATATACAGCTGCCCGTTCGGATCGGGATTCCAGATACTACCCGGTGCTTTCAACTCCAGTAGCTCGAACTCCCAATCGCCCGGCGTGGCGATAATCCAGTAATCGTTGCCCACGTAGCTGTTGTGCCAGACGAGCGTTTGATCGATAGATGAAGCGTTTCGGATGGTGCCACGAAGATATTTTCCGATCGTATCATCGACGGCCGTAATTGACCATCGCGTCGGAACGAGTCGTCTCTGCGCCCCCTGTCCTAAGGCACCCACCGAGAGCACGTTGTCGATGTCGTAAACATCGAATCCGCGACGGTAGAGGTATGTCATCGCTCCTTCAGCACGCCAGTCGTCATCCGAGAGCGTTTTTTGTATCGCTCTTGGAACGGAAGGGTTCTCTGTCACACGGGCCGTCTCCGTACTCGCACGCGGGCCCCTCGGTGCCGCGATATCTTCGAGCGACCCATCGAGGTCGAATCCCGGCCTTCCATCGAGATCGAGTTCGATATCGACCGGGCGGTCCGCGATCGCGACCTCTCTTTGGGTACCGACGAAGCCGTCCCAAACGTCATAGACGTCGACGTTCGACCGCCGCGTAGAGTTCAATAACCCCGTTCGTCGCTCGAAGACATCGTCGATGCCGTATCCCTGTCTGTACCACTCGTCGGTTGTTACGTACGATTCGGCGTCGGCCTCGTTACCGACGGGAGCGAGAAGCCCCGCCGATACCCGCGGATAGTGCGAGCGCCCGACGAACACTGACGGTGCGGTCGATCCGACCAACGTCTCTCCAGAAAGCGTCTCGTCGAAGCGAGTGCGGGCGTCGTCAAGATATTCGGTGACCGCGTAGGATTTTTCCTCGGCGAGTTTGCGGAGTTCGAGGGCCTCGTCTCGTTCGAGCCCGTCGATGTACTCGTCGAGGCGCATATCTCTGGTAGGTTCTCGGTTCCTAATAGTCGTTCGGACGCGATCAAAACAGCTAACTCCGGTTGCCCGACAGCCGAAGGTATGCCGGTTATTGATTGCGATCCCCAGATCGCTCGCGAGCGATTACAGGCGGCGGGGATCGACGTCCGCTCAGGGAACACCGAGTACGAGTTGTGGCGCGCCGAGCACGAAGGTGCGATGGCGGTTGCTTACGAGGACAGCGTTGTCGTTCAGGGACGCGATCCGGCACGACTCGTCGGGATACTTCGAGACGGTGGGGAACGTGCGCATCTATATTTTGACGGGGCTTCCCGCGGCAATCCCGGGCCGGCGGCGGTCGGCTGGGTTATCGTGACCAGCGACGGGATCACCGCGGAGGGGTCCGAACGAATCGGTCGTGCGACCAACAACCAAGCCGAGTACGAAGCGCTCATTCGAGCGCTTGAAGCCGCAGTCGAGTACGGCTTCGACGAGCTTCGAATCAAGGGGGATTCACAGCTCATCGTTAAGCAGGTTCGCGGCGAATGGGACGTGAACGATCCCACGCTGCGCGAAAAGCGGCTTCATGCCCGTGAACTCTTGAACCAAGTCGAGACCTGGTCGATCGATCACGTTCCGCGAGAGATAAATCACCGCGCCGACGAACTCGCAAACAACGCTCTCGATGGGTGAAACACGAACCGATGGCTGAGAAAAACCAGATAACGGATGCCGACTCGCTTCCCGAAGACGTAATCGATCGGGCAACGACGCTCACGCGACGTGCACGCGAAGCCGTCGATGAGAACGAGCGAGCCGCGTATCTCAAAGAACGCGACGAACTGCTCGGTACATATTCGTATACCGCCCGGATCAGATCGGATGACACCGGTGAGACACTCGTGTTGTATCCGACCGAGTGGATCGACGATGGGACCGTTCAATTCGATCGGATTGACGATACCGATCGCGCGTTCGAACGTTCCCTTTCCGGCCCCGGCTCGGATGCTGATTGGGACGCGATCGACCGTCACAATCGCGAGATCGCGGATCGGGTTCTCGACCGATACGGCGAGGTTCACGGTGAGACTGCGGCCGCGTTTGCGGATTTTATGAGCAACCATTACGCGAAACCGATCGAGCTAGCAACGGTCGATGAACGCGAGGAGTTTCGCACCGAGTATTTCGTCCGGAACGCGTGGCCGACGAACGAACAGCGCGAACGGATCGCTGAATCACTCCAGTATCTCTTTGAGATCGCGAAAACCGAGGACTCGATTCGCGAGTAGTCGTTTCTAGTCTAGCTCCCGTCACCTTCGTCCGATTCAGCGAGGGAGCGAACTCGCTTGGAGAACTCCGGGATTGAAACGTTTCGTGACTCGTCAAAAGAGATCAGAACACGAAGCGCCCTTTCGATACGAATTCGACACACCAAACAGCCACCGAAATGAATCGTTTCTGAGAGACAATCGCGCTCTGATATGTTGATATCCTCGAGCGAGTGATCCAAAAGGAGCGTTTGAAGCGTCTCTTCGAATCGCTCCGTCGAATAACTGGAGCGGACGTCTGGTCTGGCGTACCACACGGTGAACGTTTCGCTATCGTAGGTTCCGACACCCCGAAGCGCTGTTCCGAACTCATCTCTCGCCAGTTTGACGATCGATTGTATCGTCGGGTCGGTCGGTTCCTCGATCGACCACCGAACGGTGCGAACCTCGCTTTTCACACTCTTCCACGCGTTTTCCCCACTCTCGGTGAGTCCGTAATACCGACCGACGGTTCGATTTTCCGGCACCTGCAATTCGACGATATCCGTCTCTCGGAGCTCGGACAACGCCCGGGAGACATGCGGGCGTGGATCGCCTGTCACGTCCGCGATCTCTTTCGGCGTTGCGCTGTCTTCGCGAGCGAGGTGTTCGAGGACGTTCGTTCGGTATTTCGAACTCATGATATATGCTTCGACGTCCTTTTGCGAATCGTCTCCCCCGATATCTCGGGTTGAATCCCCGCCCATATCTTCCCTACCGTGCTCGAAACGGTTGAATGTCTCCGATTGTACCAACTACGTACCAAAAAGTGTTTGTATACTATCGTATTTTTTGGTTACATATGCGCGATGATTTGTGTGGATCTTCGATATGTGTCTTACACGTCGACGATGAGTCACAAATCGGAGGTCTCGTACAGGAATACCTCGAAAAGCTAGACGAGACGATTACGGTACGCACTGAAACCAGCGCCGAACGCGGACTTACGCGACTTGAAAACGAACCCATCGACTGCGTTGTTAGTGATTATCAGATGCCTCGTGTCGATGGTCTCGAATTCCTTGGCGCCGTCCGCGAGACGTATCCGAATCTTCCGTTCATCCTTTTTACCGGTAAGGGAAGCGAAGAGATCGCTTCTGAGGCGCTCAACGCCGGTGTCGATTCGTATCTCCAGAAGAACGGCACTGAGTCGTATCAACTCTTGTTAAATAGAATCCAGAAAGCCGTCAGTCGGCAGCGGTCGGAACATCGCGCCAAAGTGGCACAAGACCGCCTCATTCAGCTGTACGAACAGACGGACGGATTTTACATCGTCGATGATGCATGGACGATCACATACTGGAACCAACAGATCGCCGAACGAACCGAAATCTCACCGAACGACGCCGTCGGAAACGAATTTTGGGGACTCTTTCCGGAGATTATCGATACGCCTATAGACCATCGGTTTCGAACCGCGATGCGAAACCGAGAACGAATTGAGTTCGAGTATCATTTCAAACCGCTCGATTCTTGGGTACAACTCCGTGTCTATCCGGTCTCCGAGGGCTTGTTCATTCACTCTCGTGACATCACGGCGAAAAAAGAGCAGTCACAAGAATTGCAGTACCGAAACGAAATTCTCGAATCGTTCGCGAGTACCGTCTCACACGACCTTCGAAACCCGCTGAGCGTTGCCGAGGGAAACCTTCAGTTGGCACAAGAGACCGGGGATTTCAAACACCTCGAAGAGGTTACGCAAGCACACAATCGGATGCAGAACCTGATCGACGAGCTGCTTCGCATGGCCCGCGGAAACGCCGAGGAACGTTCGGAGTTCTCCTTGGAAACGATCGCTATGCAGGCTTGGTCGACCGTCTCTTCGGGGGATGCGACGCTCACTGTCGTTGATGACCTCACATTGAAAGCGTACGATAGCCAGTTACGTCGGCTCTTCGAGAACCTCCTGTGGAACGCGCTCGATCACGGCGACGCCACAGAGATTCGCATCGGCACCTTTGAAGACGGTTTTTATGTCGAAGACGACGGCAGCGGTATCGATCCGTCCGAACACGAGCGAGTCTTCAACTCCGGGTTTTCGACGGCTAACGGTCCCGGATACGGACTCTCGATCGTTCGCGGGATCTGCGATATTCACGGCTGGGAGATTTCGGTTCGAAACGGAGCGGATGGCGGTGCGCGATTCGAAATCGTAGTGTAACGTTTGATCGTTGCCGCTCTGACCGTCCGAATGTCGAAAGCTCTTTGCAGCGTTCGGTCGCTATCGTTCCGTATGGCTGGAGCAAACTTGTGGGAAGATTTAGAAACCGGGCCGAACGCTCCCGAAGAGATCTACGCAGTCGTCGAGTGTCTCAAGGGCGAACGAAACAAATACGAGTACGATAAGGATATTCCGGGCGTCGTGTTGGATCGCGTTCTCCACTCGAACGTTCATTACCCGTCTGATTACGGATTCATTCCGCAGTCGTACTACGATGATGAGGATCCGTTCGACGTTCTCGTATTGGTCGAAGACCAGACGTTCCCTGGCTGTGTTATCGAAGCACGACCGATCGCACTGATGAAGATGGACGACGACGGTGAACAAGACGACAAAGTCATCGCCGTCCCGTCGAAAGACCCACGGTACGATCACCTCGACGATCTCGACGATATTCCACAACAAACGATCGATGAGATCGATGAGTTCTTCAAGACGTACAAGAACTTAGAGCCGGGCAAAGAAGTCGAAACGCAGGGTTGGGAGGACAAACAGGCCGCAATGGACGCCATCGAGCACGCACAAGAACTCTACGAAGAGCACTTCGGGTAACTGACCTGAACCGAAGGCCGACTTCGGATCGGTGATCCGAGCCGACTGCTCAATATCGGTCATCGTTGCTGGTTTCCGTGATCGGCGTCCGATCTTCGCGATGAAACGAAACTTCTTGTATCCACCTCTCCCAGACGGGCGTATGGGACTGTTCGATCGGCTTCGAGGCGGTGACGGACCACGGGTCGCCTTCTTCGGTATCGATGGTGTACCGTACTCATTGATCGCGGATAACGAGGAGACGTTCAAAAACCTCCATCGTATGGTTGCTGGTGGGGCGATCGATTCGATCGTACCGCCGGAATCAAGCGCCTGCTGGCCCGCACTCACGACTGGCGTCAATCCGGGTTCGACTGGCGTCTACGGATTTCAAGATCGAGAGGTCGGGAGCTACGACACGTACGTTCCGATGGGCCAAGACGTGCAGGCCACTCGGCTGTGGTCCCGCGTTGACAGCGTCGGGGGTGAGGCGACGGTGATGAACGTTCCAGTCACGTTCCCACCGGACCGAGACGTTCAGCGGATGGTCAGCGGCTTTCTGTCACCGGGGATTAAAAAGGCGGCATATCCCGACGAACTTCGAGAGACGCTCGAACGGCTCGAGTACAAGATCGACGTGAACGCGAAGCTCGGCCACAAAGCCGACAAAGAGCAGTTCATCGAGAACGCACATGAGACGCTGGACGCTCGATTCGACGCGTTCAAAGAGTACATCGAAAAAGACGACTGGACGCTCTTTTTCGGGGTGTTCATGACGACCGACCGGGTGAATCACTTCTTATTTAAAGATTATGCGACGGACGGCGAGTACAAAGACGAATTTTTGGAATTTTACGAGAAGCTCGACGGTTATCTCGGTGAGCTTCGCGCCCTCTTGGACGACGAGACGACGATGATGGTCGCCTCCGATCACGGGTTTATGCCGCTGGATTACGAGGTGAAGTGCAACGTTTGGCTGGAGGAAAACGGATGGCTCTCGTTCAAAGACAGCCGACACGACAGTCTCAGCGATATCGCCGACGAAACCCGGGCATACTCGTTGATCCCCGGACGGTTTTATCTCAACCTGGAAGGGAGAGAACCCCGTGGATCCGTCCCGGAAGAAGAATACGAGTCAGTCCGAGCAGAACTCAAAGCCGAACTCGAAGCGCTGAACGGGCCGAACGGGCGTCCGGTCGCAGACCGCGTCGTCACGAGTGAAGACGCGTTTAGGGGCGAACACGCCGATCTCGCCCCCGATCTCGTTGTCATTCCGAATCAGGGATTCGACCTAAAATCCGGATTCCGAGGCGGCGATGACGTTTTCGAGACCGGTCCGCGAAACGGCATGCACAGCTTCGAGGACGCGTGTCTGTTTATCGACGATGAAAACGCGGAAATCGAGAATGCGGATCTCTACGATATCGCCCCGACGATTCTCGAGTTGCTCGACATCGATATGGACCGCGGCGATTTCGACGGCGCATCCTTGCTGTAGCCGACCGTTTATACGCGAGGACGAAGCACCCTCTCGCGTGCCACCGAATACGACCGTGAATCCACCGGACACCGCTGGCTGCGATTTCGACGGAGGCGCTCACGACCGCGAATCCGTCGAACGTAGGCTCGATGCCGTTGAACGTGCGCTTTCCGAGAACGAACCCATCAGCCGGCCCAATCGCCTCGACGAGTTAGAAGCTCGGATTGTCGAACTCGAAGCGGCCGTACAGGCGCTTCGTGGGTACGTCGGCTCTGTCCGCGCTGTCAACAAATCGGTCGAAACCCGTGCGGATCACGCATTGCGGAAAGCCGAGGCGATCGAACGACACGTTGGCAAAACGGTGCACGATGAAGAGACAGCGAACGCCGAAGAAACGCAGACAGAACCGACGCCGTTCGACCGGCTTCGGAAGCGGCTGTGATACGGATCGTTCTTGCTGTCGTGTTGACGACTGCGCTGTTGGCCGTCGCAGCGCCGAGTGCTGAACAGGCTGATCGAGAGCGAACCACCGCCCTCGCCGTCGAGGAACTCGAAACGATCCAACACGCTGCATCGCAACTCGCCGCCGAAAACGATCCGGTCCGCCCCGACGAATCGCCGGCTTCCACGACGGTCGTGCTTTCCGTTCCCGAACCAGCGTTTGTAGACCGTGGACTTTTCCGTCTCAGTGAGGATGAGCTACGGTGGGAATCTCCATTTGGCGTGAATCATACGGTCGATACATCAGTTCCGCTTCGAGTCGAAACACCGGTCTTTGTTACTGATCGGGTGTCTCTGCGACTTTCGCTTGTTCGTTTTAATAACCGAACGGTCGTCTCCGTTATCGCTGTCGTATAAATATGGGATATCTCGTGTCGGTCGAGTCAGCCAAACGTCGAAACGACCTCTCGGATATCGAGCATTCCGGACGCAACCGAAAGTACTAACCACACGAGCACACCGGTACCGACCACCAAAAAGAGCGTTATCCAGCCGGAGATGTACCCGTTAACGGTAAACACGACTGCGGACATCACGCCCGTGATCAGCGTGATCAAGAGTATCTGCTTCGTCAGATATGCCGGCCGTAACTCGAGTTCCAGCGAGACGATATAGAGATTCGAAGCCGTGTACAACCCATACGTGATCACTGTCGCGATCGCGGCACCGACGACACCGAATATGGGGATGAGGATGATGTTGAGTATCACGTTCAATACGGCCGTTATCCCTTTATATATCGCCCGATCTCGGGCCCGTCCCAGGTAATTCAATCCGTTGTCCGTCTGTTTCGTGATCGCTTTGAAGACGATGAACAGGCTGAGAACCTGCAAAATGATCGCTGCGCCAGTATACTCTGTGCCGAACACCAACGTAATCAACGGCTCGGCCACGAGCACGACCCCGGCTGCTGCTGGAATATATATAAGCATGCTATTTACGAGCGTGGTTTCGTATATCCGCGAGATTTGATCGATGTTTCCCGCCGCCTTCTCCGAGCCGAACATCGGCGAAATTGTAAAGCCGAGCGCGTCCATCGGCGTCTCGAGAAACTTGACGACACGATCGCTGAGCACGTAGAATCCGACCTCGATAGGCGACAAGAAAAATCCGACGAGAAGGGTGTCAACCCTCTTATCTAAAATCGAGGCCGAGTTGGTCGCGGTCAGCGGGATCGCATACTCCGCGATCCGTCGACGAAGCCCCGATTCCATCGGTGGATTCCCTCCGCCAACGTTCCGAAGACGAAAGACGAGGTAGCCAGCACCGAGCATGACCGTCAGTATCGCACTGATGATATAGCCGACGTATGCGCCGATCGCGCCGAACCCGGCCACGACTAATCCGAGTGCGAAAACCACTCGGCTGATCGGGTTCGCCATCTTTAATATCGCGATGAACCGAATCGCTTCGAACCCTTGGAGAACTTTGATCAGATACGTCTCGACGGTTCCGATTATGAGCAGTACCGTTCCGACGATGAGAAACGGCGCAAGCTCTGGCTCACCGAGAATCGCGATTATATACTCATAGCTGACGAGCACGACGAGGCTCGTCAGCGCGATCGCCCCGAGGTTGAATAACAACGAGAACCGAACGATGTGCGGGATCTGCCCCGGTTGCTTCTCTTTGAACTCCGCGATATACCGCCCCGCAGAGTTCGCGATGCCCAAGCGGGCGATGAGCTCAAAGATGCTGAATATCGTGAGCGCCAGCATAAACGTTCCATACCCTTGCGGTTGCAGCAGTCTGGCGAGTGCGGCAATGAGAAACGCACCGGCGATGGCGGCGATGAGCTTGCTCGCAAACTGCGCTTTGAATCCGGCGATCAGCTCTTCGACACGACTCATTGGCGAGTACCGCCCCGATGTGTACGCGTATCCGACTCAGTTTGTTTCGTCAATATACCGTATTGTTCCGTTAGCGGGGAGTGTTTCCATGACCGTCTCTGAACGCGGTTTCTTTCGACGAGTTGGTCGGCTGTCGGTCTCAATATCGGCTCACACATACACGTTCTCTCGGCGGGTAACACACCCCCGTTCGTTTTCCACATCCTACACCCGGGTCCTACAGGACTCGATTGGACGTTTTTCCTTAGTTATGCAGCGCATACCGTGCATGTGTCCGCTTCTCACACCTCGGATGAACGTCGTCGAGTGGTCGAAATTTCGGTCGATAACTAGCTCCTAATTAAATAGAACTAGGAAGAAACGTCGAGAGATATGATGCCGTGGGAGCACGCGATCGTCGGATACATCGGGTATTCGATCCTCGTTCGCGTGCTGTACCGTGATCGACCGACGACCAGGGAAACGATCGTTGTTCTCTTTGCTTCGATACTTCCCGATCTCATCGACAAGCCACTCGCATGGCAGTTCAACATATTTCCGAGCGGATACGCGATCGGCCATTCGATCTTTTTTGCCGTCCCGGTTTCCGTGGTCGTCTTTTCACTCGTACGGCGACGTGGAAAAGAGCGACTCGGCATTGCGTTCGGCGTCGGATACCTCCTTCATCTTCCGGCGGACGTGTTTCCACAGTATATCCGTCAGGGGACGCTCCCGACCTATCGAGTTCTTTGGCCGCTTCGGCAGCAGGGTTCGGGATACGAAGGGGGATTTGCTGGCGAGTTTAGAGAGAACTTCTCGTCGTATCTCGGATGGATTAGCGAACAGATCGCATCCGGTAACCCGGATCCGTATCTGTTCGTATTACTCGGCGTTGCGGGACTTGGATTGCTGCTTTGGATCGCCGATGGAATGCCGATCGGCCGCGAGATATACGACGCGTTTCGGCGGGTGCTGAAAAAAGCCGAATGACAAACGCGGCACGAGCGGCCACCCGACGGGGCTACTGTCGGGCGAAACCGGCGTTTCCCATGAGATCGTGAGGGGAGTTATTCGATCAATCGAAGCGAAATCCCACGAGTTCCCTCGTAGGAGTACTCACTGAACGGTGCGTTTAACTCCACCCTTCGACTTCGGCTGTGTAGTTCGTTTTGACCCAATCGACGATATTCGAATCCGGAACCGTGAGATCGTGGCTGGTCGGGTCATAATCTGGATACCCACCAACGTCGTCTGGACTGTCGATGATCCCGCCGTTTCCGTCTAACCGTTCGTTGATCAGCCCTTCCTCATACTGCGGACGTTCGGCGGGTCGCGGCCCGACGTTGGCTTTGACGAACTCTTTTGTCTCGGAGGCTGGAACGACGTCGTTCTCCAGATCCAAGCCCGGTGGCACGAGTGGCGGCTCATCTAAGAACGTCTGATCTCCGTCGCTCAATGGTCGCTGATCGTCGTCGAAGATGATATCGTCGAGATACACACGCCCCCCGTAGCTTATCAGCGGGCGGTCGTAATAGTCGGGAGTGTCTGGCCCCGGTTCGTAATAGAGCCCTTTCCACGTGTGGTCTTGGTCTTCATAGCTCGAACCGGCGAGGTTGATGATGTTCCCGCCACTGCTCGTCCCGTTCGGATCGCGTCCGTAATTGTACACGTAGTTGTTACACATCACCGATTCACACCGCATCATCGGCACCCGTCGGATGTGGTGTGCGTACAAGTTTCCTAACTGAACGTGCTGTGACGTGTATTCGGTCGCCGAGAACATCCCGCGAGCGCGGTAATCGTCGTGGTAGTCGTTATCGTGCAACCCTTCCGCGATTATCGTGTTGATAATGGATGGCCGTTGGGCTGCGGGTTGATCCGGGCTCGTGGGACTGCTGTCTCTCGTAATTCCGATATTCTCTTCGGTCGCCCACGCCGTCGTACAGTGATCGAGCATCACGTCGGACGTTCGATGGTCGATATCAAACGTCGAGTCGTACTCGTCCAACCCTCGGTCCCCCTGAAGGAACGAGAGGTGGCTGTATATCTGATTACTTCCCCTCGCCCGCGTACGGCATTGGGTGATCGCGATTCCGGGCCACGGTGCGGTCTCACCTGCGAACCAGATGTTGTCTTCTCGAACCCGCCAGTTGTGTCCGGGGACTTCGATAACTCCGCCGACCTCGAACACGACAACGGTCGGGTCGCCGCCCGCGTTGTCGACCGCATCTGCTAATCCTCCAGAGCCGTTGTAATCGAGTGTGGTTACCGTTTCGACGTTGAGGTCACCGTTTTGATCCGCCTCGTATAGCCACGACGTATCGGTGAACGTTTGATCCCAGCTGAACCCACCGCTGGCATCGCTCTGTCCGTCACTCACGAAGCTACCGATCTCTTCGAACTGTCCATCTGTGCGCTTTCTGGGGGTTCCCTGTTTCCAGGTTCCGCCCTGTCGGAAATAATATGCCATTGGTCGGTATTTATGAGGTGTCGATCCACAGTGCTCGTGGGCTGACTTCGTCGAACTCTTCCTCGGGGTCGCGTGGTCGCATGTAGATCTCGTCGATGTCGCTGGACCACGGGGCCATTAGTCGGTCTTTCTCCGGGCCGACGAGCCAGTCGAAGAAATAATACCAGCTTCCGACCGGTTCGCTTCCGGATGCCGCTGCGGAGTTAAGCGTCCCTTTCAGGAAGTTAATGTCGGGATCGGTGTACGTCTCATCGCCGTAATCCGCGACGCTCCAATCGCCGTCGCGTTCGAACCGGCGGCGGAGTGGGATATCGTCGCCGTTCGGTGCACCGCGCTGAAGCACGTATTCGTCGTTTTCGTCGGCTGCTGATGATCCGGATTCGGGGACGGTAAAGCCGAGACTAACTCGCTCTGGACCGCCCGAAAGCTCGACCGTGGTTGAGTCGATGATCGTCGGATCGGTGGCACCGTCTTGATACTGCCGAAGCTCGATCGTGAGATCCGGATCCGAAATATCATCGAGATCTGAATCGACGATCACGCTGTCGATGTACAGATCCGATGCGGAGAACACGACGCCGTATCCCCCGTCACTGTATCCGTTCGCGTGGTGTGTCCCATAGGCGAGGGCACCGACGTTCGTACGTGTCGGGGTGATCGCGCTGTTCTCGTTGCCGCCTTCGGCTCCATCTAGGTTTTCGTACAGTTGATGGATATCTTCGTCGATGCTTTCCCAGTTTTCGTTCACTGGTTTGTGCCAGTTCGATTCGCCTTGTTCTGGAATGTTATACTCGCGGTTTTCGGTTGTGTCTGTCATTGTGATCTAAATGTTACTGTCTGTTTGTCGGTTCGTCCATAGTAGCTGTACACGATCAGCTCAACCGTGTATTCGGTGTCCTCTCGCGAACCGTGTGGGATCCGTTTCACTTCCGTTTCTCCGGCGGTCTGGCCGCTCAGATCGTACTTCCACGATTTGAGCTCACCGTCCGGGTCGGATAGCGTTAGCCGTGCAGCATATAACTCGGAGTCGTCAATCGATGCTTCCCAGTTGATCTCGGCGTCAACGTGTGGATTACTCGGGTTACTCACGTCCGAACCGGTGAGTTCGGTGATCTCCGGAACCGCATCTCGTTCCGTTTCTTCTTCCTCGTCCGTTTCCTCTTCGTGTTCTTCTTCGTCCACTTCCTCTTCTTCTTCGCTTCCGTCACCGTCTTGGGTTTCCGAACCACCGTACGGGCCGACACCGTATTCGGCTGTGCCGTACCCCTGTTCATCTGCGCTTACTACTTGTGTCGCCCCGACCGCGACGACGCTTGCAGAGCCGAGGATTCCCAAGTAGCCACGCCTGGTAAACCCGGCATTTGATTCTTCACGATCACCGTTCATCTGTCCCTCTGACCGGGAGTAGGCCGGCCATTCTCGCTGATCTGTTCGTTATGGCGTTTCACCATGTTTTCGTAGCAACAACCTACTGTAAAAGCCGTTTTCGCGGGATTGTCACGAGAATATCACGCTTAGATATTGGATACGAACCGGTAGAAACCGCTTTTCTACCAACTACCTAGCTTTACTCACGTTTCGTTCCTTTGCAGAGGGTAGATTCCCCCTACATCGCGCTGATGGTGGCTTTAACACCGGAACGCGCAGTAGGTAATTCGTATTATCGGTATGGTCGTGTTATGGTAGCTCATACCGTGGTCTTTGAGGGAGCTTATTCCACATCAGTTATAAAAACCACGTCACTGGGTGATGCGGACAACCCGGACACGATTATCCAATCGGTAATGTCATCATATCGCGCTTGGTTGCCACATTCAACGCTCAATGAAGAGTCGCCTCTCCTCACGCGTCCATTGGTCGCTTCACTTGTGTGCGACGTTTGCGGGCATGGTATCCGGCTCGACCGATTCGTTAGCGTGGCCGGTTAACGCGTCCTTTCCTTTCTTTATTAGATGCCCGACCGAGTAGAAAAACGGCAGTGGATC
>LKMJ01002450.1_pt1 | contig 17038 bp, 18 predicted proteins | sample 643391 | NCBI WGS metagenome assembly LKMJ01 (sample SAMN04112250, study PRJNA286221) | soda lake metagenome | biome: soda lake; feature: Kulunda Steppe; material: water; isolation source: sample PL-Br10 brine of Picturesque Lake | place: Russia: Kulunda steppe | collected 2010-07
CGGACCGAGGAGTTGACGCCGCCGGGCATGACGGAAAGCGCCCGATCGTACAGCGACCGTGAGACTTCGTGGTTCATGTCCGAGCGTAGTTTCCCCGACCCGAAAGGCGTTACCGTCCGTCCCGGTCAGACGCCGGGCCTTTTAAATAGCGGATGATCGTTTCTTTCTGCGGTATAGATATGGATGCACGGTGAATAATATCGGTCGGGATTGCGAGTATTGCTCTATCCGACCGTCTCTTGGGATCCGCGGCCATCGATTTATCCGCCGCGATCGGTCGCGGCAATCAGCACAGCGCCGCTCACCACGAACCGGAACGGGTGGCTCCCGTCGGTTCCTCCGTGGCAGGTCCGGCCGGCGTTCGTCGTGTTTCTCCCGATCGGACCTACGGGCCCGACGCGGGCCCCGCCGGACCGGACCTCTGTCGCTGTATTTCTGCAGCGTTCCCGTCGCCGGTCGGCGGAACACGATCAAGAAGGAGTACAAACAGCTGGGGAGACGAATCGTCGAATAACGCAGCTGTGTTTTACAGGCGGTACAGGGCGAATGCCACGGATTTTGACGCCGCGGCACTTCACGATGGGCATCCCACAACCCCCACTCACAACGCCGCATTTATAAGTACCCAACCGATCAGTCCTCGACGAGCGGCGAGGCACCCTCGAGGTGAACGGAAACCCGGTGGGTTTCGATCCGCCGCACGTCCGGATCGTCGTGGAGTTCGCTGAGACAGCCGGCCATCGCGGCCTCGGTTCCGAACTTCCCGACGGCGAAGACCGTATCCCGATCGCTCATCTGATAGACGGTGACGAACGACGTTCGCTCACGGAGGCGCGTCGTCACGTCGTCGATCCGATCGAGTTCGACCGCGAGCCGAAACAGAACCGTACTGTAACCGAGTCGGCCGTAATCCATCTTTGCGGTGTAACCACGGATGACGCCCTGTTCCTCCAGCGTTCGGAGGCGTTTCTGTACCGTCGTCGGAGCCTCGTCGACGGCCGCCGCGAGGTCCCGAACGTCGGCGCGGCCGTCGCGACACAGCGCCGCGACGAGCCGTGCATCGGCCGACTCCGGCGTCGGCACGATCAGACGGCGTCGCGACCGACCTCGCCGGTCCGGATCTGGTATGCCTCCTCGACGGGGAGGATGAACACCTTGCCGTCACCTGGCTCGCCGGTCGATCCGGCTTCGCTGATCGCCTCGGCGACGTCCTCGGCGGGGATGTCCGCGACGACGCACTCGATTTTGACCTTCTGGTGGAGGTCGACGCTGTACTCCTCGCCGCGCCACTGGCCCGTCTTTGCGGGCTGGGAGCCGCGTCCGGAGACGTTCGTCACCGTCAGCGAGGGCGCGCCGATCTCGGCGAGGCCCTTCTTGACGTCCGAGAGCTTGTCGGGTCGAATGAAGGCCATGACCATCTTGATTCCGCCGTCGTTCGGCTCGCCGCCATCGGGCAGGAGTCTGTCCGACGAGGATCGGTTCGTATCGTCGCTCACCTCACCGCCGTCGGTTCGGATCTCCCTGTCGTCGTCGAGATCGAACACGCGGCCGCCGTCGGTGGCCGTCGGGCCACGGGTGCCGGCTCCGGAGCCGAACTCGGGGTAGGTGTTGACGCCGTGTTCGGAGATGTCCAGCCCGTCACGCTCGTGTTCGGGCGTGACGCGTGCCTGGCCGATCGCCTTGAGTCCGCCCCAGACGGCTGCCGTGGCGACGACCGTCCAGACCGTGATGACGGCCACACCGACGATCTGTGGGACGAACGCGGACGCCTCGATAGAGAGGATACCCCCAGCGATGACCCCGCCACCGATCGCTGCGCCGTTCACCGAAAACAGCGGGTAGAGAACGACACCGAGCACGCCGGCGCTCCCGTGGACCGGGAACACGGCACAGACGTCGTCGATCTTCAGGTATTTGTTGACAGCCCGGAAGACGAACGGGAGCTGGAACCCGGCGAGGCCGCCGAGGACGATCGCCCCGACGGGCGTAATGACGTCGGCGACGCCCGTCACACCGACGAGGCCGGCGAGTAGCCCGTTGGCGACGTAGAGCGTATCCACCTTGCCGCTCGTGTACCACGCCGCCGCAGCCGCGCCGATCGCCCCCATCGTCATGCCGAGGGTTGTCGCCATCACGACCCGGCCGACGAAGCTGTAGGCGGCGAGTTCGATGCCGCTCTCGGAGGCGGCGAACACCGTTGCGGCGGTACCGACGTTGAAGCCGTACCAGCCGAACGAGAGGATGAGCGCCCCGAGGACGGCGAACGTCATCGAATGACCCGGGATGATATTGAGGCTACCGTCGTCGTTGTACCGATCCATCCGGGCGCCGAGCACCCAGGCGGCGGTGAGTCCGGCGATCCCGCCGACGCCGTGGACAACCATGCCGCCGGCGAAGTCATGGAAGCCGAGTTCGGTCAAGAGCGCGCCGGGGCCGCCGTACCAGACCAGCCCCGACACGACGGGGTAGATGATCGCCGCGAGGAGGACGGTGTACGTCAGGTACGCGCGCAGTTTCGCGCGACCGGCGACGGCGCCGGAAACGATCGTGGCGGCCGTCATCGCGAAGACAGCGCTGAACAGCCACATCACCCAGCCATCGACCTCAGAGCCCATCGCACCCATGTGGTCGGCGTCGAACATGGTGAGCGGGCTCGTTCCACCCCCTCCGAGCACGCTCAGGTTGTTCGAGAGGCCCATGCCGATGAAGAAGAACACGATGATCCCGAGCGCCCACGTCAACATGTTCTTCGTCAGCTGGTTTGCGACGTTCTTCGAACGGACCTGTCCGGATTCGAGCATCGCGAACCCGGCGTGCATGAAGAAGATGAGGAAGATGGCGATCAGCGCCCAGACGAGGTTGGTTCCGGTGGCCAGCGTTTCGGGATCGACCTGCAGCAGTACTGACTCGATCATCGCACCACCCTCACACTAATTCCGGTTATGCATTCATGAACGTCCATACTTTTCCGAATTCCCACTACATTCGTAGTTTGCATTACGAAAGAGGCTCAAGCAACAGACATACATAAAGGTTCGAGTTTACATTGTCACGGTTAGTACGTCCTAAGTGGTTATCCGTCCGGAATGAGGGACAATAATATCAATATAAGGCCATCTATCGTCCGAAAGTCGCGCGAATTATCGGCCAGTTCTGGACGTCCGTCAACCCGAAAAGGGCCGATCGATCCGCCAGCATCGCGGTACGCTTCGCGCGCGGTGGCTGGTAACACTTCCTGTAGCCCGTATAACAGTTCGACGGCTGTAGTGACACCCTACAGCTGTTCGGCGATGTCCTCGGCGAAATACGTCACAATCAGATCGGCGCCCGCCCGCTTTATCGACAACAGTGACTCGTAGGCGGCGTCCTCGAGCGAGAGCCAGCCCCTGTCGGCGGCGGCCTGTATCATCGCGTACTCCCCGGAGACGTTGTAGGCGGCGACCGGGTGGTCGAACTCGGCTCTGAGCGTCGAAACGATGTCGAGGTACGCAAGCGCCGGCTTGACGATCAACACGTCGGCCCCCTGTTCGACATCGAGACGCACTTCCCGGACCGCCTCGCGCGCGTTCGCGGGGTCCATCTGATAGTGTCGTCGGTCGCCAAAGGCCGGTGCGCCGTCGGCTGCGTCCCGGAACGGGCCGTAGAAGGCCGAATGATACTTCGCCGCGTAGGACATGACCCCGCAGTTCTCGTGGCCAGCCTCGTCGAGGGCGTCCCGTATCGCGCCCACCATCCCGTCGACCATCCCCGAGGGAGCGACCATGTCGGCGCCCGCCTCGGCGTGTGAGACGGCGATCCGTTCGAGCAGTTCGAGCGTCTCGTCGTTCCGCATCGTCTGTTCGGGATTCGTTTCGGCGTGTTCCTCGACGATCCCGCAGTGACCGTGATCGGTGTACTCACACAGACAGACGTCAGTCACGACGTAGACGTCAGTTTCGGCGGTGATCCGGCGGAGCGCCCGCTGGACGACGCCGTCGTCCGCCCACGCCCTGCTCCCTTCGGCGTCCTTCGAGTCGGGGACCCCGAACACCATCACGGCTTCGACGCCGGTTTCGGTGATCTCACGGACGCGATCGACGCTCTCCTCGACCGGAACCCGTTCGTGTCCGGGCATCGATTCGATTTCGATCCGTTCGTCCGCCGTCGCATCGATGAAGATCGGTGCGATGAGATCGCTCGCGCGGACGTCAGTCTCGCTGACCAGTCCGCGGACGCCGTCGGTTCGAAGCCGACGGGGGCGTTCGGTGAGGCCCGTTTCCGACGTGGAGTCGGACGTGTCCGAAGCGCTCGAGGCGGTCGAGCCCCGTTCGGTGAGCTCCATACCCGAGGCAAAACCCTGCTCATCAAAAGTCCATCGTTGTCGATCGGACAGTGGGCAGCGGAACGGATGCCGCAGATTCAAGCGGCCGGCGAGCGAACTACCGGTATGAGCACTCGATCAGGTATCTTCATCCGTGAGTCGTCGTATCTACAGCGGTACGTCCAGCTCGGGTTCGCGAGTAACCGTCTGCTGTCGGTCTCGTTTCCGGAGTCCGATAACCCGAAGTTCAAAACGGAACATCCGCTTTTGGACCGTGTCGAGGCGTATCTCGGAGGGGAAACCGAGGAGTTCGACGACGTCGATATCGCGATCACGCGACGGACCGACTACTGGGACGTACTCGAAGCCCTCCGGACGGTTCCCTACGGGGACAGCGTCACCGTCGAGGAGCTTGCGGGCATGACGAGCGGGCTCGATTCCAAGGACGAATCCGACCACCGACTCGTCCAGTCGGCGCTTTCGAACAACCCCGTCCCGCTCGTTATTCCGGATCACCGCGTCTCGGACGGCCCCAGCGCCGCGCCGGCGACCGTCGAACAGCGGCTCCGGTCGCTGGAGAACCTGTAGTAGCGATCCGAAGACAGGAGAACCGATCAGGCACCGAGCGCGAACTCGACGGCGTACGCGACGAGTTCCTCGTTATCCGCGACGTTGTGGTTCTCCTCGGTCAGGAACGCGGTGTCACCGACCGCGAGGACGTTCCCGTCGGCGACTGCAACGGGATAGGTATCCGACCCCCCACCGCCAGAGAGTTTCGTCGTTTCGGGCGTCCGGAGCAGAACCGTCCCATCGCGGGATTCGACACGGGTGGCCGTCGAGAGGACGGCCTGATCGAGTTCGAGTTCGGGCACCCCCAGATCCGTCTCGCCGGTCGACTCGGCGAACACCTGCCGGTGGTTGGCGTCGTTGTTCACCGTATCGTAGAGATACCGGTTCCCGAAGACGATACCGTACTCACTCATGAGGGTTCGGGCGTCGGTTCGGCTCGTTTCGATGCTACCGAGCGGCCCGACGAGGGTCCGATCTGGATTCCCGAGGACGATCAGCCGGCCGCCGCGATCGGTGAAGTCAGTGATCGCCTCGACTTCGTCCTCGTCGAAGCCGAGCCGGGGTTCGACGAGGACGTACGCGTCGGCGTCATCGAGCGCGTCCTCGAGTGACCCGGTCGTTCCCAGGCGGACCTCGTGGCCGGCCATCGTCGTGGCCCGGACGAGCGGTCTGATATCGGACTGCTGGAACGCCCCGGTTTCCTCGATAACGACCGTCTGTTCTGTGTTACCGCCTTCGACGGTCAACTCCTCGTCGACGGTCACGTTACCCTCGGCCGCGATCCGATCGACGAGGACGTCCTCGGCGAACGGGGTTGCGGTGTCGTCAGGATCGGGTGCGTCGGCGAGCGACTGCGTGGGCGGCTCCGGGGCGACCAGCGCGCCCGCGATCGCCGCGAGGACGAGTACGCCGACGACGATCACGCCGGCGACAGCCAGCCGCTTGGCGACCTCGCCGAACAGGTCTCGTTCGGGACCGTCGACGGTCCCGGTCTGACCGGCGTGCGTTTCGGATCGATCGAGGGTTCGGTCCGTTCCCGACGGATCGGAAAGAGCGCCGGAATCGGTTGCGTCGGCCGGCTCGCTGTCACCCGATTCACCCCGCTTCTCCGGGCCGTTCGCGTCCGTACGGTCGTCTGAGTCGGTCGGGTCCACCGGCTCGTCAGCGCCGGTCTCGTTCACCGGCTCGCCGGACTCAGATCCGTCCGTCCCGTCGCCGGGGTCGGGGTCATCGGGTTCCGTCGGGTCGTCCCGTGGCGGATCACTCATCGGATTCCACCCCCGTCGTTCGCTCGGCATCGCTCTCCGGATCCGGGAGGTCCGATCCGGTCACGACCGTCGTGTTTTCCGGAGCGGCGTACGCCGCCGGGATCGCGAGCGGGTTGATCGCCCCCGAGGCGTCGGTTCCCTGTCCGGTCAGATAGGACGGGGAGACCAGTTCCTTTTCGGGCGTGTCGGCGGCGACGTAGTTGGCCTGTGCGATGAACCGGACGGACCCGTCGGGCTGGAGGACGGTGACCGAATACTCATCGAGACCGGCGAGCTGTGCGGCCTTCGCCGTCGCCTGCTCGCGGTCGCCGATCCGGTCGACGAGACCGAGTTCGTTGGCCGTCGTTCCGGTGTAGATTCCCGCCTCCGTCAGTTCGCCCCGCGTGAGCTCCATCTCCTCCTCGCGGTGTTCCATCACGGCGTTGGCGAAGGCATTGCTGACCTCCTCGATCCCGTACTGGAGAGCCCGCTGGTCGTCCGGCACGGTCTTGGAGGGACCGGTCGTGATCAGGAGGTCCTGGGGTTCGATGTCCTGTGGAGCCGCCACGATGACGCCGACGCTGCCGACCTGCGACGCCGGTTTGGCGTAGATCTCGTCGGCTGGAGCGGCGGCAAAGTACGCTCCCGAAAGCGCCCCCGCATTGACGGAGGCGACGACTGGCATCTCGTCGGCGGTGCGGCTGATCTCGAGATAGAGTTCCTCGCTGGCCACGGCGCTTCCACCGCCGCTGTTTATGAGCAGGACGACCGCCTCGACGTCAGGGTCCTCTCGGGCCTGCGTGAGCTGTGCGCTTATTTGCTGTTCGTTCGGACCGTCGATCGTGCCAGCCACGGGGACGACGGCGACCTGTGCGGGGTCGGACGCGACGCCGAAGAAGGCGACCGGCGCCAAAAGCAAGCCGACGACGAGCGCAAGGATCACCACAAGGAGATACGATCGAGCGAGCCGATGAAGGAACGCGTCGATCGTGTCCACGGCGGCCACGAGCCGGTTGGACGACATACGTTGTGCAACAACACACCGGTGTTGAAATAATGCCGGGGTTCGGCCCATATTGCCGGTCCATGCGAAGGGGTCGAAATCCGATCATCCGTCCGGATCTATGGCGGGAGGGCCCCGTTCGGGGCAGTGTCGGATACACGCCGACGCATGTCCGTCGCCGTGGTCGGTGTGTTCGGGGACCGACGTCTCATACGGCGTTCGGAACGCCGTCGAGAGGATGTCGGCGGCCGAAGCGGCGTCGCGACTTGAGCAGGCCCTCGACGATCGCCCGCCGCCGCTGTCGGTCACTCATCCCGTGGACGCCTCGAGCAGCCGTTCGTAGACGGGCCACGAGGAGTCGCCGTCGACGGAATCGAGCGTGTTGCCACCCCACTCGACGCCCGATCCGGATTCGACGCGGCCGACGCGTTCGACCGTCGTCCCACGTCCTCCGAGCGCATCCAGGACCGCGTCGGTGTCGTCCGGATCGACCGTGAGGACGAGCGTTCCCGAGGTCGTCGCCCGCCACGGGTCCATTCCGAGCGCCTCACAGGCCGTCTCCACGCCGGGGAGCAACGGGATCGCGTCCGGGTCGATGGCGAACCGGACGCCGGCGGTTTCGGCCATCTCGGCGAAAGCGCCGAGCAATCCGCCTTCGGTGGCGTCGTGCATCGCCGTTACCTCGCCGGACGCCGCGGCGAGGAGGGCGTCCCGGACGGCACCGACGTCGTCGAGTCTGGCCTGTGCCGTCTCGAGGGCCGATCCGGACAGCGGAACGGTTTCGGAAAACAGCGTCGTCAACAGGCCGACGGCCTCGACGGCCGGCCCGTTCGTCACGAGCACGTCGTCGCCGACACGGGCACCGTCGGGACGGACGATCGCGTCGGGGTCGCCGACGGCGAGTCCGGTCGCGGCGCCGACCCACGGGTACGTACTCCCCTCGTATCGGGCGGTGTGACCCGTGACGACCGAGACGCCGAGGTCGCGACACTCGGCGTCGATCGCCCCCCACAGCCGGTCGAACTCCGCGTCGGTGATCCCCGGCGGAAGCGAAAACGAGACCGTGAGATGCGTCGGTGCCAGCCCCGAGACGGCGATGTCCGAGAGGACGATTCCGATGGCGAACTCGCCGGCGCGCTCGAAGCCGAGTTCGGGCAACACCGAGACGGGATCGGTCGCGATCACGAGCGCCCGGTCGCCGACCGAGACGACGCCGAAATCGACCCCGTGTTTCGGCCCGAGGGCCACGTCGTCCCTGTCGGCGCCGAGCCGGGTCGCGATCCGCTCTTCGAAGAACGCGCGCGAGATCTTGCCGGTCCCCATCGTCGGACCGTTCGGCCGCTCGGTTGTCAATCTACCGGGGGACGGGAGCGGTTCCGGAACGGGGCAGCTACCACTCCATGCCGCCGTTGACCCCGAGGACCTGCCCGGTCATGTAGCTGGAGTCCTCGCTGGCGAGGAATCGGACGATCCCCGCGATGTCGTCGACCGTCGCGAACCGGTCGAGGGGGATCCGTTTCAGGATGTTCTCCTGGACGCGTTCGGGGACTTCCGCGAGCATGTCCGTCTCGACGAACCCCGGCGCGACGCAGTTGGCCGTCGATCCCTCTCTCGCTATCTCGAGGGCGATCGTCCGGGTGAAGCCGAAGAGGCCGGATTTCGTGGTGGCGTAGTTGGCCTGCCCGTAGTTGCCCTGCTGGCCGACGACGCTCGAGATGTTGATCAGCCGGCCCGCGTCGGCGTTTTTGATATCCTCGAAGAAGCAGTGTGTACAGTTGAACGTCCCCCCGAGGTTGACGTCGACGACGCGATCCCAGTCCTCGCGACTCATGTTCTCGAACTTCTTGTCGACGGTGATCCCGGCGTTGTTGACCAGCACGTCGATCCCGCCGAACTCCTCTTCGATATCCCGATGCATCGACTCGACCGCCTCGTAATCGGAGACGTCGGCCTGTCCGAGCATCGCCCGCCCCGGCATCGACTCGATCTCGTCGCGCACCTCCCGGGCCGCCGTCTCCGAGGAACGGTAGTTAACGATCACGTCGGCGCCGTGTTCGGCGAGTTCGGTCGCGATGCCGCGGCCGATACCCCTCGATGCCCCGGTCACGAGGCAGGTCCGATCATCGAGTAACATGGTGTCTCACGGCCGAGAGGTTCGACACGCCGTAACATAAATGTGATCCGTCCCGCAACTGAGAATTCATGCCCCGAGGAGAGGGTTTATTTCGCCCGGATTCGTTGTACGAGACATGTATGACCCCGAGTCGACGACGTTCGTACAGCGAATCGTTCTCTGCTGTTTGGTCGATCTCGCCGAGAACGATCGGACGCCGGTCGATTCGGCCGCGATCAGGGAGACGGCACGGGAGTTGCTCGAAAACGCCGAGGACGCGCCGGTCGGGAGCGTCTCGGAGGCCGACGTGACCCGCGCGCTCAACGGACTCGTCGAGGCTGAGCTGCTCGAGGAAGCCCGAACTGACGACCGATCGCCCGTCGGAAAGGGACGACCGCAGTACGTCCTTACCATCGGAACCGACGAACTCCGAAACGGGCTCCGGGACGACGAGGAGATGGCACCGCTTTTGGGTTGAGTTCGGGACAGGTCCGAAATCGTCGGGAGTCGACAGCGGGGTGTCTCGGACGGATCGTCGTGTACGACGATCCGCCTCAGTCGTCGGCGGGGACGGTCGAACGGTCGATACCGGTCGGTGGGTCCGTCACCCGATAGAGGGCGTACCCGAACCACACCGCCAGGCCGGCCGCAACGAGAAGCGCCCGCAGTTCCGGCGCGACGATCGGCGTGGCGACGACGGCCCCCTCCTCCTCGATCGGGACGTGCGGCGCACCGCCGACGACGTTTATGAGACCCATGGCGGCGATCCCGATCAGTATCAGTCCCCCGCCGAGGGCCATTGCGATGCGATCGGCCAGCGGAAGTTCCGTTTTCGACATCGGTTATCACCCCATCACGTACCGCAGCCACGGGTTGTTTCGGACGGTTTCGGTCCGTTCCAGAACGGCATCGAGGCCGAACACCCGGCCGGCGCCGAACACGACGATCGTGACGAACAACAGCAGGCCGAGCAGGTCGCCGTTGACGAACCCGTTGGCCCAGTCGGCGTTCCCGAAGTAGAAGAACACCATCAGGAACGCGCCGTTGGCCGCCGCCAGTCGGGTCAGACAGCCGACGAGCAGCCCGAGTCCGATCGCCAGCTGGCCCCACGGGATCATCAGGTTCGGCAGCCAGACGGCGTTGGCGGCGAACCACGACGTGATCGGGTAGACGAGCGTCCCCTCCGTCGCGAACATCATCCACCCGTAGGCGTCATACAGGACCCCGTGTTCGACGATCTTGCCCAGACCGGACGCGAAGAACCACCATCCGGCGACGAGCCGCAACAGCAGGAGCCAGTAGCCGGTCCAAGGACCGTCGAGGGCGAGCGATACGTTCGTTCCGAACAGCGTCGTGCGAACGTGCTGTCTCTGTTCAGTCATCGTTTTCCTCCGGCGGATTCCGTCGAGTCGGGTAATGGGTCGGTATCGTGACCCGATCCATCACGGGTAGAACGTGTCGCCCGTGCTCGGTAACCGTACGGGTTGATATTCGAGTGTTTTATGAGGCGACAGACCTCTTCGACCCTCGGGTGTCGAGTTACGACGTCGGCACTGTTTTGCACGTTCCCGACGACCGGGCCGCATGGACATCGAGTTCGGGACCGACGGCTGGCGAACCACGGTCGATTCGTTCACGACTGACCGGATCCGTGCCGTCGGACAGGCCGTCGTCGATTACCTGCGTTCCGAGGGGGTAGAGGGGACTGTCGCCGTCGGCTACGATCCCCGGGAGGGATCGCGCCCGGCCGCCGAGGAACTCTGTCGAGTTCTCTGTGCCGGCGGGTTCGACGCTCTTCTCCCGCCACGGGACACGCCGACGCCGGTCGTCGCCTGGACGGTCACCGACCGCGATCTGGCCGGCGCGTTGCAGGTCACCGCCAGCCACAACCCGCCGACGTACAACGGCATCAAGTTCATCCCCGACGGCGGTGCGCCCGCGCTTCCGGACGTCACCGATCGGCTGGCCGTCGAATTGAAACCGCCGGAACCGCTTCCGGAGTCGGAGTGGGGAGCCGTCCGGGAGTCCGAGTTCGTCGAACCGTATATCGAGCACGCGTTGCGGTTCGTCGACGCCGATCTGGAAGGGATGGCGGTCGCCTACGACGCCATGCACGGCAGCGGCCGGGGCGTGACGGACAGGTTGCTTGCCCGGGCGGGAGCGGACGTCACGGCACGTCGGGGTACCGTCGATCCCGAGTTCGGCGGCACGGGGCCGGAACCCTCCGCCGAAAAGCTAGGCGAACTCGTCGCGATCGTCGAATCCGGCGAGGCCGACCTCGGGATCGCCAACGACGGCGACGCCGACCGGCTGGCCGTCGTCACGCCCGGCCGTGGCGTCGTCGATCCGAACTGGCTGTTCGCCGCGCTGTACGAGTCTCTCCTCGAGACGTGCGCCGGCGACGCCGTCCGGACCGTCTCGACGACGTTTCTCATCGATCGGGTCGCCGACGCGCACGGTCACACCGCACACGAGACGCCGGTCGGGTTCAAATGGGTCGCCGACGCCATGGGTGAACACGGGGCGATGGTCGGCGGCGAGGAGTCCGGCGGGTTCGGGATCGTCGAGCATCTCCGGAACAAGGACGGCGTCCTCCTCGCGCTCGCCGTGGCAGCCGCCCACGGCGAAACGTCCCTCGACGATCGGCTTGACCGGCTCCGGGCCGAACACGGCGATATCGTCCAGAGCCGTCGGAGCGTCGACTGTCCCGACGACCGGAAGGCGGCGGTCCTCGATGAACTCGCGGCCGAACTGCCCGACCGGGTCGCCGGAACGGCGATCGAGTCCGTCGGCCGAACTGACGGGTTCAAGCTCCTGCTTTCGGACGGCTCGTGGCTGCTCGTCCGTCCGAGCGGGACGGAGCCGAAACTCCGGGTGTACGCCGAAGCGGGGAGCCGAGACCGGGTCGAGGAGCTGCTTTCGGCCGGGCAGGCGTTGCTCGAACCGCTGATCTGAACCGCGAGTATCCGACGAGATCTCAGATCGGATCTCCGGGACCGTACCGTTCCCGGATCCGTTCGACCTCGGCCGCATACTGATCCCGGCGGTCTGGATCTCCGACTGTCCCGAGGTTGGTCGGGTCGGCCTCGATCGCGGCCGTCGTCTCCCGGGAGTCACTGAAAGAGGTGAGCGCTCGCTCCTTTCGGAAGTACCGCTCGCCGTCCGGCGTGGCGTACGTCAGGATGATCAGGTTCTGTTCGTCGTCCGAATACGTTCGCTCGACCAGCCAGACGCGAACGCTGTCAGTCATACTGAAGGTTCGGGAGGAACCGGCTTCAGCGCTCGGGTCGTTTTCTGTCGGCAGGAACCGACCCCTTATAAACGAGCGACCGAACCCCCAGTATGGAGAGTCTCGAGACCGAACTCTCGCGGGCGCGGGAGCTATCCGTCGCCGAGCTGGCGGACGCCATCGAGTCGATCGGGTTCGAGTGTACCCGCTGTGGGGGCTGTTGTACGGCCGAAACGACCGAGTCGGGGGAGACGGAGCCACACACGGCCACGCTGTTTCCGGACGAGGGGCGCCGGCTTCGGGACGTCACCGCCGAGGAGTGGCTGGACGTGGCCCGGCCGATGCCGTACGGTGTTGACGACGATGGGGCGACCGGGGAAACCTTCGAGTGGGCGATCCAGATCGACGCCTGCGGCGACTGTACCTTTTATACTGAGGATAGCGACGGAACCGGTGCCTGCACCGTCCACGGTGACCGACCGCTCGTCTGTCAAACCTACCCGTTCAGCGTCGCGCTCGGGGGAACGAGCCAGCCGATGGGCGAGGCGGTCGACCGGGACGGGATCGTCCGCGCACACGAATGTGAGGGGCTCGGCCGCGATATCTCCCGGGCGGACGCCGAGGAGTTGGCCGAAGCGCTCAAACAGCGGGCGGTCCGGGAACTCGAGGAGGCGATCGGCGTCCGCGATAACTACGAGCCCCGTCCCGACGCCGACGGCGTCGTGGTCCACGACTCGGAGGGCGCCAAGTCCCCCGACGGAACGCCTCTCGATGGGAAATGAACCCACTGATCGCTTTTCGCCGTAGACGGCTCCGTCAGAGGCGAGAGACCTTCGGGAGGCGATAACTTCTATACCCGTCGCCTTCATGTCGGCACTGTAGCTCTATGGAAATCTCCGAGAAACTCCTGTGTCTGTTCAGCGCCGAGATCGAGGAAGACGAAGACCGCTACGTCGTCGAGGTCCCGCGCCGCGAGATCGAGACCGGCTCTATCGAGGTGAACGGAACGTACCGCGTCGCGTTTATAGACGGAAACGGGGAATCTACCGCTGCCGACGGGTCGACGACCGACAGACCCTCCGACGAGCCACAGCCGCCCGTCGAGGAGGGCGAGATCCGGTACGTCGAGATCGAGGACCTCGGCAAGCAGGGCGACGGGATCGCCCGTGTCGAGCGGGGGTACGTCATCATCGTCCCCGGCGCCGAGGTCGGCGAGCGGGTCAAAATCGAGGTCGCCGAGGTCAAATCTAACTTCGCCGTCGGTGAAGTCATCGAGTAGTCGAGCCCGACCTTCCGCGGATGATCGAAGGCAGCGTCGGGACGTCCGGAAACCTCTCCGAGATTTTATGATATTTAACTATTTCTATCGTTCATCTCAGAGAAGATTCGATCGTGTCAAATATCGGCCGCAGTACCGCGTTTTTAATTCGGCTTAATCGATCTTAATCGGGCGCGATCCGGCGTTACTACCGGCCATTTATATGTGGATACCGACCCAAGTTGGAGTCGTAATGAAACGAACGACGCTACTCGTGGCAGTGCTCGTCGTCGTCGGGATGATCGTCGTCCCGGCGACCGGGGCGCTCGCCCAGGAGACCGAAACCGACGACGGAAACGAGACGGCGGAGATGGCGCCCGGTGAACGACTCGGCGGCGTCGTCGGCGTCCAGCAGGCGGAGTTCGACGGCGAGATCGAACGGAACGCGTTCGCGATCGCGCTCGATCGCGCGGACGACAACGCGACGAAGGCCGGACTCATCGCCGAAAAGCTCGGCCAGACCGAGACGCGGCTCGGGGAGCTCGGCGAGCGGAAGGCCGACCTCCAGGAGAAACGTGAAAACGGGACGATAAGCGAAGGCCAGTACCGCGCACAGACGGCGAAGATGGCCACGGAAGTCGAGACGGCAAAACAGCAGCTGAATCAGAGTAACGCGACCGCCGCGGAGCTCCCCGAAGAGACCCTGCGGGAGAACGGCGTGAACGCGACCGCGATCCGGACGCTGATGGATGACGCGAACGAGTTGAGCGGCGGCGAGGTCGCCGAGATCGCCCGAAGCATCGCCGGCGACCGCAGCGGGATGGTCGATCGTGGAGCGCCCGGGGACAACGGTCCCGGCGCCGACCGGGCGGACGGTGAGAACCGATCCGACGACCGCCCCGGTGCCGACCGACAGGGCGACGATGACAGCGAGGAGCAAGACCAGGAAAGCGACGAACAGAGTGACGCGGATCAGGCTGACGAAGACGAAGAAACGACCGACGAAGAGCAACAGGACGGTTCGACGGCTGACGACGGAACCGATGACGACTCGGCTGGAGGGAACAGTAATGCGGGGGACCAGTAGTCCCGAGGTTAGTCACCGGAACCGAACGCTCTCGGCCGATATGCGAACGGGAGCACCGGACGGTGACACCGTATGAATCGAACGGCAGTCCGGATCGTGGCCGTCTGTCTGTGTCTCGCGCTGTTTTCGTCGATGGCGACGGCGCCCGTCGCAGCCGAAACCGGTGAAGAGCGCTTTCTCGTCGAACTCGACGAGGCGGGTAACGCCGACGTTTCGGTGACGTTCGTCTACGACCTGGACAGCGACGAGGCGGAGGCCGCCTTCGAGGAGCTCCGTGGGAACGAGACCGCCCAGACACAGGTGACGGAGCGCTTCGAAAACCGGATGGAGGCCGTCGTCGATGACGCGAGCGCGCCGGTCGACAGGGAGATGTCAGTCGGAAACCCGGCCATCGAACTCCATCAGGAGGGTGAAGTCGGCGTTGTCACGCTCTCGATCGAGTGGTCGAACCTCGCAGCCGCCGGGGACGACCGGGTGACGGTGACGGAGCCGTTCGCCTCCGGCTTCGAACCCGACCGGCCGTTCACGGTGACGGCGCCGGACGGCTACGACGTCGTCTCGACGACGCCGGAGCCGGCAAGTGAGGACGGGACGTCCGCGACGTGGAACGCCGATTCTGACCTCGAGGGCTTCGAGTTCGTCGCTGAAGCGGGCTCCGACGATGACGACGACGGTTCGGCTGGAACGATGCCCGACGACGAGACGACCGAGGACGCTGCTGGGTTCGGTGTGATTGTCAGCGTTCTCGGCCTCTTGATCGCCGCGCTGCTGACGGCTCGAGGGCGGAAATAGGGTAGCCGACGACTGCTTCCCGTCCGATACCGGACGACTACTCGTCGCGGGGGTCGTTCTCGGGCAACGAGAGGACGTTCTCCCGGCCGAGTCTGAAGCCCTCCAGTTCGTCGTTCTCGCGGAGCTTTTTCGTCACCTGACTGGTTTTGGCGTCGGTCCAGCCGAGCCGTTCGGCGACCGCCTGCTGTTTCATGCGCCCGCCCTCGGATTCGATGAGTTCGAGTACCTGTTCTTCGTTGCTCAGGAGTTCCTCGTCGGGGACGGACCCCGCCTGGGCGTCGTCCGCTCCGGTATCGGTTCTCTCGGTCCCGACGCCGTCCGTCGCCGATTCCTCTCGACGGCGCCTGAAGAGGACGAACGCGGCCCCGGCGATCCCGACGAGTGCGAGACCGATCACGATCGCGACGGCCGGCGAAACCGGGAGGATTCGATCGGTTTCGTCCGTCGAAGCCGGGGTCCCGGGCGGCGCGAGTTCGAGCCGGGGATCGCCGCTCCCGAAGTCGATCGGGCCGGTATAAACCACGGATCGATCGCGCGTTTCGGTCGGTTCCGGGGAGACGCTGTGGAGGTCGTACGCCCCGGACCACGAGATCAACAGCGCGCTCTCCTCGTCGAGAAAGAGGGCGTCGATGGCGTCACCGACGAGCAGGCGGTCGCCATCGACCGCCGCGAAGTTCGACCACCGGAAGCGGTAGGTGAGGACCCCGTACTCGCGGGGGAGTTCGCGTTTTTCCGCGGAGACGGTCATGTCGCTGATCGTCATCTCCCGACCGGTCGCCTCGGATGCGGTTTCGGCGGTTCCGTCCATCCGATCCTGAAACCGCTCCGCGTACGGTTCGGGGTCGGCTTCGATATCGTCCCGGAGGTCCTCGAATGCCGCCTCGTCCTCGTCGGTCTCGAGCCGCGTTCGGTATTCGATCTCCCAGACTGCGTCACCGTCATCCTCGAGTTCGATCGACATGAGGATATCGTCGGGGTCGATACCCTCCTGGGCGAACGCCGATCCCGACGGGGCGGCCGCGACGGCCCCGAGCGAAACGAAGAGGAGACAGCCGAACAACGAGGCGAGTAGAACCCGGTTCACGGTCGGAGAAAGGAGCCGATTATATAAATGGATTATTGCTGACGGACGCGACCGGTCACGGCAATGGACGGTCTCCGGGAAACGGTCCGGCGCGTACCACGAGCACAGAGAGGCATCGACGCGGTCGAGACCGGAGCGGAACGTGTCGGGGAGAGATCGACAATCAATCCGGATTAAACCGGCTTAATTCGGGATCTAAAGGCGCTTATCCGGCTAAATCGGATATCACGGCTTACCCCCATTAAGTGGGTCTCCGAGCAAGGGACAGTTGCAATGAGAGCGAAACAGCTCCTGACGATCGCGGTCGTATCGACACTCCTGATCGGCGGGCTCGCGGCGCTCGGTGCCGCCACCC
>LKMJ01002451.1_pt1 | contig 17037 bp, 23 predicted proteins | sample 643391 | NCBI WGS metagenome assembly LKMJ01 (sample SAMN04112250, study PRJNA286221) | soda lake metagenome | biome: soda lake; feature: Kulunda Steppe; material: water; isolation source: sample PL-Br10 brine of Picturesque Lake | place: Russia: Kulunda steppe | collected 2010-07
AACGTAGTTTAGTTTGGACTTGGGCACAAAGAATGACCACCATCTAAAAGGCTGTCAGAGCCATGCTGAAATGATTCTACAAGCATGTGTTGTGCAAATATGTGCATCAAGTGGGAGGGATCATTCCATCCCAAAAGTCTGTGCGGACACAGCAAGCCATTCAAGTACAGTAAATTGAGCTAGTAATTGAATTCTGATCTGAAGCACACCTGATGTGCAACAGCAGCGGCTGACGCAGCCTGCTCATTGCTTTCCAGCCTGGCTACAAGTTGCTTGTCCAAGCTGTTGAGCTGCTCCACAATCTGCGTGCACAATTGGAAAACAACTTGTATCTGGCCACGGCCCACTTGTGTCTATGGCACAAATGCCATGATGAAAAGCGCATGCCCAGATTGAGTACCGTTCCAATTGCAATTCTTGTAAGCCACGTGTACAAGCCTTAGCAGATGCGGGGAGTAGTTATTCAAGCTCTTGAACTGCTCAAACATAGCACTGTGCACTCATCAAAAGTGCTTGTCTACACTTCAAGATATCAAGATGAACGGCCTTTTTCTCCATCTATACATTGATTAATCTAGATGAATGGCAAACTCAATGTCTATAGAACATTTTCACTGCAGCACTCAATGTCTTGCATCAAAGTACATGAGGAAGAAAGGCCTGCAAGCTCAAGCTGCTACAAATAGTAACCTGCCTGAATCAGGGTGTAAGCATAATGAGGCTCTCTCTCCATCTCACACAAACGCATTGGGCGAGATGTGAATCACCTAGTCCCTGCTCACCTTTGCATCTGCCTCAGTCATGCGAGCGGAGACAGCAGCCAAGGCAGCAGCAGCATGCTTGTGTGCCTTTGCTTGCTTAGCGTCCACATCTGCCAGCAGCTACAGGAACATCCCGAACACAAGGGAAGATTGAGTGGGTGCACTCGTTTACATTGTGAGCTTTGACAAACAACACACAGGATTTGAAAACTACTTGCAAATGTATCTTATAAGCTCAAAAGGGTGCAAAACCTGGCAGAGGGAGCATCCTGCATTTGCTGATCTCTGTATAGGAAGACAATATCAATATTGCACAGCACCAACACGTTAGACACCATCAGCAAAACCTCAAAACACTCTGGGCACATGCCTACCTGCTGAACTTTGGCTTCCACAAAGTTGTCCATTTGGTGCACCTCATCCTCAATCATTGACTGCACTTCATCGATGCGATCTTGCAATGCTATATTTGCAGCTTCAGCCTCTTCAGAGACCTGGTACACAAATGCGATGGTGTTTGCTAGTTTACCTAAAGGGCTGCAAATCATTTGCTTTGGCAGCACTTACAGGGAGGCCAGCCAGGAAGCATGCAAGCGAGCTTGCTTACAAGCTCGTATTGTAAGTACCATAATCATTTAACGCGCCACCTAGCTCTGACTGTAAAAATAAAGCAAACAGCTTATCACGCGCATCAAAGACAATTCTAATGAAGTCAATCAAACCTACCAGGCCATTTAGCCATCCAGCCATCCAGCAAAATCTCACCTGGGCCATAACAGTTTCCATAGCACTCTGGTGCTGCTCCTGTTTAGCGAGGGCCTCATCTAAGAGCTGTGTCTGCTTTTCGAGCGCCTCTTCTATGTGCACATCCTGGAGCGCACAACCAAAGCAACAGCCCCACACAGCCTTGGTCCCCGTCTTGAGACAGCTTGCACCTATGCGCACATGGCAGGGATGCTGCATCCAGCAGGAGGTATCAGCCAAAGCAGCAAACACACAGGGGTAGAGGTAGTGCCGCACACAGCGCAGGATACGCATGTGATCCATCACCGAGGAAGCACAAGCATTGTCTGCGCTATGTGTGGCCCTAATAATGCCCTTGAAGTGAGCCTTGTGATGAATCATCACCCTTGGAGTGGCCCTCATAAAAAATCATCTCTCCTTCAAAGCAATGGGAACCCACTTGGGCAACAGGTCTGGGATCAAGGCCCTGCAGCCACGGCTCTGCTGAACGAGGGGAATCTCTGTCTGTGCTGAGGCAACGAGCCACAGGCAAAGGGTGCCAAAGCCCAGCAGCCACGGCTCCGTTGGCGCCAGGCACACTTGTGGGGCAGCGCAACTTGCCTGAGCACCCAAGGCCTCATTCAACTGCTCCTCCTGCTTCTCAAGCAGGTCGTGGATCAGGATGTCTGTGGAGGCCCGTGCTTCCTCAAGCCTCTCCTCCATTCTTCTCCTGCAAGCACAGAACACAGCAGGGAGGCACGCCACTCAGTTTGCCAGCATCCGGAGCTACTGCCAACAGAACATAACATCCAATTCTGTATATGAGGAAGCAGCTCTTTTGGAAAGTATGTGGTGAGCAACATTAAAGCCACAATACTACAGACTCCATGCCGATGTTGCATACTGCAGCTCAAAGAAGAAATACGTCATCAAGTCCAGAACGATCTGGGTTACTGGTTGCTGTTCATGGCTGCATCATTACTTTGAAGGGACAAGCTCATGGTGTCCTCTGAGTCGCTGGCTCATGGCTGCTGCATCGTAGCTTTAAGGGATGCAAGATGGACATGTCAACCCACAGGGAACGCTTGAATCCTGTTCAGCGAACAGTTAACCATTGACCACATTTGTATTTGATTGTTCCTAGGCCAGCCCATTAAAAGACCCATTTTATAGCGTCCCTTTCAACATCGATCACTGAACCAGGGCACTGAACAGGCGCAGCCTCAAAGCTCCATCAAAGCAAGCACTTGTGCTGCCAAAGTCAGGCTTGGCCGTGTGCCCGGACGTATCAAGGCAGCATCGCCACATAGCAAACTACACTGGTGTCATTCTGAGCCAGCATTTCACCAGACGCACATGTTCTCCTCCTGCGTGCCGGCGAGTTCTGCCTTGTTAGCCTCGACCACCTTCTCAAGGCTCCTCAAATCTGCCTCAAGGGTCCTGCTCAGCTCTTGTGCCCCCGTCAGTAGCTCCTGCAGCATGTATGTCAGCACAGCAGCATTGCACGGTGAGGGGGGTGGTGCAAGCCACCAGAGGCTGAGTGGTGAGAAGGGCACGGAAAGCGGTGAAGATTACATGGTGAGGGGTGTGGTGAAGGCTACAGGCAGAGGGGAATGTGATTGAGGCCACAGGTAGAGAGAAGTGGGGATTACATGGCGAGGAGCGTGGCGGAGGCTCCAGGCAGAGGGTTGAACAGAGGGATAGGGAGTGCTGGGGGGGGGCATGATGCAGACCATGGGGCAGGTAGAACGACACAGCAGGCATGCAAGGCAGGGTGGAAGGGGCTTGCGGCTTGGCAATACATGGGGGGCTGGCAGGCAGCAGCAGCACAGTCTGGCCCGTTTGAGGGTCCTTAGAGAGGCCCCCTCCCTGTTTATCAGCAGCAGCAGGAGATCCCCCTTCATGCCCCAGCATGCCTGGATTTTGAGCCTTTATTCTATTCCTACAAATGGACGCACTAGCAGTCCAACGCCTGCGTCCAGCACTACCTTACCCTCTTCACTGCTCCAACAGCATCCACGCGCTCCATGCGCTCATTTGCAACGGCGCCAAAAAGCTCCTGCTTGCTAGCTGCCACAGCAGCCAGAATCTGCATACGTAAACGGGCAATGCCAGAGATGCAGGGCCGCCACTTAGGGAAGCCTGCTCTCTTTCATTTTCTCAGGAGAAGCATAGCTTGATATGGTTTGTGCGGCAATTCTATTTTGCTTGCATGGTTTGGTCCGAACAACACACCTACGCAATCTCACCAGGAGGTCAAAAACAAGCCAGACACTAGCTACATTGAATGCTGAATGAAACCTTCAGAGTTGTGAATGGGAGGGGTCCGGCCTCTCAATGCTTTCACTGTAACCTCAATACAACTGCCGTGCTCCAACTAGACAATCAGCAAGCAGCTAGGTACATCACTACATTGCCGCTGCAGGTATATCACTGCATAATCAGCATCATTAGCAATATCAATGAGCTCATAAAGCACCTCCTCTTTTTCTGCTGAGATGACGTCCAGCACCTCTGTCTGGCTCGCTGAGATAGAGTCTTGCAGCTGCTGCTTGTCTGCAGCAGCAGCGTCCAAGCGCGCTTGCCTACACACACAGGGCATTTGCATGAAGGGTCTCTATTGCGTTCATTGACAAGAGCTTGCAAGCTTTGGAACCCAAGGCTTATACAAGGTCATTTAGTAGAAGTCGCTTGACAGGCCGTCTGTCAGCCTTTACCTACCTGATTGACAGCTCTTAAAACAAAAAAATGTATACATTTGTGGATCCATGTGTGTTTCCATTGTCATCCCACAAGGGCATAAGCAAACAGGCCAAATAGGCTGTGAACTAGTCTACTCACCTGTCAAGCACGCGGGCCTAGAACTAGTCTACTCACCTGTCAAGCACGCGGGCCTCGGCCCATTCTTCCTTGCTTGCCTCCAATGCCTGTGCAAAGTGCTGCTTCTCAGCTGCCAGTGACTGCAAAATGCCATGCACAGCAGGAAGAACCTTATTGGGAGGCTTCTTGAAATGTGTTCTCAGCAGCACAAATTCATGCAGAAATCAAGCCCTTCCCCATGGGCAGATGTTCGTCTCTGCCTGCAAGATGCAGCTCTCCTCATCATTCGAGGCACCTCTATCAACTGTGCCATACTGGCATCTCCCACCTCTGAAAGCTTCTTTGTCGCCTGCTCTAGCTGTGAGGCACTGGCCAGGCCAGATTCTTCCAGGCGCTTGTCTAAGTCTGCTTTGGCTGCTGCACGCTCCTGCACACACATGCAACATGAAGCTCTAGACCTCAGCTGCCCAAGTTGAAGCACAGCGATGAGCCAACCCACCTTGCAAGCAAACCCATCCACCTGCATTCTAAATGCAACCAGGGACAAACCACCCCTACCTGAGCCGCAAATTTGTCAGAGGCTTCAACATGTGTCTCAAGCTCCCCGATCCTGTCGCCAATCTCCCCTTGGCTCTCAGCAAGCTGGATCTCGAGAGTCCTGGCTTGCTGGGCGCAGGAGTCAATCTTCTGCTGGATCTCTTCAAACTCATCTCCATGCGCCTGCACAATTCAGCCCAGCACAGTGCGCACGGCATGTTCCACATTGTGAAGGCCTGCATGTACAATTCATCGATGCACCACAGCCACGCATTGCACACACTGGCAACCCTCCAGCTGCCCTCAGTCCAGGCCCGCCAAAAGGCTTGGCAGCTCAGCGTCCAAGGCCCGCCACTTTATGAAATCCCTGTGGCATCACCGAGCCAACCCTTGGGCTGCTACATGCAATGCAATCAAAGGTGAAACTTGCATGCAAACCAAGCAGGACCCTGCAAGCATGCCAAGCAGAGCCTTGCATGCACACCAGGCAGGACTTGATGTGCGACAGGTCTGTTGGGACCACAACTATCTAAACCGACCTCCACAATTTGACCCAGGGCCTCCCGCTCCACAACCTCTGACTGCAGCTTGGAGTGCAGCTGCTCGTGCTCCCTGCGGAGCGTTGACACCTGCAGAAATGGGGTGTGCAGCATGCAGCAGGTCACAGGTCTGTAGCAAAAGCTCTTATTCTGCCAGTGATGTTCTCCTTTGGCTCTCACCGTGAGCAGGTTGAGCTTAAAAACAAGTGCACATGCACACAATGCACTCAAGTTAGATATAGATATTCAGACTATCGATATTCAGGCTCTCCCCAACATCAATACTCTCATTCTCTTTCCAACCTTTTGGGCTGATCTGCAAATTCAAAGACTAGTGAAACACGGTGCAAGTGCGCCAAGTGCTTGCTTGACAGCGGTGCAAGGAAAGCAGGCCGGCGCAGCTCTTGGTACCGCTTGCATTAAGCTGAGCTCAAACACGAGACCTGGACCCGTGCTGCATGCATGCACTTCTGTGCACTGCATCACTGTACCTCATCCAGCATCTGGTCCTGCAGCATGCTCTTGTGCTGGTCCATGCACTTCACAAGTGCATCCACCTCCTGTCCGAGCAGCTCCTCATTCAGCTTCTGATCAACCTGCACAACATCAGCAGGACTCGTTAGTTATATAGATAGTTGGGAGTCCAGCCCCCTAAGTAACTCATGGTACAGCTTCTTATCAACCTGCACAGCATCAGCAGGATGCCCATTTTAAAGATATTTGGAGTCTGACCCCTGTGCACTCCTAGCGGCATGTTCTGGAACAAATCCAGGTCTGCATTTGGCTGGACTGAGACTCAACAGATCTTCATACACAGGAAGTGAGGTGATGTACAAGAAGAAGCGCAGGAGGTCAGGGCATTGACTGGAAGTAGCAAAAAATGAGGGAGAGCATGCAGCGCAATCCATCTGCAATTTGGCAGGCACAAAAAATTTGCGTTTCTGTGAGCGCAGTATGCAACTCACTCTTATCATTGCCAAAAGTGTGCTTTAAATGCCCTGAGCCATTATGTCCGACATTTGCTCACCATTGTCATCTGGTGGCAGAAGCGTGCATAGGCGTACTTGATAATCTAAGGAAGTCAAATCGAGATCAAACAAAGGTCTTTTTTGAGCAAGCTCAGGGCATTTAACCAGGGACCAAATGCAGGTCTAGTCCAACAATGCTCACTTGGTTCTGGTCAAACCAGGACTGCAGGGCTTCATCCGCCTTTTGCCGTGCAACTTCTTCAGCTGCAATCCGGGCATTTCCTTCTTTCAATGCAGACATCATGGATGCCATCTGGGCTTCCATGTTTTGCTTCATAGTCCCCAGCACCTGAATAGCAAAGCAGTTTTGCAGTCAAGCATGGACAGGCCTTCACATGAACCAGGCTACATTGTTTGCACAGGTGTTGTTGTTTGCTTTGATGGGAGATCCTTCTCAGCACTGCTTGCACAATCCACGGCAAAAACATTGGACTATTGAAGGCTAGTCTTTTCAAAGTGTCCTGGACAGCAAGAAGAGATTTGTAATTACTCCAGACATGCCAATGGTCGGAGCTGGACTTATGGACGACAGAGGCGCAGCTTGATGTCTATGGAGACATTGAGTATGCACAGCTCTCTGCGACCTACTTGGTCGTTGAGCACGCTGCCCAGGTCGCTCAGCTCCTTCTGCAGGGCACTGACTGATGCAGAGTTGCTGCCTACTTGTCCCTGTAGGCTTTTGTGGCCACCTTCAAGTACACCAATGCTCTCCATGGCGCCTGCAGCACACATTCAAAGAGCCGAAGATGGGCGAAATATGGAAGGCGAAATATGGAAGTATGGCAGTTACCTGCACATCAACACCCCGCTTGCAATGCCAGTAGGTCTGAAAGGTCACTAAGGGGGCGCATGGGAAGACCCCACACACAGACCATCCTGGATATGAAGATTCAGCTGCTTAAATGCACATTGAGTCACATGGCACTAATTTTTTGGCAAGATTTTTGGCAAGATCTCTATTGAATCTGACTGCAGGGGTGGAGACAAACCAGGCCTTGTTCTGCGCAGCGACTCCAGACACCAGGCATATAAGCAAAGCTTACATTGAATAATCAAAGCTATTTGCCAGCATACTGAAGGGAAACAATGGAATTGACAGCTTAAGGCAGTTTGGGGGGAGCTGTGACAAGATTAGCAGGATAGAACTATTAGCAGCAATGCTGTGCTCAGGGGTTCCAACGCCAGGGCAGATTGGCATTGATTATTGCTGAAAATTGGGCGGATACAGACACATGACCTGCAACACAAGGACAGGCTAAGCACATGCAATGCAATGCAAACAGGCAATGCTGTGCTCAGGGATGCTTTGACATGCAGGTGAGGTCCCATTCCAATGTTACTGGTCCTGAGCTGTGCCTGCTGCAAGCCAGATTTACAGCAAGGGCTCCAGAGGTATTACCATGGCATGGCCTGAAAGTTATCACCATGGCATGGCCTGAAAGTTATCACAATGGCAAGGCTCAAAAAGCATCCCCATTGCAAGTCAGTCAACCGATGATCAAAGATGGATGGAGAAACGTGCAAGGACTATGGACACGGCATTGAAATTAAGACTTGCAGTAAATAGAGCTGCCAAGGAGATGCCTGTGCTGTACCACCAACCTGTAAGCTTCTCTTTGAGGGCTACTGTAGAACTTCTCAGCTCGCCCTTCAGCCCCTCCACTGATGCCATGCGCCCCTTGATTTCCAGCTTGACCACCTCCTCCAGCTGTAAGCGCTCCCTCTCTAAGGCCTCCTGCATTATGATGGGGCATGGCGCGTACGCGTTGGCGTCACAGGGTGGTGTGTATGTCAGGTGTGCATGAGTGCTTTCTCAAGCAAGTCAAGAATTTGTAAGCATGCGTGCGTGTTGGTGGATATTGTGCATGCGGTTACACGCAGGTGCGTGCTCGTGAAGGAGGGGGAAGCCACTTTACGTTTTGTTGCCATTTTGAGGTCGTGGACATGAGGAGGCAAACATCTGTGTTGAATGCATATCCAGGAATTGAGTGGCGAGGTTCAGTGAATGTGTATGACGTGTTTGTGTGTGTGTGTGTGAGAGAGAGAGAGAGAGAGAGAGAGAGAGAGTGAAAGTGAGACAGAGAGATGACAGAGAGAGATGAGAGATGAGAGGAAGGTGTGTGCGTATGTATGTGAAAAGCTCATGAAAGGAAAAAAGCCGCTCAGCAATCTCGAATCAGGCCATCGGCTATGTCAGCACATCAACGTCTTTGATAGCCCCTACCTCCAGTGTAGAACCTTCTGCATTTCCCAAGGTTAACCGCATCCTTTCAAATTACTTTTGCCTTCCAAATTGCATTACGTCTCCCAAATCCCTCCCATGTCCCAAATTGGGTTGCTGCCAAGCACGTGATAGCTCCTAACCAAGCAAGAGCCTGCAATCCCTCTAGAACAAGCTGAGAATAGCTCTTTAGCTCTGAGCAGCCTGTGACAGCCCAACCCACCTCCATGTCTCTGGCGTACGCCCTGATGGTGGACAGTGATGCATTGATTTGCTCCCTCAAGGCACCTTCCCTTGCCTCAGTCGTCTCGCGGGCCGCCTCCACCATCAGGTTCACATCCGACACGCCCTTGTCCACCTTGGCCTGCAATCAAAAGCATGCCAGTGGCACCATTAGGTGGCACCATTAGGTTTGCATTTGTCAAGCACCTCCCCGCCTTGGCCAGCAGGCGCAGGCATGCCCGTTGAAGTGAGATTGCAGGGGCAGCATGATCATGGCCAGGCACCATCGGCCTTGCAGACTTGGCAATTATATGGGTGACGCACACTAGACCAGAGCCTTTTGCCACTTAACTGCACGACCTCAATGTGTTTGTGGTCAACCTTCCTATAGGACATCCCAAAGCGATGATGCCTTGAGGTTGGCCCCCAAGCTTGGCAAACCATCTAAGCCAGAGCAGGTTCTTTCCAAAGTAACCTTTTAAAAGTGCTCATGCACAGCCCTGCATGGCAACAAGCGAGCTGAAAGCAGCAAGGCGTGCAGCACTGACCTGAAGTTGTGCCATCGCGCCTGCAGTGGCAGTGGCAATGTCCCTGATGGAGCTCTCCAGGACCATCATGCGCTCCAATCCCACTTTTTCCTTCTTGGTATTGGCCAGCAACAAAGCTGACAGCATGTGCTTGTTGTCAAGCCGCACTGTCTCGTTGCGGTCCGCTGAGACCACCTCCAGCTCCTGCAAACATGTGTGCGTGGGAATCAACAATGAAGCCAACCTGCAACCCCTCCAGCATCTCACAAGGCTGTTCGTGGTTTGAGTGTCTTAGGCAAAAGACATCATTTTGACAAAGCCATAGAGACCTTAATAAGAAACAAATGATGCCATTCGACCATTTCTATCCCCCTCTCCAGTCAATTATACTTGAATCCTGTTTGCATACAAACAAGTGTAACAACCTGGATCGCCTTATCAAAAGTGGTAGCCTTGTTCTCCATCATAGCCAAAGTGCTCTTCACAATGTGGTCCTGAGCCTGTAGTAATTGTGCCTCCAGACCCCTGATGCCAATCTCCTGTGCCTGCATGCAGCATTACAATTTGCTTGTGCTCGTGCCTTTTTCGTTATTTTGGCTTTAACTAAATGATATCTGCAGGCTAAGCACATCATTCCTTCCTGATTACTTACAAGGCTATCCTAGGAAAAGAAGCCTGATGATCATCCTTTGTGCCAAGGTAAGAAGGCATAATGGTCCTTGGCGACACACGCTTGTGAGATTAATTACACTCAAGCTTGCACCATGCAAAAAAGGACACAAAAAATGTAATCGGTACAAGCGTGTTGACTCGTACCTAGAAACATGCACACCATTACCCAACCAATCACCTTGGTGTCTCCCTGCCTCAGAGCTTGCTCTGTCATGATCTGTTGGTTCATATTTGCCAGGAAGGCCTGCATTTCCATAACTTGAGCGCGTGTGCCGCCGAGGGCAAGAGCTTCTGCATTGGCCTGTATTTGGGAAAATTAATCACCCGCCCTTTTTATTCTGCATTCCCTCCAAAGGAAATCCCAAGTGAAAGAGAAGCAACATGGCACCTGGGCAAGCTTAATTGCTGTGGAATCGTATAAGTCTATCCATGAAGCCAGGAGTACCATTCTGACCAAGCGTCAGCTTCAAAGACAAAGCATCCCTCTAGCACAGGAAAAAGCTCTCCTCCATTTCAAGAGCCAAAGCAGCGCACCTGCTGTGCATATTCTGCTCGCAACCGATCCAGCTGTGCCTCATCACTCTGCAAGCGTGAAGTCATGCGCTCCATGGCAGCCGCAAAAGCATTGCTTGCTGCAAGCGTCTCAGTCTTTAGTTGCTCCACCTGCACATCAATTCATGAATCAGGTATCGCATGTGCAATGGGCTGTGCATGCAGGCCATCATACCAGATGAGTTCCTACACCGCATTGCACCTTGCACCACAACTAATGCAAATTTGTACACACCCACGTCTGGTGTACCCTCCTAGAATATATGCAACATGCACCAATTGAACATGCACCAATGAAACATGCTCACTCACCTCCCGGTTGAGCACGGCAACCTGTGCAAGGTGGTGAGCCTGTTGCTGCCGAGCTTCCTCCCTGAAAGTCATCTCTGCAGCTTCAACTGCTCTTCGTTGCTCAGATCGCTCCAGCGCCAAGCGTTGCTCTAAAAGCAAAGAAGAGGGTTGAAATACATAAAAACAATGGACTAAGATGCAGCAAATATAACACCTAGGAAGTAGAAGTTGTATCAGATTAGGCAGCCCTCTATGATCAGAGTGCAGTGGACAAAAAAACCTGAATGCACAACATAAGCCCGCCAAGACGTGGCAGAACTTCCTACAAGCCGAAGGATGGACACTGTCTTTGACTCCAACTTTTGGATCCCTAAGAGGAGGTCCAAAATCACAGCAAGGACTGACAAGAGACCCCAATTGCATCAGCGTTGTCTGCCTGCCCTGCAGGGTGAGCCATGCCCCGCTGCCACAGGCTTCTGATGCAGCCTACGAGCACCACCTGCTGCATCCATTGCCCGGCGCTGGTCTGCCACAATGTGGCCTGTGCCGTGTTGGAGATTCTGATTGAGGCGGTCAATGGCTGCAAGCGCAGCTGCATGCTTTGTGGCCTGCTGCCGTATCTCCTCCCCCATGCTCAACACCTGCAGGCAAGTGGTACACCAATAACGTGAAGCATGAGCGCCTGTCCTATCAGACGACTGCAGATCTAAGTGGCGGCCGGTGCAACTCCCACAATGCCTGACGCAGTCCATTTGATGTGCCTCTGACTGAGACACTATCTTCTTACGTTTGAGGACAGGCCATGGTTGCCATATATGCATGCAAAAGCATGAGCTCAAATTGCCCTTAAGTGAATAAGGACAGTACAAAGGCGCTCTCGCTGGAACTAGGAAGACAGACGTGGCACCTTAAGCATTCAACACTGCACACCTGAGAGCGCAGCTCTGTGTTGCTCCTCAACGCATCGGCCAGCTGCTGTGTGGCCACCATGAGCCGCCCATCCTGTGCGTAATCAGTATGCACGCAGAGAGCAAAGCACTTAGCAAGGAAGAAAGCATGGCGGCACTGTTTGCACCAGCAATCTGTTAAATGGGTTCATGCGCAAACATAATCTAAACCATATCTATTCAAACAAAAAAACATAGAGGATTGGGATCACATTGTGTTTCAGGTGTTCTCCAAGACATCCTTTTTTAACATTCAGAACAAGAGCACATCCCATTGTGTGCACACACGCAGTTGCAAGTCTGCAAGCACAAGCACAAGAAAGTCCTTGTTCACCAAAAAAGGATTGAAGCACACATACGCATGCAGCCACGCCTCCAAAATCAATACAGACAAATCATACATGCTCACAAATGTACAAGATAGTGCATGAATCAGGGAAAGAGATACCCATGCTTAAAGGGATCGCACATGGCCCACCTGTGCATGAACATCTGCCTGCAGGGCTGCAACTTGTTGGCTGAGCTGGAGATTTGTCTGCATAGAGGCGTGCACGATGACCCTGTTCTCTGACATCTGTCTCATACGAGTTGCACACCCTTACATGCACCCAGGCTAGATTCTTCAACATCATGCAAGGAGCACAATGTTGAAGAATAGCAGTATGGGGCAGAGGGTCAATGATGCGTCAAGTCAATGGCAAGTCGGGGCCACATCACGCCAGAAATGCAAGTGCATTGGCCACTGCTAAGCTGCTCCTTCACAGGGCAGAAAGCTAATCTAAAGCTGAATTTGGGGCCGCACATTTAGAGGCACAGCTCACATTCAAATTGAGGAATTTTTACCTGTGCAGGCTCGATCATTTTCTTATCACAAAGCACATCAGGGCCTTGCTCGTCTGTGCTGCGCAAACTTCCTGGCACAGTGCAGTGGGCCTGTGGCGCATACAAGGGGCAGGCTCGTAGCACACCCCCTTTCGCACCTGCTGTGAGGTGGTGTCATTGTTACCCCTCATCTCCAGCCGCATTTTCAGGCTGCCAACCTCAGCTGTCAGGTGGCTGATTTCGCTCATGAGGGACCCCACCTGCTGAGACTGAGAGGCGTGCACATACCCCGCCTGCAGATTACGCACGAGTGCCAGGCAGAAGGGGCTTTATGCAGGGCGCCAGGTAGGAGCAAGAACCTGGAACATGCATACACTTGAAAGTTCAGGCTCACTCAGGCTCGAAGGCGGTGTTGCTTTGGAGGTGAAAGGTGTTTCGGCCCCCTTAGCTTGTGCAAGGTAAAAGGCGGTTCTGCCTCCTTAGCTTGTGCAAGGTGAAAGGCGTTTCTGCCTCTTCAGCTTGTGTGAGGTGAAAGGCATTTCTGCCTCCTTGGCTTGTGTCCACAAATCGGTGGGTTGCCCTTCACACAGCACACATCACCTGTGGTCTTCCAAAGGTTGGAGCTTTCTAAAAGCATGCATGCAGGGCAGCCGTCGCCAAGACTTGCCTCTGATGCAGATTGCTCTGTGGCCATCAGTCGCTGCTCCATAGCTGCCAGGCGCTCCTTTGTGATAGCCACCTGCAAGGATTGAAAGAACTACAAGGATGAGACCTTCATTTAAGAAGCATGACTGCGGCTGCTCATAGGAAGCAAGTAGTCCATGTATAAAGTTTAGCAGTCCGTGTAGAAAGTTGGTTGCCCTGATTTTAGGAGCAGACACATTAAGGGGTCCTGTCTGAGAGAACAGGTAAGCACTAGTCCTACAAAGAGAGACCACCTGGGGGTATGTGCAATAATAGACGACAAGTTGCTGCTTTGTGATGGCCACCTGCTGTGGGAGATGGGGCAACTACTTGCACAAACTCGCTGCAAGCAAACAAAAACCTGCTGGAAAAAACACGGCAAGTCTTAGCTTGCGAGCGCTGCACATCTTGCTGTTTATAATGCACGAGTATGAAGCCATGCCCTGGTCTCCTTCTAACAATGTACCCTGTTATCTCAGTAATTGACATACTCTGTCCGTGAAAATTGCACAACTAAGTAAGGATGCATTTACGTTGGTGGTCTTGAGACGAAACAATGAGCATGGGTACCTACTCTGTGCTCAATCCCTTGCACATTAAAAACTGCCTGTTCAACCAGAGAAAGTGAGTACACCTCACAATTGAGCAACACGGCGCACACACCTCTGATGCAGACCGTTCAGCAGCCATCAGTCTCTGCTCCAGCACAACCATACGCTCTTCCATCAGCCCAGCATGCCGATTATGCAAGCCTGGTGGCGATGCACTATTCAAGGGCTCCAGTACACGGCCGTGAGGTGGGGGTCCGCTAGGAGATAGCAGTGATCTGAGATCGTGCGGCTTGCCCAGTTGGCCCTGTATATTGGCATACAAGCCAAGACTAAAGGGCAAGGCAAGAGGTGCTGCAACTATGGCCAAGACACAGAAATGCCCAGGCCCATCAGGTTTGTGGCCTGCCTGCTCAGGCTTGCATGCTCATGTACTACCATTGAGCACTGCATCAATGCAGCATGTGTTTGATGTCACAGCTCATACTCAGAGAGCCCATGGACACCAATGACTTGTGCTACCCTGGGGAATATAGAAGAGCTTCTGCTGGGGGTGCACACATGCAATGGGGGCACAGGCAGGCCTGATGCTCGCTGGTTGAAAATGGAAGAGATAGCACACAAAGGATGTCAATCTAGCTTTGAAGGGTTGCATCAGTGCCTGTACTTCATGTATGCCATCATTCAACTGAGACTTGACCTCTTGGCTGTGCACAAGCACCCCCTTGCTTGCCTGTGCCTCAATAGAAGGTGAGGAGTGCGGTAGATTGCCCAGGGCTGTGAGAGAGGCATGGCCATCATTTAACGGAGGCAGCCTGGGATTGGCCCCTAGCGGAGGCCAAGCTGCAATCCGAGGTGGCATGACCTGCGCGTGCATCCAACAGTCCGATGCAAGTGGGCTGCATAAAAAGCAAGTGCGTCTGATGCGACAGCCAACGGGCGGCATACATTGAACACGGCTGCAAGTGTCTGATGGAGCAGGTGCAAGCAGTGTTGAGCATCCTCATGAACCTGAACGCAGGACCCACACGGCATGCTCCTCTCAACTTGACCATGCCCAGGCATCTTAACGAAACGATAGACCCACACAGCATGCCCCTTCATGCATGCCATCTTTGCTGATCCTTTTCTTTGGGCTGTCTTAAATCCTTTTGCACCCGGCCAATGGAATGTAATGCGCAGCACAGAATGCATGCCCCTCCCTCTGAACCAAAGCCCACGCATCAGCCATGCTGCAGAATGAAATGAGGGCGCAGACATTTGCACGCCATATCCTGCAGCTCAGAGAGAGCCCTCATACTTTATTGGACACTGACATGCACTTCAAGGGCCAAAAGGAAGAACTTCTTCCAGCAACTGCACACTGTGATCTTGTGATGATAACAGTTCAGGTGGACCACAATGAGCCGAAACATGCCAGCGACAGGATCAGCGGGCTGCATGCACATAAGTAAGCGGGAGTCCTGCGGCTTTAAAGACACAATGATGTGCTTTTGGCGTTTCTTGCACTCAGACCGTGATCCGCATACCCACGTGCAAGCACCAAACCTTGATCTTCAACCCATGATCCTCAAAGTGTGATCCTCAACCCATGATCCTCAAAGCTTGATCCTAAAACCGTGATCCCCAAACCGTGATCAACATCCACGTGCATGCACCAAAAATCCAAAAGCAACAAGAGTAGATCGAGCACGCTTGCTGGCATCAAATGCACAAGCCGCCTGGCCTTGGATCAGCAGGTCATCTTGAATTGCTGACCTGCTGTAGGTGAGGTGGGTCGATTGCAGGTGGCGCATTTGAGGGTGGGAAGCGCTGCCTTTGCCGCTGCATCTCTGCAGGCACGTCACCAGGTATATGCTAGGAAAGGTGCTGCAGCAGTGAGTGTCTGGGATGGCTCCCTGGTACACCATGGCAGCATACCGCATTGTCTGCTGAGCAGGCAGAGGTAGCACGTCCAGGCAAGCTTTATTGTGCCTGTCCCTTGCCCAGCAGGCTCTGCGCTAGGCAATGAGCAAATGCAGGTGCAAGTCTACCAGCCACATGCATGCTTACAGATGTGACCTTCTCTCAAGGAAAAGGCTCAAGTGTGCCAGTCTCCACAGGCTGCAAGATCCAACCCTAAACAGCAGATCAAGCACCAAAGATGCTTCTCAGGAGGGCAGATGACTTGCCTGCAGTGTCATAAGACCTAGGCCTGGGCCCAGGCTTTGGGCTAGGGGGGGAGCCAAGCAGTATTTTGGACATTGCTTCACTGCTGTTTCCTGCCCCGGGTGGGCCCTTGGCATTTGGGGTCCTGTTTTGGTACTGCTCTGCCATTACATATATTGCAGCAGCAGCTGCTACGCCTCCTCTTGCTCGCCGCTAAAGCTGCATGTTGGTTGGAATGTCGGTTCTCACATTCACCTGCCCGTGCATTTTGTAGCAGTTTGGGGAAAAGCTTCATTGCATAACATGACCCACCAATCACATCTTCCAAGCAGCATCCTGACATGAACGCGCGTGTGATTGCATGCACAGGAGAAAAGCACAGCAGGGCAGAGCAATAAAAAACAGGAAGGGGAATGTAACCATGTCTGGCACTTATGCACATCTCTCACATTGCAAACGCATGCACTTTCCTTCTCTCACAGCTCACACTACCAGGCGTACCTTATGCCTGAGCAATAAGAGAGATTCTAACAAGAAGAAATAGCTTTGACAAGCCTTGAACTCCGGAAAGGGATTCTTTGTGGAAGTCTCTTGTAAGGATCAACGCTTTACGTCAACGCTGGTATAAAGGTACGCACGAGTATAAACCAATTCCATTAAAAAGTAACGTTGAATTAAAATACAAAATACTAGATATAGATTCGCTACATTCGAAGGCACATCGAAGGGGCGATGACAAAATGGTACATCCATTGCGCGTATACAGCGTTAACCCAGTTGATATAAATTTACGTGCAAGGTCACACTTGCTTAACAGATCCCAACAATCCGGATTTCCGATAAATTTGATAACTGAACTTCCGCAAAATAAGGGTGCGTTTCCAACACCGTGGGTAATGGGTAATTAAAATTTCAGAAATGGAATTACCAATTACCCACGTTTCCACATCGTGGGTAGGGCGTGGGTAATTGGTAAGAGAAATAGAATTAGAAAT
>LKMJ01002452.1_pt1 | contig 17034 bp, 20 predicted proteins | sample 643391 | NCBI WGS metagenome assembly LKMJ01 (sample SAMN04112250, study PRJNA286221) | soda lake metagenome | biome: soda lake; feature: Kulunda Steppe; material: water; isolation source: sample PL-Br10 brine of Picturesque Lake | place: Russia: Kulunda steppe | collected 2010-07
CGCATGTGCACACACGCATAAACACATGCACGTAATATGCACACACACACACACACACACACACGTACGCATGCACACACGCACACACACACACACACACACACACACACGCACACACACACACGCATGCACGCACACACACATGCACACACACGCATGCATGCGCACACACATGCACACGCACGCGCACGCGCACACAAACACATCAGGTCGGACGCGGCTCAACTGCCACGGTGTGCGGTGCGGGCGCGGCCACCCCATCTGTCAGTCCAGTGGAAGGACGAGCCCCAGTCCTGCGCCAAGTCTGTGAGCTTGCCAACCTTGGGCCCCTCCCACACCCTCGGAGCCTCCTGCGGCACTTGCAGCAGCGTCCGTAGCCATGCCAGCAGCTCTGGCAGCGTGAGCAGCGCCAGGCCCGGCCCAAAGCGTCACCACAGCGGAAGCACCCTAGGACCTGGCATGCACGCGGAGTATCTGTCCAGCCACCCCGCCCCCCCAGGCACCCCTGCCCGGGCCATGGGCACCCTGGACAAGCGCAGGCAGAGTGGCAGCACCTTCCCGGATGCGCTGACGTCCCTGAGCTGCAGCCGGCTCTGCGTCAGCAGTGCAGACAGCAGCCCTAACACCAGGTGTGTGTGTGTGTGCGTGTGTGTGTAGGGCACAAGCTGTGCCGGCCTGGCGCACGGAAGACCTCCTCCTGGGAAGTTGTAGCTGCTCACAACTGCCCCAAAAAGGTTTCTTGGGATGGGATCTCCAGTGAACACGCACACACTCACACACATGTGCTCACGCACACATGCACGCACATACATGGGTGCACGGAGACCAAGTATGGTGGGTGACCTGCAGGGAGCAGGGCAGCAGGCTGTTGCACGCGTGTGAGGCCAGCCTGGGGCTCGTAGGACCTACCTGTGGTGGCTGAACCACTGGCCAGCAGCAGAAGGTTCCCATGCTGCGTCAGCAAACAAGGTTGCCACTATAAGCGCAATTGGGCAATGCAGTCATCATCATCGTCGTTGTTGTTGTCATCTGTTGTCATCATCATCGTTATTTTTACCAGCGGCAGCAGCAGTGCCTCAACCCATTGTGATCCAGTGGCCACAAGCACCACCACATACCCCTGCCCCTAGGCCCCCTCACACATGCTCTTCTGCGTCCATGCTCACGCCCCTGCTGTGACCCTGCCCACGCCCCTGCTGCGTCCCTGCCCACACGCAGCTGCTACGCCAGCCCCTGCTCCAGCTTCCCTGCGTCGCCCATGGACAGCGTGCGGACCAATGTCCAGGCCACGGGCACCGACAGCCCGGCCTGCCAGCCCAGTGGCAATGATGCACTGCCGCAGCGCGCCTCCGACTGCCCCACAGGCGCAGCTCCCGCTACCGCTGCCATGGGGCCCGCCTGGGCCCTTTCCCCTTGTGGTGGCCCAGGGTGCGCGCGGGGCCTAGACCCGCAGCCGCCCGGCCGCTGCACGTGCATGCCCTCCTCCATGGACATGTCACTGGCGTCCGTGTTCTCTTCGGTGTCCGAGGAGCTCATGGCCGGCGGCGGCCATCATGCCCCCGCCCAGGAGCTGGCCTTCCTGCTTGAGCCGGGGAGCTCCACAGAGGTAGAGGGGCCCATAGGCCCAGCGTCCACGGCCAGCCTCACCTTCGTCCCCCTCACCCTGTCCATGCAGCAGCAGCAGCAGCATGAGGCGCCGCAGCAGCAGCCGGAGCAAGGGCAGTTGCCGCCTGGGATTGCGCTGCTGCCGTCAGGCCCCGAGGGCAAGCCCCTGCCGATGCCTGGTCTGGACGGCCTGCAGGCGGTCATGGACTCCGCGGATCGGGATGAGGAGGGGGCTGGGAAGCTCCCGCAAGTGGACTGCATCCACACATGCTTTGAGGTCTGCGTCAAGCCAGCCACGCTGCCTGGAGGGCGGTGAGTGCTTGCGCTGCGCATGATGTGCGGCATGGGTGCATGGTTCCTCTGGTGCGTGTCATCGGCAGCCTCAACAGGCCTGGCTTTGTTGGCGCCCCGCCATACGTCATGGTGGATTGTGCAAAGGTTTGCAGGCACCATGTTCGGCAAGTGAGGTGAGGTTGGTTTCCATGGCGCTGCTAGCTGAGTGGTGTTCAGTTGAGAGTGGCTTCTCAGAAGCGCACAGTGCAGGTCGGAGGTTGGCGTCGCCTTTTTCTTGGCGCAGGCTTTGCCCTGCGTCTTAACAGCACCCTGCGTTCATTGCACGCATGCGGTGCCTGTCGCAACTTCCGTGCAGGCGCGCTGTCGTCGTCTCAGTTGAAGACAACACTGAGCAGATCCAGGTTTGTGGTTGCCACGGGTCTGTCTGGGTGTGTGGGTGTGCTTGCGTGCGTGTGTGCGTGTGCACAAGACCGGAGCGTGCTTCCTTTTTGCACCAGAGGGTGTGGGTGCCCTGCGATCCATTGCCTGGCTGTGGCAGCCCACATCAAAGCCGGCACGTCAGGACATCGAGTCGACCGTGCCCATGCACATGAGCAAGGGCCTTGCCCAAACCTGGGGGAGGTGGCATGCCTTACGCATTTCCTCTGCTCCTGCCGTGTGCTCAGGCGCCCCTGCTGGCAAAACGTGCAGGTCGCATGTGTGCAGCCCAATGGCCTGCGATGCATTTGCAGCCCAATGGCCTGCTATGGATGCACGCCCTCCTCCCCTCTGCACCACCTTCCTCCTGCCCACGCCCGCGCTTCCTCTTTCCCACAGATTCAAGCAGCCCTCAGTGAACTGGCCGAGGCCCAGCTGGCACTACTGGCGGGCATCATGCCCCACCACGCCCTTCAGTTCCTGGCAATGGAATCGACAGCAGCGGTAGGCATCCAGACTCTCTCCGTTCTTGCCGTGCATATATGCCTCCTGCGCCTGTGCTGTGCGGGGCTCCTTCCGCAGGCCCAATGAGCTTGCATAGCCTCCAGTGTGTGCACATATGCCCGCGCGCCTCATCCAGCAAGTGCGTGTGCCCACGAGCCCCGCACAGCAGAGGTCCCTCGGTGAGCGTGCTCAGTGCGCGTGTACTTGCACACTTCACGCTGCAGGTCCCTTGCAATGCCGCCGCGCTGGCGCGCGAGCACAAGGGCTGCACCATCATGTTCATGGACATTGTCGGCTTCACGTCCATGTGCAAAATGGTGCCGCCCCACGACGTGCTGTTCTTCCTGAACCACCTGTTCTCCATCTGTGACCGCCTCACCGACAAGCATGGGGTGCACAAGGTCAGAGCCCTGCGTGCCGCTGAAGCCTGCCGCTGAAGCCCTGTGTGCCGCTGATGCCTGCCAGCTGCTGCCGTGTCAGGGCACTTGGATGCTCGCACGGGGTGCTTCCCTGTGCGCAGCACCTGTTAGGCTGACAGCAGCTCTGCAGGGGTCCGAGGTCATGAAGGGATGCAGATGGGGGCAAGCCGCATGAAGCGGGCCACCTGCAGCCTTTTGAGCGTGCGGCTGTGGTTGTCCATCCCCCCGTATTTGGTGTGGGAGGAGAGCGCGCATGCGCGTGCGTGCGTGCGTGTGTGTGTACATGTGTGTTCGTGTGCGTGTGTGTGCGTGTGTTGTGCATTGGATGCGCGCCTGGTGATGTATTTGTGTATGTGTATGTATGCATTGTGGGCACATGTCACCTGTCTGGGCTTGATTGAGGTGTAGAATTGTGTTTTTAGACAAATCCCTCAGGTCCAGCATTTGGGTTTCTTTAATTCCTGAGTGTCAGGTGAGCTCAGGAGCACCTGGACTGCCGGCTACAGCGCGCTTCCAAGGAATAACCGCCCTCCTCGGATAGGGCTTACTGGACACAGCTCATTTTCTGATGCCCCCCTCTGCAGGTGGAAACAGCCGGGGACTGCTACATTGTGTCGGGGGGCATCATGGCAACCCACCCCACCAATGGCTTCCTCTGCACATTGGAGGAGGTGAGCACTTGTGTTGCTGGCTGGCTGCCAACCAAGCTGCCAACGATCCGTGCCAGCAACCTCCACACAGCAGACCTGCCTATCATGCCACACGCTCCATGCCCCTTTGATGGAAAGCCTTACGCAGTCCTGCAGCTTGGAACCGCTGGCAGGCTTGCATCACGAACACCCAACCCACTACAATAAACCTTTGAGCCAGTCTCAGAGCCTTGCGTCCCCCCTTTGCCTGTGTTCTCTCAGATTGCTGTGCAGGAGAGCCCTCAAGTTTGGGCACGCCAGGTGCATGCCTTTGCAAAAGACCTGCTGCTGGAGGCCAGGAAGGTGTGTGCGTGTGTGTTTGTACATGTGTGTGCGTGGCCAGGAAGGTGTGTGCGTGTGTTAGTGTCTACATGTGCACGCGAATGCGCATGCGTGAGCGCTTATTATCATGGGAATTGGGGTCTTCAAACACAAGCTGAAGCATTCTCATGTGCATGAAAAATCAGTCACCTGTTATTGCTGAAGTACATTTTGCGCGCATTCATGTTTAGCATCTCATGTTTCAATTCATAGAGAGGAGCATACAGCACCAAGGCACAGGCAATTGCATAGGCATGCAGCTTAAAGCCTAGAAATGCACACCCTCTGCCACGACTACTGCTGAATAAAAACGCACATGCTACGTCATTTGCGCTGCGTGTGCCGTATTGCAGGTCAGCATGCCCCACACAGGAGAGCCCGTCAATGTGCGCATCGGCATCCACTCAGGTACTGTGTACCGGTGGTTGTTGCCAAGGGTGTGTGAGATGGATGTGCAGCGGCAAGGCAACCGCTGCTCAAGGGTGTTCAGGTTACCTCATGATATAAATCCAGAGCCGTCGAGCCTTACATCAAAGTCATGTATCAATGGAAAGCATCGAAGATGAGGGATGTTAAAGGGGCTGGCAACAAGCCCCTGTGCCCCTTGTGCCCTAAATCTTACTCGTGCGTCTGCGAGCCATCCTCAGGGCTGCTGCAGAAACTAAGAGGAAGTGTTTCTTGCGTTGCAGGAGCGCCTGGGCTGCAGTTGCTGTCCCTCTCCATTCTATATCTATATCTCCCTTTGTTTCCCTCCCTTGCTGCAGAATGACCTTGTTGCTGCAGATTGTCCCTTGAAATGTGCATGCACTTTCTAGGCAAGCTCAGCAAACTGACACTCTGACCAGGATTCAATTCCACCTGCAACTAGCCTGGCAAATGAGGATTGGGATGTGCTGACATCGACTCTTGCAAGAACCTTTGTCTCCTACTATATTGTTGCAGGAGATGTGGTGTCAGGCTTGATAGGCACAAAGTTGCCTAAATTCAGGTGAGGCTGGTTTCTTGCTCAGGCGCAAGGCATGGGCAAAGCTGAGTATCACTTTTGAAGCACTTTGGCCCTGGTGTTGGTTGAGCTTTTTTACATGTTTGAATCCTGGCAAATAATGTCCTGAAGTGACATGCGCACGCACAATGTACATGCACATTTGTGCATTCAATACTGCTAAAGTGACATGTATCTTATGCGCGGCGTACCAAGTTTGTACTGTCTCAAGAGAGGGGGGGTCATTGTTTGCTGGGATCAATGGACACAGCAAGCACACAACTGTGCCTTGCAGCACCTCCCGTGCACTCCCTCAGGGTTTTGAGCATCTTGGCCTGCCTTGCATGAGCGCATGCTGCAGCCTGGACACTGTTGTGTCAGTGGCTGGAAAGAGGGTCAACAAGCACGCGCATTGTGAAAGTAGCCCAGGCATAGCAGGCTGTGTGGTGGCTGGTGTGGGCCTGGGCCCTGTTCCGTGCTGCAGGCGATAGAGCAAGCTCACAATGCAAGGCGCTGGATTCCGGAGAGCAAACCAGTGTGTTTCCTGCACCTTCTTCTTTTGGCACAACTGACGCGCCCTCACCTCGCACATCCCCTTTCGCCCGCAGCCTGTTTGGGGACACCATGAACACGTCAGCCCGCATGGAGTCAACAGGTGTGTGTATGCATATGTGGTGGGGTAGTGAGCGCTAAGAGAGCCTGCACGTGGTGCCCTGCTGAGGTCGCTTAGAGGCCCCACCCGGTTGCTTACTTGGGTAGGTGCGCGTGCTACAAGGATTACCTTGCTTGTCCTGCTGAGGCGCGCTTGCAGGCCACCTGTGCCTCCTTGGCGTGCGGCTCCTGCCTGTCTTGCCTCCCCTGGGTGAAGGCCCTGCCGTGCCCATGGGCCGATACACAGGGCTGAGCAAGGCCCGCACGCGCTTCGCCCCTGACAGCCTGAACTCCTGCCCTGTGCCCCTGTGCCGCGGTGGCAGGTGTCCCTGGGCGCATTCACGTCTCGGCTGCGGCCCATGCGCTGCTGGAGTCGGTAGAGGAGGGCAGCTGGGAGCCCACCGGGGGCGTGCAAGTCAAGGGCAAAGTGGGTGCGGGTTTGAAGGCACGCTGTGGGCTTGGGGCTTGGAAAAGTGCATACTCAAGGGATACAGTGCATGTCAGGAGCACAGCAAGCACATGCTGAGGACACAGCGAGTATGCGCTGGGGGCACAGCAAGCATACGCGAGGATCACGGTGTGCATAAGCCAGGGCCGCTGAAAGCATGCTGATATTAGCTCAGGGCAGTCCATGAAGTGCAAAATTGTGTCAGCTGCAAGTTCCACAGATAAGGGTTGACCGCCAGCCTGGTTGAGAGGTTGATTAGTGTTAATTAGTTGCTGGCTGGCTCCTTGCCAAAGACATTCCATGACGTCTGGGATGGAGCAGAAGAGTTTGTTGGTGTTAATCCAGCTCGGGTTCCCTCTCTCAGCAACGGCTTCAACTAGACTCTCCCGCTCTGCAAGCTCAGCCACACGCGTACGCATGCATGCCCGCACTGCCCACACCTACACACGCGCCTGCGTGTGCGCCACACCTTTTCCACAGGGCTTCATGCAGACATACCTGTGGGTCCCACCAGACAGCCCCCCACTGCGCCCCCGCGCCTCCATCTCCCCCCTCGTCATCCCTGAGCACGGTGTGGAGGCCCGTAGCCGCAGGCCGTCGCTGCACAGCAGCCCCGCTGCCACCACTCCAAGCACACAAGCCCAGCCGCCCGCTGCAGATGACGCGGCGCAACCGCCGCAGCCGCATGCGGCGCTGCCAGATGTGCCATGGAGCCCGGTGGGCCCGCCAGGCGAACAGGCTAGGGCGTGGTTTGGGAGGCAGACGGCAGCGGCGGCTGCCACGGCCAGGAAGGTGGCTGGGCCTCTTTCCTGTACCTACCGGGCCCCTCAGGCTGCCCAGGCCTCCCTCAGGATGTCTGTCTCGGTGACAGCGGCAGGCACAGAAGACGAGGGGGGTGCAGAGGCGGGGGAGGCTGGCATCGCCGCGGCACCGCTGCCACTCCCGCGACGCTCAATGGGCCAGCACCCAGCAAGCGTGGCCCTGTCTGCCAGAACCCTGCTCAGCTACAGCAGCAGCCAGACCAGCGGCCAGGGCGCTCGTGCGCGTGACGCCCCCTTCCTAGCAGGCAGCGCCACAAGCTACTGGAGCTCCCTGCGGTACAGCCGGCGGAGCGGCGCTGACAGGGAGCAGCGGTCGTCCGTGGGCCCCCGTGCAGGTGGGCCGCCTCTGAGCTCTGTGGGATGCGTGCGCCTCCGTGCATACATGCGCTGGGCAAAAGGCTCTGGGCTGGCTGGGGCACAGGCAGGCCCTGCAGCTGCGCACCAGGCGCCATTTCCTGCATGTGCCCAGCGCGGCTGTGCTACAGGCATGGGGCCATCAAGCCCACCAGGGTGCACCGCCTGATGTGGGTGCCAGGACCAGAGCCAGACCGCGAGCCGGTCTGGGTGCGCATCTGTGGACAGCTTCCGCGCAACTCAAACAGCAGGAACTGCCATGGAGGGCTGCTCCGCTGTGCCTTCAACCCTTGCACCCCCAGGCCCTGCCCTCTTTTGCTGCAGCAGCCACCAGACCACGGAAGGGCGCACTGCAGGGCCGGCCGGGCGTGCGCGCATGTGCCGTCCTGACGGCCCCCCCTCGGTATCCAAAATTCCACTCCACCTCACAGTTCGCTTTTTCTCAGGAGGTCTCACAGTCCACTCACACCCAGGAGGTCTCACAGTCCGCTCACACCCACAGGAGGTCTCACAGTCCGCTTTCACCCAGGAGATCTCACAGTCCGCTCACACCCACAGGAGGTCCCGCTTCACCCTGCGCCCACATGCGCACAGGCTCCTACTCTGTCTGGCCTGCGGGCCGCGACCTAGGCGTGTCGCCGAGGCCCCGACCCTGCAGAAGCGCACACAGCAGCCTGGACCAGCACATGCTGCAGACCTGCTTCCTCAGCCAGAAGGGGCCCAGGGGGTGAGTGTGGTTGGTTGTTGCAAAGCAAGGCACTCATACCAGAGGCTATGATGGGGGCTGCTGGTGAACTGGATGAATATGGAGGGGAGGCAAGCAGGGAGGCCCTCAGCCATCAGGTAGGCGACCGACCCTTTGTGGCTGGATTAGTGACTGAGCACGCGAGTCGCCAAAAGCCACATGCACTCAGGGGCTGGGAGTGTGCCTTGAGTAAGAGACATCTGACATGGTGGGTGCTGTGACGTAGTGCAGGAGCTGTGTGGCTGCATGCGCTCCTGCGCACAACACCAATCCCAATGCTGCACCATTGAGAAGTTCCCTCCTTCCACCAGCAGCCCAACCAGGCATGCGCCCTGCCTCTCTAGGCGCAAGTGCCGCAGTGCAGCATCGCGGCTGCCCTCAGGAGTGTGCAGGCATAACAATCCCCCCCCTCCCAAACAGAGGCAGGGTGAGGTGGATGAATGACTTGCATGCTGTGCACGCCACACCTCACCCTGCATGCTGCCCCCTTCGCTGCTGCGCAGCAATGCCCCTCCCCCCGACCTGCAGCACATCATGGAGAGCTTCAGCGAGTTCAACCACCTCGCCGTGCTGGGCGGCCTGAAGGAGTACGGGCCAAGTGGCGGCTTTGAGCCGCAGGGTAGCAGGAGCGACCCCCTGCAGGTCATCCTGCGCGCTCTGCCTGTCCAGGGCATGCGAGCTTCGTTCCTCCAGCCGCCCACACCCAGGCAGCCGCTCATGTCTCCCAGCGGCAAAGCCGCGCCAGCGGCGCAGGCGCCTCAGGTGCCCCAATGACGTGGCGCAGGCGGCTCAGGCTCCCTGCTGCTGCTGCGCGCGAGCAGGGATCCGCCCACTTGCGGTGGCACTGCCCTGCTTCAGCCAGAGCAGCAAGTATGCAATTGTGCCTGCGAGGTCCCCGTGAAGCGTGCGTGGCTGCTGCTGCCGCCACTGTCAGGTCATCCTCTTTGCATGGCGGGCTGTATGAGGGTGGCCAGCCCTATCTTGGAACAGGGATCGGTCAGGCCTTTGGAAAACAGCCATCTCAGCAGGCCAGGCTGACAGAAAACTGCAAGTACATGAGCGTTTGGCGCACAAGGATATGGAAGGGACTATGAATTGGCAAGCACATCTGAATGCTTAAGCAGAATTGTTGAACGGGTTTGGTAGAAGGACTATGTGCTCAGATCCATCCAGGCATGAAGTGGTGATTGACGCACCAAGAGTCCACAGTGTTTACTTAGGGCATTACGTTCACAGTAGCTCTAATGCACGGTGGAGCCTTTGGCTTGCACCTATGTCTTGGATCAGCATGGCAAAAAGTACATCCCAATCAAATATTTGCATGTGCAGCGACACTGGAGGAGGGCAGTAGGGCTTGCTGTGTGTGCTAATCCCATCTAGGGTAAGGCGGCCTATGAACGCCAAGGGGGGTGGCTTGACACTGGAACCACGCCTGCACCAATGTGTGCTAGAATAGGTCACTTCCAATGCTATGAAATCCCCAAATGCCTATCCTATTTTGTCGGCAGAGCATGCCAGGTACTCAGAACGTGGGCATGACTGCTGTTGCCAGGCAGCTTGAGTCCACTTGTACACCTTGTTGTAAGAACTCATGGAAAATGTTTCTGTAGGGAGCATCTGAGGTCCAAATGAGGTCATTTGTTTAAGAGAAGCCCTCGTCAACAATGTTGACCTCCTTCAATAATGTTTGGCGCTTTCCATGTATTTTGACTGTGTGATGAAGTATTGTCAAGTATCTACATGTTGCCTCCCCTCCAGCATCACATTTTGAAGCGGCTTGAACTGGTGGCTTGAATTCAAGTCCTGTGAAGCGGTTTGAAGTGGCGGCTTAAAGTTAAGTCCTGTGAAGCGGTTTGAAGTGGCGGCATGAACTTAACTCCTTCCTTGATCTCAAATTATGCCTCTCTTTGTTTGGCTTGCATCTTCTTTGCAAGGTTTCATGTGGTTACCGGCAGGTCTGCCTCTCAACTGTAGGCAGTCAGCAGTTGCATGTTTGGCTGCTGTTTTGCGCTGTGCGCAAATAATCACTGAAGGTTAAGTTCGAAGTTTTTGCCTCATGCTCCATGGCCAAAAGTATTTCTTCCGGTACTCCAACTTACTGTCACTACGCAGGCGTCTAGGTGGGGGAAAGCTGGTGGGGTCTCACCATGCCGGTCAAATTGCTTGTCTGCCACATGATTGTCTGGACTTGTTTATATCAGATGATTTTATATCAGATGATTGTCTGAACCTTTTCTCCATAAAATGCGCAATGGGACTCTAAAATTGATTTGTGCACTGCTGGCAGTTTTGCCGAGTATGAGAGCAGTAGCAGTACTTGGAAGACCACCATGGTCTCACAGCGCAAACTCCTGAAATCCTTAAAGAATTGCGCCTTCTGATTGAACTCCGAGATCCTTTGTCTGACCAGGCTAGGTCCTTCATGCTTAAGAATTTTTTTATCTTGTGCAAAGACTTTACACACACTAGTGTGTATGAGTGTGCATGCGCTTGTAGTCAAGCCTTCTGCGTTTCATGCTCAGATATGCTCACTTATGGACATGTGCAAATATGTATGTGTGCGCGTTCGCTTGTGTATGTGTGCGCACAAGTGTGCTCATGCTCGAGTGCCCTTGTGCAAGAGTGTGCGGTTGCATGTGTGTGTGTGTTTGTGTGTGTGTGTGTGTGTGGGAATGTGCGTGTGAACGTGTGTGTGTGTGCGCGCACGTCTCTGCGCGCAAGTGTGCGTGTGTCTGTGTGTCTCCTGTCCAAATATCTCAACCAATTTGTAATTCCGATGTGCCAACAGACTCCGGTTGAAGCGCCATTCAAAAGTTGTTGGCTTCTGATTCTGCCCTGATTCAGAGCTTTTGGCATCTGAATCAGAACATTTGGCACCTCCCATCACCAAGTTAATTTACACTGGGTTTAGGCCTTCAGCCAGATGGGTTCACTGCTGGGCTTGCTGGGCGCTGCCAGCCAGACAAAAATATATATACTATGGACTAGTAGCCTCATAAAGAAGTGATTTGTATGTCTGCTTCTAGAGAAACATGCTCAGCACTGATTTTGTCAAAGCAGAAAGCTCCAGTGTCTCCAACGTAACTTACGTTACTTGAAGTTCTATCAGACCCAGTAAAGTCAGCAAATTGTTCTGCAAAGTTCCTTCTCAAATAGCACATTTCTAAGTTACTGCTATTCACCCTCCTGTTCCCCACTGACTTCAGTTGTCTTCTTTGTTGGTGCCACCAGCCTGGTGGAGGAGTCATACAGTGCTTAGATTCAAGGTGTCTCCTTTTCATTAGTTGATATACTACAGAAGAGAGTGTTTCACTGCCTACGTAATTTTTCTTTTTTCTTAAGCAATTGCATAAAAAGGACACATTTTTTGTCCTGGACAGTGTTACAGTGTCTATTGTGGATCTGCCATCACCAGAAGTGAATAAGAACTTGCCATTGGTTCTGCCGGGGCTGCTCATTTCATCTCAGTCAGACCTTTTAATTCCGATTCAGAGTTTCGTTGTTCTGATTCAAGTGTCGCGGATTGGGTCTGGTTCTGGGGTGTGTTTTTAATCATATAGGGATCAGAAAGGGTGTACAGAATAAGATTAAAGAAATAAATCTTTCTAGACGATGGAAAGTCTGACTGATTCAAACCTCTTGAATAATGATCAGGTACGACATTGAGACATTCCTTCTTGATCAACTCTGCTACTGAAACTGCCTTGGCTTGCAACAAGAACTGACCACAGCTAATTGAACATGGTAACTGTCTAGACAATGGAAAGTCGGATTGAACAACAAGAACTGAGCACAGCTAATCGAATATGGTAAAACATGGTATAGCATTAAGAGACTCAGGGAAAATGTCAAGGATATGCACAAAAAGAATGCAGAGCACACTTCATATTTTCTTGCAATAACATCATGTTGCACAATGATCTAAGCGGTCAAAAAGTATGCATAGAGGCAGCTCAATGCAAACGCAGCTCAACTCCAGGTTCCCACCCGGGTGCCTACGGCGTCAGTCCTTGACTTCTGCATCCAGAACCTGCAGTTGCTCAATGAAGCCCCCCTTTGGTTGTCCTTTCTTGGGTTCCCCCCTGCTGCACATGAAGTTGAGAATCTGCAAAAGCAAACAGGAGAGTACCATGTCAATATAAAAAGCCCAATTCCTACTGCACTCTTTCGGACCAAAAGTGCATGTGCATGATTTAAAGACTTGCCGATAAGATGCAAGCATACATGTGCAGGAAGTGAGGTCACCAGTGGTACCTCCGAGGTAAATGAGTCATTTGCATCACAGTGATGCGCTGTACTTACTGTGAAAAAAATTGAATGCTGCCTGCTCCAAGATCATCAAGAGCCTACCGTGCCAGATTAGTCCATTGCCGAATCAGTGTCACTGTCCATTTGCGGTTACTTGGTTGGTTGATATTTGTTGTTGTGACTGGCTTGCTCTATTCCATAATTTGTGACCTTCCTCCCTAGAGCCCCGAGCACTCCCCAGATCTGGCGCCTCTAGAGGCGCTGGCCGCCAGGCCCCTGGCCGTCCCCATGCGACACGAGCCTGGTTGGGTCTGACTCAGACCGTCTGAGTAAGGATGAGAGCAGAGAGTCAGAGGCGCCTGTGGGATATGGATGGGTGGCAGCAATATCACATGCCCCGGCGCGGATCCAGCCAATGCATACACCATTGTATCTAGGTCCTTTGTAGCATGATTTAAGGGTACTCAGGACGGGCGAGACCGCCTCTCCTCGCCGCGCGTGTGTATATCAAATTGTTAATCAGTCATTTAAGGTGATCGGGCTTGACGAGCCATGATCATGGCTTCTACCTTTTTGCCTGGCTGAATGTTTTCACTTGCATTGGAAGGTGGGCTCATCCATGGGCACAAGAGAGGAACAAAACCTTGACCTTTCCTTGCCGTCCTTGACTGTTTGCATGTGTGTGTGTGCGCATGTGTGTGTGTGCAATTCAATACTTTTGACACTGCCATTACAAAAAGTATGTTGCGTTGGTTGAGCGTCCAGAATGAATAAGATTGCATAGATTGCACACTCTCTTGCATGCACCCACGTAACCTGCAAGGTTTGGTCAAGCTCCAGTGCATGCTTGTTGCATGTGGGGGTCACTCCATCCTTTAAGCCCCAGAAGCGGCTAAACAGTTGAAGCCATACAAGTCCCTGCATGCACAAAGCCCATGTTTGAGTGAGCTTTGTGAAGTCTTTAACTTTGGACAAAATTTGCATTGAATTGCAGCACAGCGAACCCTGAAGCAGAGCTCCTTTACATGATCTGTCACCTAATCCCATGCAAAAGTGCTTAAAGAGCCATTACATTCCATCCAAAGATGAAGGCAAGATCAACAATGATCAAAACAATCAGCAACCTTCTTCTTCTTCTTCTATCCCTTCTGTCGCAGCCACGTGCATCCTGCTTTTTACGCAGCTCTTCATGATTGTGGCTTCCCCGAGCATGCCAGGTTACTTGGGGACCTGGCCTTTGCTTTGCGCATGTAAAGAAAACTCCTGGAAATCTGCCTTGGTTGCGCGACCGATCTCATTTCCAGGCATGGAGGCAAGCAGCTGCTCCACCCAAGGGATGCGCTGCACAAAACAAAGCCAAGGCTGTGTTGCCCCTAATGCCCCAAAGCGGCTGCCTCGCAAGCTGAAAACTGCCGTTGTTGCGGGGTTCATGGCTGCCTGTGTTTAAAATACAGCAGATGTTCAGGTGCTTACAAGGTGCTCATAATTATGCATAGAAGTGAAAGCCATGACAGATGTCTTATGATCATCACACATGTGCGGGTAGGTTAATATTGAAAAAGCAATGAAGCGAGCAAGTGCTTGCACATCTTATGAATGTACAGAGGCCTACCTACTTTAACTGGAAGCCTGTACACGGGGTTGAAGAATGGGTTAATGGAGGGGGAGAATGTGGGGGCTGCCGGGCCAGAAGCTGGCAGTGCTGCCGCGTTCCCTTACCAGCACCAGACAGCTGCAATTACAGACACAGGTGTGCACATAAAGTGAACAAGAGTTGAGATAGCTTAGTGTGTCAAACAATTATGGACCAAGGACAATTGTTCTTCTCTCAGAGGTTCTTTCTCACTCTCTCTCCCTCTCCCCCTTTGTGCCCTCACCTGCACCCTAGTGCCTCAGCCCACAGCCACGCAAAGCCGGGTCCTCCCAAGGCCCCATGCCAGCACCTGGGCCTACATCGTGCCACTGCCGCTGAGCACAGCCTCCAGTGGCAGCAGCAGGCTGTGCCCACAGGGCGGGAGTGTTCCCCTTCATGCTGGACGGCTGTCTAGGCTGAGGACTCTGTGGGTGCTGGCCTTGCCGGGGGCGTGTGCGGCAAGGAGGTAGAGGGAAGTGCTGAAGGGCGGTGCCATCAGGTGGGACAGTAGCACACCTGTGTTTCCTGGACAAAAATGCCAATGTTTTTTTGGCAAAAGTGCAGAAGTGCGTGCCTGTGTGTACCTTGCATGCACACGTGGGCATGCGTGTGCTTCAGTGCGTATTGCGCAAGTTTGTGTGTGCTAGTATATTTGTGCGTGTGTGCTCCTGTGCAGGTGTGTTCAAGTGGGTGATGGTGTACGCATGTGTCCACGCACATGCAGTCCATGATGCACAGCTGTGCCACACAGGCGCATTTGTGCATATGCATGTGAGCGTGCGTGCATGCTCATGTGCACATGTGTCCAGGTGGGTGTGTCCACACACGTGCGCTCCACACTAGAAGCACATCATCATTTGCACACCCTTAGCAGCCACGCAGCGCCACACCCCAGTGGGTGCAGCAGCACACCACGGCCATGCAGTGCCACACCACAGCATCCTGGCCAAGGGCGCCACACCACAGTATGCGCAGCAGCACACCACAGCCGCACAGCGCTGTGCCACCGCACCTGCCAGGGACACCATGGCGCAGCGCATGGCGTGGAACAGCAGGTCCTTGCCCACATCAAGCTGCAGCTGCACGTGCCCAATGCTGAGGGCTGGTATGCTGCCCTGCTGCCACTCTCCCAGGTCCAAAGCACACGTGAGCAGTTCCTTGGCGTCCTGCTGCGGCAGCAGGTAATGCGTGCTGGTGCTCACTTCAGTGGCGGCCTTCACGGTGTCTTGCCGCTGCGCCTGCCCGGGCAGCGCAGCCGCCCAGCGCTGCAGCTCAGCCAGCGCGGGTGCCCAGGCGCACGGCAGCAGGAGGGCAAAGCAGCAGCACTGCAGCTGCTGCCCGCCCCAGAGCTCCAGAGACAGCAGGCAGCCGACAGGGGAGGCGGCCAAGTGGGCCGACACGAGGAGGACGGTGGGCAACAGGGAGGGGATGCTCTGGGCTAAGGTAGGCACTGTTTTATATGCACTTAAACATTACGCGCTGTATTTATAAGTACGCCACAGGTGTGGGTTTGCATGTGTGTGTGCGCGCGCTGACTGCAACACGCCACCCTGCATGCTGGGCTAGGTGATGGGGACGGTTTTTTTGCATATATGGTCATGAAGGAACGATGGACGTTTGTACCTCATCTTTTTGCATATGCAATGGGTGAGTGTGCACGTGCGTGAGTGAACATGTCTGCGAGCAAGAGCACGCAGCAGCACACTGGCCTGCAGGCCATGGATTGCTTGCATTTGTGTGTGTGCGCTCATGCGTGTTTTTCTGAGCAGGGGTCTTGTGGTGTGTGTGTGTGTCCTGCGTATTTTGTGTGTGAGGGGCCTGCAGCGCTGATGCAGCCTTCCAGCAGAGTAGATTCAGAGGAGTGGGGTCAAAAAAAGCTGCAGACAGCTGCACCTCTTTTGGCATATGGTCAAGAAAAGCTGCAGAGGCAGCCCTGCAGCCACCCACCTGCAGCCTGTGGACGACTGGGCTTCTGCAGCTGCCCACCAGCAGCTTGGGTGAACCACCGTGTGTTGGTGGGTGATGCACACACACGCACACACAAAGTCCACACCTGCAGCTCGTGCACGACCCCGGGGGACGACCCTGGGGGGAAGCGGTCCCGCTCGCGGCCGTGCGCCTCTGGTAGCCATGCACGTGCACAGGCAGGAAGCAGTCGCCCATGCTAGCCAGCAGCCGCAGCACCCCAGGCAGGTCCTCCTCTGGGCTGTCCGCCTGACAGCCCCACCCCAGCACCTGCTGCACCTGCCCGCCTTGGCAACCCTGCTTGCCGGCCTCTCCCTCTCCCTCGAAGCCCTGCCTCTCCTCTGGCAGAACCTCTCCATCTGTGCCCTTGCAACCTTGCAGCTCGGCCCCCCCCCTCCTGCGCGCCTGGAGCAAAAGAGGTTGGCCCTGAAGCTCAGCAGTAGCTTGGCGGGTGCGTCAGTAATGAGCTGCCGGCTGCAAGCTACTGCTGCTGCTGCTCCTGCTGCTGCTGCTGCCGCTTGCAGCGGTGCCCTTGGTGGCTGCATCCCCTGCGCTGCCTGCGCCGCTGGTGGGAGGCGGGAGCAGCGCTGGGAACGGCAGCCACAGTGCAAAGGAGTGTGCAGGGACATGAGAGGGGGCTGCTGCGCCGGGGCACGGACCCTGCACGGCTGCTGTGGATGGGCAAATTGGGTAGGCCACCTGCGGGAGGGCATGCATGCATGCATACATGTGTGTAATTGCTTGTGTACATGCGTGCATGCATGCTCACTTGCATGTGTGCGCAGGGAGGTGTGTGCCAGGGGGGGGGGGTCAGCTTGTAAGAGGGCCAAAGGTGCACATGGTAATGCACGATCATGCACCTGAATGAACGAGCCCACATGCACACATGTGCGGCTGCTAAACCCACATGCACGTGCTCGCACACACACACACACACA
>LKMJ01002453.1_pt1 | contig 17033 bp, 13 predicted proteins | sample 643391 | NCBI WGS metagenome assembly LKMJ01 (sample SAMN04112250, study PRJNA286221) | soda lake metagenome | biome: soda lake; feature: Kulunda Steppe; material: water; isolation source: sample PL-Br10 brine of Picturesque Lake | place: Russia: Kulunda steppe | collected 2010-07
ATGGAGGGCGCGGACCTCCGTGAGGCGCGGATGGAAGGGGCGCTTCTCCGGTGGGCTCGGATGAGAATGGCGGTTCTCTGGCTGGCGGAGATGGAGGGGGCGGACCTTCGCGAAGCGAGAATGGAGGGCGCGATTGGTGGGACAGTGCGTATGCAAGGCACGCTGCTGGGGTCTGCCCGGCTCGACGGGGCGCATCTTTTCTCTGCGCGGATTGAGGGGGCGGACCTCAGCGGGGCTTATTTCAGTGAGGGCACGGACCTCGACGATGCGACGCTCGGCGGGGCCGCACTCAGGCATTCAGATCTTTCAAACGTCCCGATTTCCGACGCGCAGGTCAAATCGACTTTCGGCGATGCCAGCGTGACGCTGCCGGACGGTGTGACCCCCGGCCACCCGAATTGGCCAGCGCACTGGCCGACTTGGGATTTGCCGTTGTTCCCGACGGGCGACGATTACCACTTCCACACCGAATGGCGCAAATGGCAGGACGACCCGGCGGGCTACACCCCGCCGCCGCCGCCCGGCGACTGAGCGCGGGTCGGCTTGGCGGCGGGTGGGTTCTGTGCGATAGGGCGGGGTCGCACGGGCCGAGCGGGGCGCCATGGCATTGCCCATCGAGACGCAGGCGAAATACTGGGGCATCGCGGCGGCGGTGTTTCTCGCGGTGCTGTGGCTTCTGGGCGACATGCTGTTGCCCTTCGTCGTCGGCGCGGCGCTGGCCTATTTCCTCGATCCGGTGGTGGGGCGGCTGACGCGGCTGGGGCTGTCGCGGCTTGCGGCGACATTCGTGGTGTCGCTGATCGCGCTGGCGGTGCTGGTGCTCGCGGTGCTGCTGATCGTGCCGGCGCTGGTCGCGCAGGGGATGCAGCTCGCCGCGGCGGCGCCCGAGCTTCTGGCGCAGCTGCGCGAGACGCTGCTGGCGCGGTTTCCGGCCATCATCGGGGTCGAGGACGCGATGCGCGACAATCTCGGCCGCATCGGCGAGGCGCTGCGCGAGCAGGCGCCGGGGCTGGCCGGGTGGCTCGCCGAGTCGGCGCGCGGGGCGATCAACCTCGTCATCTTCGTCGTCATCGCGCCGGTGGCGGGGGTCTATCTGCTGGCCGACTGGCCCCGGCTCATCGCGCGGCTCGACGATCTGCTCCCGCGCGAGCACGCGCCCACGATCCGCCGCCTCGCCGGCGAGATCGACGCCGCCATCGCCGGATTCGTGCGCGGGCAGGTCACCGTGTGCCTGATCCTCGCGGTGTACTACGCCACGGCGCTGGGGCTGACGGGGCTGCAATTCGGGCTGGTGATCGGGGTCGTGGCGGGGCTGATTTCCTTCGTGCCCTATATCGGCGCGATCATCGGCGGGGTGCTGGCGATCGGGCTCGCGCTGGTGCAGTTCTGGGGCGATCCGCTGATGATCGGGATCGTGGTGGCGATCTTCGTGGCCGGGCAGGTTCTGGAGGGCAACATCCTGGTGCCCAATCTCGTGGGCCGGTCGGTGGGGTTGCACCCGGTGTGGCTCTTGCTGGCGCTGTCGGTGTTCGGGGGGCTGTTCGGCTTCGTGGGGCTGCTGGTCGCGGTGCCGCTGGCGGCGGCGCTGGGGGTTCTGGCGCGGTTCGCGGCGGAGCGCTATCGCGAGAGCCGGCTTTACGCGGGCGATGACGGGGCGGGGGGCTGATGGCCGAGCAGCTCGCCTTCGACCTGCCGGTGCGCGAGGCGCTGGGGCGCGAGGATTTTCTCGTCGCTCCCGCCAACGCGCTCGCGCTCAACGCCATCGATGGTTGGCGCGACTGGCCGGGGGGCAAGCTCGTGCTGATGGGGCCGGCCGGGGCGGGCAAGACGCATCTCGCGCATGTCTGGGCGGCGGAGACGGGCGCGCGGGTGGTCGCGGCCACGGCGCTCGGGCCGCCCGACCGGCTCGCGGCGGCCGGCCGCGTCGTCGTCGAGGATGCCGAGCGCATCGCCGGCGACCACACCGCCGAGGCGGCGCTGTTTCACCTGCACAACATGCTCGCCGCCGCCGATGGCCGGCTCCTGCTGACGGCGCGGCGCGCGCCGGCGCATTGGCCGCTCGTCCTGCCGGACCTGGCCTCGCGCGTGCAGGCGGCGGGGATCGCGCGGCTGGAGGCGCCCGACGACGCGCTTTTGTCGGCGCTCATCGTCAAGCTCTTCGCCGACCGCCAGATCGCGGTCTCCCCGGCGCTGGTGCGTTATCTCGTCGCACGGATGGAGCGCTCCTTCGCGGCGGCGCGCGCGCTGGTCGCGGCGCTCGATGCCCGCGCGCTGGAACGCGGACGCCCCGTCACCCGCGCGCTCGCCGCCGAACTGCTGGACTCCGGCGGGGCGGTGGGTCCATGATCGCCGCGCCCGCGAACGAGGCCCCTGCCCGCGCATGACCCAGTCGGATTTCCTCGCCGCCCCGTTTCCCGACCCGGTCACGCTGCCGGACTCGGATCTTGAGGGTCCGGGCCGCTTTTTCAACCGGGAGCTGTCCTGGCTCGCCTTCAACCGCCGGGTGCTCGAGGAGGCCGAGAACCGCCAGGTGCCGCTTCTCGAGAGGCTGCGATTCCTGTCGATCTCGGCGACCAATCTCGACGAATTCTACACCGTGCGCGTGGCCGGGCTGCGCGAACTCGCCCGCGAGGGCAACACAACCCCCGCCGCCGACGGGCTCAGCCCGGCCGAGCAGCTCGTGCTCATCAACGAGGATGCGCGTGCACTCATGGATCAGCAGCAGACCGTCTGGACCGGGCTGCGCGCCGAGATGGAGACGGCGGGCATCACCCTGATGAGCCGCGACGGCCTGAGCGACTCCGACCGCGCCCTGGTGCGCACGCATTTCCTGAGCAACGTCTTCCCGGTGCTCTCGCCGCTCGCGATCGACCCGGCGCATCCGTTTCCCTTCATTCCCAATGGTGGCTTCTGCCTTGCGCTGCAGCTCGAACAGCGCGGGGGCGGGCGGCCGCTGCAGGCGCTCCTGCCCGTGCCCCAGCAGATCGACCGCTTCGTCGCCCTGCCCGAAGCGGACGGCGCGACCCGCTTCCTGCCGCTCGAGGAGCTGCTGATGGGCCATCTCGACGCGCTGTTTCCCGGCTACGAGGTGCGCGGCCATTGCAGCTTCCGGGTGTTGCGCGACAGCGATCTGGAACTCGAGGACGAGGCCGAGGATCTCGTGCGCGAATTCGAGGTCGCGCTCAAGCGTCGCCGGCGCGGCGAGGTCGTGCGCCTGAAGATCACCGAGGATGCCCCCGAGGCGCTGCGTGCGCTCATCATGCGCGAGTTGCGCGTTGCGCGCGACGAGGTGATGGAGGTCTCGGGGCTGCTCGGGATGACCGACCTCAAGGAGCTCGTGCTCGATCATCGCCGCGACCTGCTCTGGCCGTCCTTCACCCCGCGCGTGCCCGAGCGCGTGCAGGACCATGACGGCGATCTATTCGGCGCCATCGCGCAGAAGGACATGCTCCTGCACCACCCCTACGAGACCTTCGACATGGTGGTGCGGTTCCTGGAGCAGGCGGCGCGCGACCCCGACGTGCTCGCCATCAAGCAGACCCTCTACCGCACCTCGCGCGACAGCCCCATCGTCGCGGCCCTGTGCGAGGCCGCCGAGGCGGGCAAGTCCGTCACCGCGCTCGTCGAGCTCAAGGCGCGCTTCGACGAAGCTGCCAATATCCGACAATCGCGCCGACTCGAACGGGCGGGGGCGCATGTCGTCTATGGATTTCTCAACTACAAGACCCATGCAAAGGTTTCGAGCGTGGTGCGCCGCGAGGGTGAGCGGCTGGTCACCTACACCCATTACGGCACCGGCAATTATCACCCGATCACGGCGCGCATCTATACCGACCTGTCGCTGTTTACCTGCGACGGCGCGCTGGGGCGCGACGCGACGCGGGTGTTCAACTATCTTTCCGGCTATGCGCGCCCGGAGTTTCTCGAGAACCTCGCGATCTCGCCCATCGACCTCAAGGACCGGTTGCTGGCGCTGATCGCGGCGGAGGCCGAGCACGCCCGCGCCGGGCGCCCCGCCGAGATCTGGGCGAAGATGAACGCGGTGATCGACCCGGACGTGATCGACGCGCTCTATGCCGCCTCGCAGGCCGGGGTGCGGATCAACCTCGTCATTCGCGGCATCTGCGGGCTGAAGCCCGGGGTGGCGGGGCTGTCGGAAAACATCCGCGTCAAATCCATCGTCGGCCGGTTCCTGGAGCATTCTCGCATCGTGTGCTTCGGCAACGGGCAAGGGCTGCCCTCGGAGGGCGCGCGGGTGTTCATCTCCTCGGCGGACTGGATGGGGCGCAACCTCGCGCGCCGGGTCGAGACGCTCGTCGAGATCCACAACGAGACCGTCAAGGCACAGATCGTCGGCCAGATCATGGCCGCCAATCTCACCGATACCGAGCAGAGCTGGGTGCTGCGCGCCGATGGCAGTTTCGCGCGCGCCGCGCCCGATGCGCAGACGGAGGGGTTCAATTGCCACGACTTCTTCATGGACAACCCGTCATTGTCGGGTCGCGGCAGCGCGGGGGCGGGCGATGTCCCGCAGCTCGCCTATCTGCGCGACGCGGCCGCGCGCTGACAATGTCGCGGATCGCGGGAGACCGGCATGGATGGTGAGCCCCAGAGCCCGGCCGAGCGGCGCGCCGCGCTCGGACCGCAGCTGTTCGACGACCCCCAGAGCCGGGCGCTCTCGCGGGTCGGGGTGATCGATGTCGGGTCGAACTCGGTGCGCATGGTCGTGTTCGACGGGGCGGCGCGCTCGCCGGCCTATTTTTTCAACGAGAAGGTCCTCTGCGGGCTGGGCCGCGGCATGGCCGAAACCGGCCGGCTCAATCCGGTCGGGCGCGACAAGGCGATGCGCGCGCTGCGCCGCTTCGGCGCGCTGGCGCGCGGCATGGAGCTCACCGCACTCACGGCGGTCGCCACTGCGGCGCTGCGCGAGGCGGCGGACGGGCCGGAGTTCGCCGCCGAGGTCGCCCGGCGCACCGGGCTTGAGCTCGAGGTCATCGACGGCGAGGAGGAGGCGCGGCTATCGGCGCAGGGGGTGCTGCTCGGCTGGCCGGACGCGGATGGGCTGGTCTGCGACATCGGCGGCTCGTCGATGGAGCTCGCCGAGGTCGCGGATGCGCAGGTGGGGCGACGCGCGAGCACGTCGCTCGGCCCGTTCCGGCTGCAGCATGTCGCGGGCGGCAAGAAGGGGCGCAAGGCGCATATTCGCAACGTCCTCGCGGGGCTCGAGGGGCGGATCGGGACCGATCACGACCGCCTTTATCTCGTCGGCGGCTCATGGCGGGCGCTCGCCCGGCTCGACATGGAGCGGCGCGGCTATCCGCTCACGGTGCTGCATGAATACGCGATGACGCCGAAATCCATCCGCAAGACGCTCGACTGGATCGCCGGGCAGGACCTTGGTGCGCTGCGCAAGACGACCGGGGTCTCCGCCGAGCGCATCGAGCTTGTCCCCCTCGCGGCGCTGGTCCTGCGCCAGCTCCTGAGCCATTTCGCGCCGCGCGAGGTCTTCGTTTCGGCCTACGGCATCCGTGAGGGGCTCCTCTATGAGCGCATGCCGGACGATCTGCGCCGGCGCGATCCCCTTATCGAGGCCTGCCGCCACGCCGAAGCGACGAGCGCGCGCATGCCGGGCTTCGGCGCGCGGCTGCACGAATTCCTGCGCCCGCTCTACAAATCGGCGCCGGCCGGACGGCGGCGGCTGCTGAAGGCGGCCTGCCTGCTGCACGATGTCAACTGGCGCGTGCATCCCGATTACCGCGCGCAGGCCTGCTTCGACAGCGCCACCCGCGCCAATCTCGGCGCACTCGATCACAAGGGCCGCGTGTTTCTCGCCGCCGCGCTGATGAACCGTTACAAGAACACCGGCACGCCCACCCATATGCACGAACTCACAGGGCTCCTTACCCGGGAGGAGTGGCGCGACGCGGTGGTGTTGGGGCGGGCGATGCGCTTCGGAGCGATGTTCTCGATCTCGGGGCCGGAGAATGCGGGCGAGCTGCGCTATCACCCGCGCAAGGGTGTGCTGGCGCTGTATCTCGCGCCGGCGGCCGAGGACCTCTACGGCGATGCCGCCCAGGAGCGTTTCACGGCGCTGGCCAAGGCACTCGGGGTCCGCACGGAGCTGCACAAGCTGCGGCGACGCAATGGCGAAGCGCCACAATCGAATTGACCTTATCCGACCAAATCGCGGCCTCGATTGCCCGGAATCACGCCCAGCATTTCACTTTTGCGATGTATCGCGCGGATCGTCGCGATGACGCCGCGCGCGCCGGATCGCGGCCGGCAGCACCATGAACATGCCCACGAAGAGCGCGGCGTATCCGCCGAGCGCGAGCGCCATGTTCGGCGCGACCACACCGACCACCATCGCCATCTGCAGCCCGAGCCCGGCAAGCATCACGACGATCGCGGCCAGAAGCGGCATCAGCGCGCCTCCGGCGCGTCGCGATGCAGCCAGCACGCGCTCATGTGCCCCGGGCGCGGGGCGAATTCCGGCGGGTCCTCGGCATCGCACAGCCCGGCCATGGCCTGCGGGCAGCGCGGATGAAAGCGACAGCCGGTCGGCGGGTTGACGAGGCTCGGCGGCTCACCGACCGGCACCTCGCGCAGCGTATCGGCATTGGCCGCGTCGGGGTCGGCGAGCGCGGCGAGCAGCGCGCGCGTATAGGGGTGCTGCGGCGCATCCAGCAGCTCCTCTACATGCGCTGTCTCGACGAAGCGGCCGGCATACATCACGAAGATGCGGTCCGCATAGTGGCGCACCGTCGAGAGGTCATGCGTGATGAAGACCAGGGTGAGGCCGCGATCACGCTGGATGCGCTTGAGCAGCCGAAGGATCTCGACGCGCACCGAGGCGTCGAGCATCGAGACGGGCTCATCGGCGATGATGAAGGCGGGCTCGAGGATGAGCGCGCGCGCGATCACCACGCGCTGCTGCTGCCCGCCCGAGAGCATGTGGGGGAACTTGCCCAGAATGTCGCGCGCCGGGGTCAGCCGCACCTCCTCGAGCGCGGCCTCGGCGCGGCGGCGGCGCTCGGCGGCGTCGCGCACGCCGTGGATGCGCAGCGGTTCGGCGAGCAGTTGCTCCACAGTCATGAAGGGCGGCAGCGCGCCATACGGGTCCTGCTGCACGAAGCCGATCGCGGCGCGGTAGCGCTGCATGGCGGCACCGCTCAGCGCGTTGAGCGAGGCGCCATCGAACCGAATGTCGCCGTCGCTGGGCCGGTTCAGGCCAAGCATGGTGCGCGCCAGCGTCGACTTGCCGCAGCCGCTCTCGCCCACGATGGCCACCGACTCGCCGCGCGCGAGCTCGAACGACACTCCGTCCACGGCATGCACCGTGCCCGCGCGCAGGAACCCCCATTTGCGCAGCGTGAAGTGCACGCGCAACCGGTCGACATGCATCAGCGCAGCGGTGGCGGTGTCCTTCATGCCGTCTCCTCCTCGAAGAGCCAGCACCGCACCCGCCGCGCCCCGTCCTCGAGTACATGCGTGCCGGGGGCGCGGCCGCAGGGGTCGAAGCGGCGCGGACAGCGCGGCGCGAAGCGGCAGCCGGCGGGCGGGTCGAGCAGATCGGGCGGCGTGCCGGGGATGTGCTCGGGCTCCTCGCGGCTGTGCAGGCGGGGCACGCTGGCCATGAGCGCACGCGCATAGGGGTGGGCGGGGCGGTCGAAGAAGGCCGCCGCCGGGCTGTCCTCAACGATCTGGCCGGCATACATGAGCGCGACGCGGTCCGCGAGTTCGCTCGACGTTCCCACGTCATGGGTGATGAGGATGAAGCTCGTCCCGGTCTCCCACTTGATGCGCTTGAGAGTGTTCATGATGCTCGCCTGGGTGAGCACGTCGAGCGCCGAGGTGGGCTCGTCGAGGATCACGAGATCGGGCTCGGTGATCAGCGCCATGGCGATCACCACGCGCTGGCGCATCCCGCCCGACAGCTCGAAGGGAAACCGGCTCATGAAATCGCGCGCCACGCCGACCTGATCGAGCGCGGCGGCGGCGCGCTCCATCGCCCGCTCGCGCGACAGGCCGCGATGGATGCGCAAGGGCTCGGCGACCTGTTCGCCGACGCGGACGACGGGGTTGAGCGCGTTCATCGCCGCCTGCATCACCGTCGAGACCCGCACCCATTGCACCTCGCGGCGAAAGCGCTCGTCGGAGAAGGGCATCACATCGGTGCCGTCGAGCTGCACCCGGCCGGAGAAATGCCCCACATTGCGCGGCAGGAGCCGCAGCAGCGCCTTGGCGAGCGAAGACTTGCCGCAACCGGACTCGCCCAGAAGCACCAGCGCCTCACCGCGATCGAGCGCGAAGGACACCCCGTCGATCGCGCGCAACACCCCGCCCTCGGTGCGGTAATGCAGGCTCAGATCCTCGACGCGTAGCAGCGGCTCGGCCATGGTCACCTCGATCTCAGGCGCGGGTTGAAGATGCGGTCGAGCGCGAAGCCGAACAGCGCGAAGCCGAGCCCCGTCAGCATCAGCAGGATCGCCGGCGACACCACCCAGTAGTAGTAGCCGTTATAGAGCGCGCCCTCGCTCTGCGCGTCGTTGAGCACCTTGCCCCAGGTCGGCAGCACCGGATCGCCGAGCCCCAGCACCGCGAGCGACGCCTCGAGGAAGACATAGGTCGGGATCAGGGTGACGAAGGTGGGGATCAGCACGGGCAGGATGCGCGGGATCATGTAGCGCATCACGATGCGGATATTGCTGGCCCCGTAGGCGCGCGCGGCCTCGATATAGGGCGACTCGCGGATAGGCAGCAGCATCGCGCGGTACATCTTGATGGAGGCCGAGAATATGCCGAGCAGGATCACCACGCCGAGCATCAGCCAGATGCTCGTCGAGTAGAGCGTGCCCACCATCACCAGCACCGGCAGGATCGGCAGGATCATCGTCACCTCGGTGAGCCGCTGGATGATCGCATCGACCCAGCGGCCATACCACACCCCGACGGCGGCGATGATCAGCGTCGTCACGGTCGTGCCCACCGCCGCGAGAAGCCCGAAGGCCAGCGCGATCGGCGTGCCCCATAACAGCGCCACCGAGAGGTCGCGGCGCTGGTGGTCGGTCCCGGCAAGGCCATGCACCCGGCCATAGGCGACTAGATCGGCGTCGAGCCGGGCATCCTCGTCGAAAACGATCGCATCGAGCACCAGCTCGTAGCGGCCGGGCAGCACCTCGGGCGGGCGCGCGCCCGGCTCGGCAGAGAACAGCCCGATATGCGGCACGGCGCCGAGCCGGTCCTCGAGCGCGGTGTCCTGCGAAATGGACAGCCGGTCGCCATCGGAGATGCGGTGCCCGCCCAGCGCGATCTCCTCGCCGTCCGGGCGCAGCCATGTCGCGCGCACGAAGGCCGGCCGCTCCATGCCCTCGGCGCGCAGGAAGACCGTCAGCTCGGTGGGAAAGCCGTCATAGTCATAGTCGAAGGCGAGGGGCAGACGCAGGCGCTGGCCGCCCTCGAAGGTCTCGGTTTCGGTGGCGTCGTCGTCGCGCGCGACGGTGATGGTGGGCGGGGCGTTGCCGCCCGCGATGCGGTCGGTCCAGACCGGGCTGGCATTGGCGGGGTGCATGCGCCACTGATCGCCGCCGCGCCAGGCGTCGAGGGCCTGCGCATAGGGCAGCGCGATCACCGTGTAGATCGCCACCCCCACGAGAAAGACGATGATCGCCATCCCCGCCACCGCCGACGGGTAGCGGCGCATCTGGCGCAGCCCGGCGGACCAGCGGCTCATCGCTCGCCCCCTTCGAAGCCGACGCGCACTCTCGGGTCGAGGATCGCATAGAGGAAATCGAGCAGGAACACGGTGAGTGCCAGAAGATAGGCGAAGATCACCACCCCGCCGATGATCACCGGCGTGTCGCGATGCCCGATCGCCTGGAACAGCAGCGTGCCGAGGCCGGGCCAGTTGAAGACCTGCTCGAGGATGATCGCCCCGCTCCACAGCCCGATCAGCATCAGCAGGAAGCTCGTGATGATCGGCGGCAGGGTCGGGCGCAGGATGTAGCGCCGCTCGATCATGCCCGAGGGCAGCCCCTTGGCGCGCGCCATCTCGACGTAGTCCTCGCTGGAGTGGATCAGAAAGAAGGTGCGCCAGGAATAGATCGAGATGAAGATCGAGGAGATGAACATCGCCGCGACCGGCAGCACCATGTGCCGCATCACGCTGAGCGCATAGGCCCAGGGGCTTTCGGGCGGCGGCACCGCGACCATGCCCCCCGCCGGCAGGATCGGCACGATGAAGGCGAAGACGAGGATCAGGAAGATGCCGTAGAACCAGCCCGGCGCGGCGGAGCTCGGCGCAAGGCCGATCACGGTGCGGTCGGTGAGGCTGCCGTAGCGGCGCGAGAGGCCGAGGGCGGCGAAGATCGAGGCGAAGAAGACGAGCATGTTCGCCGTGCCGAAAAGCAGGATCGTCGCGGGCAGGCGCTCGGTGATGATGGCGTAGACCTGGCGCGAGCCGAGATCGGAGTGCATCTGCTCGGCGCGGCCGAGATCGAGCAGCATCGCGCGGCGCAGGTAATCGACGCTGCGCAGGATGAAGGGCTGATCGAGGTTGAGCCGCTCGCGCTCCATCTGGACGCGCCGCTCGACCATCTCGCCGCGCTCCTCGGCGGGGATTTCGGGGTCGGCGCGCACGGCCTCCGAGACGTCGGACCGGATCTGGATCTCGCGCAGCTCATCGACCTGCCCGCCCATATTGGCCACCACGATGGTCAGATACACCCCGATGAGCACCGTCACCATCAGCGCAAAGACCCGGCGCAGCACGAAAGCGCCCACGAGCTGCGCATCGCGCAGCCAGCCGCGCGGCGCGGGCGCGCGCTCCCCTGCCCTATCCTGCCCCGTCATCTCGGCCATCGGCGCCCCGTCACTGAAGTTTCTGCGTGCCCTCGGGCACCGTGGAGAAGGCGAAGGAGGCGAAGACCGGCATCGCGACGTGGCGCGAGGTCACCACCACCTCGAGGCTGTTGGCACCGCGGCCGAGCGCCGCAACATCCTCGGCCGACAGCACCACTTCCCAGTGCCCGTCGCCGCGGCTCTCGGCGGTGCCGCGCTCCATGAGAGCACCATCGCCGTCGAAAAGCAGGAACTCCGCCGCCTCGATGTCCTCGGCCGGATAGGGCGCGCCGCCCGATGTCACCGCGATGTCGAAGCGCGCATCCTCACCCTCGGCCACCATCATCGGCCCGTCGAGCTCCAGCGCCGGGATCGGCGGCTGCGTGAAATCGAGCCACTTGTCCGCCCGGTCCGGAAAATCAGCGAAATGGCGCAGAACGAGCGCGCCCTGCACCGGATAGACGGAATGCAGATAATACGGCCCGTCACCGATCTGGTAGTGCCCGCGCTCGCTGCGCCACTGCGCAATGGCGTCGTAGCGCGCCGCGATCTCCTCGGCATCGACATGTTCGCCGAGAAGCTCGGGAAATGGCAGGTGCTCTTGCTCGACCGCGCGCTCGCGCATGCGGTCGAGCACCGACATGCTCGGCCCGGAGACGAGGCTGAGCCATTCCGCCCCGAGCCGGTCGGCCTGATCGGAGGAGAAGGCGAGCTCGCCGTCCTCCTCGGCCTTGATCGCGAGCGCCATCACATGCCAGGGCAGCGTGCCCGGCGCGCGCCGCGCGACGATGGTCTCGGCGTCGGGGGTGATCTGGTCGCTGTAGACCTCGACGGTCAGCGGGTCGGTCGAGAGGATGCGCAGGCCGCGGAAATGGCGCTCGAACGATTCGAAGGCGGGGACGTGGCCCGGATCGAAGATCGGGCTGTCGGGATCGGCGCGCGAGAAGGTCAGCGCATAGGAGATCAGCATGTCAGCCGGCGACACGGTCGTGCCGTCATGCCAGCGCCGGTCGAAATAGTCGTCCTCGAAGACGATGCGCGACCGGGTGCGCGCGGTCAGGCCGTCCTCCCCGGCCTCCTCGACGCTCAGGAACCGCCCCGCCGACTCGTCCCAGGCGATCCAGGCATCATCAGGCACCGCGATCTCGTCCTCTTGCTCCAGCGTCAGCCAGTCGAGGGTGCGCGACACCGGCGCGCCCGTCTCCACGGTCAGCTCGGCCTCTGCGATGCGCTGCGGGCGGTAAAGCCCGGTGAACGGGTCGGGCATGAAGGCCGAATCCTCGATGGCGCGCACCACCATGCGATCGAAGAGCCAGTTGGTGCCCGCGACCGGGTTCCATGGCTCGGTCAGGACGCTCGGCATCGCGAAGCGCGCCTCGCCGCCGGGCGCGTCGCCGCGATGCACCGTCAGTGGCCAGAGCTGCGAGCCGCGCACGCCCCCGGCGAGATCGACCGAGACCCCGAGATCCGCCGATCGCGGCCCGACCTGGATCTGATCCACCAGCCAGACCCGCGTCGAGTCGCGCATCGACAGATCGAGCGCGCGCGCCATCATCTCGGCACGCTCCTCGAGATCGCCGTAGTCGCCGCGGCTGAGGCGTTCGGAGATCTCGTCGAATTCGGGCGCGGGATCATAGGCCTGCCAGAGCGGTTCGGCGCGCCCGCGCGGTGTATAGTAGAAGTCGAAATTGGTCGCGGTGTCGCGGCTGACGACCGTCGACACCCAGCTGCCGGTATAGACATGCCACTGTCCCGCCTCCGGATCGCCGCCGATCCAGATGCGCGAGGATTCCTCGGCGTCGCGATACATCCGCTCGACGGCGAATCCGATATCCTCGAGGCGGTTGGCCACGTAGTCGCCGACCTGGCGGCGGATGTCGTCATTGCGGATCAGCACCCGCAGCGTCACCGGCGCACCCTCGTAATGCCAGCGCCCGCCCCGCTTCTCGGCGCCGAGCGCCTCCATCTCGCGGCCGATGACCTCCTCGGCACGGCGCCGGTCGGGCTGATAGCGCAGCTCGATCTCGCGCGCCTCGCCGGCGAGGGCGGCATAATCGGGGGTTGCCGTTCCGACCACCATGTATCGCGGCCGCGCGAGCCCGCCATAGATCTCCTCGGCGATGTGACGTCGGTCGACGAGCCAGTTCATCGCCTCGCGAATCTCGGGGATGTTGAAGGGGTTGAGCTCGCCGCTCTCGAATTCCGGGCCGGAGGGGTTGAAGGTCAGCTCGACGGAGGAGCCGTAGGACAGGTCATGCTCGATACGCTCCGACTCGCGGATGCGCTGGAAGATGGTCTGGTTGGTGATGCCCTGCGCGAAGAGCTGGTAGCTGCCGTCCTCGATGAGCCCGGCGACCTTGCCGACATCGGGCTCGGTGGCGAAAACGATCTCGTCGAGCAGCCCGCCGCGGCGATCGCCGGCGTCGAATTCGGGCGCCGCCATGATCTCGTCATCGGCGAGCGCCGCCCCGGCGGCGCCGAGGATACAGGCCGTGGCGACGGCCACCGCGCGCAGGCTCCGTTCGGGTAACTTGAGAATCGGGATCAAGGGCAGCTCCGTTCGGGCTCCTGCTCGCGGTCATGTTGCGTGCCGTCATGCCGCGCAGCAGCACGCCCGTGTCACCGCGAGAGCCTAGGCAGGCAATCCGCACATGACAATAGCCATTGCCCCACCCCACACGCCCAAGTGAGAATGGCGCAGCGTTCTGGATGCCGGTGCCGATGTCTCAAGGTTCCGGGCCCGGGGACGATGCCCTGCGCTCATTCCGCGAGCCTGACCTGCAGTCCCGGGGCATCTTCATCGTCATCATCCTCGCAGCGGCTCTGGATGCCGCTGTTGCCGCCAAAGTCAACGGTCTGGGAGACGAAACGCAGGCAGCGTTCATTGTTGGATGCGCCGCCCCTGTAGCGGACGTCGCCTGTCGGCGCGTAGATCACGCCGCCCAATTGCCCCTCCGCATTCCCCGCGAGCCGGTGGGTCAGTCGCCCCGGGCCCTCCGGATCGAAGTAAAAGAGCATGTCGCCCAGGCCCTCCGCGCCGCCCTGCAGGTCCAGATCTCCACCATTGATCTTGAAATCGATATCGCCGAGCAGGACGATGGTAACACTTTCGCCGGTAATCCCACCCTTATTTTCTCCAAAGTTAGCCGAAAACTCCGTATCCACGTAATGAACACCCTCCTCGAAATGGACTGTTCCGTCCGGATTTCGAAGGCTGATTCCCCCGCAGTGGCGCCCCGGCGTGAAGGTGGAGCCGCGACGCTCTCCGGTGCAGTTGCCCGGCGCGTCGCGGGCGAGATTCCGGAATCTCTCGTCGTTCTCGTAAGGGTCCGGAAGGCTGCTGGCGCCGGTTATCGCGTCGCCGCATTCCAGATCAAGGCTGCCGCTGACGCGGCCCGGGGTGTAGGCGCAGCTGGCGCCGAGATTGGCGTTGCCCCCGGCGTGGATGGCATCCGGGGTACGTGAATTCGAATAGATCGAGCAATTCTCGAAATCGCCGACGGGAGTGCCCTGGAATCGCACGGCTTGGTTCGCGTCCCGGTCGAGCGCATGGACACATGGCGGCGACGGGGTCGTGTCGAGCTCGGCCACCGCCGTCGCGCGGATCTTGCCATCGCGGCCGTCGCGGCCGAGTATAGCCTGCAGCACCGAGAAGAAGATGTCCGGCCGATCCTCTGCAAGCGTCACGCGGTAACGGCGGTGGTTTCCGCTGCTCTCGGTCGTGAGTGTGCAATCCTCATCGGCGCCGCGGAAATTTCGCTTGAATCGCGCCTCATCGAGAATGATCTCGTCGCAGCTTTCGCTGCCGCTCTCGAGAGCGGCGGTGAAGGCGGCCATGTCGGCGGCGTTTTGAAGCCGGCGCTCCGTGGAATACCACAGCCCCACATCCACCGCGAGGCCGATGCCACCAATGACGATCGGCATGGCGAGCGCGACAAGGACCGCCGCGGCGCCCGAGGTGTCCGAGGCAAGGCGCGAGACGGTGCGGTGCATGCACGGGGAGGAGTATGGCATCGTGGTGGCTCCCCGGGTTGCTCGCTCGGCCGTGCAAGCCGCTGTTCAGATCGCGGCGGGGCGGATCTCAACAGCTAAAGGTGCAGAAAGTGTGAATCGCGACGCGGTGATCTTGACCTCGAAGGCCCGCCTGTGCGTGCGGCCGCCGCATGGCTTCGGGGTATGCGGGGAGCAAACTGACCGCGTTTCGGACGCAAAACGCGAAAGCGGATGTGAAAACCCTTGACGACCCCGAAGCCGAAACATACGGCTCACGGTGCTTCGGCGAGTTGGCGGAGTGGTTACGCAGCGGATTGCAAATCCGTGTACGCGGGTTCGAATCCCGCACTCGCCTCAAGAACTTAGCAGGATCGAGCCGACCGAGTTTGCACAAGAGTTTGCACATTCGCGGTCTGTTTCCGTTCTGTCCCGCGACTCACTTCCGCTTCCCCTGGGCCTCTTTCGCGCGCGCCTTATGGCGGGCTGCGCCCGCGTAGTGCGCCACCATCGCGCGGCTCGTGTGGCCGGTCACCGCCTGAATCAGCTCGTCGCTGCACCCTAGGGCCGCGAGCTCGGCCGCAGCTGCATGGCGCAGGCCGTGCAGATCGTAGGCCTCAGCGCCGATCTGCTTTCTTACCTGCATGGCAGCGTGCGCCGCTTGGCGATATGACAGCGGCCGCCCTGCCCGCCCCGTGACGATCGTCAGCCCATCGCGCGGCGTATCGCTGAGCAGTGATGCGAGGCGGGCCGTGAGCGGCACCCAGAGCGGCTTGCGGGTCTTGCCCTGTCGAACATGGATCCCTCCATCCTCGAGGTGATCCCATCGCATCCGCAACACGTCCCCGATCCTCTGCCCGGTCCCGAGGCAGAGCTCGAAGATCAGGAGAGCGCGCCCGTCGGCCGCTTGGCGGTAGGCATCGATCATATCCTGCGGCCATGGCTGGCGCGGCTCGGCACGGCTCTTGAGCAGCGGCACGCCGTGCGCGGGGTTGTCCTCGCGCCAGCCCTCGTCGCGCGCATGTTCGAACAGCACCTTGAGCACCTGGATGCAGTAGTTCGCGAAACGCACTGACGTGGCGTTCGAGTCGCGCAGGCGCACGACGTCCTTGCGCTGCATGCGGTGCGCCGGCAGCGTGCCGAGGCGGTCCTCGATGAAGGTCAGAACCTTGTCATAATCCTGCCGCGTGCGGGGGGCGAGCTTGGTGAAGCGATGGCTGCGGCGGTAGCTGCCGATCAGAGCCGTGAAGCTGCGGCCTGGCGGTGGCGGTGGCGGGCCGTTCAGGATCCGGGCGTATTCCGCCGCGAACTCCGGCGTGCCTGGCTCGCTATGGATCCGCACAGTCTGCCAGCCGCGGCGCACGAAGTAGAGATACAGGCCGCCCTTGCGGCGCTGGACGTATGCCGGCAGGGTGCGCTTCATCGCTTCATGTCCACCAGATCAAACGGATCCGTCCGAGTAGGCTGACCGCCGATCTCGATGTCAAGTTCCCCGTCCGCGTTGATGCGCGCCCGTGTCACCGGCACGCCCTGCTTGTGCAGCTTGGCGAGCAGCTCGGCCAGACGGGCTGGCGTGAACGGGCGGGAAGGGGTCATCTGCTAACCTCGTCATAGTCCCCCGGCCGCTCGAGCTTCCGGCGGCATGGCGGCAACCAGTGGAACTGGTGGCGCGTGCTGCATGATCCGCAACCGCTTCTGCCAGACGAACCAGCAATACGCCGTCGCCGTGCTCCCCTTTTCGGAGAGCTTGCCTTTGTGCATCACTACGCGCTCGGTGAACTGCAGGATCTGGCTCGGCGGTCGGCGGCTGAACAGACGCTCGTGCCGGCCGACGCCCTCGAGGAATGCGGCACGTACGATCATGGCCACGCCCTCGGTGATCGTGTCGAGCGCGCGCTCGATGAACTGCTCGGCGAGCCGGAAGGGCGGGTTCGTGATCGTCCAGGCGACAGGCTTCGGCGCCGGGCCGAACAGGTAATCCTGCACCGGGTAGCCGGCACCGTAGTCGAACACGTCGGCCGCCTCAACCTCGGCGAAATATTCCTCGAGTACGCGCGCCATGTGGCCGCGGTTCGCGGCGGTCTTCTCTGCCAACTCGGCCGTGAGAAGATCACCCAGCACTTCGGCGGGGGCGCGTTGATGCTGGATCGCCGCGCGCATCACGTCATCAAAGGCGCTGCGCATGCCGGCGAGGTTCAGCGCGC
>LKMJ01002454.1_pt1 | contig 17024 bp, 11 predicted proteins | sample 643391 | NCBI WGS metagenome assembly LKMJ01 (sample SAMN04112250, study PRJNA286221) | soda lake metagenome | biome: soda lake; feature: Kulunda Steppe; material: water; isolation source: sample PL-Br10 brine of Picturesque Lake | place: Russia: Kulunda steppe | collected 2010-07
ACGTAGGGGATACCTACGAGAGTCAGAGATGGAATCCCAATATTGTCCGATTGCCCTCACGGGGCGGATATACCGCCTTGGTCGGTGTATTTTACGCTCGCATTCCATATAAATACCCGGATTGTCGGATTCACGCCCGCCCTGAAGTGCGGGATTCTCTCCTTGAACAAGATAGCTGCTGTTTTGCAGTTTGTGGTTCGCACACATCGCCGACAGCCAGTAGCGACAATCCAAACAGAGACCCTACTTGTTTCCAGGGCCGCGTTTTTCACGCAAGTTCTGCCGGGTAAACTGCGGACGGGCCCGCAGACCACTGGGTTGTTTGAACGACCGATAGAGGAAAAACACCATCGGGGCGGTCAACCCGAGAATCACCAGCGAAATGCGCCACTCGCTGGTGAACGCATAAATGATTGAGGCCGAAAGCAGCCCGACAGCGACAATAATCGAATACGAGATTCGTTTGGCGAGTTTATCCAGTACGTGGTTTTTGTCGTCGATCTGGACATTGACAGTCAGATTCTCCCGTTCGACCGTATCCAGAACTCTTTCGAGTTTCGGCGGTACCCTAAAGAGCGCCTGGGTCGTCCGCTGGAGTTGTTGGCCACCCTCTGCAAACAGCTTTTTTGCGGTCTCCTCGCGGTAGCCTTCTTCTGTGAGGTAGTCGGTGGCTACTGCAATGAAATCGAAATCCTGATCCAGAGTCACACAGACACCCTCGACAACCGTCGCAACCCGCAAGACGAGCGCGAGATTTCGCGGGAGTCGCAGCGGGAACTCATAGATTGTCGATTCGACCTGCTCGATAATCTGGTTGACCCGGTACTGTTCGATATCGTCACCGCGGGCATCGGCAATCGCCAACTCCATGACTTCGCCCATGACTTTCCGGTCGGCCGTCGGGCTGAGTGTGCCCATCGCGATGAGCGTATCCAGGATTGCGTCGATATCTTGGTTGGCGACTGCGATATAGAACTCGACGATCTTGTCTTGGATGAACGGATCTACTGTACTCGACATCCCGAAATCATAGAAGATAATCGAGCCGTCTTCTGCGACAGCAAGGTTTCCGGGATGTGGGTCGGCATGAAAGACGCCGTCTTGGACGATCATCTGTAGATAGATCCGCTGGAGTTTGGTCGCCAGTTCCGTTCGATCTAAGCCCATCTCGTCGAGCCGGTCGGTGTCGGTAATCTTGATACCGGGTAAATACTCCATTGTCAGCACACGCGGGCCGCAAGCATCATCGAGTGGCTGTGGAATCTGAATAGCGCTGTTTTCCTCGAAGTTCTCACGGATCTCCTCGAGGATGTCGCGCTCGCGGGCATAATCCATCTCTTGGCGGATAGTTTTGGCGAACTCATCGGCCAGGCTGTCCAGCGAGAAGGCTCGACCTTCACCAATAAACCGAACCAAAAGTGGGATCGACCACCGAAGTACCTTCAGGTCGGCCTCGACAAGCGATTCGATGTTTGGCCGGCGAATCTTGACTGCGACCTGCTCGCCGTCATACCTGGCGAGATACACCTGCCCAAGGCTTGCCCCGCTGATCGGATCGGTATCAAACTCATCGAAGACCTCCTCGAGAGGGCCTAACTCGGCTTCAATGACCTGTTTGGACTCTTGCCAACTGGCCGGCGGCACGTCGTCTTGGAGACTCGAAAGCACATCGATGTAGGCTTTCGGCAGAATGTCGGGTCGCGTCGACAGCAGTTGGCCGAGTTTAATGAACGTCGGCCCCAGCGTGAGCAGTGTCTCAAGGAGTATCTCGGCGCGCTCGAGTTGCATCTCAGTGGTAACGCGTCTGGAGCGACCGAACAGAATGAAGCGTCGGCGATCCCGTAGGTACGCAACCAACAGCGGCGAAAACCGATAGAAGACGACGACAAATCGCCAGTAGGCACGAAGAGAGACCAGAGTGATCACCTACTCCGCGGCGTCGTCGATTGGTATGGGTTCGCCGGATCCATCAGTTGTTTTTGGCAGCGAGATTTCGAGCACCCCACGGTCGACGACGGCCGAGGCAGCCTCGCCGTCCGCATCGCGCGGCAACGGCAGTTCCGCATCGAGAAACAGCGGTCGATCTTCCCGAAGGTATCGAAACCCCTCGGGGACGTTCTTTTCGCGCCTTGCTTCGATGGTCAACCGGCTGCCATCGGCGACTATTTCGGCGGTATCAGCAGTGACTCCAGGAACGTCCAACACGAGTTGGTAGGCCTCGTCTGATTCGAGGAGGTCTGCAAACACCGCATCCGGAAGTTCTCGAAGCGCCTCGCGCAGTGTAGACATACAGGGACATATGAACGCAACGTCGAAAAACCCCGCGGTCGGTCTCGACACCGACAGAACAAGACCGCGCGGGCTTATAGGCCCACCAGTACAACATGGGGTATGCCAAACGAAGCCAGACGCTCTTCGGGCTTCAAGCACCGAACCCCCCTCGAGGTCGCCCGCAGGCGACTCCTCGAGATACTCACGCCACACGACCGCACCGAACGCCTGCCACTGAACATGGCCGATGGTCGAGTAGTCGCCGCGACGATCACCGCGCCAAACCCGGTTCCGGGCTACGATCGGGCGGCAATGGACGGCTTTGCGGTTCGGGCCGAAGATACCGTCGGAGCCAGCGGTCGCTCTCCGAAGATACTCGAGACAACTGAGGCCGAATCACCGGTTTCGCCTGGAACGGCAAGCCGCGTCCATACCGGCAGCGAACTGCCCGAGGGCGCAAACGCAGTCGTCATGATCGAACAGCTCGACGAGACCGGCGAGACGATCGCGGTTCGCAACGCCGTCGCCGAAGGCCAGAACGTCGGCGAGGCCGGCGAAGATGTGGCCGAAGGCCAGCGGCTCTACGAGCCAGGACACCGACTCCGACCCTCGGACCTGGGGCTGCTTCGGTCGGTCGGCCTCTGGGAGATCACCGTTTACAAACAGCCGACGGTTGGCGTCGTCCCAACTGGCGAGGAACTCGTCGAGGCCGACCCCGAACCGGGTGAAATCATCGAGACCAATGGCCTGAGCGTCTCGCAGTTCGTCGAGCGTTGGGGTGGGAAGGCGACCTACCGGGATATCGTTACCGACGACGAAGCCGCCCTCCGAGCGGCGATCCAGCGAGATCTCACCAAAGACATCATCGTCACCACGGGCGGTTCGTCGGTCGGCGAACGTGATCTGATTCCAGAGGTCGTCGACGAACTCGGTGAGGTGGTCGTCCACGGCGTCGCGATCAAACCCGGCTACCCGGTTGCCCTCGGGATCGTCGCAGAGACACCGATTATCATGCTGCCGGGATATCCTGTCTCCTGTCTGCTCACTGCGGTACAGTTCCTTCGGCCCGCGCTCAAAACAGTGGGCCATCTGCCCATCGAGCCGTTGATGAGTCGGCAGGCAACGCTCTCGCGTAAACTCCCCAGCGAACCCGGCACACGAACGTTCGTGCGGGTCGAAACAACAGCCGATGACGACAGATTGCTTGCGAGTCCGCTCCGGGCGAAAGGTGCGGGCATACTCTCGAGTGTTGCGCTGGCCGACGGATGGGTCGTCGTCCCCGAAGACCGCGAGGGGTACGCCGACGGCGAGCAGGTGACTGTCGAATACTGGGAGGCCGAGCCATGAGCCGCAAGGAGTTTCGGACGCTGGCCGACCCCGAGGACGTCCGCAAAACCATCGCATCGCTGTCGCTTGCGTCCGGCACCGAATACGTCGGCCTCGAGACTGCCCACGGCCGGGTGCTCGCCGAACGGATTGCTGCCGATATTGACGTGCCGGGATTCGACCGCGCATCGATGGATGGCTACGCCGTACGGGCGCACGATACGATCGAGGCAACCGAAGTCGAACCAGCCGTGCTTGATCTCGTCGGGGCGGTTCACGCCGGCGAAAAGCCTGAGGTGACCGTCGAGGCTGGAACCTGCGTCGAGATTTCGACGGGTGCGGTGATGCCCGAAGGCAGCGACGCAGTCATCGTCGTCGAACAGACTGACGAAACCGAGAGCGCTGACGGCGAGCCACGAATCGAGTGCCGTTCGACGGTCACTCCCAGCGAGAACGTAATGCTCGCGGGCGCAGACATCGCCGCTGGCATGCGTGCACTCGGGGCCGGAACCAGACTGACTCCCCGCGAGATCGGCCTGCTTTCGGCCGTCGGTTGTGAGAGCCTGCCGGTGGTCAAACCGCCGCGGGTTGGCATTATTTCGACCGGCGAGGAACTCGTCCGGCCTGGCGAGCCCCTTGAGAGCCAACGCGGCGAGATCTATGATGTCAACAGCCACACGATCGCTGCGGGTGTCGAGGCTGCCGGCGGCGAGTCGGTTGTCTACCCGCATGCGGGCGATGACTTCGAGGAGATGGAACGACTGCTCCGCCAAGCAGCCAACGAGTGTGACCTCGTTGTTTCATCGGGGTCGACCTCCGCAAGCGCGGTTGATGTGATCTATCGGGTAATCGAAGACAGAGGCGAACTGCTAGTTCATGGTGTGGCGGTCAAGCCAGGCAAACCCATGCTTGTGGGGCGACTCGAGCGCAGCGACGGCGACCACTCGGCGTACATCGGACTGCCGGGGTACCCCGTCTCGGCGCTCACGATTTTCCGAACGTTCGTCGCGCCCGCAATCCGGCAGGCTGCAGGCCGACCGGAGCCGGCAACCGCCAGCCTCACCGGTGAGATGGCAACCGAGGCCCGCTCTGAAGCAGGCCGGCTCCGATTGCTGTCGGTTGGTGTCTTCGAAGACAGCGAAGGGCGACAACTGGTGTATCCAGTTGATAAGGGCTCGGGAGCGACGATGACGCTTGCCGAAGCCGACGGCATCGTCCGGATCGAGCCAAACACCGACTATCTTTCGGCCGGCGAGACGGTCACTGTTGAGCTGTTTTCGCCAGCCGTTCGGCCGCCGGAGTTACTGGGCATTGGCGAGGACGATCCGGCACTCTCAGTGCTGGTTGATCAGGTTGGCTCGACTCGCTATCTCCCAATGGGGAGCCGAGAGGGACTGCGTCGGCTTCGCAACGGGCTGCCGGATTTCGCAGTCGTCGCCGGCCCAGGTGATCGCCCTGAACAGACTGTTTCGCTCGGCGGGTGGCACCGCGAGTGGGGACTGATCGTTCCCGAAGGCAACCCGGATGGAATCGAGACGCTGGGGCATCTGGTCGACCGCGAAGTCAGATTCGTCAACCGTGAGACGACTTCAGGGCTCCGCAGTAGCCTCTCGAATTCCCTCACAGCGTTGGCCGAGACGCGTGGTGTCTCCAGACACAGTCTCGTTGCAGCTATCGACGGCTTCGATACGACGGTCAAAGCCTTCGAAAGTCCTGCCCGCCGCGTACTCGAAGAGCGTGCCGATGTCGGTCTCGGGCTCAAAACCACAGCCGACAAACACGGCCTCGAGTTCGTCTCGCTCGGCGACCAGCGCGTCGAGTTGTTAGTCAACCCGAACCGCCGCGAGAAACCAGCGGTCGATAGACTACAAGCCGTATTCGAAACGCTCTCAGAACTCTGCCCGTCGCTGTCTGGCTACCGGTTTGCTGGAGAGTAACGAGCAGTGTCAAACCCCAGCGAGCGGTCGTACAAACGGCTCTCAGGCAGTGTCGTGAGCGTCGGTCTCGACGTCCGTGTCGGCTGGTGGCTCGATCGGTAGTTCCTCGAGTTGAGCAGCAATTGCAGCAGCATCTGCTGCGACCGTCTCGTAGTCGACGCCTGCTTCGGCCGCAACCGCTCGAACGTGGGTCGCAAGCAACGACAGTGCGTGGAGTTCGGCGTCACTGTCGCCGTCGGTTCGGCGCGTGGCGACGGTGTCGACCGTGCGGTCGTCATGGATGACGCCAACGTGAACGGCGGTGAGATCTTCGCTGTCGAGCAGGCGACGAGCGCGGTCACACTCGGTTTCGAATCCAGTCTGGTCGCTCATACTGCTACTGTGCGAAGAAGACACAAAAACAACCGGGTCGCGTTAGTCTTCAGGACGGGGGCGGGCGATGTACAGCGCACTCGAAATCGAGAACGGATCATAGACGGTCTGGTGACACTGACAGTAAACGCGGTCTTCGGCATCGTAGCGGTGGGCGTCGGGTGCAAGTTTGTAGCCCGGGACACAACAGAAGTGTGTACAGACGTTGACCCACGCAATAAAGCCCTGATCGGTGCTGGCCTGCAACCACTCGTTGTCTTCGGCTGCCTCTTCGATCAACGGCGACCGTAGCAGGATGACCGGAATATCGTCTTCGGTGTCCTCGGATCGCCAGGTCGTTGCCGCCGGTTTGCCGACACCAGAGGATCCAACGTCGTTGCCCCACTCTTCGTAATCCTCGAAGTCGGTGACGTTGAACCGTTCGTCTTCTTCTTTTTCATCCTGTTGCCACTCGTAGCTGGTCAGACCGTCGGATTTGAAGTAGTTATCCGAATCGTAATCCGGTTCGAACCCTTCGTGAGCCTCGTTCCCACAGTACTGGAACCACTCTTGGGAGTACTCGACGCCACCGAGTTCCTCCCGGGCGATCTCGATTTCGACACCGTCGACTTCTTCAGTATCGATCTCGGGCCAGATGCCACGGATGTATCCATCGTCGTCGACTTCGACGGGAACCTGTGGCATCCCGTGGGGTGCAGGGCCACTGACCCGTTCGATCACCATCGCTTCGACCGGCCCACCGCCTGCGCCGGTTGCGGTCGTGAGTGTGTTAATTGAGACCGCACCAGTGGCACCCACCCCGGCAAGTGCCGCGCCGCCAACGACACCCTTGACGAAGCGTCGACGTCCGGACTCTGCGGGATATTTGTCGTCTGCGCTCATAGTATACGTACAATTCTCGGCGACTGCTAAAAAACATGACGAAGTGAACAACCAGATTTCGAGAGACACACCACCGCTGTGGAGGGTACTGGCTGATCTGCGGACGACGGAAACGACGGTTTGGGAATCTTCCCGACCCGTCAGATCTCGTTGAGTTTGCGCAGTAGTTGGCCGCGGTATTCTTTGTCGGCGTTGATTCCTTTCAGTTCGAGGACGTTTCGCTCGAGTTTATCGAGTGCGACGTGGAACGACTGGTTTGCACCGTAGCCCTCCCCGGAGCCAGCGACCTGGCCGTGGCTGGTTCGGAGTCGGATCTGTGATTGGATCAGCGGCGTCCCACGGAGTTTTTCTTTGTGTTCGTGGAACCGAACGTGGGCATGCATCACGTTCATCTGTTGGTATTTGTCAACCACGTGGGTGATCGATTCGACAATTTCTTCTCGAGAAATCGTATCCAGCAGATCGACGTTGGTGATCTGGACGTCCATCTGTTCTTGTTCAGTGAACGTTAAGGCTCGCAGCACGTCGGTTTTGGTGATAACGCCTGCAACGGATCGGTCGTCGTCTTCAGTGACGACAAGCCCCGAAATCTCGCGGTCGAACATGCGCTCGACGGCCGTTTTGACGGTTTCGGTAGGATCGACAGTCAACACCGGCGAGGTCATCAGGTTCTCGACCGGTAGATCCAGCATACGATCTCGATCACCACTCATGTCGCCTTTGTGTTGGCGTTCGTGATCTCGAACAACGAAATCAACGATGTCATGAGTCGTGATCACACCGCTCAACACCCCATTGTCGTCGACAACGGGGAGTCTCGAGATGCCGTGTTCGCGCAGTCGGTTGATCGCCTGGCCGACGGTCGATTTCGCGGTGATGTCGATGACGTCTTCGGAGTAGATCTGATCGACAGTCAACGCGCCGAGATTATCCAGTACCGCAGACAAGATTCCATCGGTCGTGATAATTCCGGTGAGCTGTTCGCCGCGGAACACCGGCGCGATCCGCACGTCGCCTTCGACCAGTAGACGGGCGGTCTCCCTGATATCTTCATGGTGGTCGATTCGGGGTGCTGAAGTCATCAACACGCTGGCTTTCGTGTCGTCTTTAATTTGTGATTTGACAAGTTCTGATTCGCCAATTACCCCCTCGTACTCGCCGTCATCCGTGATAATCACGCCCCGTGTGTCGGCATCCTCAAACTTCGCTCGCACCTTTGCGAGCCGTTCGTCGACATCAACTTCGACGAACTCCGTCATAACAATATCAGTAATATCCATAGTCCAAGTTGAGTATAGACCTCCGGGGGTATTCAACGTTGTTGCATGGTAGCATAGTTTGCCGGGGTTCGTGTGGATGAGTCTCAACCCACCCAAAAACAATCCTCAGTCGGCCGCAATCGCGTGGGCAGCATACAGCATTCCACGTTCGTCCATCAGCGCGACTGTCGCCAATCGTAGCGCGTGAGGCCACCCCAGCGGCGTCGCACTGTCGGGCTCGCCGGTATCGAAAAACTGCTCGGGCAGATAGCTGGTGTCTTCACAGAGCACGCCGCCAGGCAATACGAGTTCAAGCAGTTCTCGCGCACGCGCAGCAGCATCGACTGCCCGCTTGTCGTCATGGTCTGCAAGCAGGGCGGCCAACTGTGCGGCGGCGTTCGCTCCCCAGCCGGTCGAGACCGTCCAGATTTTTTCGTGACCCTGGTGAGCCTGCCGCCAGGCGTCGCCCTCATACCGGAACAGTCCTGCGATGTCGCTTTCATCAGGGTCGTGCCACAGCGCTTTGATGATCGTATGGGTATGCGACTCGAGTTGGTCGAGTCGGTAGTCGTCGATCGTCTCGAGATGGGCGTAGGCCCGGTGGGCACCAACAAGTGCGAGCGTTGCCGAATCAGCCCGCCGGTCGAGTCCACCGCCGCCGTGTTCTCGGAGCCCAAAGATACCGCGGTCTTCGATCCACAGATGGTTGATCGCCTCATAGACACGGTTGGCCTGTTGGTGAGCGTGCTCGGCCATCTCGAGATCAGTTGCCGCCAGCGCGCTGTAGGCCTCTAAGAACGTCGCTGTTGTGTGAGTAAACCGTCCGATCGCATCCTCCCAGGCGTTCTGACAGACCATCGGCCGCCCGTCGTCCTCAAGCGTCTCATCGAGGCTTGTGAGCGCCGACTCGAGCGTCTCGACGACCTGCGTTTCAAGATCGCTGTCGTCAATTCCAGAGGCATAGTAGTTCGCCAGAAAGGCGATCACGCTGCCGGTCTGGTCGGCCTGATAGTCGTGGTCTGCGCCGGCCTCGAGTTTGGCATTGGCCCATCCCGGAGCGAGCGCACCGTTGTGCGGCCAGACACGGTGTGGCCAACTGCCGTCGTCGCGTTGGGTCTCACAGTATGCACGGGCACTTTCGGCGTGCCACTGCTCGAGGCCGAGGTCGAAGTGGTGGGCTGATTCGAGGACGAACCGCGAGATCTCGGCATCATCGCGGAACCACGTATAACCGTAGCCACCCGAATATCGGTAGTACGGATCGAAGTTCGGCCCCGCAATGCGCAGACCCGTCTGGCTGCGAAGCAGCGACAACACCCGAATGTCGGCGTTGACTGACTCACGGAACGTCTCGGAATGATCGTCGCTCGCAGTAGTTGGCAACACAGCAGCGGCAGCCTCCTCGAAAGCGGCCGTAGAATCGAACTGCTCGCGGAGGCCGGCCAACCGCTCGAGAACCTCCTCGCGGTCGGTCTCGGTTCGATCAGAAAGCAGCGTAATGAGCGTAGTCGTTTCGTCCCACAGCGGCAGCGAGCAGATCAAATCGCCGCTCAGGCGGTCTTCAGAGTACCGATGGTCGCCGGCCGGCTGGGGGTAGTCGGTCGGCTCCTCATCGAGCAGGTCTTCGAAGGCGACCGGGATCTGTCCGCGAACGCTCGAAAAACCGGTCGTACTCGAGACGAAATCGTGTTCACGCTGGTGGTAGACCTCGATGACGTCTTGGTGGTGAAGCTGGCCGACCTGGCTGTCTTGGCCCTCCGGGGCGACCGAGAGATATGCGACCAGTTCGATGTGGTCGTCTACGGTCAGTTCGCTGGCATCGAACCGCGTGAGATGGCTGTCGCCGACAGTGAGATCATACTGGAGTAGCTCACCAAACGGCGTCTCATGGATTGTCTCGACGAGTGTCGTCGCCCCGTAGTATGACTGGGTTGATTCGACTTCGTCGAACCAAAACGGCGTGCCTGAGACACGTATCCCGAACCGTGAGCGCTCGATGCCCGTCAGTCCCGACAGTGGATAGCCGAAATCTCGCAGACTGCCGCCGTCGACGTGAACCAGCCGACGGCCGTCACCGGAAAACCGACCCGTAATCGTGCGTCGTTCTCCCGGAAACTGGGTTGTAGTTCCCGATGACTCTTTGAAATCATCGAGTGCGTCACGTAGTTGCACACTTACCGTACAGTTCTCGAAGGTATTAATCCTTGGTGTATTTGTTGTTCACACGTTTTTTCCAACGGCAACAATCAAGACGATTGGCTACTGGCTAGTGTGCATGAACGCCCCTGGCCCGCCGCGATTCGTCTCTGTCGGCGAGAGTCTCATGTTGGCTCCACAGAGTCCAGATCCAGATGAATCCTACCGCTGGCGGTTGATCGAAGCCCCAGACGAAGCCAGCCTCCATCTCGAGGACACACCCGTTGTCGAAATCTCCCCTGAGACGCCTGGTACCTACCAGTTCGAACTGCAAACTCCCAGTGAGACGCACCTCAAGACAGTCCGCGTCTACCCGGACGAACGCCACTCAACCCGAGTCGAACTCCCGTTTTCGGAGCTCCCGAAACCGCTCGAGGAGATCGATTCAGTCTCTGTTGTCGGCCCGTTCAACGAGCAGGTCGCCGGCCGTACCCGACCCATCCGCGCGGATGACCGATTCGTCGTCGACCTCGAGTTACCACCAGGAACCCACCCCTACGGCTTTTGTCTCAACGACGATTTCGCCCAGCAAGTACACGGTGCGGTATCTGTCGATGGCCCCGGCAGACCGCGCTGTCGGCTTGCCGGTGAGATTCACGAGGAGACGCTCGTTGTTACTGCAACACCGACTGCCGCGCCTGATACCGAAGGTGATGACGATGGGCTTGATGTAGAGTTCCTGATCGACGACCGCGATTGGATTCCTGAATCAGCCCTCGAGCGCCGCGAGCGTGAACTCCGTATCCCACTCGAGTCCGTCCCCGAGCAACTCCGGATTCATGCTGTCGCTGTCGGCGAGCGACGATCCGTCGCCGATATGCTCACGATACAACAGCGCGCCGATGGAGTAAGCCTCGAGCGACCAAACGATCCCCCCGAGTGGGCACGTTCACCGACAGTGTATGAAATATTCGTTCGCTCGTTTTGTGGAGACACACTGCCGACGACGTTCGCAGAGATCGAACGCCGGATTCCGTATCTCCAGTCGATGGCCGTCGACGTGCTGTGGCTCACACCCGTTCTCGCCAGCCCAACCGACCATGGCTATCACATCACCAACTACTTTCGAATGGCATCAGATCTCGGTGACCGTGAGGCCTTTGAGTCGCTGGTCGAGCGCTGTCATGAGGCCGACATCCGAGTCGTGTTTGATCTCGTCATCAACCACACCTCACGGGATCATCCGACCTACCAACTGCATGCTGCTGGCGTCGAAAACTACGCCGACCACTACAACCGTGTGCCAAAATCCTGGGACGGAACCGGAGTCGAGTGGGCCGGCGAGACGGCCCCCGAATTCTATTTCAACTGGCAACGCATTCCGAATCTCAACTACCGGTCGCTGGATGTTCGGCGCTGGATGCTCGATGTGGTCGAAGAGTGGGCCACAGTGGTCGATGGCTTCCGGTGTGATGTCGCCTGGGGTGTCCCACACAGCTTCTGGAAGGAAGTACGCGAGCGTGTGGCTGATGATTTTTTGCTCCTCGATGAGACCATCCCACGCGATCCGCACTACCACGAAGCGGAGTTCCAGATGCACTACGACACAGCACTGTACGGTACGCTTCGGGACGTTGGCCGCAAGAACGCACCCGCCAGTAAGATTTTCGATGCACTCGAGGACGCCGTCTGGCAGGGATTTCCTGAGTCAGCCGTCCACCTTCGGTATATCGAAAATCACGACGAAACTCGGTATCTCGCCGAGTGCAGTGAGGCTGGGCTCCGGGCGGCGGCCGCTGCCACGTTCACGTTGCCCGGCGCGCCAATGGTCTACTACGGCCAAGAACGGGGGATGACCGAGAAACGCGGCCCGATGAAATGGCACGACGGCGACGCAGCGTTGACCGAGTTCCACCGCTTGCTTGCCTGGCTTCGCCGCGAACAGCCCGTACTCAAAAACGGGACTGTCGAGCCACTCGAGGTCTCCGTTGGGCCCCGACAGCCGACGACGCCCGCAACTGCTGATTCTGCATCCTCCGGAGCGGTGTCGGCTGAGACAGCACCTGCCGACACGACGCCAGAGGGTACTGAACAGTCAGCCAACTCGTCTGCTGTGGCCGACCGTGTTGTCGCCTACGCCCGCGAGGACGGCGACCAGCGACTCGTGGTCGTGCTCAACTTCGCCGAGACCGTCCAGGCGGTATCGGTGCCCGAGGCTGTCGGTTCGAGCGATTTGGTGACAGACAAACCACTCCGCAAGCGATATGCGGCCGACCAGAACGATGATGACGTCTATTTGCTCGTCGACGATGTGATCGTTTGTCGAAGCAACGAGTAACACTGGATTGGTTTGCGTGAAGTACCTCGGGGGCAAGTCGTTCGAGAATCTCCGATTCTCGTGATCACGGAAATCGTTGATTTCCGAACGACCCCAAGGCACTCGCCTTGCTTCTCTGTAGACTAACGGGCCACTCAACGCATCAGTCGGCGTTTGCCTGCCAGTTCCTGACGGTATCGGGGCCAACGCCGTCTACTTTTTCGGCTAAATCCTCAGGGTTGGCGTCTTTAAGCGCCGGGACGTCCTCGATGCCGGCGGTTTTGAGTTTATCCGCGGTTTTTTCGCCGATTCCCGAGATGGCCTGAAGTTCCGAACCCGACTGTTCGGCCTGATACTCCCGATAGTTACAGATCGGACAGCCCAACTCCCAGGGTTCGTCCCCACCGTTGTCGATGACGAGCTCCGGGAGGTCGTGTTCCTCACACCGTGCATCAGTGACCTCGAGTTCCCCACGACGAGGCAACGGCAGTGAGTACTCACAGTCAGGATACCGCGTACAGCCGACCAGCCGCGAGCCACTACGGAGGCGTTTGATCGCCAACTCGCCGCCCTCGGCGTCCCCACAGTCTGGACAGGTGCCGATGACCAGATCCTCTTGGTCGTCTGCCTCGTCGGCTTTACACTGTGGACAGCCGTGGGTGAACGTTTTGCGGCCTGCCAGCATTTTGACCTCGCGGAGGCCGTGTTCTTCACAGGTGTCTTCGAGAATCATCGGTTTGCCAGTAGAGGGCAACGGCAGCGTGTAGGTACAGTCGGGATACCCATCGCAGCCAATAAAATACGAACCATGTCTGCTTTTGCGAACCAACAGGTCATCGCCACAGTCGGGACACGGCCCAAGGGTCTTGTCGGCTTTGAGTGATTTCTGAATGTGGTCGCCGACCTCCTCGCGGGAGTCGGTGAGTTCGTCGAAGACCATCTGAAGCATCTCTTTAGAGTCGGCGGTGACCTCGCTGTAGTTTTTCTCGCCGGCCGCAATCGCCTGCATGTCGGCCTCGAGTTGGGCAGTCATCTCTTCGGAGACGATATGGTCAGCGAAATCTTCGGCAGCCTCGACGACCGCACGCGCCAGCATTGTCGGCCGTGGCGGGTCACTTTCGATGTAGCCCCGGTCATACAGTTTTTCGATCGTGTGGTGCCGAGTTGATTTCGTGCCGATCCCCATTTTTTCCATAGTCTCGATCAGCCGTGATTGGCCGTAACGACGGGGAGGTTGGGTCTGTTTGTCCTCGATTCGAGTCTCAGTAATCGACAGCGACTCGCCTTTTTCGACATCGGGGACGTGGGTTTCCTGCTGGTTGAAGTACGGATACACCGCGTGGTAGCCGGCCTCAACGAGGCGTTTACCGTTAGCTTTGAGCCTAACGTCCTCGAGGCTGTCGGCTTCGATTTCGGAGACGACTTTGAGATGCTCCCAGGTTGCATCGTCGGCCACGGTGGCGAAAAACCGGCGGACGACGAGTTCGTAAACCTCCCATTCGTCTTCCGAGAGGTCACCACGATCGGGGGTCTCGCCGGTCGGATGAATTGGCGGGTGGTCGGTCGTCTCTTTGTCACCCGCGGTGGGTTCGATCTCGTCGGCCTCAAGAAGTTGTTCGGCATCCTCGCCGAACGTTCGGTCATCGAGGAAGGCCTCGAGCAGTTCTTCGGGCTCGAGGTCTTCCGGATAGACCGTGTTGTCGGTTCGTGGGTAGGTGATGTATCCCGCAGTGTAGAGATCCTCGGCGATACTCATCGCCCGCTTGGCCGAGTAGTTCAGCGAGCCGGCAGCACGAATGAACTGGGTAGTGTTGAACGGTGCGGGTGGTCGATCAGTGCGGGTTCGGCGGTTGACTGACTCGACGCTGGCGGTCTCTGTTTCGGCTAGAACCTCGTAGACAGTCTCCGCCCGGTCGCCGTCCCAGACGCGTTCGGCCTCGTTGCCATCCGCATCCAGATAGAAGTACTGGGCTTCGAAACCGCCTTGGTCTGGTTTTTGAAGGTCGGCAAACAGCTCCCAGTAGTCTTCGGGATCGAAGGCATCAATCTCGCGTTCGCGGTCGACGATCAGCTTGAGGGTGGGCCCCTGAACCCGGCCGACAGAGATGAAATCATCACCCAACTGGCGGGCCGAAAGCGAGAGGAATCGAGTGAGTGCAGCCCCCCAGATGAGATCGATTACCTGACGGGCTTCGCCCGCTGCAGCGAGATCAAAATCAAGCGATTCGGGATTTTCGAACGCCGAGTTGACTTCTCGGTCAGTAATCGATGAAAAGCGAACACGATCAATGTCGACGTCTTCGTTGACTTCGCGAACTAGCTCGTAGGCCTCCTTGCCGATCAACTCGCCCTCGCGGTCGTAGTCTGTTGCAATCGTGACCGTAGAGGCGTGTCGTGCCAGCGAGCGGATCGCCGAAACGATGTTTTGTTGGGTCGGATACTTTTCGATCGGAGCGTCGATCAACTCGACTGGCTCGACGTCTCGCCAGTCGTTGTACTCGTCGGGGAAATCAACGCCGACGACGTGTCCAGACAGACCGATACAGCGTTTGCCACCCCATTTGTAGACGTTGACGCCGCGTTCGCGGCTCGACTCGGCGGTTCCGTCGCTGAGGATTTCGGCAATTCGCCGGGCAGCGTTGTCTTTTTCAGTGATAATCAGTGCAGGCCCACGACTCATTGGCCGGAGCTATGCCGCTTTATGGCCTAAACCTTTCGCGCGCTGGGTATTTTGGTTTGTGGATTGATCTCAATACACAACCCGAGCTTTTTACCGGTTGCTGCTGACTGCTCAGGTATGTTCAAGTTACTCCTCGGGATTGTTGGATTGATCGAAACGCTGTACCCCGAACAGTTCATCAAGACCCTCACGAAGTACAGCTACGACTACGAGGGTGAGGCTCCGACCGCAAAGCCGTGGGTCATCAGCGCCGCACGTCTCGAGGGGCTCGTCATTCTTGATGCGGTCGTCTACGCTGCACTGAAAGCCGACTGCAGTTGTAGCATACTCTGTCGTACCGAAGAAACCGAGGACAGTCTCGAGACTGACAAGAAAAACGAAACCGAATCAGTCGATCGGATCGACTGAGCATCGAAGCCCACTTGGAACCGGCTGGCTAAATCACTCATTCGTCTCAGCCGAGAGTATTTATACGAAGCCGCGATCAGTGCCTGACAGACGACAGTGATGTCATTCAAGAAGAACCGAACCACAACCGACACCAGCAGGCAGGCCACTCGAGCGACAATCAATTCGTCTGCCACGCGGTCTAACCAACCAGACTCGACACACAAGCAGGCACAGATCAGCCGCAGTTGGCCGACCATCGAGCGTGCCGAAAAGCATTTCGAAATGGAGATTCCGGATGAGTCCACGCTTCAGCGACTCGAGATCACCGAACGAAAATACGGAATCGAGACCCACGAGTGGATTGCCGAGGGCATGCCTGTCGATATTATGGGCCATCCACAACAAATGGAGGCCTTCCGCCAGCGGCAGGCCGACCGGCCGTCCGAGGTGCCGAGGACTATCGAACGTCAGAACCGTCGGTCCGTACTGCGTAGCAAGAAGGCAGCCACCGAAACCGCGCTGGCTGGCGAGACGGGCGTTCCTGAGCCGGTTCGAGCGGTACTTGCTGCTCAAGGCCGGTCGCTTGAGCCAGCAATCCAGCGTGCGATGGAAGACCGGATGGGCGATTCGTTCGGAGACGTACGGATTCACACCGGGCCGGCGGCCGCCAGTGCGTGTGAGTCGATCAATGCTCGAGCGTTCACCGTCGGCAACCATATCGCGTTCAATGCCGGTGAGTACGACCCCTCGAGTCCAGAAGGCCAACACGTCCTTGCCCACGAATTAGCGCACGTTCGCCAGCAGACTCGGGGTGTGGTTTCGATGCTTCCGCAACAGGATATGGACTTACAGATCGACCCGGATCCTACCCTCGAGCGCGAAGCCGAGGAGGCCGCCAAACAGGCGATGGCAGATGGCCCACTAGTCGTCAGCCGGCTGGGCTGTGAGATGCAAATTCAGCGATTGGCTGCTGGAGACCTCTCTTCGAAGCTGACGAACGCCGTTGGGATAGAAACCGGAGAGATTACCGCGTACATAGACAAAAAGGTCGAACAGGCACTCGAGCGGACTACTGAAGCGACTGACACAGCCCACTCGTTTGGGACGAGTCTCTCCAATGGTGTCCAGCGGGGGTGGAACCATCTCACAACGAGCCGTGCTGGGTCGATTGCTTCGGGGGTAGCCCCTGCGTGGACAAAAGGGGCGATTGGAAGTACTGCCTCGGCTATTGTTGGCCGGTTCGTCGGCCGACAGGGTGGCGAAACACTTGGCGCTATGCTCGGGGCGACAGCCGGGAGTCTCCTTGGCCCATTCGGCACCGCTGCTGGAGTCGAAGTTGGCCGACGGGTCGGTGCCGAAGCCGGTGAGGTAATCCTTGGTGGTGCTGCCAGTGATGCAGCGAAAGAATTGACAGATTACACGCTCCCGGATGAGGCATCAAAACAAGTCAAACA
>LKMJ01002455.1_pt1 | contig 17021 bp, 14 predicted proteins | sample 643391 | NCBI WGS metagenome assembly LKMJ01 (sample SAMN04112250, study PRJNA286221) | soda lake metagenome | biome: soda lake; feature: Kulunda Steppe; material: water; isolation source: sample PL-Br10 brine of Picturesque Lake | place: Russia: Kulunda steppe | collected 2010-07
CGAGGCCGAACGGCTTGGGAAACCATCGTACAGTGATATCGCGGTCTTTTCTCGGAACCGCTCGTTTGCGAGGGATCTCCTCGAAAAGGCAGGCGAGTACGGGATTCCGGTGGCATACGAGGGCGGGATTGAACTGTTCGATACAGACCAGGCGAAGTTGTTGTTGGCGTGGCTCCGGATTTGCGAGTCGGATGACCAGCGAGGGTGGGCGACCGTGTTGGAAGAAGCCGGGTACACACTGCCCCACGCCGAGGAGATTCTCGACGATAAAGCGTATCCTGATGCAATGGCTACGTTCCGGGATCGCCTACGCGAGAGTGAGACAATTGGTGGGTTGGCACGGATGGTGTTCGACGAGTATGGGTACGATGGTGCGTATGCAGATGGATTGCTTGGCGAGCTTACCGGGATGGTCGAAACCACGCTCTCAACCCGGAGTGAAGCGATCACGTATATCGAAGAAAACCTCGAAGCGGAGTCAACGGTTGAGATTGATTCGAGTCCTGGTGAGGACTCAGTTACGCTGCAAACAATTCATAGTGCGAAAGGATTGGAATACCCGATCGTGTTCTGTGCGAATATAAATCGACGAGCGTTCCCAAGCTACGGGCGACCGTCCGCTGGGACGATCCAGTATCAGGAGCCACTGGGTCTCAGACAACGGTCTGTGTACAGTGAGGCAAACGGTAACCCGTATGTCTACAAGCACTGGCCGAGCAATCTGCTCACAGGGTGCCTTCCATCGACATACGACGAGGAACGTCGGCTCTTCTACGTTGCAGTAACACGGGCGAAACGACACTTGGTGCTGACTGCTGGCGGGTCGCCGAGTCCGTTCTTTACAGAACTCTCAGTTGACCCTGTAGAAGTTGAACCGTCTGTTGAACCCAGACCGATCGATGCTGTGGAGGAAGACACGTTTTCGATTGCAGTGCCTGAACGGTCGGGGCCGCAGCGAATGAGCGTCCACGCCATTATGGACGATAGCGTGTACGACGACATAGAGGAGGGAAGAGGAACCGAGTTTGGAGACGAAGTTCACCAGTTCGCCGAAGATTACGTGCGAGGTGCTGATGTCTCGCCGGTTGGAGACGATCAACAAAACGTTGCTACGCTACTCGATTCTCTTGATGGCGAGTTCAAACCGGAGATCGCAGCGATTCTCCCTCTCGATATGGAGCCACCAATCACACTTGTTGGCATCATTGATCTACTCGTCATTACACCCGATCAGATCCAGATCATCGATTACAAAACAGATCTCAGCCGTCATGCTGAAGCCGAATACCGGAAGCAACTCAGCGTGTACTACCACGTCGCATCAGAGGAATATCCCGATCGAGACGTTTCAATTACCATCTTCTACACCGCTGACGACGAACGCGTAGAATTGTCTCCGTTAGAGTTAGACACCTTGTGCGACACCACCAGAGCAGCGAATCAGTAAGGCGGCGATTCAAATCCATTTCTTCAAAAGAAAACCAAGGCGGATTCCCCGTCCCATCGTGGGCGGGGAGAAAGCCGACACGTGCTACGGTATACCTCTTTTTAGTGGATGCATCCCAATACTCTGGTAATGGTCGGCGGCCAACAGCTGTCGCCGGTCATGGGCCGCAGTCAACCGGCCCGCAAAGTCAGGGATGCCGACCCGTGAACGCCCGAACGCTCTTCGGGTACGACGCGGTGAGTCCACTGACAAGCCACGGGCCACCGCGCCCGTGGCAGTTGACTTGGCTTGTTTGAGCGTTCAGTTATTGCAACGAAGTCTGATCTCAGTTGAAGATATCAAGTGAGAGGTCGTGGGTGATTGAGAGGTGTTGCTTGATTTGTTCCGTCGACCATCCTGCCGGAGCGAGGACCGATGTTGCTGCTCGTAACAAGGCTTGATCATAATACGCTGAATCGTACGTTGCAGGATCCTCGCTGGCTAACTGCACTCGGTCGCGCGACGATTTCGTATCGTCAGTGACGACGTATTCGATTGTTTGCCCAAGTGAACGATTCAATCCGAGCTCTGCCGCGCGTTCCAAGGCCGCGACTGTCGTTGTTTGCTGAGTGTACTCGCTACGGTCCTGTGACACGCGGATACTCGTGACCAACTCCGCAGGATCAACGTCTCCATCAAGGAGTTGCGTGCGTAGTTGGGCTAGCCGGTTACAGACGATAGTCGGATCACGCGAGTCGTCGAACACATCGATCAGTTCTTTCTGTGTGTCCTCGATGAAGGCTGGCGTACTGTGTTGTCGGCACTCAATACCGCGGTACTTGTACTCGCCGTCGGTTGATCGGCCGAAATATTTGGTGAGTGCGCCACGGTCGGCGTTTCGCTGGGGGACAAACGCAATCCAATCATAGACATCCTCGTATTCCAACCGTATCCCTGCGTTTTCAGTGATCTCCGTCGCAACATCAGCGAGCGGAGTTTGGGCTTCATCCTGGAGTGGGGTTACCCAGAGACTATCGACGATACCGTGAAGCACTCGCCAGCCGTTGGCTTCGAGCGTTGCTTTGGCGTCGATGAGGATCTCGCGGGCGTAGGCATTGATTGCCTCGTGGCATTCGATGCGGCCGAACTTTGCGTTTGAGAAGCCTTGGTATCCAAAACAACTCACTAAGATCCACTTGATCGCAGAGGAACGTCCTTCGAGTTCCGCACAGCGATCCGGATCTGTGCATGATTGGAGTTCGTCTTTGATCGCATCACGATCTTGGATGAGTGGTTCAAGTACGTCACAAAGATACCCACGGTCCTCGCAGATGCTGTACCCGACATCGGGCACGTCTGACCGGTCGCTGTGGCACTCACACCGAACCGTTTCAGGACTTACGTTCCGGGTGACGATGATATTCGGGTAAAGACTCGAAAAGTCGAGTTCGTGAACATCCTCATGGACGCCGACGTCTGGTTCGAACGTGAACCCACCGCGGTCTGCTTCATGAAGCGTCGACATTGGTTTGAAGAATTCATGTCGCCACGAATTCCACGGCACCAGCACGTTTCGTTGCGTGGCTTCTCGGATTTGGATTGCTGTAAGTATGTTCCCGATTGATGCCCAGGAGAGTTCTTCGAGTGGTTTGTACGATCGACTGACCAGGTCCAGACATCCGTCGAGGTTTGCTTCGTCGTAAAAGAACGTGTTTGACTGATCGACAATGACTCGACCAGGAACGGTGTACCGAGCTGGTGAATGCCCGACTTGCCCGTAACTTTCGAACGTCGATTCCCCTGCGAGTTGTTCATACCCCGGTTTTCGGCCGAGGTTAAGTTCTATATCGGCCTCCGCTGCTAAGTCGAACAGAGCCGGTATGAGCTGGGCTGTCGAAACAATGAGAACGTCCGGGTCGGCCTCGGAGAGGCGCGTCGTGAATTGTTCCAGTATCTCACTGGGAGTTCCAGTAAGCAGTTCGTCGTCAACAGTGAGTTCTGAAATGTGCGCCTCGATGAGTTCGGTTTCTTCAACCGCGATGTGGCACGTTCGCAGGGTATGGGTCGGTGTTGGATCGGTGTCTGTTTCGAGGCAGTACCGGAATTGCGGAGTCAAATCGACGTTGAAACACCGGTTAGTTCCTGGGAGGTCAGCAGATCGGATCCACCTTGCAACCGATCGGATTCGGTCAGTAGCGGTCACGTCGATGCGGAGAACCTCAGTTGAAGGGTCTCGAAACTCGGTTCGCCATTGCTCGGTGGTTGTGAATGCAACGTCGCGCCGGCGATTGAGTTGTCGCTGCAGTGCCGTTAAATCGGAACTGCTCGTAGCGTAGATGGATGGCGTGTACGAGTCGTCAAGCGTTGAGGTTACTCCGTTGTTTGTTTTCGACCAGCGTCGAACACCCTTGTCAGTAAAATCGAGCGTGAACACCATGTTACTCGGTAGGCCCGTCGCAGTTAGATTCCGAGACGTGTTGTTCGAGCGTATCGATTCGGCGTTGTTGTTCGATGATAATCGCAAGTAATACTGCAGGCCAGGGGTCAACCGGGTTCTGATACCCGGCTGCATCAGCATGTGCTGCAGCAGCGTCGAAACACGCATCGAAGTGCGGCTGATCGCGTGTACGTAGTCCTTGACGGAACGGTTGCCAGTCGTCTTCGAGGGCGTTGATTCGATCGCGGAACGTCGGGTTTGTTCGCCCCATCAGTCTGCCCTCGTCGGCGAGAGCGATTTGAGTTTGAAATCACTCTTACTGCAGTACTGTTCAGCAACGGTCGCTAATGCGTCCGTTCGAAGGATGTCTGCGATGTTGTGTTGGACAAGCAACTCGAAGTCGCCAGCTTCGAATGCGGTGACAGCTTCGGAGCTATCCTCGAACGGGTCGTGTTCTGTGAGGTTGCCGCCAACCAGTTCCTCGTAGACGTGTTCGAGCGTTGCATCTTGTTTATCGTCACCGGTTGTCGTGTTGAATCGAGCACGGAATATCGGGAGGAGGTCAGCGTACGGAACATCGGCGAATGGCCACGCGATCTCGTGTGCAAGCAGTCGAGTTCGCAAAAATGGAAGGTCGAACCCACTCCGCCAAAGCTCACCGTTGTACGCGGTGAGGAAGTACTCTCGCGGTGCGATTTTCTCGGTCACAGACGCGGAGAATGCATCGAACAGTTCTCGTTCGGAATCGTGTGCTGACAGCACGACCGTTTCACCGAACAATGACTCCTGTTGTTGGGAAAGCTGGTCAGCCTCGACCACTCGACCATCCGTATTGAGGAAGACGCGAACACCCATCGGGAACACCACACCAATCACCGTTGTTTGTGCCGTTGTTTCGAAGCCGGTTGTCTCAATATCGAACGCTATCGGAGTGAGCGAACTCATGCCGTCGACCTCCCAGAGAGACTTGGTTCCTCGTAGGTACCGTAGAGCGGTTTCCGTGCGTCGATGATTGACTGCCAGTACGCAATCGTGGTTTGGACATGCCCGCTTCCAACCGGGTAGACGAGCGTCTCAAAATCATCACTGACGAACCGCGGACCATAGGCAGTGTGCTCACAGTCGAGATGGGCTGTCACTGCAGCGGCAACTGGCTCACTCAGTTCGTCATCTCGTGTCGTCGTCAGGAGAATCGGGCAGTCGTACGCTCGTTTCAGAGCTGTCAGTTGAGCCACCGTCTGTGCCAGCAATTCGTTTCCGTCTATCCCAGTCATCGATTCGCGGTACAACGCATCGATTGCGGGTGCGACCACCAGCGATGGCGAATCCGTTTCAGCACGCTCCAAGAGTGCCTCGGTAATCGACGCGTGTTGATACGGGGTGAACCCACGCGCGACTTGAATACGATCTAAGATACGTGGACTCGGGGCAACAGCGGCAATCGGGTCGGTCGCTGCGTGGTTCAACGAATCAATCCAGTATACAGGGCCGTCGTTCAATAACGCATGGTCGACGACAAGGGAGGCTAAGACCGATTGCGTGTCGCAGTCAGCATTGAGACAGTAGATTTCTGCGTCGAGTGTTGGAAGTTCCGGTACTGGTTGTGACGATTGCATACTACTCAAAGAAACACAAGCCCTGATAACGCTCAGAGGGGTGTTTCTGTGATTTCCAAGACCGGCACTACAGAGCAAATTCAGCAGACGGCATCGATCAACTTCTGGAAATTATGTGATTTACTAATGAAGTTCGACAATCATAGAACTGATTTCCCAATTGCTTTACTCAGAGCGTTCATACAGCAAGTAGTTGCTTTTTGTTTACTTGTTCATTCACCCTTCTCGGCGGTAAAATGCGGACTCGTTATAATCAATGACTGCTGATGAATCAATGCCAGATCCATCGACGGCGTCGATGAATTGTCTAGGGTGAATACTCACTACCTCCGCTGGATCCGCGCCAGCGTCTTCAACAAGCACGAGCATCCCCATCCAGGGTTCGATCATCTTTACTGATGCCGAGCAGATGCGTCGTGTCGAAACGGACTCAAATAGTTGAACAGTTCTATGACACCTTCTGTTGCGATGGTATGCGGTCTTCGAGGGGCTGTGTAGCCGATACACAAATGCCGAGTCGACCGAAAGACACGGAGCAATTGCACTGACTGGCGGCTGGTCTACTGCTCGTCGTGGATCAGTTCAACCAGGTTTGGAGTACTGCACCGAAGCCGGCGGCTCCGATACAGATGGCGAAGATTCCCCCGATTCCAGTGACCACCAGCAGGCCATTGATACCCGCCGCGACGAGCAGGGGTTTCAGCCAGCCGTCCTCATGGCCGACCAGTCGATCTGCGATGGCAAGATACGCGATTGCCGCCCCAACCGCCCACACCACGTAGGCGAGCAGAATCAGTGGAAACGCGATCAGAATGCCGACCACAGTGATAACGAGTAGAATGATCAGCACGAACAGCACAAGCAGACTGAGAATACCGTAAGCGAACGAGTCGACGGGCTCGTCGAGCACGAGACCCATCATCCGCTCGGTGTACTCAGAGGCCACTGCAATCAGAATTGCACCAACGACCAGCGTCGTCAAAAACGCCCCAATGGCACCGCCGGCGACACCCTCGCCGAACGCGATGTCGACGTTGACGCCCGGGTCTGCCTGTGCGATCAGCACGGTCGACAGCACCGATCCGACGGTATCACTCATACTGGATCGTGGTTCACTCGGAACCCATATAAATACCAGTTGGCCTACATTGGCTCTATCTGGAGCTGGCGGTAGTGATGCTGGCGCATGCATTCATCGCTGAGCAACAATCACATACCGAATCAAATGGAACGGGCCTTGAGTCGGTCAAATGCGTGGCTCGCGGCTCTACAGTGAAGCGACGACCACCGATTGATTGACCAGTATCGTTCTCTCGTCAGAACACAACTGATGTCGCTGAAACCATGCTCTGTGGATTCACAATTAATCGGCCCGGCTGGCAAACCTTCGACTGAGAACACCAATTCCGAGCAGATGCATCACAAATCCACCAACGAGAAACATCCAGAACGGTTCACCAGCGACACCAGCTACAACTGCTTTCACCGGCCAATAGGGTGGCACGACCCCAGCAGCAAACTGGATCGGTTCCGGCACCACCGCTACCACCGCAACCGGTCCAAGTACGACCAGATTCACCAACTTACTGAGCGCAATTCCCTCAATGCTGTTGGATGCCAGCGATGCAAAGACGAACGCGATCATCGGCCCTCCCAGTGCTCCAATCATAACTGACCCAACCAGCACTGCAAGCGGCACCTCGACGAGACCAATGATAGCGAGCGCTGGCAACGTGGCTACCACGCTTAATGCGTACGCCGTCGTTCCGCGATAGAGCAGGTATCCACGAACGGAGAGCGGGCTAGTACGGTACGCAGTGAGCACCCCTAGCTCTCGGTCTTCAAGAACGAACATCCCAATAATGAATCCGTAGATGGACGGGCCGAACACCACCATCGAACCGGTTATCACCGGGTAGAATGGTTTGAGAGCCAACACGGGCTCCGCCAGTTCTGTCACGAACGGTGTTCCAAATCTGATGACAATGGCCAGTACCAACGGTCCGATAGCCGCGATGCCCAACATCGGATCTCGACTCCAGTTGCGAAGATCCGCGACCATCAACCCCGTCCAGGGCGACCGTTTCTCAAGCCAGGATTGCCCTGGTTGCTGTTGACGGTGAGAAACGTTGCCCTGTCCGAGCTGTCGACCGGGGGAGCCGCCGCGGACGATATGCCGTCTGAAGGCACGTCTGGCGGCCACAAAGGCGACCACATTACCGATCAGCAGGTACCCGAACGCGTAGATCAGCTCCCACGTGGCCAGTGGACGAAATCCACCTTCGACGAGCAACAACACCGGCTGGGCAGGAAGAGCGTAGAACAGGGATGTCTCGATGAGTCCGACGTACCCGAACAACGGGAGAAACAGAACCGTTCCCCAGCCGACCGCGCTGATGAAGTATTCGTTAATAGTGTTGAACCGAGCAACTGCCACGAAGCCAATCAACACGAACAGTGCTGCGGCCAACGCGACACCACCGATCAGCACGGACAAGTTGGCTGTATTGCCGTGTCCGAGGACAGCCACAAGCGTCGAAGCAACGACCGCCAACAGTGATAGCGTGATAACCTTCGAGATCAGATAGCCATTGACGCCGAGTGGCGATGTCACCAGTGCATCCAGGACGCCTTCTTCTTTCTCGAACAACACGATTGCGGCAATAAAGTAGAACCCGAGCACCGTCGGATCAGTGACGATGAGGAGGACTGCTGCCTCCGTTTGAAGCGCTGGCCCTACCGAACGGAGACCGAGGATAAAAATCACGGTTAGAACGGTGTAGACGGCATAGAAGCCATATCGAGCCTGCAGTCGTATATCCCACCGAATCATCGACCAGAGTGCGCTCATCGTCAAGCTTTCAGTACCAGCGTGTGTCTGATTCTGCCTCGATCCCTCTTGGTGCCGGTCATGAAAGTCGTTCCCCGGTTACTTCGATAAAAACATCCTCAAGAGTTGCTTCAGCGGTATGGATGGTCTCGATTTGGCCACTCTGCAGCAACTCTTGGAAGGTCTCGTTGTCACTGAGAGCAGTCAGCGGGAACGCTTGATTGGCAAGCGTACCGTCGCTGCGATATTCGACTGTGACGCTCGGTTCTCCGTATTTGAGTTTCAGTGTACGTGGTGTATCGATCACCGCGAGTTGGCCATCGACGATGAACCCGACACGATCACAGAGCTGGTCGGCAACAGCCATGTCGTGGGTCGTCAGAAAGACCGTTCTGCCTTCCTGACGCAGGTCTTCGATGACGGCTTTCACCGAACGGGCGTTCCCTGGGTCTATCCCTGCGGTGGGTTCGTCGAGGAATACCAGTTCAGGGTCGTGAATGAGCGCGCGAATGAAATTCAGCCGCATTTGCATCCCCTTCGAGTATGCGCCGACGCGGCGATCTACTGCATCAGTCATTCCAACTCGTTCGAACAGGTCACCCGGATTTCGGACAGCACCCCCGTGCAGTGAGGCGAACAGTTCGAGGTTTTCACGCCCGGTGAGCTTCTGATACAGGTTTGGCGTCTCGGCGGACACGCCGATGTGTTCATACAGGTTCGGCCCCCAGTCACGAACTTCGCGGTCGAACAGTTTCGCCTCGCCGGTGTAGTCGTCGAGCAGCCCGATAAGCACTTTTTGTGTCGTGCTTTTTCCGGCACCGCTTGGTCCGAGGAACCCGAATACTTCACCGTCCGCAACGCTGAACTCAAGACCACGGAGCGACGGGTGATCGGCTCCGGAATATGTGTACTGGAGGTTCCGGACCTGAATCATTACCTACTTGCAGAACAGTAAACAAGTAATATTTTGTGTTCGCTGGCCTTGTTGACTGCTTCAATAGTTGATAAGAATCCCGCGCTAAATACAGAGGGTGAACTCAGCACTCTGTTCTGTATGCTAATTTTAATCGAGTGAGACGCCAGAGTACGTACTATGAGTACCAACGGAATCACACTCTATATCGCAACCAGCGTAGACGGCCATGTTGCCGACGCAGAAGGTGGCGTTGACTGGCTAGAAGAGTTTCAAACAGAGTCAGACGGCGAAGAGGACGTCGAGGGATACGCTGAGTTCTATGAGACCGTAGATTGTCTCGTGATGGGAGCAACAACCTATGAACAAGTTCTCAGCTTCGGTGAATGGCCATACGGCAACAAGCCAACATACGTGTTTACCCATAGAAGCCTCTCACCCGCAAACGAGGCAGTCCAGTTCGTTAGTCGAGAGGTAGCTGATCTCGTCCCTGAACTCAGACAACGATACAACCACGTGTGGTTGGTCGGCGGTGCACACCTCGCACAATCATTTTTCCAAGAACGCGAGATCGACGAAATACGATTGTCCATCATCCCGATTCTTTTGGGAGATGGAATACCGCTGTTCTCAGGTGAATACGACGAGCAGAGACTGGATCTGGTCGATACGACGATACTTGACAGCGGAATCGTAGAACACTACTATAAGATAGCGGATTAGGACAGTGTATTGCTGATTTTGCGCTCGCAGTCTTGCAAATTACTATCCTCGAAGAGCATACGCCGTCCGTTATGTGTGAATAGGATAGGATTGTTCAGAATCTATGCTATGCTAGTTTGTACACTCGATCGTGGCTTGTGCCTTCTGCAATAATTAGGTTGTACTGCACCATTTTGGAGAGGTAGTTGCGAACTGTTCGATCGGTCTTTGGATTATCGACTTGCACACTGTACTGCTGATATAGTGAGCTCGGTGTAATCGACCCTTCCTCCTCGATAATCTCATAGACAGCCCGCTGGTCTGGCGTGAGACGATCAAGATTTTGTTGATGCATCTCTTCGCGTGCATCGGGAATCGACTCGTTGACAAGGCCGGTCGTAATCCGGTCTGATCGTTCGTACTGGGCTTTGCGTGCTGCGTTTCGGAGAATGCTTATTGCGGCTCGTGCGTCGCCGGCGCTTGCGTTTGCGATTCGTTCGAGTTCTCGTTTCTCAATTGAATCTGGGACCAACCCTTGCTCGGCCCGTTTTTCGAGAATGGCGACGAGCTCGTGGTCGTCGTACCGATTAAACGCAAGTCGTTCGCTCCCGACGAGTCGGCTGGTGAGTCGTTCGTCAACCTGTGCGAGGAGTTCTTCTTCCTGGTTGGCAATCAGGATCATCGAAATATTTCGCAGTTGGTGCAGATCATAGAGGATCGCTGTATCCTGCAGTTGGTCGGCTTCATCCAGAATGACGACGCTGTGGGAATCGTTGTAGGTCTGTAGCCGCTCGATCAACTCGTCGTGTGGTGTTGATTGCCGGTGGATATCGACTGTTTTTCCAAGCCCTTCCAGGATCCGGTAGAGGACACGGAACCGCGAGTAGTTCTGCCAGCAGTTGACGTAATGGACGTCTAAATCAAGCACTTCCTGTTTGAGACGGTCGACAGTAAATTGTGTCAGGCACGTTTTTCCAGCCCCTGAGGGCCCGGTGACGATTAGCGTTTCTGCCGGTTCGCCGTCCGTCAGTGGACTGAGTACCCGTGACAAATGCTGGATTTCTGCATCTCGGTGAACGACTTCAGCAGGAATAAAATCGTCACGTAGTACACGGGCATCCTCAATCATGCTACTAGCATTCTGATAGAGTGTAGTAAATTGAACTGGGTTGTTTCCGTGTTTCCAGAAAGATTAGCATACGTGTCAAATCACGGTCGGTGCGGTCTGACTGCGGGTTCATCGAACCATCGACAAGATAATCGAAACTGGGACTGACCTCTTTATTGTACGGCACGTGAGTACGAGTACTGTGCCACGAATCCTCTCCGAGGCCGATCGGGAAAAGATCGATACTGGCGACGATGAGTCTTTTTATCGATCAGCGCGGTTCGTCACCCACGCAGATGACGACTTCCTCGCACGGTTGACTGAGTTGTACGCATCCGTGATGTCACCGGGAGATCGTGTCTTTGATGCGATGAGCAGTTGGGTGTCGTTCCTCCCACCGCTCTCATTCGATCGTATCGTCGGCCACGGGCTCAACAGAGACGAGCTCAAAGCAAACGAGCAGTTGGACGAGTTCTTCGTCCAGGATTTCAACGCGGATCAAACACTGACGCTTGGTGACGAGCAGTTCGACGTCGTCTGTTGTGCCTTGTCGGTGCAGTATCTACAGTATCCTGGTGCGATCTTCAGCGAGTTTGAACGCATACTGGCCCCTGGTGGAAGTGTCGTTGTGAGTTTTACGAACCGTATGTTTCCGACGAAGGCAGTTCGGGTGTGGCGAAGCAGATCGATGAATGAGCGCGCAGCACTTGTCGAGGAGTACCTCGCTACAGGTGGGTGCAGCCAGACCAAGCGTGTCGTCGACAATTCTGGGGATGATCCATTCTATGTCGTTATCGGATCCCTGCCAGCCGAATGAATTCCTCCTGCCGAAGTGTAGCGTTGATCATGGCGGATGTATAGCACATCCGACCCGGCGGTTGTTGAAAGTCTGGCGTACGTAGCGTTGGTATACTACTCATCTCAGGGCAGACCTTTATCTGTATTTGATTCATTTGTGATAATAAACCAATGGTTACAGGCATTGAGGAACCAGATATTGGCGGATTAAGTGTGATCGGCTCTAATCGTGTGTACGATTCTCTAAACACCAAGCCTGTTGTCGGAACACCGATTGAGCGAATGGGTGAGCCAAAATCGGTGCGTGTCGACGATCCCGGTTCCGTTGCTACGCAGTCGACGTCAGTTGTCGACGAGCAACTCATCGAGACACTCACTGAAACATCCGATCGGATCGTCGCTGTGCTCAAAGATGACCTGCCTCAATCATTTCAAGAGCGGGTCGATGCGTGGTGTGAGATGCACGGCTTCGATTCGATCGAAGAATCTCAAGAGAGATCTGAATTAGTTGCCCGTCAGGCGAGTTTCCATCTGCTTCTAAAGACAACACTGTACGAATGGCACTACGAACGGGATGACCTGCCTCCGCTCTCCAATAACATACGAAAGGGGCTCAAGAAAGCCAAGAATCGAGTAGAGAATCCTGCCTTCGGTGAGTACGTGCTCGACGAGATCGTGTGGCTCGTCGACGAGAAGGATGTTGAGGCAATCGTCGACGAACGACATCGATTGCTGCGATCAACACAGCCAGCAGAAGATATCGGTCAGATCTATGCATCTCTGACACCCGGTGAGAACCGTCGAACACTCAGTCAGTATCGAACTCGCCCGGATATTGCGACGCTGATGCGAACGTGGGCCGCTTGTGGTGGTGATACTGTACTTGACCCGGGAATGGGAGCAGGAGTACTTTCAACGCCGTTCCATCCCCGCTGGGAGGTGAGTACGGATCCAGACCACGTCATTGGGATCGATCGGAGTCCTCTTGCAGCGCTCATGGGGACAACAGCACTGAGGCTCAGTCAGCAATCCCATGACTCGAAAGTGGGCGACTTCGTCGATCTCGGTCCAGAAGACCTCTCAGGTGATGTCGACGCAATCATTTGCAATCCACCGTTCACGAGTTCTCAGGATCTTTCATCGGAATACAAAGACGCGCTCAACACGCAAATAGAAGAAGAAACAAGACTCGATGTAAGCAAACACTCGGCACTGTACGCGTATTTCATATATCACTCTCGGATGTTCCTGAATCCAGGTGACCGCGCAGCAGTCATCACCTCACAGTCCTATCTCAGTGCGAACTATGGTGAGACCCTCAAACAGTTCTTACTGAGCGAGTTCAATCTCCGGGCGCTGGTCCAATTCAACCCGGAGAGCGAGTCAGTGTTCGCTGACGCGAATGTGACTGCTCTCATTGCGTTCTTGGAAGCCACGAATGAGAGCAAAGCGACGGGGTGTACGCGGTTCATTCGCGTCGACGAACTACCGGAGATGAATACACTGCGAGAGGCTGTTGATACGGGACAGCAAGGGGATACGGACTGGGGGTTCATCAACTGTATTCCGCAGGAGAGTCTGTCGCCGGAGCAAAACTGGGAGATACTGTTTGATCCAGTCGACGTCGACACGAGTCATTTGACCCCACTCGGAGAGTTCGTGTCCGTGCACCGGGGCGAGAGCACGGGGAATGTTTCGTTTTACTGTTTGTCGCAGAACGATGTCGACGAGATCGACATAGACGAAAAACACCTCTCACGGCTGGTTCGTCGGCCGAAACTTGTTGATGGGTTTGATTTCTGTGAGGAAGACTGGGAGCAGGCACGTGCGAATGGGAAGGATGTCTGGCTGCTTGATCCTGATCGATTACCTGGTGTACCAGACTCCGTTAATGAATTCAATGAATTAACTGGGAACGGATCTCTGCTGCCAGTCGATACAACAGGTAACGATGAACATGATCTGTCACACGTTCTTGCGTATTTACAGAGGGCGTTGACTGAGCATGAGCTACAAAATACGTGGACGGTGAAGGAAAACGCTGTTTGGTATCGTCCCAAACGTAAAGATTCAGCTCGGGTCTTGGTTGACTACAATGGTCGAGGTGACTTTACGTTCATTTTGAACAAGACTGACACACGCAACATAAACAATTTCTACGGATTCTATGATATGGAACTCAACGAGACGGAGCTAAAGGCGCTCTTAGCCTACCTAAACAGTGGGTTTGTCAATGAGGTTATCCGTGAATACCGGAGGACACGTCAAGGAGGGTTTGAGACAATCGGAGTAAGTGATCTCGAAGATGTTCCAGCAGTCAATCCTAAAAAATTGTCTACAGATATCGTAACGACACTTGCAACTGCGTTCGACGAACTGCGAGAGACAGCACGAAACGATACAGAGTGTGATTCTGTAATAGAGGATATCGATACGATTCTCCGCCGAGAGTTGTGATCAATACGGCTTCTCTGTGAATCGCTGTCAACAGCTCTTACGAGCAAACAGAACCTATTCAGCAGGTTTCAGCGAATTTTAAGATTTGTAATATATACCCGTTTAAACCCCTGCATTTATCATCTTTCTAAAACTAAGTTTTTAAACCAGGTGGTTACTGTAACTGTTTGAACTGATGTGTCAAATATACAAATCAGCAAGTCAGAACTCCCACACGGGGATAGATCCGCCACGGCAAGATTCGGATCAATCGCAACCATCTACAGAGCAATCAAACTGGCTGGTATGTCGGTGGTGGCGACAATGAGTCTGTCTCTAGATGATGAAAACGACCGGTTCCCGCAGTTAGGTCAGCGACAACAAGCCGTCTTCGAAGAAAAGCTCGAACGGTTCCGGCAGTACCTCAAGTCTGAGGGAAAGAATCCATTAAAAGAGATTGGATACGCAGAAAAATCGATTGGGACACGAGAATCACGAGTACTACAAGTTATTCAGTGGATCTGGAAGCAAGACGGAGTTACGACAGAAATCACGACAGAACAGGCTGATAAGGCAATCAAAGCCCTCGCTACCGACGATTTCCGTCGTCGAGACAACGAGCGATACGCGGAAGGTAGCAAGCGAAAAATATCGAATGCGTTGTTCAATTGGTTCCAATTCAAAGGTTCAGATTGGGAGCCGAAGATTTCATTCAACGATCAACCTGCGGAAAACGGTGCGGATCCGTTCAGGAAAGACGAAGTCACCGCACTGTGGGAAGCATCGCTGACGTACAAATCGATCCCGAAATACAATAATCTCAGCCCAGATGAACGAGATCGGTGGCGAGCATACCTTGCCCAAGAGCTCGGTAAGCCGAAAACAGATGTCAGCCCAGCCGACTGGGAGCAAATCAACACAAGTTGGAAAACCCCCTCTCTCATTGCGACACAAAAAGCAGCGGGTTGGCGACCAGCACTTATTGAACGAATGAAGATTCACTGGTACGACCCAGACGCGAGAACGATCACCATTCCTGCAGAGCAAGCGGTAAAAAACGATTCAGAGTGGGAACAGCGTCTGCCAGAGAAGGCAATTGACCCGCTTGAACGGTGGATCGAACAACGAGATAACATCGAAAAATACGATGACTCGGATTACATGTGGCTGAATCGGAAAGGCAACCCGTACAATTCAAAAACACTTAATGATCTGTTAGATGGACTCATTGAGGAAGCTCAAATCAACGAAGGAGGCCGAAATATCAGCTGGTACTCGTTCAGACATACGCTCGGCACCTACACGTATGAAAAATACAAAAGCCTCACAGTTGTCGCTGAAACGTTACGCCAAAACAGTGAGGCATCAGCAGCCCGGTACGTCCATCCCACTGATGAACTCCTACGATCTGCCGCAGATATCCTGTAATTATCACCCCATTCGGTCTAATGCATCCTGTCGATCCTCGACTGGAGCTTGATCGTATTTCATTGTCGTTTCCGCACTCTTGTGCCTGAGTTGTGCTTGAGTGGCCGCGAGATCTTCTTCCCTCGTCATATAAGTGCCGACTGAATGACGAATTGTATACCAGCTCATTTGTCGGTGAGTCGTGTCGATATCGGCAATCTCACAGAGTCGCTGGAGCAGGTACCGAAGTGACGTTGTATGGTATGGATTTGACTTCCGGGTGAGCCAAATCGCATCCGTGTCGTCGTACTCTGAGTGCGTTTCACGCTCTGTAAGCCAGTTGTCGAGGGCTTCTGCAGTCCGGGATTGGAGACCGATGACCCAGTGCTCCCGATTTTTCGAACTGTCTTCTTTCGGAATCCGGAGAACTGCGTTGTCGGTATCGATCCAACTGACTGTTGAACGTTGCACTTCGACTGGACGGAGCCCGGCATCGAGACTCGTCCAAACCAGGGACGGGACTTTCCAGCCGTTCGCTCGATCCCAGTCGGCTGGTTCGACCGCTGATTTCGGTTTCTCGAATCGCTGGGCGAGATACTGCTTCCACCGGTCACGTTCCGATGGTGTGAGGTTATTGTAATTGGGGACAGAACCGTATTCGAGTGCCGCTTCGCGCACGGCAGATCGCTCGTCACGAGTCAGGTAGTCCCGAGGGCTTGTACTAGTGTCCGCAGCGAACGTGATGTCAGGATCCCATGTGCCGAGTCCGTGCTCGTGGTGTCGCCATTTGAACAGTCGTTTGATGGCTTTCTGGCAGTTGCGTTTGTGTGTCGCACTCACGTCCTCACGCGCGAGATGTTTCATCCACGCATCGGCATTGTCGTGGGTGACGTTCGCCGTGTACCCACCTTCCTGCTCCCAGGTGAACCGGTAGAACCGATCCATTCGGTACGCACCGGGTTTCAGGGTGCCGAGCGCATACCCGGCTGCTTCCGCTGGGCGTTTCCCGAACGTGAGGAGCCATTCGAGACACTCTTCGCGTTCGTTTCGGTAGTCGAGTTGTTGGCGGGGGTTGAGGTATTCTTTTGATGCGTTGGTGACGACGGGGAGTTCGTCGAGTTCGTTCATCAATCTCGCCTCCGGCGGCGGGTTCGTGTCGAATTGGCGAATCCTTCGAACCTACTGGGTGGGACAAAACGGCTAATCGCAAGACTGCGTCGGGGTCGTCGAACCTTTTGAATTAACTTGGCCTGAATCATTGGCTATCAGCTCTGAGTTCACGGCCAATAATCGCAAGACGGCGGTAGAATGGAATGCTCGATCAGGGATTCGAACCCTGGTCCTCGGC
>LKMJ01002456.1_pt1 | contig 17020 bp, 15 predicted proteins | sample 643391 | NCBI WGS metagenome assembly LKMJ01 (sample SAMN04112250, study PRJNA286221) | soda lake metagenome | biome: soda lake; feature: Kulunda Steppe; material: water; isolation source: sample PL-Br10 brine of Picturesque Lake | place: Russia: Kulunda steppe | collected 2010-07
CAAGCACTGCATAGGGTCTGCCCCATTTGTTTCCTGGATTCATTCAGCCGAGTTGAGAAAGCATGTGCTCCGTAACATTGTTTGGTTTCGCTTGCGTGCCCATACCCTGAGAGTTGAGGCTGGATATTGGCAAATGCACAATAGACACTGAAAAATGTGGCTTGAATTATGTCCAGGACAAAAGACATGTCCTCTTTTTATGACCTTGCATGGAAATGAGCTTTTTGAGAAGGATATACAAAGAACAATTTACTGATTTTTGTGGCTGGCAGAATTGTTATACGTATCAGAGACACTGGAGCTTTATGTTTTGAAGAAATCAGTGCTGAGGATGTGACCTTGTTTCTCTTGAAGCAGACGTACAAATCACTTTTTCCTGAGACCATGGATGTTTTTCCATCAATGTTTTTCTCGGGCTGGCAGTGACCAGCAAGCGTAGCAGTCAACCCATCTGGCTGAAGGTCTAAACCTATCGTAACCTTGTTCATGGGCTTGGTCTGAAGGGTTTCTGGGAGTCCATCAGCTGAGGTTATCATGGCATAACCCAAGTATGATATATGAATTGGCATTATATCTTATAAGAGAAGCAGACCAGTCATGACAGTCGCTTCACGGTGATCACGGTGATCATGGTGATCACTGGTGAGATCATCATGGCCTAAACCCAAATCAATGATCGAATTGGCAGCGCTACATTCCTCTATGATTTTATTTCAGCCGCTCATCAGCCGCATCAGCCGCACTCAGCCGGGGTCTGGAAATGTCTGACGTTTTAGGCTTCAGCTAAGCTGCCCTCGTTCGGCGGATACAGCTATGTAACCTAACCTATGGCTCACAAAATTTCTGTCAATCAGACTAGAGCTTTTTATCTCAAGCTTGTTCTGAAGATGTCTTCAATTCTTTCCAGAAACAAACTAATGATTCCTATCGTTTTATTTCAGAGCTTATGGATGTTTATTTGATGGCTGGTGTTCACCAGCAACCTGATCAGTCAAACTACCGGGCTGAAGGTCAAACTTAAACTTGTAAACTTGACTGAAGGCCTCTCCTTGTAACGCCGCTACCTGCGAGTTTGGGGTTTGAGCCTCATTTGAGCCTCACAACCGGCTAAGCTGCCCTCGTTCGGCGGCGAACAGCCTTCAAAACCTGAACTTGTAAACGCCGTAGACTACACCAACAAAACAAACCCCCAACATCAAACTAGGATGAAGGTCATTAGGGGGGGTTCGGAGGGTTCTGAAAAGAGCCATGTGCTCTTCCATTTTAATTTTTAACTTCCTGCATGATTTTTTTTGCACGAGCTTTTGGGGCTCCTTGCTGCAGCTCAATGTGGTGTTCATTTGTACTTGGCATCAGGTTTGTCTCCGGGCCACATAAGGCTCAGGATCAGAGAAGGCCAGGAAGCACAGTCTTGTCGTTTTCACCTCTATTTCATGCAGAGTTAAGTGAAGGTGAGGTTAGGCAGACTATGTAGCTGTACTTTCCAAACAAGAAAGTCTAATTACAGCGCTGAATATAGTGGCATGCAACGGTCAATTTGTTTCTATCTGTGAGCAATATTAAATTCTCACATAATTTCAACCATGAGTTAGACAAGCATAAAAATTCAGTCAATTTGCAACACCGCACCTTTTGGACGTTCAACAATTTGTGCATTGCAGTGCTTGCACAAGCAATTAGATAGCCATGCAAGGCAGCCATTTTAAGGACAGCAATCTTGACTCTATTTGTGGGAGAGTCATTTTATGGGGAGAACATGTCAGGATATCATGAGCAGGTGATCCAATCGACAACAGGTAAGGAGCAACACTCCACAAGCATATCAATCACAGGCATTTGCCTGCCTAAAGCATAGAAATTGCAACAGCTAACAGACCCATGGCCTCCTCATATTGCTGCCCACACATGCAACATGCGAATGCCTTATTAACACAGTCCCAGGCGTCCTGGCAAAGCTTTACATGTTTCACTTGGACAGCGTGCTCCATCCAGATAGAATAATGTTGCACCATATACAGAAAGAGCACGCCGACGGAAAATCCTGTCTTCAGTCAAGCAATGAATTGTGCACGTACTCAGGTACGCACAACAGGACTTAATTGGACATGAAATGTACAAATACCATCAGGAGCTCTGAAAGATGGGGAAGGGAAGAGACGTCCACTCAGGAATGAGGTATGATTTTGAGTGTGTGAGGTGTGCGTGTGTATTTGTGCACGGAACCTTTTGCGTGCAGTGCTCCCTTGAGAACTGCTTCATCTGGGATTTTACTGCACAACATGGTAAGTCATGTGATGATCACACGTCAAGCTGGTCACTTGATAATAGAGCTTGCTCTGTTCTACACCGGTGAGTTGTCCGCCTGGACCTTGGAGCTGGAGCTCTGCCACAGCCCATCCATCCCGTCGTTCCATACTCTCCGCCACAGGCACTGTGCGTCTCGGCTGTCGTCATAAGGCTCCCCCATAAGCCTAGCCATTTTCTTGTCAAATTGCTTCGTGATAGCAGCAACCATGAGCCTGCAAGGTCAAAGCAAACAGCATGCAAGCACATGTAGGTGATGCCTCATGAGCTGTTACATCTGTTACATCTATTTCATAGGGTAGGGTTGTTCGTTTCTTGAGTATGTTAACAATTATGTTTTTAATTGATAATTTGTGATTTTCTCAAGTGGTTCATTTGCGTGTCTTATGGGCCTCACACCTTTTCAGACCCAATCTCCACTTTTCTGCCTCATCGACCCCCAACTTCCCTAGAAAATTTATTCCCTACTTAAGTTCCATAGTTTGTGGGTTACATTGAACATAATCAGTCATTTCCATGCAATCCCAGCTTACTCCCAACCATTGCACTGCATCATATGATGATGCATGTTCCAAGAGCTCCAATCTGCCATCCTCCTTCTTGCTACAGATTTTGATATTCTGTAAGACTGAGGACACTGTGCATAATCAAAGGGAAAAGGATCTAAACTGGGTGAATTGCCCGGGAGAGGTCCCTCCCCTAAACTGAACGACAAAGCAACCAGACAAGTCGCGCTTTTTAAACTTGAGGTGTCTAAATGACAAAACCCTACTTCTATATGTATAGGGGTACTCCTACATGTATATGTATAGGGGGAGCGCTGAAAAATCTGTAGCGCTTAGCAGTCAAGCGCTCTATGTGCCAGATCCCTGTACCCCTCCGGCAGACTTGATTTCATCATCAAACTTGAATGTCGGACGGAATATGGTATATGCATTCCCCTTGCTAAAAGTGACATAGAATGTCTCATCTGGTCGCGTTTTATGGCGTCATGAGGTCTGGTGTAGCTTTGCTACTTGTAAGGGCCAGAGGCCCCATGCACACCATCTTCTCTGCACCCAGCACCTCCATTTTGGCAGCTTTCTTCCTGGATGGGTTACCCACACTTGTTGCAGTCAGGAACATACATTTTACCGCATTGTTTGGAGGAGCACTCCTGCCTGCAGTACAGCTTTGCAGGCATGCACAAGCATGCGTATGTGCGTGCGTGCATGAGCTTGTTTGCTGGCAATTCAGTGTAGCTTGTGTGCTTGTGTTGCTTTTGGGAGGTTTGCAAATTTATGTTACCCGAGGCAAGTGGCTGCTCTGGTGGGGGAAAGAAAGGAGAGAGCTGAATCGGAAAAGTGGAGGCACTTGTGATGCCGCGCTCAAGCTGCTCTTTGCAGCTCCTGCCACTGTTTACACCCATTCCATGGCCTTGAGTTCCAGCTTCTGCAGCTGACCAAGGTGTTGTACGTTACTTGCCCAGCCTGTTTACCAAAGCTGCAGACACTTGGCACGCATGCTTGGGGATCTCTTGCCCAGGCCAGACATAGGTTTAGTCCCCATCTAAGGTGCTGCATAACGAACTCGGGCCAAGTCGTCACTCATTCGAGGACCAATATGCTCAAGTACTCAATCCTTGATGCGTGTTCACGACCACTAGGAGTACTCCTATGGTGATCTGATGCCCGATAAGTCCCCATTCATAGCATTTGGCCACCATACTTCAGAGGCCAGCATGACCCTTGATGCGCCTGGAAGGAAAAAGGTGCAACAACCCACCTGTGCGGCACAATGTACACGCACAGCACGGCGAGCGTGGAAGCGCCCGTGATGGCAATCATGACGTAGCACTCCACGTCCGAGTAGCGGAAGTACACAAACATCAGGATGGAGGCGAGCATGAGGAGGATGCCCAGACTGAAGGCGAAGAATAGGATCTCTGCATGGCAGGGCAGCAGCTGGCAGTGGCGCATCAGAGTAGGGATCGTTCCCTCAAATGAGGGGTGCTTACTGCCACTCCATACACATGGTTGCGTGACCCAGCCAGCGCCCCTGCCTGGCACAAGCCATATGGCTCGTTGCTGCTGCTGCTGCTGCTGCACTGACGGGCTTGCCATGTCTTGTGTCAGCCATGTCTTGTGTCAGCAGGCCCTGCCCTCCCCACACACCTGTGAGATTTGAGGAGAAGCGGATGATGTACTGCCGGGAGATGCCGCCCGCGTCCACCAGGCAGTTCATGCTCTTCTTGAGCATAGTGGCCAGCACCACGCTGCACAGGCAAGAGCACATGGCACGGGGGTCAGGGAGAGAACGCATGGCAAGTTGAGTGGGTAGGCAAGGGGGGACATGGGGGTTGGGGGAGGGATCATTCCCTGCCGACGGCAGCAGGGTCTGTCTACGATTCAAGCCCGCGGCTTGCTGCTTAAGGGCGCGCCTGGCATGGCTCCAATAGCAGCAGAAGGAGGGCATGCTGCAGCGGGGAGCATGCACGCACATGCGCATGCAGTGCCTGACAGCACAGCCCATCTTGCGCCCGCGCCCTGCCGCAGCCATCAGAGCCCGCCACCTCCACCTCGTTCTGTGCTGGCACGGATGGCACCCTGCTTGCTGCAACCCTTCCTGATCAGCGCTGCTTGCCCCACCACCCACCTGGCCATGTTTGCCATCATCGCGGTTGCGGTGATGATTGCGTACGCGCGCTTCTGGGGCAGGTTCTGCGGCTCGTCCAGGGCAGCCGGTACCGCGGACAGCAGGGAGAAGGTCACAATTGTGAGCAGCGAGTTGACGACGCCTGCGTAAGCAAGGGCAAGGGGCGGCGCGTGGGCACACTGTGCACGCACGCACAGAGGGTGCGCTGCAGGATGCGCGGTGCGAGGTGGCGGGCAGTGGGCGTGGCAGAGCGCCTGACGATGAGCACAGCGGTTGTAGATACAACAGGACCACCACAACCGCCACAACCACCAGCAACGCCACCAGCACCACTAACATTGACGCCGGCGCCTGCACCGAGACCTCGTCACCTCGCCACAAGCTCAGTGGCTGGCGCACACGGAATGCTTACAGGGTAACCTGGGGGGTCATGATACTGCGGTAGGCACTGCTATAGAACGCCATGCCGATCACAGTCCGAGCAGCAAACATGTACGGAGGACTCACTTAGCGCGCTCATCTCCTCCTCCACTTTGTCTGACACCTTCTCAGCCTTCATGCCGAGCTCCAACAGCATGGGGAAGCAGCGGGACGCTGCCTTCATTGTCTTCATTTCGCGCAGCAGCTTAGCCTGCAAGATCAGCACGAGGCCCGGGCGCGGAAACAGCACAGAGGGCACACAGTTTGCCGGCAGCCCACACACTGCCTGCGTTTTCCCCCTGCGTGCACTGTAGTGCAAGGGGCTGCTTGCAAGAGCTTGCGCAAGGGCTTGCTCACCTTCTTGGCGGTATCCCCCTGCACAAGCTTGACCTTCTCCTGAATACTCTCCTCATGCCCATCGTCATCGTCGTCGTTGTAGCACTTGGACTTGCCCCCCATCATCTTCATCGCATGGTTCCCTGGCATTGCATGCACCGACGGGCAAGCATGAAGCACAGTGATCTTTGGGGGATGCGCAGCGTGCGGGTTGCGTGCCCACAAGCCACCATTCCTGCAACCTCAGGCCCTCTGCCAAACTTAGGACTGCGTGGTGAAGCATATTCATGCTGGGAGCAAAGTAGGACAGTGTGTGGATCTACAGGTGCACCCTGTTGTCTGCTCCTCACCCTCACCTTTGCACTCTTCAGGATCTGGTGCATGCATGACCACTTGGGCCTTGGCCCTCAGGTGCCCGGCGTGGCTGGCTCCCTGCTGCAATACGAGCTCCAGCTCAAACCCCCTCGTGACAGACAATGCGAGGTCTTTCAGGCTCACCACGGCTGCGCGGAAGGGCACCACAGCCAGCACAAACACACAGATTGTTATGCATTAGCCCACAGCCAATTGTGCACTGCTGTGCACAGGCCCTTGCGCCATGCCCATCCAACTTGAGTGTCAAGCACCCGCACTCGGGCCTGCTGGACCCTTGCTTGCACACACTGAGACGCACACAGGAGTGTGCGTGTGAGAGAGAGAGAGAGAGGGAGAGAGCGCGCGCGCGTGCGCTCATCCACCCCTACCCACGCCTGTGTAGGCAGCAGTCAGGCACCCTCATGCCCGCTCTCTGCGCACACCCTGTGCATCCTGCCAGGTCCGGCATGTACAGGGCCATCAATCTAGACCGTGGGTTCACAGGCAGGGGGAGCATGTAGGACTCAGGGGAGTGAGGTAGCACCAGTTGTCCCAGAGCAGGGGGCACTGAATAATACGCTGATGCTCACCGCTTGCTGGACCCAGCTGTTCGCCGCCCCCATCCCGCAGGAACAGTACCTGCACCTCGGTCGAGCCCTTGGGCACCTCGCTGCAAGTGAGTGGTGAGGGAGCTGACGCTTGTTTAGCCGTGACTCATGACCCTAAACCCTGGCTTCCAAGGTGCTGATGGAAATGCAGATCCACTGCACCACTACTGGCAGATTGAGAGCCAATGAATCATCTTGACTAAGATGTAGGACAAGACCAGTCCGGCTACAAGGCATGTTATGGCCTGAAATCTCCCTGCATCAGAGTGGTGCACACACCCCTGTTTCTGTTGTTGAAAGATGTCTAGCCTTGCAGGCTCTCAAATTCCACAGTGTTTGATTTCTCCCCATCCCCAACCAAACTTGTATGCTCGTGTGAGCTTGCACTGGAGCCATATGGCGCACCCCTCGCACGTGAGTGTATGCAGACATGTGTGCAAATCTGTACAGGTGGTTGTCAGGTCGGCTGACACATAGGCTTGTCAAGGCAGGCATGATTGTTGCAAAGAGGCATGCACAGGCTAGTAAGGTGCGCCCTGCAACTGTTAGTTCCAAAAACAGAGCCTTCCCATTTCTAACAACGCAGTCGCTCATGTGAGCACAAACGGTCAGCAGGTCAAGTGTATGACACAGCCTAAATACCTCCCCCAACACATGCCTGGGTCTTGCAAGGTATCAGATGGATACACTTGATCAGTGGTTGCAAGCATCAGCACCGTTCGGTATGTCACAAGAACATTAATTCATTCAAAACAGAGTATAGTTCAATTAGAACCAGTGCTGCAGCTTCAGTCCACACGCAGATCAATTGCAGGATGGCACAGTGCTCACATGTTTAATTCATCACTCCAAGTGACACGCTCGCCTTGGACAGGTGAGGCCTGGGTTTGTGCCTGCAAGATTGAGAATCCCAGGCAATCACCGAGGTATGTGATAGTTCCTTGCATCAAGTTCTGGGAGCATTCAGGCAGCATCTGGCCAGGTGTGCACACACGACTTCAGATTCTTATGTGGAGCAATCCAGAGCTTACCTGAGCAGTCTTAGTGCCCCCAGGCCCCTGCACAAACACTGTGTGCAACGGGAGGAGGAATTTATCAATTGCATGTGCTTGCCCCAGCAGGGTATAGCAGCGAGGCAGCCAAAGTGTCACCTTGGATGACTGCCTTGCCACCGTCCGCTTCATTCCACAAAAGCTTTCCTGAAACAGTCCTGCCGACCACCTCAATCCCTCTAAGTTGGATCGAAGCGACATCCTCATCCTCGTAGTTCTTCTTCGAATTGGCGAAAGGATCTCCAAGGAATGGAAGCATTTCAAAATTTTGAAATATAAATAAATCGGTATGCGTATGCGTGTCTAATGAAATCCAAGTAGTACAGAGTGCTGTATTGATGGCAAAGTAGACAGGGCCAGTGAGAACAGAGACAGCATGAAGGCAACCAGCTGATTGCGGAGGCACACCTGTTCAGGCGTATCTAAATTTGCCTGCTTTAAGAGACCGGCTTTTCGTGAACTCTGCGTTTTTCACCAAAACCTCTAGCTTGACTCTTCCTTTCTTCTGATGTGAGCACCATAATAGACTTGATTCAGGTTGCAGGCTTTCTAGGATTCAGCTAAGCTGCCCTCGGTCGGTGGATACAGCTAAGTAACCTAACCTACGCTTCTGGCCCGTGGGGGAAATGTGATTTCTTGTCCAATAGCAATTGATATCCATGGATCCAGGGTTAGGGGTTAAGGTACTAGGGCCTCTTGAGGCCCAGAGTACACTTTGAGCGTAGGCTCCATCCTGCAGTCCTGAGAGCCTTTCAGTGAGAGGACAGTTAAAAATGTCTCGGATTTGATTCACTTTGAATTGTATTTGGTACAAACATTACAAAGCCTTGCCCAAGAACCTAGCTTGCTAAAAAAACGCAAGTATTTCACATAGGATATTTTTTGCAATTTTGATTCTTCAAGTAGACGAATCAAGAAATCCTATCTGAGAGAACAGGTAGGCACCTTCGCCTGCAGGGAGAGACCACCTGGGGGTGTGTGCAATGAAAGATCATTCACATAGATGGCATGTTGCCCATAATGGATGATCCAGTCTGGAACTGATCATTTGCATCGCAAAACCTGTGATTCCAAGTGGCTTCCTCATAGCAAATTTGCACTCTTTAAAGAGCGTGAGCATGGAGCCTAAATCGAGCAACACTGCGAATGGCATCAGAGGGGGGGTCAGAACAGGAGAATAACACATAAGCATGGCCCTGGTTGTAGGTGGAGCATACCAATTGTGGTAGGTCAATTGTGAACCATCGCGCTCTCTTGGGTGGGTGCTGGAGAAAGGCTCCCAACTGCGCACTATGCAGACGCCTGGTGAGATCAACCACATAACGCCTGAGGTCAATGGGTTCACAATTCAGGTTGTAATTGACAATGTGGGAGATCCATCATGGATCATCCATGGCTGACAGGATGGGAGGATCCTGAGGACCAACCGCCATAAGACCTCAGATCTCAGCTGCATATCAGCCTGCAAAATCTTTTTAAGTGCCAGGGAGTTGTAAAAGCGCATTGTTGCTTTGAACCAACTGGACTGTAGGGGGTCAAACCACATCCTAGCATGATACACCAGGAGGGAGCAGCATCTCTGACCCCCAGTGTTCTATTAAGCAGTGCTAGCAGCCACTTCTGAATGGGGTTGTCCATGTCTTTGCCTTTACGCTAGTAGGGGGCAGCCCAAATTCGACTTGCATACATGCCAGCTGGGATTGCCTATGCTTTGAGGCGCCAAAAGGGCGTCCAGTCGGTCGGTAAGGTTGCGTCCCTGAACAAACACAAACTTGATGACTTGGGAAGTACTTACTGTGAATGGTCTCAAAGCTGCATCATCAGAAACATTCATGTTGATTTACCCGGCTAAAGCAATCATGAATGTTACGCTCCCAAAAGGGGTAGCCTATCGATGCCACAAAATTCACTCATGACGAACGTAGACGTATCTTTAATGCATACCGGTTACCAAATCATTAATTGCGCAATCGTCTAAAAAGGGGGTCTGCAAAAAGTGGCAAAAGACAAAAAGGTTACAGGTGACACGTTGGACCACTTTCTATTTATATCCCTGCATCTCGTCCACGATCCAGAATGGCAACCATGATGGCCCAGAAGATGCAGATGGCCCAGGCTGGCCTGCAGACTCGGAGCGTCGCTCCCAAGGTGGGGGCAGTCCGCGTATCCGCCGCGGATTCTCCGGATCCTCGCCATTGCCACATGTACTGATCGTTGTCATTTTTGATTTTGCCGCGCTTGCAGGCCGGCCGCACCCTGGTGCCCAAGGTGCAGGCGAGCTCCTCGTTCCAGGGCGCTGCCGTCAAGCTGTCCCCGAGCACCAGCAGCCGCAGGGTTGGACGTAGCCGTGCTGCTCCCGTTTCCCGCAGGACGGCCGTGCAGACGCAGGCCAAGGTGCGCTTAGCGGGAGGAGCTATCGTGAACACAGTGAGAACAGTCATCATCACCCTTACCCGATGAAGAGATACATCGCGCTCGCCCCGCCCCACGCACCCTCTTACGCGGATCTTCTCCCTCTCTGCACGCAGCTGGGTGATACCTTGAACGAATTTCTGCTGGAGGCCACCCAGGACGTCAAGCTGCGCGTGCTCGTGACCTCCCTGTCCGAGTGCATCCGCACCATTGCCTACAAGGTGAGGCGCCACCTCCGCCTGTGACGTGGTGCTTGCCACACGCATCATGCAGGTTCAGCAAATGCAGCAGGCCATCCCCAACAACATTCAGGGGACGCGAGGCAACCCGCTTGCAGTGTCAACCCCTTCGGTGTGTTTTGCACTCTGTCACGCAGGTCCGCACCGCCTCCTGCGCCGGAACCGCCTGCGTGAACTCCTTTGGCGATGAGCAGCTGGCTGTGGACATGGTGGCAGACAAGCTGCTCTTCGAGGCCTGCCGCTACTCGGTGAGCAGCCAGGCCAGCCTGTGAGCATGCTTCTTTTTGGGCCCAATCCCCTTTGCAGGCATTTAAAGACCTGGCTTGTCATGCCTTACAACGGGGGGTGGATGGTAAGAGGGAGGGTGTGCATGTGAGCCGCGTGATGAACTTCCACCCTTAGCAGCAGAAGCCCAGCGTACTGTGCTGACCGGGACACTGGCTGTCCAGGCGGGCTCCTTGCTGCACCCCTTAGTACACCCCTTAGGTGATGAATGTGAAGTACCTTTCTGGCTCCAGAGGCACCAGGTACCAGTGCTGCAACTGGGTCTTGTGCAGTGGGACTGCAATACTTGCAATTCAGCCAACTGCGAGACGTTTTGCCTTGCATGTTGGTCACACCATTGTCATCAACCAAGGACACATGCACTATGCTGGGGCCTAGGGCACCAGCTGGGCGAAATGGAAGTAGGCCCCCCCTGTTTTTCTTTCCAACATTGCGGAGCTTGGCAGCTCTTACTGGTGAAGGGGCTTTTCTTCTCAAGTGGCCCCTTTTCGTTAATTGATGTGAGCAGCTTTTTGCTGCTTGTCTAGTTTTTCTTTCTTTCTCTCTTTCTACCTCCCAACCTTCCTGGGCAACGCACGGCAGTTGTGGTTGCTGCGTGTTAGGCAATCTCGTGCACCCCTTGCCGCTTACGGAGGGCACCTTAGCTCACTCTTGAGCGCCCTTGCCCCCCTCTGTGTCCTTGCAGCATGTGGTGAAGCTGGCTTGCTCTGAGGAGGTGCCTGAGCCTGTGGACATGGGTGGATCTGGCTTCAGTGTAGCCTTTGACCCCCTGGACGGCTCCTCCATTGTGGACACCAACTTTGCCGTGGGCACCATCATTGGAATCTGGCCTGGAGACAAGCTGAGCGGCATCACTGGCCGTGAGCAGGTGTGTGCACACTGCTATGTCTGCTTTTTGTGTGCCCAGGTTAACTTGGCTCTGGGACAAGCACAAGTCCGCACGCGCGTGGGCACGTGACCCAATGCCAGGGTTTGGTAGGGCGCAGAGCTAGAGATGTCTGCATGCTCATGCATCAGGCTCTTCAGCATACGCGCTTCCTAGGAGCGCTTGGGTCTGCTGGGCTCCGCTTCAGTTGCTTCTGTGGGTATGCTTCCCTAGACGGCTGCAGCAGCTGGGCTCCTGGCCAGTAAGCCACTGCCCCCTGCAAGCTCTTCTTGCCAAAGGCCGTGGCTGCATCTGCCGCCATCTGAGCACTGCTGCTGCCGCTTTGCGCAGGCTGCTGCCTGCATGGGCGTGCTGGGCCCCCGCACCGTGTTTGTGCTGGCCATCAAGGGCTACCCCGGCACCCACGAGTTCCTGCTGCAGGATGACGGCAAGTTCATCCACGTGAAGGAGACCACTGAGATTGGTGGGTGGCACTGTCACAGAGGCAGGCTGAGCAGGCGCTGCTGCAGTGTCGCACTGAGAATGCAGTGGGATGGCCACCTGTGGTGTCAGTAGGCTGTCATGCGCCTGCGTGTCGCGTTCTGCTGCCCTGTCCATGCAGCATTGCATGTGCCTGTGCGCCCAGTGCACACCTGTGCGATGGAACATGCTCTCTGCTTGGATGCAGGCGAGGGCAAGATGTACGCCCCTGGCAACCTGCGCGCCACCACCGACAACCCGCAGTACGAGAAGCTGCTCAACTACTACGTGCAGGAGAAGTACACCTTGAGGTGAGAGCCCTGGGCTGCCTGCCTCTGTCAGAGCACCACTGCGCACATCCCCTTCCATGCAGTACCCTGGACGTCTCCGGATTGTGTCTGGTACCATGCATGCCTCTAAATGGTGTGACCTCCAGAATAGGAAGCATGCGCCAGGACAAGCGCAGGCTGCTGCAGGCACAGCTGCTGCTGCTGCTCCTGGGGCTCTCCCATGGGCCACTGCTGCTGGGGCTCTCCCATGGGCCACTGCTAATGCTCCTGGGGCTCTCCCATGGGCCACTGCTAATGCTCCTGGGGCTCTCCCATGGGCCTGTGGGCAGCTTTCCTGCCAGTGGCGTGCGCTCTTCTATCGCACACTACTGCTGCTGCTGCTGCTGCTGCCGCCTCTGCGGCATGGAGCGCGCGCGGCCCTGGGCCAACCTCCATTGTGTTGCGCAAATCCTCCAACATGCTTGCCTGCAGAGGAGCGTGCAGGGTAGTGGAGAGCACTTCCTCTACATGCATGCAGATGCTTCTTCGTACATCCATCAGGGTGCCCACCCTCTCGCAGCTGGCCTGAGCAGCCTGCCTGCAGACCTCATGGTCGACAGCCCGCTTGTGCAAGCGCTGTCCCTCCTCCCCCCTAGTACGCTGCTCTGCTGTCACGCACGGTGTAGGCTGTGCGCAGCATGGCATGCGTACCCACCATGCTCTTGCACTGATGTGCCCTTGTGCAGGTACACTGGAGGCATGGTGCCTGACGTGTTCCAGATTCTGGTGAAGGAGAAGGGTGTGTTCACCAACGTCACCTCCCCCTCCACCAAGGCCAAGCTGCGCATCCTGTTCGAGGTTGCACCCCTGGGTCTCATGGTGCGTCTCTGAAGAAGAATGTGCGGAGTAGGCAGGCCGCAGCATCATGCCCTGTGCCCATTTCACTTTTCACTTTCCTGAGTTGGGACAGGTCATGGCCCTCCAGCCATTCACACGGGCATAATTTTAGTATTAGTATTGATAGATCAAGCCCGCAAGATCATGAGAGGAGCGCTGCTTGCTCAACAACTTAATCTGCCATGCACGCCAGGGCCATGACCGCACATAGATCAAGCCCGCAAGTGCGCGTGCACTCACTCTAATTTCTGCGTCACTGGGCTGCAAATTCACCTTCAATGCTGTTTGGACACCCTCATCCCGCTTCGTCTCTTGTTGATGATTTAGGCAACCAGCACCCGTCCTCAATTAGGTAAGGCCGCCCACTCACCCACGAGTGTGCTTGCGTGCCTCTGCCACAGATTGAGAATGCTGGCGGCCACTCCAGCGCTGACGGCAAGCAGATCAGTGCCCTGGATGTGCCCATCAGCAACTGCGACCAGAGGACGCAGATCTGCTTCGGCTCATACGGCGAGGTCAAGCGCTTTGAGGTGCGTGATGCTCTTCTATAATGGGGGGAAGGTGAGACTGCAGGGCTGCAGGTGCAGGGGTTTTCTGTTTCTGCTTTGTGGCACACCAACTCCTGGTGCCTCGTGGCAAGCTCGTCTATCAACTTGTTGGCTAGCGCCCCAAGCAGTAGCCCACTGCCTCAGCGTAATGAGTGGCACAGCCTGCCCTGTAGCTCACACGTGTGAATGTTTAGTACTGATCCACATGTGGTGAATAGGACCATTGAAGTGTCTTATAGGGATCTTGGCTTGGATTGCTCAAAGTCAACGAACTGGTTGACTGTGGTTGTTAAGGTGGTCGGCGGAGATCTAGTTATTACGGACAGCCTGGTCCATTACACCCCCCCTGGTGCACTGCACTCAACTATTGACCTAGTCAGGTAGCATTACTGGTGGCAAAACATGTATAACCCCCAAGTCTTGTGGAGCTCTCATGTTTCAACGGACGCTCAGTATCTTGGTCAAGCAAGCCCTGCTAGTAAGACTGATGCCCGCCCCTCTCCTCTCATTGTCTCAGACACGCTGTGACCTTCCCTCAACCTGGTGGTTTGCTTGATTGTGTGCAGGAGTTCATGTTCGGCAGCGCGCCCCGCTTCCAGGAGGCTGCCGCCAAGTAATTTGGCAGCCTGTCTATAGCCTCTGGCACCTCGCAGTTCCCTGAAAAAGGGTTGAATCTGTGCCTCCCTCATATGTTGCGATGGATTGTGTACAATCCCGCATGTCCCACTATTTCATTACAAGGAAGTGTTAGCCTACCCACTACTCGCATTAGTTGGTGGCTACATTCATGGTATAAGTAGTGGTGCTTAGCTCCCTGACAGAGCTGGGTTAAGCCTCTTTCTTCCCTGGATGGGTGATTGCTTACAAGCAAGGGTTGATACTGGTTGAAGTCTCAGCTTATAAACAAGGGACTCTGTTTATCAACTTGCTCTTGCCCAGCAGTGCTTGCAATGCATCCTTCCTGGGTTTGATAAATGTATGATTGTTTGGTCTTCACACTCCTTTTGAAACACAAAGTAGATGGATGAAGGCCTTGATGTTCTCAATTGTCCGATGACAGTGGCATGCAGTTCTTGGCTGCTTATACGGACCCAGTCTGTAAGCTACATTCAATGCTTGGCATGCAAATCAACATGCTAAGGCTGCTTGTACCTTAAGTGTGATTGACTGGGCTTAGGGTTTAGATCCACTCTGCATTGTTAATACCACTTGATTCTCTGGGTGAGGAACGAGACTTCAACCGAAGATTTACCGGCCTTTTGAGCGAGGAGAGTCCTGGGGAAGTTTGCCGGTTAGGGCATGCGATAGCAGCTGAGCCAAAGCCTACCTTGTTAGCAAGCCACAAGGATAAGGCTTCAGTCAAGAAGTACTGTTGGCCTGCTTATATAAGTTAGGTTGATTGCCAGCCAGGTCATTAGGCTGACTTTTGTTGCTGGTCTTCGCCAGCCAAAATATAGTCCATTGTGTCCAAAATGAAATGGCTGAATGAATTTTGAAGGCTAGGCACAACATTGGCCATTAAGATAGAAAATCAAAGACAGACTAGGCGAGTCATTTGAAATATGAGGGGCCTCCACAGAAAAGGATAGTTAAACTACAATGGGTTTAGACCTTCAGCCAGGTAGGTTTACAAGAAGGTTTACAAGGTAAGGTAAGGTTTCAAGGCTGAATCCGCCGAACGAGGGCAGCTTAGCCGGTGGGCCTCCAGTGAGATTCGAGCCTCGAACCCACAGGTTGCGAGGGTGGACAATCGACTTTCCATCTCAGGTTTACAAGTCTAAGTTTGACCTTCAGCCAGGTAGTTTGGCTGATCAGGTTGCTGGTGAACACCAGCCATCAAAAAGATATCCATAAGCATAGGTTTACAAGAAGGTTTACCAGTTTACAAGTTAAGGGTCAACCGCCAGCCAGGTCGTTAGGCTGATTGGTTTGTTGCTGGTCTTCGCCAGCCAAGAAATAGTCCATAATGTCCAAAATGAACTTCATTTGAAATGGCAGAGTCTATTGTGCCGTTGAGAAAGAAAATCAAAGACAGTCTGACCAGGCAAGGCATGTGGAATATAAGGGGCCTCCATAGAAAAGGATTGGCAGAAAGGGAAGAAAAGGAAAGAGTGCTTTCTTCTGAGAGAGCCAGATAGGTTGACTGCTGGGCTTGCTGGACACTGCCAGCCCAACCAAAAATATTCACAGTCTCAGAAAGAAAAAGGAATGATTTGTATGTCTGCTTCAAAGGAAACAATTCTACATCCTCAGCTCCAATGTTGTCAAAGTAAAAAGCGTCTGTGTCTCCAATGTAAATCCTACCAGTAAAATCAGCAAATCCCCTTCTCAAGTAGCGCATTTTTAAGCAAGGGCATAAAAAAAGGACATGCTTTTCATCCTGGACATCATGCAAGTCACATCTGTTAGAAAGCCTATTGTGGATTTGCCAACAGCTGGTTTCAACTCTCGGGGAATAGAGGATTCCACAGCGAGAGTATGTGCGCACAGCATGCTCGCAAGCAAAACCTGCTCACATTCCTCATCACATGCTTAAGGAGATCAAGGTGCAGATAGCGAGGAGGCGTCAGGGGTGATCCCCCATTCCGCACCGCACTTGAGTGCATGAATCAGCTTGAAGATGTCAGAGGGGACAGGCAAACCAAGAATGATAAGTCACCACTTTGTTGTCGCTTTCCAGAGGGTTCATGTCAGCAATGTCCCTCCACACTTTTCTCATCCTAAACCTCAGGTCAGCAGTGAAATCTGAGTAACAAATAGGGTGCCCATGGAAAAAAGCTTGTATGCATATACATGTGCATGTGTCACAGCCTCGCAATCCCTCAAATGTGCGCGAATTGTCCAAAGGCCATGATGATGTTTTAGCCCGAGCCACCAGCGTGAGGTTTGTGTGAAGGGCCTGCTTACTAAGCACTCCCCTCTTGAAACGCACTCCAGGGGAGGCTGAGCCTGCCCCACAGCAGCAGCAACAGCAGCCGCTGCAGATGCGCGCTACCCCCTCCACCACCTCTGCAGCTGCTAACCCTCCCCCTCCTCAATGTCATGCCCAACCTGGGCAAGAGGATGAGCGAGCAACCCATCTGCAGCAGCAGCAGCAGCAGCAGCAGCCTTTGCTGTTGCATACGCGTGCACCCCCCTCCACCACCTCGGCTGCTGCCTACCCGCCCCAACCTCAACACCCAGCCCATCCTAGCCGAGGGGATGCGCAAGCAACCCATCTGCAGCAGCAACAGCAGCAGCAGCAGCAGCAGCAGCCGCACCCCACTTCCACCCCCAATGCAGCTGATATCCACCCCCCCTCCCCTCGTGAAACGCAG
>LKMJ01002457.1_pt1 | contig 17018 bp, 20 predicted proteins | sample 643391 | NCBI WGS metagenome assembly LKMJ01 (sample SAMN04112250, study PRJNA286221) | soda lake metagenome | biome: soda lake; feature: Kulunda Steppe; material: water; isolation source: sample PL-Br10 brine of Picturesque Lake | place: Russia: Kulunda steppe | collected 2010-07
CACACACACACACACACACACACACACACACACACACACACACTCATACTCGCAACACACAATGCACTCATGGATGCACACACAAGCAAACCTATTCTCATCCTCTTGCATAAACACATGCACTGCATGCGCACTTCATCTGTCACACACATACACACAGCACACAAAACACACGCACAGGCGCTAACACACGCTCAGGACGTACATCATGAACGAAAAGAACAATGGGCCTTGCAAATGCACAAATGTGTGCTCATTCTGCAGATGCGGTTACCAGCAGACTGCCAGTCATTTAGCCTCCAGCTCAAATATTGAAGACTTAGTAGACAACCACATCTTTTCTGATGCAAAAAAAGTGAGCTCTGGGAATCCTTGACGTTGCTCTGGCGTGATAGGAAGCCAAAGTGCCCTGCGCAAGGCCTGCATTCTTGTTCCAGTGTACTGGCGATGTTGTCTATTTCTCGCTAGTGAATAATCACACGGCCATAGGCACAACTTGCCTACACGTTGCAGAGCATCTTCTTTTTTCTAGGGTGATTTGATGTAGTTTCCTAACTTAGCAAGTGGTTGCGAAGTAAGCGAAGTTAAAGGAGGGAAATGCACACACATGCTGATGCATGCAGGTGATAGATGCATTGCGCCGACACGACTGCTCAGAGGCGCTAGCCTGGTGTGCAGAGCAGCGGCCACGTTTAAAAAAGGCGAAAAGCAAGCTTGAATTTGAGCTGCGAGTGCAGGTGTGTGACTTGAGATGTGCTTTAGCGAGCCATCTTGCAGCCCCAGGCAACTCTCAGCACACCCTGAGATCAAATTTTGTGCGTCCTAGTATCACATTGTGATGACCAGCCGGCTTAGGAAAAGCTCAATCATCAACTGTGCGCTTGGAAGTGCTCGTTGCTTTTTTCCAGGGCTTTCGCCCATTTTAGTGTTGTGAGGGTGCGGTCACTTCCACGCAACCCTGCTTGCTGCTACTCCTGCGCACAGGAATTTGTTGAGCTAGTGCGCAAGAAGCAGAAAATAGAAGCCATTCACTACGCCCGGCAGCATCTGGCCCCTTGGGCGTCGCAGTACTTGCAGGTCTGTGCGTGTGCTTGTGTGTTTGAAATCTTGTGACCAACCCATACAATGAAGTGGGTAGTCGATGTGTTTTAAATCTTGTGACTAACCTTTATCCTGAAGTGGGTAGTCAATGTTTTTGAAATCTTGGGTGGATTCCCATTTGGCTTATATTCAGCGAATATATACATAGATAATATAACATGCATGCACGTACACATAGGCATGCATTTGCGTATGCACAAGCTGCATTGTAGAACACGCAGATGCACAGGCAAGTTAGCACGTTTCAGGTTCCATAGGATAAGGGGGGGGGCAAGCAGTGCAGAAATCCTAGGTCTAAGGGTCTAAGGGACAGGATGGTTTGAGGGCAAGAACAAAGCAGGTAGAGTCGAGAAGCCTACTTCTGGAATGAGCCAACGGTGTTTCAACTGGCGCTCTCTGTATCTTCATATTTTCAATGGGAATGGGTGGCTTTGCAATTCTCTGGTCATTTGGCCAATGGGAACGGTCATGGTTCGTATTCTACGACACGGATTATTCTCCATCAGGCAACCGTATGATAATGTAAGAATACAGCCGATGGGAAACCACCCCTTGTGACCAACCCATATTATGAAGTAAGTTTGCTTGGTGTGAAACTGGGCACCATGCAGTTGCAAGCCAGCACTGGCTTGCTTTTGGTTGAAGGTAAAGAGGTGTGCGCACTCAAATGCGTGCTTGCCCTTCTCAAGCCTAAAACACTAAACAAATCTTCGGGGGCATGTGTGCTTAGCTAAGCTTTTGTTGATGCTTGGTGGAAGTCTGCGCGTGCGCATGCACGCCAGGCGCAAGCCTAGGGCTGTGTTTGTGCCAATTGCTTTTGTTGCGTGAGCACGCGTGTGTGTGCATGAGGGGGAGTACTTGTACATGAAGTGCGAGGTTTTTGCCAGCAGAGCTAACCTCCAGATGCTTGCATGTGGCTTGCGATAAGCGCGGGGTACGGGGCAGGCACATGCAGGTTTTGGGCAGTTCCATTCTTGAGGGTAGCATCGATTCACGTGCTGATGAAAAAGAATGAAGGCTGTGGGGCTGCATCTGTGACCCATTGGCGCCACTCTGCTGCCACGCGCTCTTCGTCATCATGGCGGTCTTGATTGGAAGGGGAGGAGAAGGGGAGGAGTGGGATAGAGGGGCGCAGGCTGAAGAGGGGCGCAGGGCTGGCTGGAGGTGCACGGGTGAAGAGGGGCGCAGGGTGAAGAGGGGCGCAGGGTGAAGAGGCGTGAAGGGCTGGCTGGAGGTGCATGGGTGAAGATGTAGGGAGGTTGGCATGAATCCAATACCTGGCCCTGAGTCTCATTCCTGTATTGGTTGTGGCGCACGTTTGAGCACGCACAAACACACAAGCACATTAAAACAAACACGTACACCCACGGGAACACACACAACACCCACGCAGGACTTCCAGCGGGCCATCGCCACTCTAGCATTCTCTCCAAGCACCAAGTGCGTCACTTATCGGGCGCTGTTTGAGGCAAGCCGCTGGGAGCTTGTGGAGCAGCAGTTCATGCAGGTGTGGCAGCGGGTGTGCACGTGTGTGCTCTGACGCACGTATGCGCCCATACATGCACAACACAAAAAAGTGCAGGAATGATGCACCTGTCGGGCCTCAGTGGGCAGCGTGCGTGTGTCTGGATGTTTGTGCCATGGCGGGCGGCACGTGGCTGGCCCCCCCCCTGTGTGTCTGGCCGACTGTGTGTGTGGGCAGGAGTGCAGCTGCCCCCACCGTCAAGCATATGGATAGCTACCCCTTTGTCAAGGCAGGTGTGCGAGTGCCCCCTTGTGGTCAGGCAAGTGTGCGGCTGCGCTCATAGTCAGGCAGATGTGCTGCTCCCTGCATGCTTCGGCAAGTGTGGGGCTGCGTGCATGCTTTGTTAGGTGTCGGACAGCAAACCTGCTCAGGCAGGCATGCCGCTCCCTGCACGCTTTAGCAGGTGTGAGGCTGCCTGCCTCCCAGGCATGGCAAGTCCACTGTTTGCAGATTGTACTCTCTTCAATAATGGCCTAGATATTGGTGTGAGTGTGTTGTGTAACACTTTTCCATTGATTGCATGAGGCACACTGTAAAGTAGACTCCAGGGCCCTCCCAAACCTCTGATCATGGCTTGCACGCAGTTGGAAAGCTGCTCTGCAGCTATTCAACGTGCCTGTCCTTGACCTATACTGTAGGACCATACATGTAAATGCTATAACCCATGCTTTGTGTGCATTTTCAACCCAATTTTTACTGTAGACCAGAAAGTGCATTTACAAGGTAAGGGTTAGTGACCCTGGGTTACGTATTTTAAGCCAACACATGCGCAGACACACACAAATGCGCACGTGTACATGCACACTACACGCTCACAAGTACACAGACGCAGTGAGAACGCCCACGCGTGCGGCTCAAATGAATAACCCCTTGCATACAATGCAGGAGCTGTACCGCTTGCACTCCCTGCCCCCCAAGTCCCAGCTGCTTGTGCAACTGCAAGCCGGCCTCAGCGCACTAAAGATTCCCTCTGTCAAGGCTGAGGTAGGTGAAGGCATTGCTGGGTGTGTATCTTGCAGCCTTAACAAAGGTCTTCGCTCGGGCAACTGAGTACCTTGCTTCCATCCAACCAGCTGAGCAGGTGCGTGCTTGCACCTGCTCAGGGCCTGAAGACGCAGCCTACTGTTCCAGGTCCTTGGAATGATGGCCATCACTTCAGTGCTGCGCATGTGTATGAAGCCATGAACATGGACAACCCAGGCATTTGGTCCGGCTGTGCACTTGCGGGTGCACTTGCGGATGCACAGAGGCCCTTTCTGACGTGTTCAGGCAAATGCGCTAGACTTGCTTGAGATTGTGCGTGCCTGCCCAGGGGTGCACATGCCTGCCCGGGCTGCATGTGCTCATGGCCACCCAAAGCCTTCTTTCCCCTGCACTGAAGTGCGCTGGCCACTTGCCTTGTTTTGCTCGGAATGGCGACAAAAAGCCTCTGCTCATGTTGACACGTTCCAAGCTAGGCCTTGCCGCATTGGCTCACGCGCGTACACCCCTGTGCTCACCCAGTCATGGGGCCTTTTTCCTGCGGTGACCAGCTCCACGCACCTGGGCACCAGCTCACCATGCCTCTGCCTCTCGCTGTTGCATTTTAACCTCGGGTCTTCTTCGAGCGTCTGCCAGGCCCTCGCCATCCGCCCATCATGCGCGCGTGCCACGCCAGCCCCACGCACCGCTCCTGTTGTGCTCACCTTCATCTTTGGCATGCCTCCCGCAGCCTCGCAGCCGCACTCATTATGCCTGCTTGGTGCGCACCTCCTTACATTGCCAATTGTTACATCGAGGCGCGCCCCTCTTGCAGTCCTGCAGCCGCGCTCACCACGCCTGCTATGTGAGTACCTCCCTCACTCCCCCTCTCCTTTGTCACTTTGTGGCGTGCAGTCCTGCAGCTGCGCTCACCACGCCTGCGCTCACCACGCCTGCTATGTGTGCACCTCCTTCAACCTCCCTCTCTCTTGTTACTTTGTGGCGTGCAGTCCTGCAGCCGGGAGGACCCGGTGCACCTCGCCTGAAATGTGTGCACCTCCTCCAACCTCCCTCTCTGTTATTGCTTTGTGGCGTGCAGTCCTGCAGCCGGGAGGACCCGCTGCACCTGCCTGCATTCCGCATCCTGGCCAAGGACCTGCCCTTCTCCAAGCACATGCACTCCAAGCTCCTGTGCAGCGTGACGCGCACGATGCTGACGGACGCAAATCCGCCAATTGTGCTGCCCAATGGGTGAGTGCACAGCAGTGACTCCCAACTGGGCTGCAGGCAGGTGCAGCATCCTGGCTTTAGCCAGATTGTTTCCTCTTGGCCACATATTGGCCATATTGGGCCGGTCACCTGTGCAGCTTAAGGAGCATGTGCGCAGCTGCTGTGAGAGTGGGGCTGCCAAGCGATGCGAAATAACCTACGGCTTCTTTGACTCTGTGGGACTGTCGTGGCTGCGCCCATGTTTGCTGGGTTGACAAGGGAATGGCTGCCGTGGTGACAAGGGGTCGGCCGCTGTGGTGACAAAAGGTTGGCCTTTGAAATGGTGCAGACCTGGACGAGGGTTGTGGCCCAGTTTGCTGTGGTCATGAAAGAAGGCTTGATGCAAAGTAAGCCCGCTGCGGGGGCATGTCAGCTGCAGTTGCTGAGTACTGTGGTCAGCAGGGATGGCTCATTTGCGCATTTTGAATCATTTGCAAACTCAAATTTTACAGAATCATCCGCTGCACTGTGAAACAAAAAATCGCGGAATTCAAAGACCCTCCCCAAAATGAACCCTGTTATGCACCTGTTTTGCTCCGTTTTGCATCTTCAAGTGGCCCCGTGTTAACCACCTAGTCTTAAGCATTGTGGTTGAATATAAGTATGTGGAATCAGGGGGCGGTGAGGAAGGGGGGAAGGGTTAGTTGGTGTCAGTTAGTGCCTCCCCCTCCTCCCCCTCCTCTTGAAGCTCACAGGCAAACATTCAAATAATTTCGAGATTCAAATATTACTGAATCATTTGCGCACTGCAAATTCAAAACAGGCAAATGACCCAACCCTGGTGGTCACAGAGCTTCTGCCAAGGGTGGGGCTATTTGGTCAAGGTTTATTCCCATGACCAAAGAGAAGCGGTGTGGCCACGGGTGTGGCCCTATGGGTGTGGCCCTGTGGGTGTGGGAGATGTAGGGTGTCAGATTGTTTGGTCAAGTCTTCCTCCCGTGAACGCGGTGTGGCCATGGGCGTGGGAGATGTGCGGTACGGTGTCAGACAGCCTTACCAGCACCCTGGAGCCTCTACTGTGCAAGTCTCCCTTCTCCAAGGCATGGTTGCGCACAGCTCCCCCCCCCAAGATTGAATCATCGGATGGAGCACTCAGAAGAGCGCCCATGCTCTGCTCCCCTGCTTGGGCTCTGTCTGAACATTAATTCAGTGCTTTCAGGCACTCAGTATGCGTCGTGTGTGGCATGAGGAAAAAAGCAGGGCAATGAAATGTGAAAAGGCTCAACCACCCCTAGAGCGCTCAAGACAGTGGAAGGGCTCTCAGCCACGGGAAGCATGTGTACGTAGGCAGAGGGAGACATCCAGTTGTTTTAGACGCTGCAAACTTTGGGGGTGTAGCAGCTACTGATTATGTGGGCCAAAGCTGGCATGCAGCCACCTATATGGTCTAAAGTAGCACAAAACACTCATGAAAAATACCCCTGGCTATGCAAGTGGCTTTGTGACCTCCATCCACAATGCTACCAAAATGCTGCATTAAAGTGAAGGCTCTTTCATGGCCCAGAGTGCCAAATTCCTGTTTTGGAGGGTGTCCATCGTGGCACGCTCAAGCACCCATTTTGCAGAGGCAAATTTCGTTTGAGACATGCTCTCCGTTTAGATGTTCTAACTGGCAGGATTAAAACCCTGATTGATAGGTAGTAACCCATCCAGAAATGTAGTTCTAAAATTGCCCAATGGGATTCATATGCATTGACCGACAAGGCGTTAGCTTTATAACCAAGTAAGTTAAGGATGTGACTTTATAATTTAAGGATTGCTAACATCAATTCTAGTATGATGGTGTTCTTCAGAAGTGTGGACGTGCTTGCTTGAGAAACGGAGAGATACCCAAAAGCCCCTTACAAATTCCAGTTCAACGTATTCATCACACCGCTTAGCACTAAACGCTCTGTCACAACACTGCGAAGAGCCCGAGCACGCGCGCGCGTGTGTGTGTGTGTGTGTGCGCGTTTGAGTGCGCATGTGCCCGCGTGCATGAACTTATACACACTGAGAGCCTGCATTTTGTCGCCAATAAGCTGCCATGTCTCAGAAGTGTACCTAGAGAGCATTCGCGCGCAAGTTGCTCATGAACTCATCTAAGGCTTTGGTCTGTTTGCTCTGCTTGCTCAGGTACGTATACAGCCAGCGCGCAGTTGAGCTGATCTCAAATCAGAACAACGGGCGCATGGTGTGCCCCAAAACAGGCTCCTCATACTCCCAAGATGAGCTGCGGCGTGCGTTCATTGTATAGCAGGCTACCCCCTTCCACCTCTCTTCTCCCTGTCTGGGCTAGCCTGTGTAAATGCAAGCGCAAGAAGCAGGCACCAGTAGTGTTTATTACTTCAACACCCTTTTGAACCGTTACGTGCTGTCTCTGTATGCCTGCCTGCAAGCTGTTTGCTGTTGTGCATTATTGTCATTTTTTGCTACATAATTTTGTGGAGGCTGTACTATCTCACAGAGCCTGTGATATCATCATGTACCAACAGCACTTTCACTTTTTTGATTTGACTGTACATTCGGAATTTGTTTGCCAGTTTTTACTTCAGAGGCTCTGCCGGAGTAGCCCTGTAAGATGCTTGTTGACAGCGACAATTAAAGCCACTCACAACCACCGCAATAACAGCAACCACCATACGCGTGTTTTTTGCATGCCACCCAGCCAGGTATATCTTTCTATCTACCACTTGTTTGGCACCTTGAATTTATACCATCCCAAACAAGAAACTGATTTAAAGATATAAATCACATGAAACCGACCAGCATATCAAACAACAGTCACAAATGGCCCATCCTTGAAAAATTGGCGACTGCTAACATATTTAGGTCTGGTGACTCATATGAAGCAAGCACCTCATATATTTTGGACAAATCATCAGCTACATGTTTCTCACAGTTGCAATATCAAGTTTCTCAGGTTGCTTTTAAAGCTTGTACTGGACTCTTAGCCAGGTTTATTTGTTGCCCTTAGACACACTGTCGAGCAGCAAGTGATCAATCCTTGTAAGCACTCCTTGTGTCAAATGAAGGACCATGTCTACTCATTGAGTAAACAGCTATGCAACCCTCACCCTCGCCTTCTCATTTAGTTGAGCGTCTCTGCCACAACCCTTTCTTTGACCAACCAAGGTCTGCGGACCTTCTCGCTCTGACACCCCCAACAGTTTTTTCCCATTTGACATATTGGGTCATTAATCAATGCTCCAGGGCAACATAAGCTAATGCAGCTGCAAATGTGAGCACCTGCCTGTCGCTGCTGCAAGCCATCCTCCAGTCAGATGACAGCGCTCATTTGCTCTGATCCTAACACCACAGCCCCGGCCCACCCGCTCACTGCGCAGCCGTCTGCAGCTTGTAACTTATGTCGGGCAGTGTCTCAATGCCCCGATTCATGAGCTCAATCATGTGGGCCAGCGTGTTGTGCAATTCTTCGGTGACACGCGTTCCATCGTGCAAGAGGATGCCCTCGCGCCAAGGCATAGGAGGCATGTCGAGCTTGGGCACCTGCCAGAGCCAGCAAGAGGAGTATGAAGGCAGCCCAAGCCGTTGTGCAGCCAACTCTACTCAAGCGGCCATCAACCCCTTCCATGCTGGTGCAGCACATTTCCCACAATGCAAATAAGTCATCCTCACACAATCTCGGCCATGCAGCCTCAGCAAAGAGAGGGGCGGTAGGCAAGCATGTAGGCCCGAACCTAGGATAAGTACCGCTGCACCATTGACAAGGCCAAGACCAAGCACTTCTTGGCAAGCCTTGCAAAACCGAGTATCTGTTGACCCATCAGAACTAAGGCAAGCTTCACCAGGCTCAGACAGGCGTGCTGTGCACATGATTCCTTGTGTGCGTAAATTTGTGTGTGCGCATGTGCTCACCTTCAACGCATCCACAGGTGCAGTGTAGAATCGCTTATCAAACTTCCATATCTCGTTGCCCCCTTCCTTGTAGATGGACCCCCTGCTCAGGTTCAAACATGCATGTACACACACATAAGTCAGGGCAAGCAGGAAGTGGGGCATCTAACTGTCATCATGCTCAGCTCATAAGCCAGAAATAGAGGCTGCTTGAAGCGGATGGCGTGCGCATGTCTCTTCTAAACCCTGTGGGTGTGCAAGCAGGGATGTCTGCTGGACGTGGATACGAGCAAACATAACAAGAAATACCTTTCAAACTTGCTTGCCTTGCTCGCTGCAGAATTTACAAGCGCACCCTGGCCTACTCATCTCACGCTGATGAGCAAATGCATCACATTAATCTATTGGGCTGGCTCGCACAGAATTTGGCATTTAAGCTGTATATCCAAACGCACATATTTCAACTCATAATGAGTCAGATATTCATGTGCTCACTCTTGTCGACTGTTAGGGTTTGACTTTTAAAAGGGCTCAAGTAAAGGGGCAGAGCTTGTTCTCTGCTGCACAAGCAGCACCACATGCACAGTGACTGACTTAGAGGGAGGCCCAGGTGCCCAGGGTCAGGTCTTGCTTGGATGGGACTGAGTCTCACCCACAGGGCATGCAACCACTCTGCCCTGCTCACAAGCACCGCTCTCATCCAAGCCATTCCTTGCAGCCATCATATCCTTAAAATCTAGCCCTGCACCTCGCTCAGCCTCCACCATGCACGCAGCCTGGGACGTCGTTGGGAGGAGTCCTGGTGGCCTAAACTGTTGGGTGCTGCGCAGCCTTGTATGGTATATATCCCTAAAAATTGTCAACGCGTGTGTTCAATTTGGTTCCGTGCAGGACAAGCAAATGCTGCTGTGCAGTAATGTGGTGCACATATAGGAGTCGGCTGGGCAAGGACAGCCCTGAGCTTGCAGCCAGTATCCTCTTAGCCTCCTTTTCCTAGGGTCAGTGGCTGCCATTTGCAGCTTTAGCCACCCAAACCCGGGCACACATCGTCAGACGTGCCGGAAGACCAAGCAACAGACATGAGTCTCGCCAAATGGTCAGGCACTCAGCTCGCAGATTGGCACAGGCACTCAGCTCATGGACTGGCACATGCTGGGGGCACACCCACCACAGGCGGGTGTTGAATTTGGTGGTACACCCTCAAAGCACCATACGACATGGTCATGGTCCATGGCGCAGTCCACAGGTGCAAGTGTGCTCTTGTGCGCATGCACACACAAACAAACACACCCCACTTTGCACACCATGGTGCATACTTGAGGTGCAAGTGTGCTCGTGTGCGCACGCACACACAAACACACATGCCCCACATTGCAGACCATGAACACACAAGATTCCATCAAGATACATGCCGAATGCATACCAGAGACACAAGTGCTCTCAGCACAAGCCATGCCGCCGGCAGCAAGCCCACGGCGCGCTCACCATGTGTAGTGGTACATGCTGGCGTTGTGAGCGCGGTGGTCGTGGGGCGGCTGGCTGATGAGGGGTGTGTGAGGGGGGCCCTGATTCTGAATGTTCAGCTTGTTGGCGGCCACCCCAATGTCCCAAGCATACATTTCCCGCACCCATCCTGCAGTCATGGGGCGTAAATTGTCGGCATCATGGCTGGGGCCATCCTGGCATGCCACGGGCACGCAGCCCACATGAAGAGCAGGAAGGTGAACTTCAGATGTTGCTATGCTGTATGTAATGCACAAGACAGAGCATGGAAAAGCAGCCACGTGTTGTCCTAAGGAACTGGTCTGATACATTTAAGCCCTGACACAATATTTGGGTGCCTGTAAGATGCGTTTGCCAAGAAAAAGAATATCAGATGAGGGTGATGTGGGCACAAGCCTTACGGGCTGCAGGCTGATGAACCAGAATAGGTGTGCCATTCTCCTCGTTTGGCACATGGCACATGCACAAGCCTCACGCACAGTACAGACAGTGGATCCTAGACAACAAATGACACAAACAGCAGAGGGTGCCCTGATTGAAAATTTGGCACATGATGAGCATGATTGCGGCAAAGGTGAGCCAGCCAGGGATGATCTAGTTCCGGGTCAACAGGTCAAAAGAGGTTCACTTGCACAGTGCCCCTGCCCTCCTCCGAAACCCACGTCTACTGACCCGTCACTCCTCCACTACCTAATCTGCTTACATTCCAAGATGAAGCTGGTTTTTCATAAAAGCTGTGTATGCATATGCCCCTTATCATCCATTCACTTACCCAGCACTTTCTTGACTTCCTCATGGGTCTCGATGTACAGGGACAGCTCCTCCCATATTGGCGTGGCAGCCTGCAGCACGCATTCAGGGGCGAGGTGCTGCTCTGAAATTGCACCATTTTAATGCCCAATCCTCTTGCCACCTTCACAGGAAGCACTGCTCAATCAGTAAAGTGGGTGAACTTGGGATCAGATACCTCCCGCATACTAGCCCTGCGCTGTGCGGGCTGTGCTATACCCCTCCCCCATTCTACCTCCTGCACCTCCCCCACACTTTCTGCTGCACATCCCCTGGTCGCCCCCGTGGCTGGACCCCCCCTGACAGGATCAATTTGCTTTTTGAGCTTCACTGCTGTGCACGCTTGCATCCTGAACTTTCAGAGCTGGTCAGGAGGTCCTAACAGGCATCCATGTGCTTAAGGGCAGACCTGGTGCAGCACCTCCACGGAGATATGGGGCCTTACACCAAAACAGCGCTACCTCATGACCTGTTTGCCTTGTAATTATATTATGAAGTGTAATTTATTCAGATAATATTAGGCACTTCGTTTTGCCGCTGCTGCCAATCCAGCTTGCCAATTCTAATGCTTGCCTTCCTCCCCCAGCTGAAAGCTGTTGTTTTGCTCAATTACGATTAATAGGAATGATTCCCAGTCATTGGTGGTGGCAGGCGTGCCATTCAGAGAGCTCCATGAGTGTACCAGCAGGAATTTACAAGGGCCCTGTGGCGCACTCATGGATGCATGCCACTGTCCGAGTTTTCCACCGAGGGTTGGGGCTAAATATAAGAAATACAACAAAATCTAAATGAGGCAGATCGGTGGCCTGGCTGATTTTTGGTGAAATGTTTCCCTTGTGACACAGGGGTGCTATTCTCAACTGTTCTGTCCCGTTAATTTTGTGACCCCCAACTCACACCATAATTGGGGCCAATAGAATTATGACTTGTGAAGTTAAGAGGCCATGGATTGGTGCACTGTGTGGGTAATAGCACCTGTTTTGCTTTATACATTTATCAAAATCCAGGTTCCCGGCTACACTGCCTCCCATAACCCCCTCTCAACATGGCCATAAAAGCAAAAGAATCAGCCACCCAACACACATTAGGGTTCAGAAAAGGTTCAGGGATGAGCTTGTGGGGTTGCAAAGTTATTGACACTGTTTGCCTAGGCAAAGGGGGGTCCAGCTGCGGGGGTGACCCCTTACACTAGGCCTGCGCTATGCAGGCTGCGCTGTCTGCTGCCCACCTATTACCTGCTGCACCTCCCCTACTGTAGCCCTCCGCTTTGTATGCTGTGCGCGCCCACGGAGCTGCACTCACCCAGCTGCCCTGGCAGGGTGCATGTGTACCCTAGGAGCAGCGAGCACGCATCAGCCATGCAGCCAACCTAGGCTCTGTTCCTGGGCTCTAGCCTTGGGTTCCATGTGCCCCGCCCATTGACAGCCTAGCGGCACTACTGCGCTCCCTCCGTGCGCTCTGTCCCCATGTGCTTTTAGTCTGTGTCTCATGGTTTGCGTGCTCCTGCTTTGCCTCTGTCTGCTTTGGCTCCGTATGCTTTTCTGAGATGTGCACGTTACCGTTGACGCCGTCATGACGTTTTACAATACGGTCCGTATATAACGGTAAAAAACGTGAATTACGGCGTAAATCGTAAGAAAACACTGTGTACGGCGGTATGACGGCGTCCAAATGACGCCGTATTTGCACAACTCTGATGCTTTTGCATTGGCCACGCTGCATACAGTGCACAGCGCACGCACCTTGAAGTCTTCAAACCTTGCCAGCACCGGGGCAGGGCCGGAGTTGGGCACCGTATTTGGGTCGCACGTGGGGCATTTATCCTTCAGCATCTGCACCACATCTGCGGTGCAGCAGCCAGCATACAGGCAAAGGGCAGATCAAAGCAGCAGATGGGAGGTTGCAGCAAGCAAGCTGCGGGCTGGCCTTCACAGACCCTTGGGGGACTTTGAGGGGTGGCAATGGCCCAGAGCACAGCAAAAAAGCTTAGCTCAGCCAGCAGCACATCAGCAGAGCTCTGCAAGGGACGCAGCACACTGGTGGGGTTGGGCATGGAGGCAACAGCGCACCGGTAGACATTGGTACAGGCTAGTACAGCACGAGGAGTGCTTTGCATGGGCCAGACAGCACACCAGCAGAAATCAGCACAGGCCAGGGTTATACAGGGGCGGCAGCATGAACTCACAATGGTTGCGCGGCGCGATGTAGTCAAAGGCGAAGGACTGTCCCGGCACGTTGGGATCGTAGGCGTTGCCAGGCGCCTGTAGATTGAGGAAGGGGGTAAGTAATCCATTCCAAGACTTTTGAGGGAAGCCAAAAGGTCTCCTGCATTGCCTGTGTGAGTGGGGCATGATGCCCCGTCCAACAAGTGTGGCTGCATCGGCACCACTTGCTCTTCTTTGCCTAACATGTATGCATGCATTAAACTGTCATCCATGGATGTGCAAAGACACACCCTGGATAAGCCACCTTTGTGTGCATGCACAGTGCATGCCCCCTCCTCAACTTCCTATCTAATGTGTTGTAGCTTTTACAACACTCTTTGAAAGACACGCTCGTCCTCGCTCGTCAAGCGCGCTTTGTCCCCCAGAATCCTCATTTGAGGACATCACCTCCTTCCTTACTCCCTTTCCTTCCTTTCCTTTCCATTTGTAGAGAGCAATGGTTAATCCCACTCATGCAAGGAAAAAGACGGTGAGTGGAAAAGCCATTAGATAAGTTACCGCATCAGACAGAAGTGAAACCATCAGCAAGAAGAGGCTTAAGCAGCATTCTCTGCAACTGCCCCTGCGTGTGCCATCTGAAGCATATAAGCTCCCTGTTATGTTACTTCAGGTCCTCTGCATCCTACATTGCAATACGTGTACAATATGTCTATGAGCTGCAATTGACGTGATGTTGCCGCGCATTCGCAATACTCAAAACTGTACAAGCGCAGGCGCACACGTACATGCAGGTGCCTGCAAACACATACAAGCTCACCGGTAGAGGCTTGATCCACACATAGTCTGACTCGAGGAGCAGCAGCCACGGCGCTTTGATCATGGATGGATCTGCCTCGGCCGCTGCCAGCCACTGCTTCACCGCATTTGCTCGGTCCGCCACAGGGAACCTGCGCCATCAGCACACGTGGCAGACAAGCCAGCTACCGCTGGTGTATCACAGGGAACTGGGGAACCTGCGCCATCAGCGCACGAGGCAGACAAGCCAGCTGCCACTGGTGCATCATAGGGGACCTGCGCCATCAGCGCACGAGGAAGGCAGGCCAGCTGCCATCACATTACAGCAAGCGCACAGCCTGCCGCTGTTTGCAAACCCCCACTACTGGCGCCAGTAGAACAGCTGCCATCAAACTCACAGCAAGTGTCCTGCCTGCTCCTGCCTGCAGCCCTAGCGCTGCTGCCACCAGCAGACTTGATGCCCTATCAGCCCCAGTACAAGAGCAGGCGCATAACACTTGAAGAGGTTTAAAAGAGAAATAGTAGAAAAATAGGGCAGCTTAGCTAAAATCCTTGATGAGACACCTGTGCCAGCATGCTAGCTATTACATCAATGTAACGGCCCTTGTCGCAATCAGAGCTCTGCCAGCATGATCAAAGGCTCAATCAGAGATGACAAGGGACAACAAGGCTCAAAAGTGGCATAGAGAGTCAGCATTCTTTTTGAAAGTCTGGTTGGCTGATCCATCAGAACCTGCCATGCTACAGAAGCTTCCAAGGAACACAGGAAGCAGACTACACAAGCGTCGAGATGACCTGTCAGGCTCAGACTTACGTTCACGAGCCTGCTCAATCATATTCCACCCCGACAGGAGACATTCTTCAGGCGGAAATTGCCCTCGCACTCAAATATGCAACAAAGCGCATGCATCCCTTTTCACGTATCACGCAAGATATCCTCTTTGGTTCTGCGCACTGTTTCAAGCTTCGTAGCAGAGCTGCTACGCATGGTGCATCAATCCTGTTGGTTGCACATATAATTGCACACACACATGCCTGCGCACACACATGCCTTTGCACATGTACGCACAGCAGTATTCCATGCTACATGCCTGACCACCACTGCACCCAGCATCCATAGCACTCCACACACTGCACTGCACTGCACTGTCACAACCCTTTGCATGCAGCAGCATTCCACACTGCCTCCCCTCGTGACACGCACCCACGCCATGCGCTACAGGGCACCCTGTAGCTTCAGCAACACTCCACACTCGCCTCCTGTTCCTCTTCCGCATAGAGCCCCATTGCCCAATTGCACTCACCAGCACTACCGGCTGTTCTGCACCATGCTGCCCCCACCCCATATGGCACGTTGCAAGCACACTTGTGGGCTCGTTGTCACATGTGCATCAAAAGTATCAATCCTTCAATTGGTCCTTGGGCTGATCCGTGCAGCCAATGCTACACCATCAAAAGCCGCACTCACCAGCACCACCGGTCGCACTCAGGCTGAACAGGGTTGACGCGAAAGGTGGGGATCTGCGTGCAGATCCACAACAAAATAAGAGGGGCGTGTGGGCAGGCGCACACCGCAAGGTCGATGCGGGACGCGGGAAGCGCATGGAAGGCTTGTGCTGAGGCGTGCGCAGACGTTGACAAGGGTGCACATGAGTATGCATGGACCAAAGGCAAATACGAGTGCCGCCTGTACTGTGCTCTACATGCACACCCAGGGGTGTTTGCACGCGTACGCAATTTCACACACGCGCGCGCACACACACGCACGTTTGCACGCACACACGCAAGCGCATGCTCGTGAAAACGTCCCGTGGAAGTCCAATGCAGTGTTAACCCCCACAAGTCGGGCAGCAGATGCATGGTTGGGAACACAGCAGCCACGCATATGCTGCGGCCCTTACTCACACACTGAGTCTGCAGCGGCGTCCACAGCCGGCCTCTCCCTGCCAGATACTCCCGCAGCGGCACACCCTCTCTGCACCTGATGCCCCCGCTCCCAATGACCTACCCTACATGCGCAGCATGAGGCCGCTGGGTGAGCCCGCTCCCCCTGCACAGTGCCCTCGTGTTGATGCTCTCCCTACCAACCCCTCGCAGCGCAGGGGCTGGGTAGCCCTGCTCCATGGAGAACCTGGCCGGCTTGGATCAAGCTCTGGCCTCTGCACGCACCTCGTCCATGACCTCATCGTTGGTCATCCTGTGCAGGATACGGGAGATGTACACCATCTTCTCGCCCCCCGGCTGTGCGCGGGCCAGCTTCCACGTGGCCACCCTGCAGGGCGTGAGTTGGTCCGGTATGTGAGCAGGCACGCGTGATGTGCACGGCCTTCTCATGTCATTTCCAGGTGGCAGCTCCAAACACCATGCACACAGTGTGGGCAGCAGGGGTGCTGGGGCAAAAGCAATCTGGGGCTGCTGCCTCGCTCAGCGCCGCATGAGCTCATGAGGGACATGAGCCACAAATTCCAATGTGTTGGGTCTCTGACACAGAACCCAGGATCTGCCTATAGTGGAACCTGGCGCCTCACGTTGATACATTCAAAAGCAATAGTCTGCGCCCAAAAACGGCACCGCATCTCAAGATCTGTGCCATGCAAGCAAAACACTTGCCATTCACACCCATTCATTGCAGGCAGCTTTTGGTGCACAAGCACGCACACGCCAAACTCTTACATGATGCGGGCTTGGAAGTTTTGGTAGGGGCTACCATTGGATGTGAAGATGGTGTGGATGGTATTGCCTGCAAGCCAGTACATATTTGATGATGCTACAAGTGAATTCGTTGGAACTTTTGGAGAGTGTTGATGCTGCATGCCCCCTTCTGAGTAAGGGTGGGGCGCATGCTCAATTGTGATGCTTTGTATGAGTGCCATTCCTAGCAGGCGCACAGGACTGCTAGCACAACATGATGATAGGAAGTGTTGCCACTGCCACACTTGGTCACTCTGCATACGGAAGTGCCTACGCACGCTCTGGTGTGCAGGGGCCTGCCCAGCAGAAGGGCTTGATGCCGCCGCGCATGGCTCTCTCTCTCTCTCTCTCTCTCTCTCTCTCTCTCTCTCTCTCTCTCTCTC
>LKMJ01002458.1_pt1 | contig 17017 bp, 15 predicted proteins | sample 643391 | NCBI WGS metagenome assembly LKMJ01 (sample SAMN04112250, study PRJNA286221) | soda lake metagenome | biome: soda lake; feature: Kulunda Steppe; material: water; isolation source: sample PL-Br10 brine of Picturesque Lake | place: Russia: Kulunda steppe | collected 2010-07
CACACACACACACACACACACACACACACACACACACACACACACACACACACACACACACACACACACAAGTACATGCATGCAAGCGCAAGATACAAGCAAATTGCAAGCGCACAATGCAAGCACACTCCCTCAAGCACGACTGCAATTCCTAACACTACATTGAATTTTCATTTTGTAAGCCCCTGTTCTCACCTAGAACATGCAGTAAGAGCTTGTCAAGGAATGCTCGCTGCTGCTGGCCTTGGGCGTGTAGACCAGCAATGCTGCCTTCACCTCCTTCACCACCTTTTTCAACTCAGCTGCTACTGGACTCTGAAGGAATTTCTTGCAGGTGTCGCCATTCAGCAGATGGGTCTTGATCTGCATCACATTTGTCTCAGAAAGCGCTGTCTCACAGTGCTTGCAGCAGTGCTTCATCTCCCCTGGTTTACCCCCGCGCTTCTGCCTTCACACATACTGTTCCTGCGCCCAACTTTTCTTATTTTTGCCTCACTTCTGAGGCTGCTGGCCCAATCTCAGGCCTGCATTGGGTGGTGCAGAGGAATCAGCTAGCTGGGGTGAGCCAAGCTCGGCCCCCTCAGAGCTGCTCGAGCCCTCTTGACCTGCCTGCCATCGGGCACGATGGCTTGCAAACGTTAATTTTGGACATTCAGGGAGAAGGCGCTCAATGGAGCGTGCCCCGTTAGCCTACATGTGCATGCGTGAGTACTTTCAGGGCGGGTTTGAGTCCCTGACAGTCAAAAACACCACCGCAATTTACGATTTCCCACCATCATTCACAGATTTCTGTAATTTATGGTGGTTGACGTCTGACGGCATGAATGCACCGTAAAATACAGTGCCAATTCTGAATTACACCGTAAACAGCCCAGCACTGGTTTTGATGCAGAGTTCTTTTGTCAAATGGATGTCCAAATGATGAGCATAAAAAGAATCAACGTGCCTCTTTTTCAAAACAACTTATGTTGCCTTGCTTCCTTAGGCCTTAATTTATTGGATCCACGACGTAGTAAAGGTGTGAAGACGCATTAAAGAACGTGTGACTGTTTTTTATGTATGCCATTGTGTACACTCACAGGGCCGTTTCCCCCATCGCAACATGGCATTGGGACGTGCATCAACTGCGGAGGAAGTGCTGGGCCTTCAAGAGGGCAGCATCCCCAGGTTCTAATGAAACAGCAACTGGCAGCAACAGCTAGGTAGCAACAGCTACCTTGCATGCAGCACGCTTGTAGTATCAGCCAATTTATGGCAGATTAGGGCTTGCCATTTACTTCAGCAGAGTGTCATCTTGAACCATGAAGATTTTTTTGTAATTCCCTAATGATAAAAGAGTCAAGTGCCCTCCCTCAATCTTCATTCAATGGGTTCAATTGTATGCAATTGACTTGCTTGCACAAGCTTTTCAATAGCCTTGTATCGCCCAAAAGGATACAGCCTAGACAGCCAGCCAGCCATGTTTCGTTGCCCACCATCCTGAGAGGCTCCCTGTTGGCTTGCTGAGGCCATTCGCTGAATGCAAGCGCCCCTTTGACATTTTCAGTTGGACTTCTTCCCACGATATCGTAGGATATTGTAGGTATGCGTCAAAAGTATTTATGTTAAACATCGACTTTCTTACTTTACGAATGCAAGGCGGCTCAGGGATGAAAAAGCAGAGGCGAATGAAGGACGAGCTTTAAAAAGAGTAAAATGCAGCCCACTAAGAACTATGGAGTCTCAGATGAGCAGACGGCTGCAGAGCACAAGGTCGACGCATTGCTGCTACAGAAGTTCTTAGTCCTTGTCTTTGCAGTCATCAGTTTGGGGCTTGTCGGCAGTGCATACCAAACAGGGTTTCCGCCAAAGGCCACCTTCTTGCTGGCTGTAAGTGATCAATGCGTACGCCTACATAATCTGTGAGCATGCGCATTAGCGGGGTTCTGCTCGAGTTTAAGAGCTTTAGAGCTCTAAACTGCAACATTTTTGTGAAGGGAAGTCATGATGATTCAGTGAAATTTGCACGTGCGTGTGATTGGCCGGTGGTGAGCATTGTTAGCAAAGGAAAAGCATGATCGCCCTTGTGCACGTGCCTGGGACAAGCCTGGAATGCAGATCTGGATCTACCATGTGTATGCATATTAATTCCCATCCTCCTTCAACACACCATGTCAGTGCCGATCATTCACAAGTGCAACCTTTGTGTCCTGCTATGCAGATAAGTGTCATCTTGTCTGCGCTGACATTTTGCTGGCTGCTCCTTCTGCCAGCCTCCCTGCGTGGCATCCACGGATCGTGGCACACCCCTGATATTCCATGGGAGTGCTGGATTGTGCCCGCCAGCCTCATGTACGACCCGCTCTTTGGTGTACTGGCGTTTGGAGCAGGTGCGGTGAGACTTGCATCCTCAAAAACCTTGCAAGCTGGTATACTGGTATTCACTTGAGCGGCTTCTCTGTGGCCTCCAAGAAGATGCGTTCCTCTTCATATGATCCCCCATATGCCATCTGTATACTGCACGGTCTCCCCTCTCCTTGCCAAGCATTAAAAGTGCATAGCGATAAGGGTGACTGAGGCCCAGAATAGGTATGCTTTAAGCATGCTCCTAGGACATGGTCTCCGTGATGGATAGCTTTCCAGCTTACTGTTAGATGGTAGACCTGCTTGCAAGCTGTCCACAGCACCTGAGCTCAAAAGGTCCCCGTCACGGAGACCGTGCATAATGGACAGAGGCATGAACCCTACTTTTCATAGCCAGATGTCCACACTAAATCACCCACTGCACCAAATTACATGATTTTGGTGTTCTTGTCATAAGCGAACATCATTGCAAAAAAAATTGGAGTGAGAAGCCCCTGCAGTTGGTGAGATGTGCATGGCAATTTCCCTAAAAAACCAGCAAATGGGTGCCAAAATAGGCCAAAAACAGAGGCCCAGCACCCATCCAGGCCACAAGGGTCATCTTTTTCACCCCAAATTTTACCAGCAGCCTATTTATATGATACTAATACAGTTTGCATCAAAAAAGGAGCATGCCCAGACTTTTCCTCAGTCAACCCCCTCTGGATAAATACCATAGTACGTACACAATCGATTGCAAGGCAGCTTACTTTTTAGGAGCTTGTTCCCATGTTTTAAAGAAGCCCTGCACCAAGCTGTAATTGACACTGCTTGTTCCCTTTCATACCCCTGCTTTGCCTGCTTGCCTCTCCCAGCTCATTGCATGTTTGCACCGTCCGGAACTGCTTTGCGTGAGAGCTAGAGGAACGCCAGTAGGAAGGTCCTGTCACGGGTTGTGTACAACAGCTATTGGCTGTTGTGAAGCATCAATTTGATTCGTTTTTATGGGCCTCACACCGCTTCATGACCCACTTCAGGGAGCCATCCGTCTTGCTTGCATGAGGGAAAAATGATGCTGTGTGATTGAGCACGTGACGAGTGCTCAATACATGTGCAGCAAAAGTGTGCTGCACACTTGACCTACAAGAGCACGCCCAATTTTTCAGCAGCTTGAACTGCCATGTGTGCCCACCTCGTGTAAGCATGCAAGTTGTGCGGCTGCACAATTTGCTGCCCATGATGCAACACCAAAAGCAGACATGTCTACCACCTAATGCCCGGGCAAGCGCTGCCAGTGTGAGAGGGCAAGAGGGTTACGAGTGGGCCTGAGGGACCAAGCGCCTCTGCACGCACATACCTGGGCTGTTCTTGCCAAAGTTGTCAAACACGGGCCTGGACTGTCCTTGCAGAAGTTGTCAAGCACGTTCCTCGCACAGACGCTGCCGCTGTTGATATGTCCATCAACTGTTCTGTGATATTTGTTTGATTGCTCACAACCTTCTGCTGAATGCGTGCTCGATCACTTGATCAGCAACGGCTGCTGCCCCGCAAGTTGGTAGTGGATATGCCTACAGCCTACTGGCAGGCGCCACAGCCATGATGTTTCTGGCATCGTGCACTCTCCTTTTTGGCCTGGTGCGTGGCTCCCCTTGATGGTTGAAGAGAGCAGCCACCTGTACTAGCGAACTGACCTCAGCTGATTTGGGGGTCCTAGAGGGGTGTTGTCTTTGGTAGCTTGCCAAACCTCAGCTTGCTCCAAACATCCACCAAGACTCGTTGCCTGTACTAGATGCTTGACCTGTGCATGCCTTCTCCAGATCAGGTGGGCGCTTCTTGATATATCCTGCAGCTGTTTTTTGCATAACTTGATAAGTTGCCCTAGAGCATCCTGCTTGCCCTTGCTGCAGGTGTATTTGGCGTACACTGAGTACATGAAAGGGGAGCACCGAGGTCACCTTCAACCTTGAACAGTTTGATCCTCAAGCTCGTGCCAAGGGGGGGTGTCTAGACAGATCTGTTGCTCGTGAAGCAGCCTAATAGCCTTTATGCAGCCTTGATCCCTGTCTGCTGGCCACAGATGATAGCTCTTGATGAAGCAAGTCCAGATGGAGCAACAAGGCTCGGGTTGGTGCACAGGGGCTGCCAGGAAAAATTTTTAGCTTGTAGCTGTGTCCTCTGGAATTATGGACCAAGCATGCAAGGATAGACTTGCAAAAGAGAGCAAATGATTTCAGAACAATAATGGCTAGGATGAGTCATGGGACTTCCTTAGCCGTCGCAGATGCAACAGGCACTTGCTTGCAAGCTTCATCCTTAGCCTCTCTTGAGGAGCGAATGCTTCAAGATGCACCCCTATTAAAGTCTAAATATGAATGGAGATCTGCATCTGGATGAAGCACATTCTGTCCAATCTGTGACAATGATCATACGAACCCCGCTGTAATGTAATGATAATCAGCTTGCATGAGTCATCACTGCATTCAAGGTTTACAAGAATGAGGCCTTCAGTCAAGAAGTGTGACTGCTAGCCTGCTCATAAAAAGCAAGTAATCCATGAAGGAAGAAATGAAGCTTATTGTACTTCTGGTTAAAGAAAGCAGACATATCATGAGGTCCTGTCTGAGTGAATAAAGGAGCAAACTTTCTGCGGAGAGAGACCACCTTAGGACACTTGCACTGGAAGATGACATGTTGCTCATCCTGAATGCTTTCATTAACCTCACAGCGGTCGCACATTGTGGAAGACAAGTGGTTCCAAGTAGCTGTCTCATAGCAAAGGGTGTGAACACGGAGTCTGAATCGGGTAACGCTGCAAATGACATCAAGGGGGAGGTCAAGGAACATTTATTTGGGAAGTGCGTAAGGAGAACGTGTAACCAGGGCCCTGTTTGTAGGTGGAGCGCACCACTGTTGGTAAGTCAACCAATTACTGTTGCGCTCTCTCAGATGTGTGCTGGAGAAAGGCTCCCTGTAAAGCAGACGCCTGGTTCTGAGGTCCACAACAAAACGATTCAGGTCAATGAATTCACAGTTCTGCAGATTTTGTTTGAAAGTGCGGGAATGTGCTAGGCCCTCCATTGCTGAAAGAATATGTGAGGATTAACAATTGGCAGACCCCGAGCTGAGCCATTCGTCAGCATGCAAAATCCTTTTTCATTGTGGAAACCGCATCGCTGCTCGAAAGCAATCGAATTGCAGGTGCTCCAGACCACATTCTCGCATGATACACAGAGAAGGAGTAGTGACCCTGGCCCCCAACGTTTTTTTAAGGACTGCAAGCAGCCATTTCTGTGTGGGATTGTCCATCTCTTTGCCCTGTCATAGGTAGGTGGTGGCCCAGATCTGACTTGCATACATGCCAGCAGGGATTACGTATGTCTTAAGGATCCAAATCTGGGTGTGTAATCTGTTGGCAAGATCGTGTTCCTGAACAAACTTTATACCCGGAAGGTGCCAGCAGTGAATGGTTTCAACGCTGCATCACCTGCGACATTCAGGTTGAATGCTCTGTCACACACCATGCCCAAATATTTGAATATCAGTGTAGGGGAGCTGCTTACCATCAAAGTAAATCCGCGGCAAATTGTCAGACCTGGAATTGAAGCACATCACCTCAGCTGAGGTTTCTGCAGATTTAAGTGTGTTGACATCGCTGCATTCAGATCAGACTTGCAAGTGGACCTAGATTTTTTGTGCTGATTCATCGTCATTTTCACAGTGTACACGGATTCATGATCTGGACTAGCGCTTGCCAGCCGTCTCATGACGACACAGGCGATTGTTCGACTCGACCAGATAAATCATGTGCAAGAGATTGTTGTTGATTATTTCACCGTTTTCCTCTTCTTAATGGGGGCAGAAGAGAAGGGCCAGGCTAGCGCGCAAAACCCCGAGCCACAGCCTACAGCCCTTTACACATCCTACGTGTTTCATCAGCATAAAAAAGGTGCTGCTGAAAGTCTAGTGGATGTTCAAACTGGAATCCGGCTTCTGTCCTTCTCATTTGCACTTGTTAGCTTTGCCTTGCTTGCCTCAGTCATGTCCGACAACCCATCCGCAGTCAGTTCCAAACAGCGTTTCTTGCTGGCAGTAAGTGCATATTAGGCAGAATATCAAAAGGCTCTACAGCACACTTTTAAATGCTTGAAGTAACATGTACAAAACTGTCGATTAGCTACATTGTGTCCATGCTTGCGAACCATTGCATGGCTTAAGATGATGCATGAGCACATCAATGACAACTGAATGCATCCATCGCCTGCCTTTGCAATCAAGGACATTGCAATGAAGTATAGCAGCGGGTCCACGCGCCTCATAAGGAGGTAAGCGCCATTGATATGCAAGCACGGGTGGGTTATCCTCATTCTCTGCATGGGTGGGCGCTATTGGTGGCATTCGCAGGTGGGCATTATTGTAGCTGCAGCTTCCCTTGCGTGGATGCTGTTGCTCCCGGCGTCGCTGGGGCCCTCGTGCGCCCCTGAATTTGGTGCCAAGATGCACGGCAAGCGGTACCTGGTGCCTGCCACCCTGATGCTCGACCTTCTTCTTGCTCTCCTGGCCTTTGGAGCGGCAACGGCAGCAGCCCCGGACCTGGAATACAAACCTGGAATAGCCCCATACAGTCGATCCAGGGTTGCTGCCAGCGTTGCAATGATGTTCCTTGCCTCTTTAGCATTGGCGAGTAGCCTGGTCCACCTGGGGTTTGAGACCTTTCGGCAGGCGCTTGAGGAGCAGTCACATGCTCGACATGGCCAAGATGTTATGCAGTTGCAGTAAGCTTGAGTTGATTGCTCGCAGCTAAATGTTTTGGAGTAGCTTATCAAACTGCACACTCCTTTTGAAAGGACAGTGCTGGATATGCCAGGATCTGATTGTGGCATACATGAGCGTTGACACATTGCATTTGATGAGTTTGAAAGCTTACACTTGGTCGACTTTGGTCCCAAATGTCCCAAATGTCAGCGCTGCAAATTTATAATATTTGTGTAGTACTCCGTGCGGATCAGCTGCGCTACAGCTGATTTGGCTGGCTGGCAGCACTGTGGAGACCTCAATAAATGAATGCAAGTACGCTCAAATGTGACCTTGGCTGCCACTACCCGTACTTTTCCCCGTCTTATGCTTGCACATGCACCTCAAGATCAGACAGCTCCTGATCACCAATGTAGGGATCAAGTTGATAACCTGGAATACAGAAGCCAATTCTATTCAGGCTGATTATCTTGCTTTATAAACACTGGCAAAATTTTCTCTAGGAAGACAGGTCAGGTTGAGGCCAAAAGGGCTTTTGCTGACGCCCTTGTTCAGCAGGTACAGCTATGTTACGATAACCCTTACCTTACCACAAGGCTAGCATAAGATACCTCTTATGAGCCAAATTAATCGGATTCAGGGGACCATCTTTGCAGGTGCAACTATACTGTTCCTTGGCTTAGAAGGCTGATGTGTGCTAGTTGTCTGTCTTCTGGCAAGCGCAGGAAATATCTTGCCCACAATGAGTAAGCAAATAGAGCATGAGAATGCATTTTCTGCACGTCCATCTGCTCTTGATGGGAAAGCTTTCATTGCGTCATGCTGCTGATGCTACTTCTGCTGGAACACGAACTCTAAAAGCAAGCGTTTCTCGTTGAGAAGGTTCCATGCAAAAGTCCCTCAGACAGATGCACCTTGCCTTGTTACACAAATTGTTTGTGCAAGTCAATACCTCTTATGCTGGCAGCAATAACTTTATACTGCCTTGGCCTTAGTTGCCAGCATGCTTCGTTGTTTTAAGACTTTCTTCAAACTTTATTTTGTGCTGCCATCCACAAATGTGTGTCACTGCCTACTTACTTTTTTTCTCTTTTCTTCTTCTTGCGTCAATCAGGGCAGCGGGGAGCTTGATTTCGCTGAGCTTAATTATGCCTGTGAGGTTTTCCAAATAGGCCCAGTTAGTTTCAGCAGGGCTGCAGGGGATCCCCTGTTCCGGAACTGCCTAAGTGAATCAATTGTTGCCATTGCTGGGCAACCGCTGGCGGCACACAAAATATGAATGCATTTACATTGAGTGTTCCAAATTGTTTATAACAAATAGTATGATAATTCAACACGTGCTCTTTCTTCTTGGACATTAAATGGATAATTTTATCATTTGTTTACCATCTCGTGTGTGTGTGTGTGTGTGTCTGTGTGTGCATGTGCGTGTGCGTGTACGTGTGCGTGCGCGCGTGCATGCATGGTAGGGGGGGGGATGAGTGTGTGTAAAATTGGGCACCATCTCACATCTTCAAGCACCACATTAGAAATTAACAACAAATTGTGCTTATTTAAGGACTCACTTTTTCTACTTTAAAGTCTTAAAGGAATTTGGAATGACAAACCTAGCTGAACATGGCACTGCTAGAAAAGGGAAAAGTATTCTTTCAATAATCATCTTGTACAGCATTGCAATACGTAGCAACTTTTACCTCATTCAAGCTCAAATTGTTTGCATTAATGCAATCAATGGATCTCATGGTACTTGCAGCGTGTGAACAACACAAGTTTTTCTACAAGTGGACTATTGTGTTCACAAAACCGGTTTTTTTAACGGTGTTCGAAAAAAGGACCAGTATGTAAAAAATACATCTGCAAACCACTCCCGGGGTGTCACTAAATATTAAGGGACAGGTGCTGTATAAACGCGTGTTCATAAACCCCCTTTACTTTGCTGGGATCAACATCGATTGTGATACGTTGTAAGACACAATGCAGAACAATGCAATTTCTGCGAGTCAACATGTGTGAGCAGCCCCGAAATCACTTTTTAGAGTTGCTTAGCCTTTAGGTATACCTATATAGCGACGTTATGTCGATATGTACAGATCTGTATACATCTAGATCTGTGTAAAGCTCGAAGTAAGCATTGTGCTGGTCCAAAGGATCCAGTCATCAATTTATGCACCATAGAAGCCCTGAAGATGGGAATCTCACGAATCCCGAGTTCGGTCCACAACAAATGCAATTTCTCACAAGCTTTTAAGCATGCCCTCGGGGAACAAGCTTATAAGTACTGCTTATGCAGCCTCCACTTTAAATACCATGGCTAATTCTAGCAAACAGCTTACATTCTCAACGCTAACTGCCTGGCAAAGGGGAATGAATTATACACTATTAAGAAAGTTCTAACAATACAGATGAATTCCAACGAATCAATGATAGTCCTCACCACAAACATGCTTTGATGCCTTTCAACATTTGAAGTAGCGTCAAATTGTTTATTCCGCGGTACATCTTACTCAAAACTTCGGATCCAAAGGAATTAGGCGAGATGGACGGCCTGAAGGCGCTCATCCTCGTGGGAGGTAGGAGTCACACTCGCGCTCAAAGCTTTGTATCAAGTTGACAACGCTCATTGGCTCTATCCACCTCAAACTCACGCGCAGGCTATGGTACCCGACTGCGCCCGCTCACGCTGAGCTGTCCCAAGCCGCTCGTCGAGTTCTGCAACATCCCCATGATCGTGCACCAGATTCAGGTGTAGATAGATCGATCGGCACAACAAGCACCGAAGGCTCGCTACCAAGCCAACAACCTGTCAGGAACGCCTGACCTGGCTGGCAACACATGTGGGCAGCAGTTTGCTCCAACAAGTAACCATGTCTTCCTTTCCACCATGCGTTTTGCAGGCACTCAAGACTGCTGGCGTGAGCGAAGTGGTGCTGGCAATCAACTACCAGCCGGAGGTGCGGGCTTGCAGCAGGTCCTTGCGCGCTGCAACTCTGGGCTTGCAGCAGGTCCTTGCGCGCTGCAACTCTGGGCTTGCAGCAGGGCGTAAGCACGTTGCTTTTCTCCTTGAGCAAGACATCAAGAAAATGCTCTTACGCTTCCTGTAGGTCATGCACAACTTCATCAATGAGTGGCAAGAGAAGCTGGGCGTCCGGATCGTCTGCTCACAGGTCAGCAGCACAGCAGCGCGCTAGCATCCTGGCCCTTCTCCCTGCACATCATTGTTACAACAGTTTTGTACGTTGAATTTGTTATAGGCAAAGCTGCATTTGGACACATGCCTTTGCATCTGCAAAAATGTGTGAGCGCACGCACATGCAACACACACACACACACACACACATACACACACACACACGCACGCACGCACGCACACACGCGCACGCGCACTCGTGCACACACACACATACACACACACATACATGCATACGCGCACGCATGCACGCACGCACGCACGCAGGCACACTCAAAACATGCACATGCACACACATGTGCGTGCGCATGCATTGCGCACATGGACACGTAACAACACATGCAACCCACACGCGTACATTCTGTACACACACATTTGCTGCATATACAACATTTGCAGGAGAAAGAGCCAATGGGCACTGCAGGACCACTGGCCCTAGCGCGCAGCCTGCTTGACGATGGGCAAGGGAAACCTTTCTTTGTGCTGAACAGGTGCGCTTGGCAGCTGTGCTCAACAGTCTTGATAAAGGGTGGGCAAGTAGGCTGACTGATGAGCAAGGCACGTTGTTACTTGTGCTGAAAAGGGGGGTCGACTTTGAAACTACCATTGCCCATGCAGAAGCTGCAATAGATAGCGCCGAGCTAAGTCCGTCCGTTAATTCCAAGCCCCCCCCTAAATAGCCTGGGCTGATGTCCCTGTCCTGTTCTCTATGCACACCATAAAGATCGGGCAGTCTCAGGTTGGTAGGACCATTCAGACTGAACACACCGTACAGACCGTAAACACTGAACACACCGTACAGACCATTTACACTGAACACACCGTACAGACCATTCACACTGAACACACCGTACAGACCATTCAGACTGAACACACCGTACAGACCATTCAGACTGAACACACCGTACAGACCATTCAGACTGAACACACCGTACAGACCATACAAGCCTTAGTTGCCCTTCTCTGTCCAAAAGTGGTCATCACGAAACACCGAACCGACATGCTCTTCTCTCTTTGCTGCTATTGGCTGCCTTCCTGAGCTTCTAATTTGCCTTTTCTGCCTGCGCTGCGCCCGCACACAGTGCGCGATTGCGCATCCTGAACGGCTGGCCCGATGTCTGGCCGCCTGCGCTGTGCCAGTGCACATTGTTTTGCTAGCTGCCTTGAGGGCCTGGCTGCCTGCGCTGTGCCAGTGCGCTTTTTTTTGCCAGCTGCCTTGAGGGCCTGGCCGCCTACGCTGCGCCAGTGCCTGCTGTGAGGCCACAGTTGCATGTGCTTGTAAAAACGTTTGCTTGCAGTAACGCCCTTCCAAAGGATCGCATGACTCCTGTCACAAGCAAGTCACCTGTCAGTAACGCTCGTGCTTGCAGTGACGCTGTGCGGTGCATGCCCTCCTGCCTGCAGTGACGTGATTTGTGAGTACCCCTTGAAGGAGATGCTGGACTTTCATGTGGCACGAGGGGCTGAGGCCACCATCTTAGTCACAAAGGTGTGCTAGCTGTGGTGCAGCTCACGCGGAGAATTGAACCGTCTTGCATTACTGGAAGCGCAGTCTCTTGTGCAGTCCTACGTGAACATCCAAGTTGCAGGGTGTATCTTGTCACATGCCCTTCCTTGCCTAGCAGACATAGGTGCCCGGCTGAGGGCACTGATGCGCGCATATGTCTAATGCACACGTAGCGGGTATATTATGTTGGCTCTTTACACCTGCAGAGCTGCTCATACGCAAAAGCAAGCATGGAAATCCGAGGCCTCAACGCAGCGCGCCCAGGGCGCTCTCTCATGCGCAACGCAGCGCCATATTGTGCGTGCGACCTCGTGCACCGCCATGATGTGCACGTGCTGATGCAATCAAGGTCCAAGCGCACAGTCACTGCTGCAGTGCACCCCCAAAGAAGTGCTGAGCATGCGCCCACTGCTTTGCTCCACTGCCATCGTGCTGCGCCTCGCTTGCAGATCGAGGATCCCAGCAAGTATGGTGTGGTTATCATCGATGAGTATGGCCAGGTGCAGCGGTTCGTGGAGAAGCCCAAGGTGAGTTGGTGGGGTGGGGTGCACGTCTTAGCTGCCATGGAATGAATGCCTAGGGGCAGCCGTGGTGGGGCGAGTGTGGAGCGCAGCGATCTATGAAAAAAGTTCAGGGTGAGCAGGCATATGGTGGGGCGCATGTCAGCATGCAGTGTACGGCAGTGGCACATGTCAGCATGCAGTGTACGGCAGTGGCGCATGTCAGCATGCAGTGTACGGCAGTGGCGCATGTCAGCATGCAGTGTACGGCAGTAGCACACCATTAAGGTGGGCACTTCTCCTTCGGCTTGCAAGCACGCCTCCTCATCTGCTTCAAGCACGCTAGCAAAGCAGCTTGGCTGTGCCCATGGGGCCCCCACAGGTGGGCTGTGCCCATGGGGCCCCCACAGGTGGGCTGTGCCCATGGGGCCCCCACAGCTGTGCCCATGGGGCCCCCACAGCTGTGCCCAAGGGGGGGTCAGCTGTGCCTATGGGGGGGTCAGCTGTGCCTATGGGGGGGCCAGCTGTGGGTCAGCCCATGGGGGGGCCAGCTGTGCCCATGGGGCCCCACAGCTGTGCCCATGGGGCCCCCACAGGTGGTTCTGGCTCGCTACATGGTGGCTAGCTGGCTGGCCACACACGCTCGTGTGAGATAAAGGCGTACTTGTGCTGCTTTTTGTTTGAAAAGGTGCAAGGCGGTGCTCTGGATACGCGCACACTGACACACTCCAGAGCGCCTTGAGCAGTGCGTGTGCTCAACCCAGGCACCTGTGCCTGGTCCTGCAGGAGTTTGTGGGCGACAAGATCAACGCTGGCATATACGTGTGCTCCTCCTCCGTCCTCAACCGTATCGAGCTCAAGCCCACCTCTATTGAGCGCGAGGTGAGTGGTTCCATGGTTGCTTGCTTGTGTGTGTGCCAACTCCTCCCTCTCCCCTCTATATTCAGCCTCTCCCTCTGGTTACTCTAGTGACCGCGCCCCTTGACCCAGCTGGCTCCCCTTTCTCCCTCCCCCCTCTGCCAATCGCCAGCTGCCTGCTGCTGCCTTGCACACTGCAGGTGTTTCCCCACATTGCTGCTGATAACAGGCTGTTTGCGTACACGCTGAATGGCTACTGGATGGACGTCGGCCAGCCCAAGGACTACCTGAAAGGTGCGGCGTCGCCAGGGCGGGGCTTTCTAGCAAGGGTCAACATTGCCTGAGCACACGGTGGGGCCTGAGCCACTTGCGCACACTGCGCGGCTGCTGGGTGCTTCTCGGAGGCCTACCCTGACGCATACGCAGCGCGTGAGCAGGTTGTGTTGTGCTTTGGGCTCGCGCAGTGCACGGCTCAGGCTGTCCTGGCTGGAGCCTCAGCCCCCGGAAGCAGCAGCGAGAGCAGCGACAGGCAAACATGCCGCTCCCACTTGAGTAGAGGAGGACATCATGCAGCCATGACCGCCAGCTTGTGTGCACAATTGTGCGCACTTTCTGCACTCGCTGGATGCGCATGGCGCCCACCCCTGCCTTCTCGCTCTCTGCCCCTGCCTGCAGGCCTGCACTTGCACTTGGTTAGATCGCGCCTACGCCTGCACCCGCCTGCACCCTGCACCCTGCACCTCACTCGCCTGCACCTTGCACCCTGCATCCGCTTGCATCCACCTCATCCGCCTCACCCGCCTGCATCCTGCACCCTGCATTCGCCTGCACCTTGAACCCTGCACCTCACTCGCCTGCACCCTCCACCCTGCACTGACCTCACCCCGCACTCGCCTGCACCCTGCATGCAGGCCTACGCCTGCACCTGGATAGCCTGCGCATCCACAAGAGTAACGTGCTGGGCAAGGGCCCCGAGTACATGGGGAACACGCTGGTGGATCCAACCGCCAAAATTGGGGCAGGCTGCCTCATCGGTGGGTCCCTGGTCATTCTGCTCGCTGGCTTGCCCTCTGGCTTCCTTGACATCCCTGGCCATTCTGCTCGCTGGCTTACCATTCTTCCCGCTGGGTTGCCCACCTGCCATTCTACTTGCTGGCTTGCCCGCTGGCTTCCTTGACATCCATGGCCATTCTGCTCGCTGGCTTGCCTTTCTTCTTGCTGGCTCATTCACTGGCTTCCTTGACATTCCTGGCCATTCTGCTTGCTGGCTTGCCCCTCTACCCGCTGGCTTGCGCACCTGCCATCGTGCTCGCTGGCTCGCCCACTGGCTTCCTTGATTGCCTGCTTCCTACCTACCTGCCTACCAGCTTGCAACAGAGCGATAGTTGGGAGCAGTACCATTTTCAGGGTAGGGTTGCAGTCCATGCATTCCTCAAGGCCTGGGTCCTCTTGTACAGGGCAAAGCTGCGGCTGATGCTTTCCCTTGCTTGTAACAGACATGTAGAGACGGGGGTGGGATGTGCAAGCACACCTGCTGCGTGCGCATGCACATGCACACGCTCAGAAGTAGGCATCTACGCGCTCTCATACCTGTTCATGCGTGCGCTAATATTCTTCCTGTTCCCCTTCATGTATCCACGCAGGCCCTGATGTGTCCATCGGGGCAGGCTGTGTCATCGGTAATGGCGTGCGCCTCAGCAACTGCGTGGTCATGCGAGGGGTGATAATTAAAGACCACTCCAAGGTGCGTGTGCAAGCTCCTCACGCATCTTGTTCTGTCTTCATCGTCATCAAGGGGAAACAATGTGCGATGACAGTGGCAATTGGCCATGCAGGGGCAAACATGGACAACAGCATTGAATAAGCGTGGTTTATAACCTTATGCTCTTGCAGGTGGACAACAGCATCATCGGCTGGGATAGCAAGGTGGGCAGCTGGTCACGCCTGGAAAACTGCTGCGTGCTGGGCGAGGACGTGACGTGCAAGGTGCGTGCAAGCGTGGTCCTGCCTGAGGGGTGGCCTGTGGGGCTGCCTTTTTTTTAGTGCGCTGTGTGCCTAAAGCTAGAGGTAGCCTGCTTGCACAACCCAGTGGAGCTGCGCGTGCAGGGAGGGCAGCCTATGGACCACAAGGACTGCCCTAGGTTGTCCCTTTACCTCGATTGATGTGGGGAGCGCTTTTCGCTGCCTGTGTAATCTTCCCTGTTTTTCTTACTGCTGGGGCCGCTGGGACGCTGGGACTGTCTGCCAAAGGGTCCTCTGGCCTGCCCTCATTTGCTTGTTAGGCTTGGCTATGCTTGCCAGACTTGGCCCTCCTGTGCTTGCCAGACTTAGCCTCCTGGGCTTGTTGGATTCCTCGTAAGTACTGTCACCTCGATAAAGCACGCATTCTCCAAGGGGGAGCTGGAGTTTTCTGTGCTCTCAGAAAGTAAGGATTGAGCACTGCATGCGAAGAGGGCTGCAGACCTTGCTTGCCATAACTCAAGCTGGTGGCCGCACCATGGGCGCCCCTGGTAATAAAACAAGTGTGGAAAAAACAGCTTGCAGGGCAGCTCGACCCAATTGGCCCTATATCCATGGAATCATCACTTTAAGTAGGCCTGTTCTTTATGCTGTGTGGACAAACAGGAACAGTTGGTGCAATTGGTCGTTGATGGGCCTTCAGTGAGTGGCATGGCTGAGCGCTGTGCTTCCCTCGTACACTCCTCATCTGCCAAGTACCAGCGAAGTCAAACATCGCTTGGGGGGATTGCCTGTACACAAACTTGGGAAGATGAGGGTTGTAACAGGGGAACACTCATGCAGCCATTCTACTCCACATAGGAGACCGCATCCATAATCCTGTGCTTATCGTTGGCACTAGTCCATCAAATGTGCGTGCCTTGGTACCCCGAAGCGTTTTTTTGGGATGCGCTCATTAAAGAATTCCTTTTGGCACATAGCTTCACAAATACAAGCTGCATTGTTTCTCTTGAAAGAGCTGCCACCAGCTGTGCTTGCACAGTCTATGAGCACTCTTACCTTACACATTTACGAGGTGGGTGGGCGCCTTCATGCATGTCCCATCATGTATGTTCCAACAGTGTACCTTTCTCACCACTCGTCTGGGCAATGATTGCAGGACGAGCTGTATTTGAATGGCGCCGTCATCCTGCCGCACAAGGAAATCAAGGAGTGCGTCAATGTACCTGCTATTATCCTGTAAAGCTAGACAATTGGCTGCAGAGGATGTCGATACGTCTGCGTGTTTGCTGGCAAATGTGTGCGCGTGCGCACAGCCATTTGAGCACAGATGCCTGGGTAGAGCCGGTTTTTCTTTCTCTTGCATGTGGTGTCCGCCATATTTTTGCCGTTGGTCAGGAGTGGAAGAAGTAGGTTGCCTTGGATAGACTTGTTGGTGAAGCTGTAGCTTTCATGGTCGCGGACGTTTATGGCTCCCTTGTTATGGCAATGAATCCTGGCATGGCCACTAGATAAGCAGGAAAGGAAGGGATTTATAATTTGTTTGAGTGTGTCCTTGCAGCTAGGGTATCACAGACTCCTTGCAGCTAGGGTATCACAGACTGTGTGTTACCTTAAGCCCCTAGCTTTTCTTAATAAACCAATTAGAATGGAAGCTCTGTCTTGCCAGAGGAGGGCATCAAGTCGTGGACGAACTGAATGTGCATGTCTGTTATGTGAAGAGTATGATGAAAGATTAATTGCATTCATTCTTCCGATCAAATGTGCAGCCATCCTGTGTTGTAAGAATTCTGTCTGTGGTGTCAACAAGTTACAAGTTTACAAGTTTAAGTTTGACCTTCAGCCAGGTAGTTTGACTGATCAGGTTGCTGGTGAACACCAGCCATCATATAAACATCCATAAGCTTTGAAATAAAACGATAGGAATCATTA